>OGGR01000017.1_pt1 | contig 177259 bp, 162 predicted proteins | sample 1571321 | NCBI WGS metagenome assembly OGGR01 (sample SAMEA2582048, study PRJEB24529) | metagenome | biome: Human gut stool | place: China | collected 2011 | reverse complement strand
CCACTAATTTGAAGGCCTTCCCGATTGGGAAGGCCTTTTTGCTATGGGCGTTTTTGTCCATAAGACCCACAGGTTTGCATACCAGAACGAACAGCAAGGCCCGGCTTCATGACCGGGCTTTTGTATTTTTAGCGTGTTAAACCGCCAATGTCTGGCTTTTTCCTGCCAAGTAAGAGTGCCAGATAGCCGCTTATTCCCACTATTTTCGGGCTATATCAGAGTCTTATCAGTTTCATTTACAGCTATTTGAATGACTCTACAGGTGGTCAAATCAGGCTTCTGTCGCTTGCTGGTTACAGAGCAGTTCCATATTGACCACCCCCTCTTCCATTTGCACGTCGATCTTGAAGCCCAGCAGCTTGGGAATACCGAGATTAATCAGGTACCGTTCAAGCAAAGAGGCCTTCCCGACGGGAAGGCCTCTTTGCTTTATCTATCAACTGATTACCATCACTCGGTCGATTTATCAGCGCTTCTCTTTGTTGCCAATGCTCAGGCCGAGCTTGATGGAGAGGGCTGCCAGTAACAGCAGCATCATGATCAGGGAGAAGAAGTTGCTGCCAAGCTCCGGGTATTGCACTTTGAGCAGCGCGGAGTGACCGAAGACACCGATAAAGAAGCAGAGCAGGGTGCAGATGGGGGTGTTGCCCACCATGGGTTCATGGCGATAGTGCTGGAACAGCTGATAGGCCGCCAGCCAGAGGGCAATCAGCGGAAAGAAGGAGAAAGGTACGACCGAGTTGGTCAGCACGGCCAGAGATGCATCGCCACAGATACCAATCAGCATGGCCATGGCGAGCGGTTTTTTCGGGATCATAAGCTGTTCAGTCATATCGTTCTCCATCCTGTGGTCATGGGTGAGGTTCACGGCGCTTCTGGTTTTGTACCTCGGCGCCCATGGCAATCATCCGCAGTTGGCGAATTGTTCGGTCGGAGAGTGCCCGGCACTCTTCGCTGGTCATGTCGAGCGCATCGGCACCGGCACTGAAGACGATGGTAACCATGGCTTCTGCCTGGATGTAGGCATCTTCCCGTGGTGCTTCGGTGGTGGCTTCCAGATAATCGGTTAGCTCGGCAATGAAGTGCTGGATTTCGCGAGCCACCGCCTGACGAAAGGCGGCCGAGGTGCCGGAGCGTTCCCGTAGCAGCAGCCGAAAGATGTTGGGGTTGTTCTCGACGAACTCCATAAAGGTTTGCACCGAGGTGCTGATGACACTGCCACCACCGGCAATGCGCTGGCGTGCCTGTCGCATCAGTTGGCGCAGGGTAAGACCTCCTTCGTCAACCAGGGTCAGGCCCAGTTCCTCCATATCGCGAAAGTGGCGATAGAAAGAGGTAGGAGCGATACCCGCTTCACGAGCGACTTCCCGCAGGCTGAGATTGGAGAAACTCCGATTGGCGCACAGTTGGCTGAATGCAGCATCGATCAATGTACGCCGGGTTTTTTCTTTTTGTTGAGCGCGAATACCCACGAAATCAGTCACCTTCAGCTTATTGAGGCCAAATGATAACCCGAAGGCGCCTCAGGATCAGGTTTGTATCCTACTTTTTTACCATTGACCGTGAGGAAATCACCATAGAAAATGGCTAACAGCTGTTCGCTGAAAGGATGCAATGAGATGGCCAGACCCCCCATTATTTTCACCAATACCCTGCTGTTCTCCCTCTCTGGGATAGTGGCGTTGATTGTCGTGCCCTGGTACGGCGTGAGCCACGGTTACGATCTCTGGCAGTGGGCCAGTTTCCTGTTGTTGTTCTGCCTGAGTGGTCTCTCCATCACCGCAGGCTATCACCGGCTCTGGTCGCACAAGGCCTACAAGGCGCACCCCGCTTTGCAGTGGTTGTTTGCCATCGGCGGTGCGTTGGCGCTTCAGAATTCGGCCCTGCACTGGTCGGCCGATCACCGCCGTCATCATCGTCATGTGGATGACAACGACAAAGACCCCTACAGCGCGGGGCGCGGCTTCTGGTATTCCCACATCGGCTGGATGCTGCGTGAGCATCAGGGAGATCGCTATGGCGATTACAGCAATGTGCGAGACCTGCAGAACAACCCGGTGATCGCGTTTCAGCACCGTCACTATCTGACGCTAGCGCTGGCGGCCAATCTGGGGCTGCCGCTGCTGCTCGGCCTGTGGCACGGGGACTTGCTCGGCATGCTGCTGTTGGCGGGCGTGCTGAGAATGATGATGACTCACCACACCACCTTCTTCATCAACTCGCTGGCCCATATCTGGGGCAGTCAGCCCTATACCGACCGCAATACCGCTCGCGATAACGGCATCCTGGCCTTTTTCACCTTTGGCGAGGGGTATCACAACTTTCACCACCTGTTCGAGAATGACTACCGCAACGGCATTCACTGGTGGCAGTTCGATCCGACCAAGTGGTTGATCCGGCTCGCCTCCTGGTGTGGTCTGGCGGGGGATCTCAGATCCTCGCCGGAGGAGCGTATCGAACAAGCTCGACTGCAGATGCAGCTGAAACGGGCACAAGCCAAGTTGCGCAAGCAGGAAGATCGCGAGCTGTGGCAGGCGCTGCTGCAGGAGGAGTACGACAAGCTGAGTCAGCAGCTACAACACTATTACGCCAGTCGCAAGCGGCTGCTGGAGCTGCGCAAGCGCAAGGCGCTGGCGCGCTATGACCGTCTCAAGCTGCAACTGGAGTACCGGGCCCTGCGGGATGGCTTTATCGCAGGTAAACGCAACTGGAGTCGCCTGCTGGCAGGCATTGCATGATGCCGTCTGGTTATCACAGAGACTAAAAGAGAAGACCGCCTGCTGGCGGTCTTCTCTTTGGTATGCATGTTAGAACGGACTAGTTGGCTTGGCTCTGCTGTTGCTGCAACTGATCCAGTGCCTGTTGCTCCTGCTGGCTGAGACCCAGTTGTTCGCAGGCCTGCTCAAAGCTGATCCCCAGATGGCACATCATGATATCGATGGCGGGCAGATAGTTCTTCATAGCTTCTTCCATGGTGATCCTCCAGACCCGTCACTTATGCCCTGAACCACTCGGTGCGGCAATTAGACTTTAGGCTTAGCCTGCCCATTTGATAAGCACCCCTGCCACTGGGGGAGGGAATTTGTTACCCTGCACCATGATTAAAACGGTTGCCGTATGACTGCGAGCAACAGGTGAGGAGCAGGGCATGTTATTGAGTTTCTTGATCATCGCTTCAGGTTGGTGGCACATCCGTGCGGCCTACGGTTCAGACAGCCGCCAGTTCTATATCAGCAAGCCGCTGACCATGCTGCTTATCATTGCGTTGGCGTTCGGCTACCAGAGTTATGACCACGATGGCTCACACGCCTGGATCCTGCTCGGTCTTTGTCTCTCGCTGGCGGGCGATGTGCTGCTGATGTTGCCAAGCGATCGCTTCATTCAGGGGTTGGCGGCATTTCTTGTCGCGCATCTCTGCTATATCGTCGGTTTTGCCCAAGGGCCGTTGTTGCTCAATCTGGTGGATGGTTTGCTGCTGTTGCTGATCGCCGGCATGGTATTTGGCCTGCTGTGGGGCAAGCTGGGGGAGATGCGGATCCCGGTCTTTTGCTACATGCTGGTGATCATCGGCATGGCCTGGGTGGCCGCCGGAGCCTGGCACGCCTCTCTCACTGCCGGTTCTGCCGCCGCTCTGGTGGGGGCGCTGATGTTCCTCTTCTCCGACAGCATGCTGGCGCTCGATCGCTTCCGCCGCCCCTTTCCCCACGCCCGCGCCTGGGTGATGAGTAGCTACTTCGCAGCGCAATTCCTGATTGCAGGGTCGCTGGCGGGATAACGTCTTCTGGTTGAGTGCAGGTAACAGATAACGAAAAACGGGCATTGGCCCGTTTTTCGTTTTATGCCCGGCGTTTTTCACGCTTCTAGCGGTTCGGCATCCGCTGCCCGTGGGGCGGGGGATTTGAGCAACAGCATCAGGCCGCTGGCGATCAGCAAGAAGATCCCCATGATGTAGAACACCTGGTTGTAGGCCATGATGGCCGCCTCCCGGTTGATGGTATTGGCCAGCATGGCCCGTGCTTGCTGCTGGGCAATCTCGGGGCCTGAACCCTGCGCCATCATGCTCTGGGCCAGTTGCAGCAGATAGTTTTGCCCCTCGATACTGCTGGCGGCCAGAGTGCTGCCAATTTGCAGCACATGGGTGCGGGTATCGTTATCGAGCATGGTCGCGATGATGGCGATACCGAACGCACCACCGAGGTTGCGCAGCACGTTGAGCAGGGTCGAGGAGGAGGGGATCTCGTCGTGGCTCAGGCTGGCGGTGGCGACCAGGGAGAGCGGCACCATGATGAAGGGCTGCCCCAGCGCCCGCACGATGAGTGACTGGATCAGCTGCGGCCCGGCGTAGTCGGCACTCATGTTGACGTTCATAAAGCAGCTGACGGCGAAGATCAGGAAGCCGAAGCTCACCAGATAGCGCGGGTCTATCTTGTGGGTCAGTTTGGGCACCAGCGGCAGCACCAGCAGTTGCGGTAGTCCCATCCACATCAGGACTTCGCCGATCTCCAGCGCGTTGTAGTTGTGGATCTGGGTCATGTAGAGCGGCAGCACATAGATAGATCCCATCAACGCCATGCCGAGGATCAGATAGGCGAAGCAGGCCAGCGCGAAGCGCGGGTTGTGCAGCAGCCGCAGATTGACCAGCGGGTGACGGCGGATCAGCTGGCTGATGACGAAGAACACCAGCGCCACCGCCGAGATGACTGCCAGTCGCACGATGAAGCTTGAGCCGAACCAGTCTTCCCGGTTGCCCTCTTCCAGTACCACCTCCAGCAAGCCGAGGCCAAGCGCCATGGTGACAATCCCGATGAGGTCTACCCGCTTGATCACCTCCCAGTCCACCGGTTTTTTATCCAGCCCGTGGGCCAGCATGGCCATCACCAGCAGTCCCGGCGGCACGTTGAGATAGAAGATGTAGTGCCACGACATCTGCTCGGTGAGCCAGCCGCCGAGGGTCGGGCCGATGGCAGGAGCGAAGGTGGCACAGAGACCGAACAGCGCCATGCCGGTGGCCCGCTTCTGTAATGGCAACAGGGTGACGATGAGGGAGAAGGCCATCGGGATCAGCGCCCCGCCAGTGAAGCCTTGCAGCGCCCGGAAGACGATCATGCTGGTGAGGTTCCAGCTGAAGGAGCAGAGCACGGAGGCGGCGATAAAGGCGCCGGTGGTCCAGAGCAGGTAGCGGCGCACGCTCAGCCCCCGGCTCAACCAGCCGCTCAGGGGGATGGCGATCATCTCCGCCACCAGATAGGAGGTGGATATCCAGGAGCTTTCGCTCAGGGTGGCAGAGAGTGCCCCCTGAATGTCCTTCAGGGAGGCATTGGTGATCTGGATATCGAGGATGGCCATGAAGGCGCCGATAAGGCCACCCATGACCGCGATCCAGTTGCGACGTGGAATGGGTTCCATCAGTTGGCAGCCACCACGGGATCTGGAGTGCGGGTATCCACGATCACTTCGGTCGAGAGACCCGGCAGCAGCTTGCCTGCCAGCGGGCCCGGCTCGGGGATGCGGATCTTCACCGGCACCCGTTGCACGATTTTGGTGAAGTTGCCGGTGGCATTCTCCGGTGGCAGCAGGGCGAACTTGGCGCCGGTCGCCGGGGCCAGGCTGTCGATGATCCCCTCGACCGGTTGATCCGGGTAGGCATCGAGCACTACTTCGACCTTCTGGCCCGGCTGCATATGGGCGAGCTGGGTCTCCTTGAAGTTGGCCTCGACCCACACCTGCTGCAGCGGTACCAGGCTGGCGACCTGCATGCCGGACTGGACGTAGAGCCCTTCCCGCAGGCTGCGCTTGCCAATGATGCCGTCAGCAGGCGCCCGCAGCTCGGTGTAGCCGAGCTCCAGCTTGGCCTGCTCCAGTTGCGCTTCGCTCAATGCCAGCTTGGCCAGATTCTGTTTGCGCTCGGCATCCAGTACCAGCAGTCGCTCACGGGCCGCCTGCAGGGCGGCTTGGGCCTCCCGGGCTTGCGCCTGATTGACCTGCAGGCCGGCACGCACCTCGTCCAGACTGTCTTGCGAGCTGTAGTGGCGCTGGTTGAGCTGACTGATCCGGTTGACCTGCTGGCTGGCGCGCAGCTGTTCGGCCTTGGCGGAGGCGACCTTGGCCTCGGCCTGCTGGATCAGGCTCAGTTGTTGGGTGCGGGTGGCCGCCAGATTTTCGGCCGTCGCCTGATTGAGGCGCAGGTCGGCTTCGGCCTCCGCGACCCTGGTTTTGTATTCGCGATCATCGAGACGAGCGATCAGTTGGCCCGCTTTGACCGGCTGGTTGTCGGTGACCAGCACTTCGCGGATATAACCGGGCAGCTTGGAGCTTATCCCGGTCACTTCACTTTGCAGATAGGCGTTGTCGGTGCTTTCAAAATAGCGGCCGTGAAGATACCAGTAACCGGCGAACAGCAGACCGAGCAGCGCCAATATCATGGCTGCCAGCAGGGGAATTTTTTTGTGTTGACTCATTTTTGTGATTCCTGAACTTAAGGGGCGCAGGCTAACACTGGTCAACTGTTTCGATTAGTATTGGTTCACGAGATATACAGTTTCACTGGTGCAACAATGGATCTCAATGCCGCGTTAATTCTGGTGCGTATCGTCGACAAGGGCTCGTTTACGGGGGCTGCCCGCGAGCTGGGGATGACCAAGGCGATGGTCAGCCGCCGCATCGCCGAGCTTGAACAGCGGCTCGGAGTGCGTCTGCTCTATCGCTCCACTCGTCAGCTCACTTTGACCGAGGAGGGGGAGAAGTACTACCTGCACTGTAGCAAGGCGGTCGATGCCCTGACCGAAGCCGAGCTGATGCTGAGCGCCAGCCAGCAGGAGGTAACCGGCACCCTCAAGCTGGCGGTACCCATCGAGACGGGGCAACTGGTGGTCGGGCGCTTGGTCGCCAAGTTTTTGCAGGCCTATCCCGCCCTGCAGGTGGAGCTGGAGCTGACCAACCGGGTGGTGGATCCCATCAGCGAAGGGCTGGATGCGGTGGTGCGGATTGGCGACATGAGCGACTCCAATCTGGCGGCGCGCCGACTCTGGAGCACCGGGAGGCTGCTCTGTGCCAGCCCGGACTATCTGGCCCGTAGTCCGGTCATCGAGCGGCCGGAGGATCTGGCCAACCACGAGCGGGTGACGGTAAGTAGCGGGTTTCTCGCCTCTCACTGGTGTTTCGAGCTGGATGGCAGAGAGGTGCTGGTTGACCCCCCATCCCGTTTTCGGGTCAATAATATTACCTGTGCCCGGGAGGCGGCGAAGGCGGGGCTGGGGTTGGCCTCGTTACCCGCTATGCTCTGTCAGGATGAGCTGGCCAGCGGCGAGCTGGTGATCCTGCTGCCAGAGTGGCAGCAGCCCAGGGTGCCGATTTATTTGCTGTTTCCGGAGCGGCAACTGATGCCGCGCAAGTTGCGGGCATTCATCGATTTCATGATTGATAACGGCGCCGAGTTTGGCATCGACAAGTTGTTGTAAGGGGGAGCTATGGATAACTGGATCAATCTCTATCGCGCCTCACACACCCTGGAGGCGCACGCGTTGAAAGGGGCGCTGGAGGCGGAAGGGGTGCTGGTGCGCCTCAATGGCGAGGGGCTGTCGGGCGCCCTTGGCGAGCTGCCGGTCGACATGTTGCAGGTGACCCTGATGGTGCGGGCCGAGGATCGCAGCAAGGCAGGACGGGTCATCGAGCGTTACCAGCAGCGTCAGGGTAACGGCTGGCTGTGTGGCCAGTGCGGGGAGGAGAACGGCGCCAACTTCGACGTCTGCTGGCGCTGTCATCACGATCCCCACGACAGCTGATCTCTCTTCCGCTAGCGCGGCGGGAATTCGATATCTTCCCCTGCGCTGGCATCGTGATAGGTCGCCAGATCCAGCTCGTTTTCGCTGCGGGCGATCAGCACCGACACCAGAATATCCCCCGATACGTTGACCGTGGTGCGCGCCATGTCGAGGATCCGGTCAATCCCTGCAATCAGTGCCACTCCTTCCAGCGGCAAGCCCACTGCCGTCAGGGTCAGGGTCAGCAGCATCAATCCGGTGCCCGGGGTGCCTGCGGTGCCGATACTGGCCAGGGTGGCGATGCTGATGATGGTCAGATAATCGACCATGTGCAGCTCTACCCCGAATGCCTGAGCCACGAATAGCGCAGTCACTCCCTGATAGAGGGCGGTACCATCCATGTTGATGGTGGCGCCGATGGGCAGCACCTTGGCGGTGATGGCGGGGGAGACTCCCAGCCGCTTCTCGGCGCAGGCCAGACTGATGGGCAGGGTGGAGTTGCTGGAGCTGCTGGTGAAGGCCACCGCCTGAGCGTCAACGATGCTCTTGAAGTAGTGCAGCGGATTGAGCCGTGCCAACAGGAGCAGCAGGGTGCTGTAGACCCCGAGCACGTGCAGCAGGCAGCCGAGGTAGACGGCGCCGATCACCTTGAGCAGCGGTAGCAGCAGGTCGAGACCGTACTTGCCTGTCATCCAGGCCATCAGGGCGCAGACACCGTAAGGGGCGAGTGCCATCACCATCTGGGTCAGCTTGAACATCCCCTCGGCCAGCGAGGTGAAGAAGAGGATGGCGGGACGGCCACGGCGACCGCTGGCGTTTAGGGCGACCGCCAGCGCCACCGCAAAGACGATTACTTGCAGGATCTTGCCATCCACCATCGCCTGTACCGGATTGCTCGGCACCAGATGGCTCAGCACGCTGGCCAGGGTGGGTGGTTCCGACATACCGACCCGCTCATAGGGGCCCATGTCGGCACCCATGCCGGGTTCCAGCAGCCAGCCCATCATCAGGCCGATGCAGATGGCGATGGCGGTCGAACAGAAGTAGAGACAGATCGCCTTGCTGCCGATGCGATCGAGGGCCTTGCCCTTGAGCAGCGAGGTGAGACCGGCGATGACCGAGCAGAAAATGAGGGGCACCATCAGCATCTGGATGGTGTTGACGAACAGGACGCCAAGGGGCTTGAGCAGCAGGGCTTGCTCTTCAAAGCCGACGCCCAGACCCACCCCTGTCAGCATGCCGATCAGGGTCTTGAGCCAGAGTGGTCGGCGGGTCCAGATCTGCCAGGGCTTGAGAGCCTCTCCATGGAACAGCATGACGCCAATATCCTTATACATTGTCTGCGATGGCCAAAAAGGGGCGCCAGTGTAGCGATCCCTGACGCGGGTTGCCACATTATCGACAAAGCGGTGGCGGTGACCACTCCCCTGACCAGGTAATGCGCAATTTATTGGCCTATATCAAGATCCCTCCGGGCGGGGAGATATTTAATAGGCATTAAATATGTTCATTATTGAGGTGAGAGATGTCGCAATCGGTTCATGGTCACGAAGTGATGGAGATGATGCTGGCGCAAGGGGGGCAATTTACCCGTGCCAGCCTGAAGCAGGCGATGGCCGAGCGGTTCGGTGCCGAGGCCCGTTTTCATACCTGCAGCGCCAGCGAGATGGATGCAGAAGCGCTGATCGACTTTCTGGCCGCCCGCGGCAAGTTCATCGACTCGGCCGAAGGTTTCCAGACCCGCGCCGACAAGATCTGCAACCACGGTTAATCCCGCTGCGAGCGCATCATGGCGCTCGCTCAATTCTTCGCCCTTTGCTATATTTCGCCCCCTCTATTTTCCCTATTCAGGGCGTAGCCAGGGCGTTGTATGGATACTTTCTCTGCCGCAGTCATGCTGTTTCTGATCATGGACCCGCTGGGCAACCTGCCGGTCTTCCTCTCTATCCTGCGTCATATCGATCCCAAGCGACGTCGCAAGGTGATGGTTCGCGAGCTGCTCTTCTCGCTGGCCATCATGATGTTGTTCCTGTTCGTCGGTCAGCAGATCCTCGGTTTCCTCAACCTGCGGCAGGAGGCGGTCAGCATTGCGGGGGGTATCATCTTGTTCCTGATCGCCATCAAGATGATCTTCCCGAGTGAGGGGGGCGTGACCGGGCTGGCGGCGGGCGAGGAGCCCTTCCTGGTGCCGATGGCGATCCCGATGATCGCCGGTCCCTCGATCCTCGCCTCCTTGATGCTGCTGGCCAATCAGGAGCCGACCCGGATGGTGGACTGGTCACTGGCACTCTTTCTGGCCTGGGCTGCCAGCGCGGTGATCCTGATGTTCTACGAGGTATTCAACAAGCTGCTGGGTGAGCGGGGACTCACTGCGGTGGAACGGCTGATGGGCATGCTGCTGGTGATGATCTCGGTCCAGATGTTGCTGGACGGGGTACATCACTATCTGGCGGTGACCGGTCAGGGCTGAGTGGGTTACATCTTGAAGTGAATGAAACGGGGCTTCGCAGAGCCCCGTTTTTTGTGCCGCCGAGAAGGGGGGGCGGTCACCCGTGAGTGGTCGCTGCAGGTTCCAGTTTGCTCATGATGAGGGAGAGCAGCAGCTCCCGCAGCCAGCGGTGGCCCGGATCCTCGCTGTGACGCTGATGCCAGATGAGCAGATGGGAGATGCTGTCCAACCCGATGGGCAGCGGCAGCTGTAACAGCGGATAGACCTGGGTGGCGTGGCGGGCGTAGAGCCTGGAGAGGGTCACTATCATGTCGGAGTGCATCCCCATCCGCAGCGCCGCCTCGAAGGAGGGCACGGTTGCCTCGATACGCCGGTAGAGATCCTGCTCCGCCAGCTTGTGATCCAGCATCCAGCGGTCCCGCCCCTCGCAGTAAGTCTGCACATGGGGATAGCTGAGGTAGTGCTCCAGATTCCAGTTGGGCTCCCGCAGCGCGGGGTGGTGCTGCTGCACCAGACAGGTGAGATCATCGACCGCCAGCACTCGCTGACAGATGCTGTCGGGCAGGGTATCGAGCCGATAATCGGAGCTGATGCAGTTCTCCCGCACCGCGAAGGCGATGTCCACCTGTCCCTGACTCATCTCGGTCAGACTGTTCTCGGTCCACTCCTCGTAACGCAAGCGGATCCGTGGTGCCTGCCGCTTCAGTTCGCTCAGGTAGAGCGGGGCAAACAGGGTAAAGGCGCTGTCCATGCTGGCGATGACGAACTCTCGCTCCGAGCTGGCGGGGTCGAACTCGGGCGGCTGGATCAGGTTATCCAGCGACAGCAGGATGGGTTGCAACTGCTGCTGCAGTGCAAGGGCACGGCCGGTGGGTTCCAGCCCGTAGGCAGAGCGGATGAAGAGGGGATCATTGAAGGTATCGCGCAGACGGCCGAGGGCTTTACTGACCGCGGACTGGCTCAGATGAAGGCGGCGTGCCGCCTTGCTGCCGTTGCGCTCTTCCAGCAGTACCTGCAGGATAATCAGCAAATTGAGGTCGATGCGACCCAGTTGTTCCAGCAGCATGATATGAATCCTCTTCAATTCTAAGATGAATTTATACCATTTGTTTTCATATCTTGGCGATCTTATCCTCGAATGGTCTCAGGTTCGCATGAACCACTGGTACAGGATGTAGCGGTTGAGGGGACATGTAGCACAATCAATATGGCGACCTCAGGGTCGCCCTATTTTTTGGCTATGATTTATTTGCTCACTTGCACCTGCCTTGATTTTGCCCAACAATCCCTGCGCTCTATTTTGATACAAGTAACAGATATCTCTTTGTGAGGGAGTATCCCTATGGGACTCGGTGGAATTCATATCTGGCATATGTTGATCCTCTTGCTGGTCGTTGTGCTGGTCTTCGGCAGCAAGCGTCTTGCCAGTGCAGGTGAGGATCTGGGTACCGCCATCAAAGATTTTCGCAAGGCGATGCGTGACGACGCAAATCATCCGAAATAAGCAGTAGGAGTAGAAAATGTCTGTAGACGAGAAAGTTGAACTGAACGAAACCTGTGACAGCTGCGGCTGTTTTGCCGAGATCGGCACCATCATCGGCGAAGGCGACGATGTGATGGAGCTGGTGATTGAAGCCGCTGCCGAGGCTGATGCCCGCGCCAAGCTGGCTGCCTATGAAGCACTGGCCAAACAGGTCACTGCCGAAGCTCAAGTGAGCAGCGAACTGACCCAGGGCGCCAACGGCGTGATCCTGAAAGCCCGCCTGCAATTCACCTGCACCGCCGAAAAACTGATTTTCGAAATGCGGGCCCGCTCTATCTGAGTTGTCTGATAACGCGGCAGGTTTGCCTGCCGTGTTGACCCTTCTGCTGTGGGTCGGCGTTCTATAGTTACTCTATCCCACAGACGTTTTTGCCCGGCGCGAGTCGGCCAACAGAAGGCGTAAACATCATGACGCAGCGATGGATCTCTGCCCCCAATCCCACCCTCTATCGTGATCCGTGCTGCCAACAGGCAGCAGGTGTGACCTCAGCACAGGGGCAGCCATCGTGATGCGACGCTGGATCTGGGCTCTGCTGGCCCTCTGCTGTTTTCCCCTGCTGGCGGCTGAACTCAAGCCACAGCGTCTGCCCCAACCCGGGGATCTCGAAAGCATTCTGCAAAAGCGCGAACTCAGGGCTCTGGTGGTCTATGAGCGCGGCTTCTATTTTCTCGATCGCGGCGCCCAGTACGGCATTCTGGTCAATCAGCTGCAAGGGTTCGAGCGCTGGCTGAACAAGACCTATCTCGCCAAAGAGAAGGTCAAACTCAAGGTGGTCTACATCCCGGTGCGCCAAGACAAGCTGCTGGACTATCTGACCGAGGGGCGCGGCGATCTGGTGGCGGCGACCATGACGGTGACCCCGACCCGGCGTGAACAGGTGGCCTTCTCCCGGCCGCTCATTTCATCCATAGAGGAGTGGGTGGTGAGCCAGCAGAGCCTGCCCGCCTTCAGCCGCATTACCCAGCTCTCCGGCAGGCGGGTCTGGGTACGAGCCAGCTCCAGCTACTACGAGAGTCTGCGCCAGCTCAACTGGCTGTTTCGCGAGCTGGGGTTGCCCCCCGTCTATATCGAAACGGTGCCCGAATACCTGCAGGATGGCGATCTGCTGGAGATGGTGGCCGCCGGCATTATTCCCCTGACGGTGACTGACAGCTACAAGGGGCGGATCTGGCTGGGTGGGATGATCTCCGGCCTCAAGGCCCACAAGTTGATCCCCCTGCGCAGCAATGGCACCAGCGCCTGGGCGCTGCGCAAGAACAGCCCCGAGCTGCTCAAGGCGGTCAATGGCTATCTGGCGAGTGTCAGCCGCAACAGCCTTTACAGCGACATGACCCTGCGCCGGCTGCTGGTTCGCAGCGATCAGATGAGCAATATCCTGGCGCCGGACCCCATAGGGCGCCTCGCGACCATTCGCAAAGTGCTGGAGAAGTACGCCAATCAATACGATCTCGACTGGTTGATGCTGGCGGCGCTTGGCTACAAGGAGTCCGGCCTCAATCCCAAGGCGCGCTCGCCCAAGGGGGCCGTGGGCCTCATGCAGCTGCTGCCCAGTACGGGGCGGGAAGTCGGCATCAACGGCGCCAGACTCACCACGCTGGAGGGAAATGTGGAGGCCGCCTGCCGCTACATGCGGTTGATCCTCGATACCTACTTCAATGATCCCAAGCTGGATCGGCTCAACCGCCACCTGTTTGCCCTCGCCGCCTACAACGCCGGACCGAACCGGGTGCAGGCGCTGCGAGGCAAGGCGGAGAAACTGGGGCTCGATCCCAACGTCTGGTTCGGCAACGTGGATCAGCTGGTGGCCAACGAAGTCGGACAGGGGCCGATCAACTATGTCGGCACCATCTACAAGTACTACGTAGCCTATCGTTTCAGCCTGCCTCAGATCGAGGGCAAGGCTGCCGCTATCGAAGCTGCTCAGCCCTGAGCCGGTTGACCGGCAGGGTCGCCTGCACGGTCGGCAATTGCCAGCCACCGTCCCTGTGTTGCAAAAACCAGTGAGCAGGGCCGGTGGCCGGGATGAGATCTGGCTGGCTGAGCTGGCCCAGATAGCGCAACATCGGGGTATCATGCAGTTCCATCAGCAACTCCTTTTGAATATGTGAAGAGGCTCGCCAGCGTTATGACACCCGGCCATGACAGCAGGATGACACCATGATCCCCGGATCCTTTGCCCTGATCGACGATCCCCTGCTGGCGCTCAAGGTGCGCTGCCACTGGATCCGTCATGCCCGCGAGCGGATCCAGGCGCAGTACTACAGCTGGGAGGAGGACAGCAGCGGCAAGCTGCTGCTGAGCGAGTTGCTTCACGCCGCCCGGCGTGGCGTCAAGGTACAGCTGCTGGTGGATGATCTCTATGCCGGTGACAACCGCTTTCTGGAGATGGTGGCTCACTACCCGGGGATCGAGGTGCGGCTGTTCAACCCCTTCTGGCTGCGTGGCTGGCGCCCGCTGGCACTGCTGCTGGAGGGGCTGCTCAGCTTTCGCCGCATCAACCACCGGATGCACAACAAGCTGCTGCTGGTGGATGGCAAGCTGGCGCTGATCGGCGGGCGCAACATCGGTGATCGCTACTTCGGTCTGGATCAGCAAGCCCCCTTCGTGGATCTCGATCTCGCCTGTCAGGGGGGGCTGTGCCAGCAGATGGCGCAGGGGTTCGAGCAGTTCTGGCACAGCCGCTGGAGTCACCCCATCCGCCATCTGCTGCGCCGCGAGCTGCTGCCCGCTGAAATAGCTGTGGTCAACGACTTCCTGTTCACCATGACGGATCCGGCGGTAGCGACGGTCTACGATCTGCCCGCAGCGCTGTTTGACGAGCGCGATTTGCCGCTGCAGTGGCATGAGGGGCGGGCCGAGGTGTGGTTCGACCGTCCCGGCAAGGGGCTTATCTCCCGTCCCACCACCGCCCGTCAGCTCTGGCGCCAGCTGGCTGACAATCCTGGCTCGCTGGGGTTGGTGACCCCTTACCTCATCCTGACCCGCGGGTTCCTGCACCGTCTGGCGCGGCTGCGCCAGCAGGGGGTCGCCATCGACATTCTCACCAACTCGCTGGCCAGCACAGATGTGCCGCTGGTTTATGGCGCCTACCGACGCTATCTCGGCTGGTTGCTGCGGCGCGGGATCCGGGTCGCCGAGTTTGACCACGGCCACGGCAGCCTGCACGCCAAGCTGATCCTGCTGGGGGAGGAGCGGGCGCTGTTTGGCAGCCTCAACCTCGATCCCCGCTCGCTGTTTCTCAATACCGAACTGATGCTGCATTTGCATTGCCCGCCGATCTGCGAGGCGCTGCGAACGTGGCTGGCTCGCTGGCAGGAGCAGGCGGGTGGATTGCCGCGCAAACCCGAAGGGTGGTCAAGGCGACTGATAGCACGCCTGAGTGACTGGTTGCCCCTGCGCCGTTGGCTGTGAGGCGGCCATTTTTTGTGCGAGATCTCGCAAAGCCTTGTAAGCCATTACTGATGCCATTTGCGGGCGAATAACCACGAATGAATCTATCTTACTGTTTTATAACAATTTACTGGTGATGATAAGGCTGTTTTTTGTACTCTGATGTGAATGAAACGGGCATAAAAACGTTTTTTATTTTGTTTTTATGCGTAATATTTCAGTTGCAAGGACAAACACGGCGGCTTGTCTGCCGTGTGGACGAAGGTTGTAACGGGTAGCTGGCCAGTTGCATCGCTGCAATTGGCGCTCACGTCAGATGGGTCGCGAACTATCGAAAAGTGAAACAGAGACCCGGCGTGGCCGGACTTCAATATGGAACATGCTATTTGCGAGGGGGTGACATGGACATGTCACCCCACTTTTTTGGCCGCTCGCCACCGTTTACCCTTTCCATGACTGTCGCTCATCGCAAGAGCCGCAGAGGGCAAGGCAATAAAAAGAGGGCCGCAATAGCGGCCCTCTGTCTCATCTGCCCGGTGGATTAACCGGCCTTGATGCTGCGGCGACGCTGCAGCCAGACGATCGCCCCGAACAGCAGGAAGCCCGGGATCCACATCCACTCCTTGGTCCAGCGCTCGGTCGGCGCCTTGACGGTGAGGATCTCCTGATCGAACTCCAGTCCCATGGTGGCGGCCGGGCTGCCAAAGGCGACGTTGTCGATCAGCGTCTTGCCATCCTGCTCATAGAGGCTCAGCCCCAGATTGGCCAGCCGCTCCTCGCCATTTGCCCCATCCGGTACGGCGACCAGCAGGGTGAACTTGCGTGGCTTGCCCACGGCATCTTCACCGAGGATCCGCAGCCGCAGGGTGCTCTCCGCCTCCACTTCACCCATGGTTTGGGCCAGCTGGGCAGGCGGGGTCTCGCGATAGGGGTCGTGCACCATGTCCATCCAGAAACCCGGGCGGAACAGGGTAAAGGCGACCAGCAACAGCAGCACGCTCTCGTACCAGCGGCTCTTCACCAGGAACCAGCCCTGAGTGGCGGCGGCGAAGATCAGCATGGCGATGGTCGCCACGATGAAGATCAGCACCCCGTGGGCGAAGTCCACGTCGATGAGCAGCAGATCGGTGTTGAAGATAAACAGGAACGGCAGCGCTGCGGTACGCAGGCTGTAGTAGAAGGCGGTGATCCCGGTCTTGATGGGATCGCCCTTGGAGACAGCGGCAGCCGCGAAGGAAGCCAGTCCCACCGGCGGCGTCACATCCGCCATGATGCCGAAGTAGAAGACGAACAGGTGCACCGCGATCAGCGGCACGATCAGCCCGTTTTGCTGCCCCAGCGTCACCACCACCGGTGCCAGCAGGCTGGAGACGACGATGTAGTTGGCAGTGGTCGGCAGCCCCATGCCGAGGATCAGGCTCAACAGGGCGGTGAGCAGCAGCATCAGCAGCAGGTTGCCCATGGAGAGGAACTCCACCAGATCAGCTAGCACCAGACCAACCCCGGTCTGGGAGACCGCACCCACGATAATCCCCGCGGTGGCGGTGGCAATGCCGATACCGATCATGTTGCGGGCACCGGCGACCAGCCCTTCCCGCAGATCCACCACGCCGTCAGCGACGGTGCCGTAGTCGTGCTTGCCGTCCTTGCGCAACCAGTTGAGCAGCGGGCGCTGGGTCAGCAGGATGATCACCAGCATCACGGTACCCCAGAAGGCCGACAGCCCCGGCGAGAGGCGTTCCACCATCAGGCACCACACCAGTACCACCACCGGCAGCAGGAAATGCAGGCCGGAGAGCAGCACGGCGCGGGTGTTGGGCAACTCGGTGAGCGGCTTGTCGGGATCTTCGGCAGGCAGCGGTTCATTGCTGGCGGCGATCTTCAACAGAGCCACATAGGTGGCAGCCAGCAGTACCGAGATCCCCGGCAGTGCGTAGTCACCCAGTGCAGGTTTGAGCCAGCCGAGGCCATAGTAGACCGCCAGTGACAGGCCGCTGATGAGGGCCGCGCCAAAGGCAAAACCGGTCAGGCGACGCAGCCAGGGTTTGGGTTGATGGTTGCCGATGGGCTGCATGCCCAGTTTCAGTGCCTCCAGATGGACGATGTAGAGCAGCGCTATGTAGGAGATGGTAGCAGGCAGGAAGGCGTGCTTGATAATCTCCACATAGGGGATGCCCACATACTCCACCATCAGGAAGGCGGCTGCCCCCATCACCGGCGGCATGATCTGGCCGTTGACCGAGGAGGCCACTTCCACCGCCCCCGCTTTCTCTGAACTGAAGCCCACCTTCTTCATCATCGGGATGGTGAAGGTGCCGGTGGTCACCACGTTGGCAATCGACGAGCCGGAGATCAGGCCGGTCAGACCAGAGGCGACCACTGCCGCCTTGGCCGGGCCGCCGCGCAGGTGACCGAGCAGGCTGAAAGCGAGCTGGATAAAGTAGTGACCGGCACCGGCCCGTTCCAGCAGGGCGCCGAACAGCACGAACAGGAACACGAAGCTGGTGGAGACGCCAAGGGCGATGCCGAACACCCCTTCGGTGGTGATCCACTGGTGGTTGGCCAGCGCGGTAAAGCCTACTCCGCGGTGTGCCAGCAGGCCCGGCATCCAGGGGCCCGCCAGGCTGTAGACCAGAAAGACGATGGCGATGACCGCCAGTGCTGGCCCCAGGGCGCGGCGCGCCGCTTCCAGCAGCAGCGGAATGCCGATGCAGGCGGTTACCAGATCGGCGGTGGTGAGGGTGCCGGGACGCAATGCCAGCGCTTCATACATTACGAACAGGTAAGAGGCGGCGCCAGCAGCGATCAGACCGAGGGCGATATCGCCGAGGGGAACCCGATCCCGCGGCGAGGAGCGAAATGCCGGGAACACCAGAAAAGCCAGCAACAGGGCAAAGGTGAGGTGAATGGAGCGGGTTTCGGTGTCATTGAGTACGCCAAACCCCACCATGAAGGGGAGTGGCGAGGCGATCCAGAGCTGGAACAGCGACCAGGCCAGTGCCAGCGTGGTGATGATCCAGCCCAGCGGGCCCAGCGGCAGGCGAGCGCCCACATCCTGGGCGATCAGTTCCTCGGTAGAGAGTTGTTTATCTTGCATAGGGTTAACTTGTGCCAACGAGTACAACAAGAGCGACACCCGCCCCCGCAATCAGGCGGCAGACGGGTGTCGAAGAGAGTGACAAAGGCCCCGGGGCCTTCAATCAGAGCCAGCCGCGCTCTTTGTAGTAGCGGGCAGCCCCTTCATGCAGCGGTGCAGAGAGACCCACCTTGATCATGTCGGCCTCTTGCAGGTCGGCAAAGGCAGGGTGCAGGCGCTTGAAGCGATCCAGGTTGTCGAACACCGACTTGACCAGCTGATAGACCACTTCCGGATCGGTTTTGGCGCTGGTGGAGAGCACCGCTTTGCCACCGATGGAGGGGGTCGGCTTGTCGCTGCCCTTGTAGATGCCGCCCGGGATCTCGGCCTTGCTGTAGTAGCTCTTCTCGGCCAGCAGCTTGTCGATGTCGGCGCCGGTCACAGGTACCAGAACTGCATCTGTGGTGGTGGAGGCTTCCTGAATGGCACCGTTCGGGTGACCGACGAAGTAGCTCATGGCGTCGATGTTGTTGTCACCGAGGGCGGAGGCCTGTTCGGCCGGTTTCAGCTCGGAGACCAGACCGAAGTCACCCTTCTTCCAGCCTTTGACCGCCATGATCTCTTCCATGGTGTCACGCTGGCCGGAGCCCGGGTTGCCGATGTTGACGCGTTTGCCTTTCAGGTCGTCGAAGCTGGCGATCTTGGCATCGCGGCGAGCCAGGATGGTGAACACCTCGCTCTGCAGGGAGAAGACGGCGCGCATATCGTCCATGGCCCCTTCGGCCTGGAACGGTGGCAGCCCCTTCATCGCCTTGAACTGGTGGTCGGATTGCATGATGCCGAAGTTGAATTCACCGCTGCGGATGCCGTTGACGTTGGCAACACCACCGCCACTGGCCGGGGCGTTGCACTTGATCTGGTGATCGGCGGCGCCGCGATTGAGGAAGCGGCAGATGGACTGGCCAGCGACATAGTAGACGCCGGTCTGACCGCCGGTGCCTATGGTCACGAAGCGCTCCTGCGCTTGTACCGGACCACCGAATGAGACACCGACCAGAGCCGCCGACAGGGCGCATGCCAAAGTTAATCCTTTCATTTTTTCTCCCTTTTCTTTGATTTTGTTTATCCGATCCCCGGATAAATTGATGGCAATCCCGTTCTGCGCCGGGCTTGCCCGCTCTTCTCGTTGCGCGAAAGCGGGGGAGTTGATCACCCCCTTTCCGGCAGTCACCCTCATCCTGTGGTGAGGCTACCGACCTCCTGTCGGTCGAAGATAAATTGGCCCCTGAGGGGCCAAATAAAAAGTTGCAAGCACTCCGATTAAGCACATTCACCCAACATAAATCAAACGAAATGGCAAAATAGCGGAGTTAAATCTTGAGAAACATGACCTCGATCATTCATTTTCTTGCCGAAGATTAATTTGATATGAAGGGAAATGGAAGAGGGAAAAACTACGAGAGGATTCTTATGCGGCCCTTGAATGACAAGGGCCGGAGTCATGAGAGATCAGTTGGCCGGGGTGGCCAGATCCAGGATAAAGGCGTATTCCAGCGCGATATCCTCGTAGGCTTTGAAGCGGCCCGACTTGCCGCCGTGGCCGGCGTCCATGTCGGTGTTCAGTAACAACTTGTTATCATCTGTCTTCAGTTCGCGCAGCTTGGCGACCCACTTGGCGGGCTCCCAATACTGCACTTGCGAGTCGTGCAGCCCGGTGGTGACCAGCAGGTTGGGGTAGGCTTGAGCCTTCACCTGATCGTAGGGGCTGTAGCTCTTCATGTAGTCGTAGTAGCGCTTCTGGTTCGGGTTGCCCCACTCGTCATACTCCCCGGTGGTGAGGGGAATGGACTCGTCCAGCATGGTGGTAACCACATCGACGAACGGCACCTGCGCCACCACGCCGCGATAGAGTTCGGGCGCCTGATTGATGACGGCCCCCATCAACAGACCACCGGCGCTGCCGCCCATGGCGTAGACCTGATCTTTGGCACCGTAGCCTTGCTCAACCAGCGCCTTGGTGACATCGATAAAGTCATTGAAGGTATTCTGTTTTTTCAGCAACTTGCCATCTTCGTACCAGTGACGGCCCAGCTCTTCACCACCCCGGATATGGGCGATGGCGTAGACGAAGCCGCGATCTAGCAGGCTCAGGCGCGAGCTGCTGAAGTCGGGATCCATGCTGGCGCCGTAGGATCCATAGCCATAGACCAGCAGCGGATTCTTGGGCGCATCGGCCTGCTCTTTCTTGAACTTGTCCTTGCGATAGACCAGCGACACCGGCACCGATACACCGTCGCGGGCGGTCACCCAGAGCCGCTCGCTGGCGTACTGGTCGGCCTTGAAGCCGGCCACCGGTTGCTGCTTGAGCAGGGTGCGCTTGCCGCTCGCCATGTCCAGCTCATAGGTGGAGGCGGGGGTGGTCATGGAGGAGTAGCCATAGCGCAGGGCGCTGGTATCCGGCTCCGGGTTGTAGGCGAGCCAGGTGACATAGGCAGGATCGTCGAAGGCGATCTCCTTCTCGTCACCGCTCTGCCAGTTGATCTGGCGCAGTCGGGTCAGCCCCTTGTTGCGCTCTTCCAGTACCAGCCAATCCTTGAACAGGGCGTAGCTCTCCAGCAGCACGTCCGGATTGGGGGCGATCACCGCCTTCCAGCGATCGACCGGGCTCTCCTTGGTCTCGTAGAGGCCGAAGTTCTTGCCGTCCTTGTTGGAGCGCACATAGAAGCGGCCGCGGTAGTGATCCAGGCTGTATTCGTGATCCACCTGACGGGGCAGGAACAGGCGTGGGGCGTGCTCCGGCTGGTTGGCATCGATCAGCCGCGCTTCGCCGGTGGTGGTGCTGGAGAGGGCGATGACGATGAAATCTTCCGAGGTGGTGGCGTAGAGGCTGATGTAGAAGGAGTCATCCTTCTCTTCATAGACCAGCTTGTCCGTGGCCGGATCCGTCCCTAGCGTATGGCGATAGACCTGATACGGAAGCAGGGTCTGCGGGTGCTTGCGCACATAGAAGAGGGTCTTGTTGTCGTTGGCCCACACCAGATTGCCGGAGGTATTTTCCAGTTTGTCGGTGGCCCACTGGCCACTCTCCAGATCGAGGAACTGGATCTGGTACTGACGACGGGAGAGGAAATCTTCCGCCACCGCCAGCCAGCGGTTGTTGCGGCTCACCTCAAGGGCGCCGAGGGCATAGAACTCGTGCCCCTCGGCTCGCAGGTTGCTGTCGAGCAACAGGCTCGACTGCTCTTCACCGAGCTTGGTGCGCGAATAGATCCCGTACTCCTTGCCCGGCTCATAGCGGGTCTGGTAGCGGTAGCCATTCTTCACATAGGGTACCGACTCATCCTGCTGGGGGATGCGGGCGACCATCTCTTTGTAAAGCTGTTCGCGCAGGGGTTGGGTCGGCTTGAGCATGGCCTCGGTATAGGCGTTCTCGGCCTTGAGATAGTCCAACACCTCGGGCTTCTGCCGCTCGTCGTCACGCAGCCAGTAGTAGTTGTCGATGCGGGTATCCCCGTGTTTTTTCAGAGTGCGGGGATGTTTGGCGGCCACGGGCGGCTGGATTGGATGTTCGCTTGTCAGCATGGCGGGCTCTTCATTGGCATAAGTGGGGGGGAGAACTGTCAGAAAGGCTAGCAGCAGAACTCCTCGGGAAAAGGTAAACATGTCGCATCCTTGGCGCTGGAAAGGGTTGGTAGACCTGAGCATCGGCTCCATGAATTGGCGTTAAATCTGCCCCTTGTTGCCGGTGGTTGCAAGCAATCCCTTGTTATTGCAGGAAATGTAATCAAAAAAAGCCGCTATCTCGCGATAGCGGCCCTCTTTCTGGCCATGAGCGGCAAGAGTCCGCTCAGGTGTGCCTCACATGATATGGGAGTGCCCTCTCATGGCCAGTTTTCGTCAGCCGGGGTAGCTCGACCAGCGGTTGGTCGCGCCCTCGTTGCTGATACTCAGTACCTCATAGGGATGGCCCGGAATATCCATGCCCGGCGCACTCTGGGGCATGCCCGGAATGGTCAGGCCACGGATCGCCGGTTTTTCCCTGAGCAGCTTCTGCACATCGGCGGCCGGTACATGCCCCTCGATCACATAGCCATTTACGATACCGGTATGGCAGGAAGCCAGTTCCGGCGCGATACCGTATTGCTGCTTCACTGCGCCGAGCTGTTCGGTTTCGATGACCTCCAGTTCGAAGCCATTCTGCTCCATGTGCTCGTTCCAGCTTTGGCAGCAGCCACAATATTTGGATTTGTAGACGGTCATCTTCTCGGCCGCGAGAGCCGAAAAGCTGACGGTACCGGCTAGCATGGCCAGTAACAGGGGTTTGTACATCACTCACCTCAGATTGAAAGAAAAGATGCCCGATACGGGATGCGTTTCAGATCTGGATGCGTGGGGGGCGTTCGAGCCGCTCGCACGGGGCGTCCGGCATAAAGAGAGAGGGGGAGGCGAAGTCGGGGGTATCCGGTTCCAGTACGGCGACCGTCAGGCTGTCGCTGCCTACCAGCGTCATCGAGAGGGCGGTGGTAAAGCTGCCGCAGGGCATCGCCTTTTCCAGGGTGCGCTCGCTCTGGCTGCAGTGGGTAGTCAGGGTACAGAGGTCGGTTGCGGCCCGGCTGCCAAACGACATCAACACCAGCACCAGACTCCACAAGGGGAGCCAGCGACGGGCGTGAGCGAGTTGGCGACGGGTGAGAACCATGGAATGACTCGAAAATAACAAGGGGCACATGGTAACCCTGTACCCCGGGGGAGGGTCAAGCCCTCCCCATAGAGTCAGTCAGCCAGGATTAAGGTTGCTGACGGGTCGCCGCCAGCACGATCTCGCGCACGCAGACGTTGGCAGGCTGGTTCCAGGCGTAGAGCACGGCATCGGCGATTACTTCCGGCGCAATGACGCCACCCATCTGATCTTTCCAGTCGTGGTAACCGGCCTTGATGCTCTCGTCAGTGGTGTGGCTGAGCAGCTCGGTCTCGACCGCACCCGGGGCAATGGTCACCATACGCACGCCGACATCGGCCACCTCTTCCCGGATGTTCTCGGTCAGGGCGTGCACGGCGAACTTGGTGGCGCAGTAGGCAGCATGGTTCGGGAAGGTCTTGCGACCGGCGATGGAGCTGATGTTGATGATGGTGCCGCTGCGGCGCTCCTTCATGCCTGCCAGCACAGCGTGGACGCCGTTCAGTACCCCCATCACGTTGATGTTGAGCATCTGCTGCCATTCGGCGGGATCCTGCACATCGGCCTGACCCAGCAGCATGACACCGGCGTTGTTGACCATGCAGCCGACCGGGCCAAATTTGGCTTCTGCCTGCTGGACGGCGGCCTTCATGGCGGCGGTGTCGGTTACATCGACCCCGATGCAGAGGGTATCGGGCAGGTTCAGTGCCTGCATCGGCTCGACCCGGCGGGCCAGCAGTAGCAGCGGATGACCGGCGGCAGAGAAGGCACGGGCGATGGCGGTACCGATCCCGGCGGAGGCACCGGTGATCACGACGAGAGATTTGGACATGGGTCTTTCCTTCTGATTCAAGAGTCGGTTTGAGCAAACAGGTGGCTGGCCAGCACGGAACCCAATCACTATAGTCACTGCATCTATAAGTGATAAATATTGTTTTCCGCTGGTTATCATCTGAAAAAACTATGGTTGGTTTATGCTGGACTTGAGATTGCTGCGTTTCTTCATCGCCATCTATGAAGAGAAGAACATCACGGCGGCGGCCGAGCGCTGCCACGTCAGCCAGCCCTCCCTCTCGGCGGGGCTGCGCCAGCTGGAAGAGGCGCTCGGTGACAGCCTGTTTGTCCGGGGCAAGAAGGGGGTGGTGGCGAAAGATCCGGCCCACTATCTCTATCCTCACGCGGTCAAGCTGGTGGAGGAGGCGCGCCGTCTGCCGGAGCTGTTTCGCCAGAAAGCGACGCGTGCGAGGCTCAATATCGCCATCATGCCAGACTTGAGTCGCCGCCGGGTGGCCGGGCTGCTGCAGCAAGTACAGCGCGTGTTGCCGCAGCTGGATCTCACCCTCTCCGACTACGCTACGCCCGCTGACTGCCGTTTGACGCTGGATGCCTTGCGCCGGGAGGACGAGATCTTTCTGCCGTTGTGGGAGGAGGATTACGTGCTCTGCGTGCCGGTCGACCATCCCCTTGCCAGTCGCGACAGGATCGAGCTCGCCGAGCTGCAACATTATGATTTTATTGAGTGCCCGCCCTGCGAAGCCCATCAGCAGACTATCGGCCTGCTGGCCTGTGACCGCCTTACCCTCAATCTGGTGGCCAAGGCCGAGAGCAAGGGGCTGGTGATGGCGCTGGTGCTGGCGGGGGTCGGCATCAGTTTTCTGCCTGACGGGCTGGTCGAGGATGAGGCGGGGCTCTGTACCCTGCCGGTGAGCGGGCCGCGGATGTTTCGCCGGATCGGGCTCTGCTATCCCGCCCACCAGACCCTCAATCCGGCGCTGCGGGAGCTGATCCCCGAGTTGGCAGGCTATGGCGCTTCCTGATAAGGTCGCTCTCCTGTGCACCTTTACGATGCAGCTCCCCAGACTCCCCTTTTCTGTTTACCTCGCCTTGCACCGCAAGGCTTTGTTCGGGTGATGTGGTCATGAAACGCATTCTGGTTATTTTTTCCCATCCCGCGCTGCAGAGCTCGCGGGCCAACAAGCAGCTGTTGCAGGCGATTGAGGGGCTGGAGGGGGTCACGGTTCACGACCTCTACCAGCACTATCCCGACATGTTTATCGATGTGAAGCGGGAGCAGGCGCTGCTCTGTGAGCACGACATTATCGTCTTTCAGCACCCGTTTTACTGGTACTCCTGCCCGGCCATCATGAAAGAGTGGATGGATCTGGTGCTGGAGTATGGCTACGCCTACGGCCCCGAAGCCCACGCCCTCAAGGGCAAGCAGTGGCTGAGCGCCATTACCACCGGCGGGGCGCCGGAGTCCTACTGCAGCGAGGGTTACAACAGCCGACCGCTGCTCGATTTTCTGCTGCCATTTCAGCAGGCGGCCACCTTGTGCGGCATGAACTGGCTGCCCCCTTTCGTGCTGCACTCTTTTCACAAGATCAAGGATCCCGCCGCCCTGCGCCGCTGCGGGCAGGACTACCGCCAGCTGCTTTGCGCCCTGCGTGACGATCAGCTGACTCCAGAGCAACTGGCCGGGCGCCCCTATCTACGCGACTTGCTGGAGGTACTCTGATGACACACGGGCAGCTTGTTGGCCGAGCTCATGAGCCGGATCAGATGTTCATGCGGAGGGCCGACTGATGGGCCACGGGATCCTGTTTGATGCCTTTATCTACCTCTCCGCCGCCGTCATCGCGGTGCCGCTGGCCAAACGCTGGGGGTTGGGCTCGGTGCTCGGTTATCTGCTGGCGGGGATCATCATAGGCCCCTTTCTGCTGGGGCTGGTGGGGGAGCAGAAGGATGTGATGCACTTCGCCGAGTTTGGCGTGGTACTGATGCTGTTTCTGGTCGGTCTTGAATTGCGCCCGGCCCTTTTGTGGCAGTTGAAGGGGCCGATCCTCGGCACCGGTGGCCTGCAGGTGCTGCTCACCACGGCGGCGCTGACCGGCGTGGCGCACCTGATCGGTCTGCCGCTGCAACAGGGGCTGGCCATCGGCCTCATTCTGGCGCTCTCCTCCACCGCCATCGTGTTGCAGAGCCTGCAGGAGCGTAAGCTGATGCAGAGCGAGAGCGGTCGCTCCGCCTTTGCGGTGCTGCTGTTTCAGGATATTGCGGTCATTCCGATCCTGGCGATCCTGCCACTGCTGGCCATGGCGCCGGTCGCTAGCAATGGTGGCTCCGAGCTGGCGGGTTGGCAGCATGGTCTGCTGGTGGTCGCGGCCATCTCCGGCATAGTGCTGGGTGGCCACTACCTGATGCGGCCGGTATTTCGTGCCATCGCCCAGTCCCATATGCGGGAGATCTTCGTCGCCGCCGCTCTGCTGCTGGTGATCGCCATCGCCGTGTTGATGGAGTCGGTGGGGCTTTCGCCCGCTCTCGGCTCCTTCCTCGCCGGTGTGGTGCTGGCCGACAGCGAATATCGCCATGAGCTGGAGGCCGACATAGAGCCGTTCAAAGGCTTGCTGCTCGGCCTGTTCTTTATGTCGGTGGGGGCGGGGATCGACTTTGGGCTGTTTGCCGAGCACCCCTTCCTGATACCAACCCTGGTGGTTGGCCTGATGGTGCTCAAATGGCTGGTGTTGATGGCGCTCGGCTTCATCATCCGCATCTCGCCGAGCCAGCGCTGGACCTTCGGGCTGGCACTCGCTCAGGGCGGTGAGTTTGCGTTCGTGCTCTTTTCGTTTGCCGCGCAAAACCGGGTGCTGCCCGGCGAGACCATCTCCCTGCTGACGCTGGTGGTAGCGCTCTCCATGGCGCTCACCCCGCTGCTGCTGATCCTCAACGATCGGGTGATCCAGCCCTGGTTCGATTACCGTAACCAGAGCGACGCACCGCAGCATGAGCAACCTGAGCTGGTGGAGCATCCGGTGATCATCGCGGGCTTCGGCCGCTTCGGTCAGATCGTGGGGCGTCTGCTGCATGGTCACGGCATCGGTACCACCATCCTCGAGCAGGATGCCAGCCAGATAGAGACCCTGCGCAAGTACGGCTATCAGGTCTTCTATGGCGATGCCAGCCGGATCGACCTGCTCCATGCCGCCGGGGCGCACAAGGCGAAGCTGCTGGTGCTCTCCATCAACGATCCGGCTACCTCGCTGGCGGTGATCGAGATGGTGCAGAAGCACTTCCCGCACCTGAAGATCCTGGCGCGAGCGCTGGATCGACCCCACGCCCACGAGATCCTGCGCCACGGGGTCGAGAGCGTGCACCGGGAAACTCTGGGCTCGGCGGTCGATCTGGGGGTGGAAGCCCTGACCCAGCTTGGGTTTAGGGCCAACCAGGCCTGGCGGGCGGGGCAGACCTTCAAGCAGCACGATAACTGGCTGTTGCGCGAGCAGGTCAACTATCTGGACGACGAACACACTTATATCAACAAGAGCCTGCAATACCGGGAGATCCTCTCCGATCTGTTGCAAGACGACGAGGAGGGGCAGGAGCGTATCCATGCCCACAACTGGAATAGCGGGCTACCCGACGACGACAAGGAAGCAAAATGATTGCCTATTACCCCATGTTCAAACACCTGCATATGACGCTGGCGCTGGTCAGTCTGCTGCTCTTTATCTATCGCTGGAGTCTGGCGCTGGCCGGCAGCGCTCGGTTGCAGCAGAAGTGGCTGAAGATCCTGCCTCATATCAACGACACCTTCCTGCTGCTGTTTGGTGTGTTGCTGGCGGTGGCCTTGCAGTTGAGCCCGGGTCAACAACCCTGGCTGATGGCCAAGCTGATTGCACTGGTGCTCTATATCGGTCTGGGTGTCATGGCGCTCAAGCGCCCGGCCCGCGGTCAGAAGCTGGTGGCCGGTGTGGCGGCACTGGCGGTGTTTGGCTACATGGTCGGCGCGGCCATCACCAAGTCAGCCTGGTCGTGGCTGATGTAAGCAAAAGGGGAGAGCTATGCTCTCCTCTGAAATCATATTCTGCGATGAATTAATTAATCGGAGTTTTATGCTAACAATAAATCGCAAGATAGAACTTTCATTTGAGGGATTTTTGGCTAATTTTAGCCTCTAGCGGCTCCTTTTTTGAGTGTATTGTCTTTATAAATCAACTAGTTAGTGTGTTTTGTATGAAAATGGCGACAGTTGTCGCAGCAAAACTTGCGACATAGACTGTCGCAAGTCACGACTAGCATACAGTCAACGCTAAACCAGTGAAGGCAAGCACCATGAGCAAGAAGCTGTTACGACAACTGACCTTGGCGCGTTGCATCCCGCACCGCCCTTACAAGCTGACCGCCAGCCAACTCCAGGTAAAACTGGAAGAGGAAGGTATCCACGTCAGTCTGCGTACCGTGCAACGGGACCTGGAGGAGATGTCCGGCATGGGACTGTTCGACCTCACCTCGGACGAGCGCAGCAAACCCCATGGCTGGTGCTTCGAGCGCCACGGCCTCAACGACTTTGCCAATATCATGCCGCTCTCGCTGGCGGTGGCTCTGAAAACCTGGAGTGATCAGGCGAGCCAACTGTTGCCGGCGAGTGTACTGACCGAATTGAATCCGCTGGTCGACAAGGCGAGCCAGGTGATCCGCGACAGCCAGAGCGAACTGGCCGAACGCTGGCTGGAGAGTGTCCACCAGTCACCGCGCCCGTTTGCCGGCAACCCGGAGATCCGCCGCAGCACCCTGATCCGCGATGCGCTCTGGCGTGGTCGCAAATTCAGTGCCGAGATCCAGCGCGTGATCAAAGAGCGCACCGTGTGGCTCTGCTACGACCGTATCAACCCGCTCGGCATTCTCAATCAGCCGGACGGTCCGATCCTGCTCTGCACTCTGTCCGAGCTGGATCCCAAGGTCTACGGCATCCCGTTTGACCATATCAAGAACGTGGAGCTGACCAACTTCAGCGCCACCCAGCCGAAGGATTTCAATATCCAGAAGCTGATCCGCGATCAGGGCTATCAGGATGTGAGCGGCCCGATCCGCTTCGTCGGCCGGATCGATGCCAACAGCCAGTCGCTGGTGGATAACCAGATCCCCGGCAACAATCCGCGCATGACCCGCTATGACAAGCGCAGCGTGGTGGTGGAGACCGAAGTGCAGGACACTCCGGAGTTTCGCAGCTGGTTGAACAACATCGGCGGTGAACTGGAGGTGCTGGCGCCGGAATCGTTGCGCAAGGCCTATCTCAATCCGGCCAACCGCTTGAGCTGATTAAAAAATTGGAATGTTGAAGAGTCGAGCCTGGTCTCGGCTCTTTTTTTTGCGGTTTTTTTAAGCATATTTATTCAACTAATTTTTAAGTCTTAACGTCAGGATTGAACCGTTTTCCTGCCCCGTTTTCGGGGGCGAAACCCGTGTAAGAGATCTGCCATAGCGACTGTAAGAGGCTGGCGCTTTGAGCCGTACGCGAAGCCATGCCAGAATGATCGAGCTTTCCCGTGAAACTAAATAAATAACTGATATTAAAGGGTTAGTTTTTAAGTTCGTTTTTTGAGATGGGAGCTGCATCGGATCTTTATCATCGGATGGCTCTTGTTCGGGGTGCGCATTTCCTTAGTATGGGTCTCACAAGGACGGAGCTGGTCCGGCAGGATGCAGGGCAGCGCATAAAGATGGAATAGTCCGCAGGATGTGGACAAGGGATACCTCAGGATGAGCTCGATAATCAGGATGGTTATCGTCACGGATGAATAAAGGAACACCGCGGGATGCGGCAGGACACTCTCGGGATGGGAGCAGAACGAACGGAACCTCGTTCTTCAGGATGAACAGGACCTCGCCGGATGCGAGAGGAATACTTCAGGATGAAGTGAGATAACCCGGATGGTTATCTGTCAGGAAGACGCAAGGAACCCCACAGGACGTGGTAATGGACACCTCCAGGATGGAGACAGAGAAGCAGTTCAGGATGAATTGCCAGGCCAGGAACGCCGCAGGACACGCCAACGGATTGGAAAGGGGATATTCCAAAGGATTAGGATAACGTCAGGGATTGCAGGGAGCATTGCAGTTCTACGGACAGGACGACACGACTCTAGGGGACGGCTACCGCCGTCCCCTTTTCTTTTATGGTTTGCCCGAGAGATTGCCGCGCTGGGCGGCGTTGACGATCTCTTGCAGGCGCTGACGAATGTCGACCATGCCAAACACACCAAAGATCAGCACAGTGACAAATTCGGCTTTGGTGACCGCGAAGTAGCGTTTGCAAGCTGCCTTGATCATGCTGGCCTGCAGCCAGTGCAGCAGGGCGACGATCACGCCACAGACCGGCAGAAAGCCGTTGAGTTTGCCGGGTAGCGGGGCAATCAGGCTCACCAGTACGCCAAACCAGAAGAACAGTATCAGCCCCATCGCCAACAGATTAAAGACCCGCTTCATTGTTTACCTCCCTTAGATAGAGCTGGTAGCAGACCTGATTTGATTGACCTGCTTGTCCTTGAGCCATTGTCCAAATTGATGGGGAGGGGCCACTGCGCCTATCCCCCCCTTTAAACTGCAGCGTCATTCTTGGTGTCCCGCAGATAGAGCTGGTAGCAGACCTGACCTGCCTGCTTGTCCTTGAGTAGTTGCCAGCTGGCAGGTAGCGCCAGATCGGCCATCTCCTTCTCCCGCTCCAGATAGATGAGGGCATCCGGTGCCAGCCAGCCGCGCTGCTCCAGCAGTTCGCACACTTGCGGCAGCAGCTCGCGGCGAAACGGCGGATCGAGGAATACCAGATCAAACGGCGTGGCCGGGCCTTTCAGCCAGCTCACTGCATCTGACTGGATCACCTGGCCCTGACTGCTGCCGAGGGCGGTCAGGTTCTTCTTGATCTGGTCAGCGGCCCCTTTGTCCATCTCGATCAGGGTCACCTGCTCGGCATAGCGCGACAGTGCCTCCAGTCCGAGTCCGCCGCTACCGGCAAACAGATCTAGGCAGCGGGTGCCACGAATGTGGGGGGCCAGCCAGTTGAAGATGGTCTCCTTGACGCGATCCGTGGTGGGTCTGAGCCCCTCCACATCCTTGACCGGCAATTTGCGGCCTCGCCACTGGCCGCTGATGATTCTTACAAAGCCCGATTTTCCTTGCGGGGCGGGACTCTTGCTCGGGTTGCTACGGCTGGATTTCACTCTGGGCATCGCGTTTCATCGTCAGAAAATAAAGTGGTAGTATAAGGCGGTTCATTTTTATGCCGACCCGCCAAGGGACGGCTATCTTAGCAGTCAGCCTTTGATGTGAGTATTTTTAGATGGCAAAAGGTTTGTTTTCCTGGCTGGGTTTCGGCCGCAAGAAAGAAGAGGCTGAGGCTGTCCAACCACAGACACCCCAAGCCACCCCCGTTACCGTTGAGCCCGAGGTCACTGCTACCCCCGCTCCCGTTTCCGATACCACTGTTTCCGATAGTACGCCGGCTGTTGCCCCCGAAGTGCCTGCCAGCGCACAGAATTCCGTTTTGCAAGATGATTGCTGCTTGCCTACTGAGCTGGACGATCACGGCCCGCTGGTGGTGGAGGAGTGCGCTTCCGATCTGGAGCCGGTGATCGTCAACGAAGCGCTGATCGCCGAAGAGGAGCGTGCCGCTGACGCCGCTCGCATTGCTGCCGAAGCACAAGCTGCAGAAGAGGCTCGTATTGCCGCTGAGGCTCGTGCCGCGGAAGAGGCTCGTATTGCTGCCGAGGCTCGCGCTGCAGAGGAGGCTCGTATTGCGGCCGAGGCCCGCGCTGCGGAAGAGGCTCGCATTGCTGCCGAAGCCCGCGCTGCAGAAGAAGTCCGCATCGCTGCCGAAGCTCAGGCTGCGGAAAAGGCTCGCATTGCCGCCGAAGCCCGCGCTGCGGAAGAGGCTCGTATCGCCGCCGAGGCTCGCGCCGCAGAAGAGGCCCGCATCGCTGCCGAAGCCCGCTCTGCGGAAGAAGCTCGCATTGCTGCCGAGGCTCGCATCGCTGCCGAAGCTCAGGCTGCGGAAGAAGCCCGTATCGCCAAAGAGGCCCAGCGAGCGGATGATATGCGCCTGGTCGCCGCGATGGAGGCTGAGGCTGCCGCCCTGGCAGCCCTGCCGCTGGCCGCCAAGGTAGACGACGACACCCAGGACAAACCGCAGCGGGAGGGCTTCTTTGCTCGCCTCAAGCGCAGTCTGGTACGCACCAAGGAGAATATCGGCTCCGGTTTCTTCGGCCTGTTCCGTGGCAAGAAGATCGACGATGAGCTGTTTGAAGAGCTGGAAACCCAGCTGCTGACCGCCGATCTCGGCGTCGACACCACCACCCGCATCATCGAGGGGTTGGTGCAGCACGCGGATCGCAAGCAGCTCAAGGATGCCGAGGCGCTCTACGGCCTGCTCAAGCAGGACATGGGCGAGATGCTGGCCAAGGTCGAGCAGCCGCTGGTGATCGACACCAGCAAGAAGCCTTACGTGATCCTGATGGTCGGCGTAAACGGCGTCGGCAAGACCACCACCATCGGCAAGCTGGCCAAGCAGTTCCAGGCTGAAGGCAAGAGCGTGATGCTGGCGGCGGGTGACACCTTCCGTGCCGCAGCGGTCGAACAGCTGCAGGTTTGGGGTCAGCGCAACAACATTCCGGTGATTGCCCAGCATACCGGTGCCGACTCTGCTTCCGTCATTTATGACGCCATCGAGGCCGCCCGCTCCCGCGGGGCTGATGTGCTGATCGCCGACACCGCCGGTCGCCTGCAGAACAAGAGCAACCTGATGGAAGAGCTCAAGAAGGTGGTGCGGGTGATGAAGAAGCTGGATGAAGAGGCGCCCCACGAGATCATGCTGACGCTGGACGCCGGCACCGGCCAGAACGCGCTGAGCCAGGCCAAGCTGTTCAGCGAGGCGGTTGGCCTGACCGGCATCACCCTCACCAAGCTGGATGGCACGGCCAAGGGCGGCGTCATCTTCGCGGTGGCCGACAAGTTCCAGATCCCGATCCGCTACATCGGGGTGGGCGAGGGGATCGACGATCTGCGTCCCTTCGTTGCCAACGATTTCATCGAGGCGCTCTTTAGCCGCGATGAATAAGTCCGGCCGCGATGAGTCAGCTCAGCCGTGATGAGTAAGTGTTCCATACCCCGACTCCGGTCGGGGTTTGTCAATTTCAGGGAACCGTTATGATTCGTTTTGACAAGGTCAGCAAGGTATACAGCGGCGGCCATCAGGCGCTGCAAAAGGTCAGCTTTCACCTGCGCAAGGGAGAGATGGCCTTTCTGACCGGGCACTCGGGGGCGGGCAAGAGTACCCTCCTCAAACTGATCAGCGTGATGGAGCGCCCGACCGATGGTCGTGTCTTCTTTCATGGCGATGATGTTAGCCATATCCAGCGCAGCCAGATCCCCTATGTTCGCCGCCAGATCGGGATGATCTTTCAGGATCACCGCCTGCTGATGGACCGCACCGTGTTCGACAACGTGGCGTTGCCGCTGGTGATCGATGGTTACAGCCATGCGGATATCAACAAGCGGGTGGCGGCGGCGCTGGACAAGGTGGGGCTGCTCGGCAAGGAGCGCTACCAGCCGCGCATGCTCTCCGGTGGTGAGCAGCAGCGGGTCGGCATCGCCCGCGCCATCGTCAACAAGCCGCCGCTGCTGCTGGCGGATGAACCGACCGGCAACCTGGATCCCCAGCTCTCCATGGATATCATGCGGCTATTCCAGGAGTTCAACAATTTTGGGGTCTCGGTACTGATTGCCACCCACGATCTGGGGCTGATCGCCCGTATGCGCTATCGCCCCCTGACCCTCAAGGCGGGCCGCATGTATTCGGCCGGGGAGGAGCTCTGATGGCTATCGTTCGTCATAAACAACCGCCGCTGCGCCGTCTGATGATGTACGGGGTTGACCATGTGCGGCAGGCGTTTGCCAGTCTCGGGGAGTTGTGGCGCAATCCGCTCGCCTCCCTGATGACGCTGGCGGTGCTTGGCGTCAGTCTGGCGCTGCCCTCCTGCTTCCACGTGCTGCTGAAAAACGCCGAGGTAGTGGAGGGGAGCTGGCAGAGCAGTTCCCAGATCTCCCTTTACCTGCGCAAGGATCTGCCGGAACAGAGCATTCTCGATCTGCAGCACAGGATCCTGCTCTATCCCGAGGTGGATTCGGTCACCTACCTGAGTCGTGACGATGCGTTGCGGGAGTTTCGCGAGATCTCCGGCTTCGGCGATGCCCTCGATTATCTGGACAGCAACCCGCTACCGCCTGTGCTGAGCGTCATTCCGGATCCACGCTGGCAGAATCCGGAAGGGGCCGCCGAGCTGCTCAGCAAGCTCAACAACGAGGTGGGGGTCGAGCAGGGCAAGCTGGATCTGCAGTGGCTGACCCGGTTGCAGGGGATCATGAACCTGCTGCGCCACACCATTACCGGTATCGCGGTGCTGCTGCTCTCCGCCGTGTTGCTGATCGTCGGCAATACCCTGCGTCTCAATATCCTCAACCAGCGTTCCGAGATTGAAGTGCTCAAGCTGGTGGGAGCGACCGACTCCTTTATTCATCGTCCCTTCCTCTATACCGGTATCTGGTTCGGGGTCATCGGCGGCATGCTGGCCTGGTGGCTGACCGAAGTGATGGTGATCTGGAGTGAAGGGGTGGTGAAGGAGCTGGCGGGCTTGTATAACAGTAACTTCCGGCTGGTTGGCATGGGGGCGGTAGACGGGATCAATCTGATCTTGCTGGGCGCCCTGCTGGGGCTGATTGCCTCCTGGTTCTCGGTCCATCGCCACATTCGCGACATCGAACCATCCTGATTACTTTGTCATCAAAGTAAATCGCTGGATTTTGAGAGGCGGATCAAGTAAAAGAGGGGCCGTTTCTGGCTTGGCCCCCATAGTCAGAGTATTCTGAATAACAATGATCTTCCGGATCTTCGCTAGATCCAGTGAACCTTCTGATTTATAAGCAGTCTATTAAAGCTGAAGCATTTATACGGGTGTGGCCCCTCTGCCTTGCTCGTCAGACTTGGCAAGCATGTGAAGGTTGCGAGCTCCGCAACAATGGACTTAGCATGCTACTTTTCGGGGGTCCTTCATTGTGACCCCTTTTTTTTGACTGTTCATTCATGATTCATCCTGCAGGCTTAAGATAAGCCGGTCTAAAACTGGGCATGTTCTTTGATACACGCCGCAGAATGGCATCCGGTCAGTAGACAGACCCTCTCAGGGTGTTAGACTGATTCGATTGAAAAGTAAGAGGTAACAGATGGGAACTTCATTGCAGCGCACTATGGCTCTGATTCCGCAAGGTAGTCTGGAAGGCTATATCCAGGCAGTAAACTCTATTCCTGTGCTGAGCGCAGAGGAAGAGCGTGAACTGGCTGAGCGTTTGCAGCAGGATGGCGATCTCGAGGCTGCTCGTCAGCTGGTTATGTCGCATCTGCGCTTTGTCGTTCATGTCGCCAAGAGTTATGCCGGTTACGGCTTGCCCCAGGCCGATCTGGTACAGGAAGGCAATATCGGCCTGATGAAGGCGGTCAAGCGCTTCGACCCGACGGTCGGCGTGCGTCTGGTCTCCTTTGCCGTGCACTGGATCAAGGCCGAAATCCACGAATATGTCCTGCGCAACTGGCGCATGGTCAAGGTGGCGACCACCAAGGCCCAGCGCAAGCTCTTCTTCAACCTGCGCAAATCCAAAAAACGTCTGGGCTGGCTGAACCACGAAGAGGTTCAGGCCGTGGCGGCCGATCTCGGCGTCTCTGCCAGCGATGTGACCGAAATGGAAGCGCGGATGGCCAACTACGATCAGGCGTTCGATCTGGTGGGTGACGATGAGGAAGAGGGCGGTTTCGCTCCGGTTCACTATCTGGAGGACAAATCCTCCGATCTGGCCGCGACCATCGAGAATGACAACTGGGACGATCACGCGACCCGTCGCCTGAGCTCGGCCCTCGCCACCTTGGATGAGCGCAGCCAACACATCATCCGCGCCCGCTGGCTCGATGATGACAGCAAGACCACTCTGCAGGAGCTGGCCGATACCTACGGCGTCTCTGCCGAACGTGTGCGTCAGCTTGAGAAAAACGCACTCAAGAAGCTGAAAGATGCCATGGAAGCCTGATGCTTCCTCTCATAAAAACAGGGCCTGATGGCCCTGTTTTTGTTTCGCAGGGATCTGGTCGGCCTTGCTTTGGTTACCCTTGAGTGTGTTATGTTGCCGCCACTGCCACATTAGGGAGAGCAGAAGTGAAACTGTTGAACGACCTGTTTACCAACAACCGTGAGTGGGCCGAACGGATCAAAGCCGAAGATCCCGCTTTCTTTGCCACTCTTTCTGCCCAGCAGGCCCCCGAATACCTCTGGATCGGTTGTTCCGACAGCCGGGTCCCCGCCAACCAGCTGATGGGGTTGCTGCCGGGGGATGTCTTCGTCCACCGCAACGTCGCCAATCTGGTTGTACATACCGATTTCAACTGCCTCTCCGTGCTGCAATACGCGGTGGAAGTGCTCAAGGTGAAGCACATCATTGTCTGCGGTCACTACGGTTGCGGCGGCGTCAAGGCCGCGATGCAGAACCAGGAGCTGGGTCTCATCGACAACTGGCTGCGCAACATCAAGGATGTCTACTTCAAATATGGTGAAGAGCTCGAGGCCATCGAGGATGAGCACGAGCGCTTCGACTACCTGTGCGAGCTGAACGTGGCCGAGCAGGTCGCCAACGTCTGTCACACCACCATCATCCAGAACGCCTGGCGCAAGGGGCAGGAGCTGGCCGTCCACGGCTGGATCTACGGGATCAAGGATGGCTTGCTGCATGATCTCGATCTCTGCATCAGCGGCCCGGATCAGATCCCCGACGTCTATCGCGCCTGGCCGGACATGCGTCCGCCCCACCGTCGGCGCTAGGGAGCTTCATGGTGGCGCCAGCCCTCTATCTGCAGATCAAACAGCATATTCTGGACGGGATCCGCGAACGCCACTATCAGGCGGGGGACAGGATCCCGACCGAAGCGGCCCTGTGCGAGCAGTTCACCGTGAGCCGGATGACGGTCAACCGGGCGCTGCGGGAGCTGGTGGCGGAAGGGTGGCTGGTGCGTACCGCCGGTTCCGGCAGCTTCGTGGCGGACCGGCGTACCGAGTCGCCGCTATTGGCTATTCGCAATATTGCCGACGAGATCGCCGAGCGTGGCGGCGAGTACAGCGCCCGGGTGATACGGCTGCAGCGACTGGCCGCCGACGAGAAGATGGCGGTACAGCTGGGACTGCGGGTTGGCGCCCCCATCTTTCACAGCTTGATCGTCCATCAGGCCGATGGGGAGCCGTTGCAATTGGAGGAGCGCTTCGTCGATGCCGGGCGCCTGCCAGGCTATGGCGAGCAGGATTTCACCCTGCAAACTCCCAACCGCTATCTGATGGATGTCTGCCCCCTCTCCGAGATGGAGCACGTAGTGGAAGCCGTGCTGCCGAGCGCCGGTGAGGCGGGATTGTTGCAGATCCGCGTAGATTCCCCCTGCCTGTTGTTGCACCGGCGTACCTGGTCGGAGGGGCATCTGGTCTCCTATGCCCGTTTGCTCTCCCCCGGTTCCCGCTACAAGCTAAGCTCCAAGACTCAGCTGGAGTGAATGTCTATACAACTCGTTTTTGCAAAGCCCACCTCCTGGTGGGCTTTTTTGTGCTTAAACTCTAAGTTTGATGCTGTTATCAGGATGTGAATTTCGCTCTTCCTTTCGTCATAGAGATCGACTATAAGAATATGTATATACATTTGAGGTCGCTATGAACAAGGAACTGTTGAACTGCGAGCGGGTCTGGCTCAACGTGACGCCCGCTACCCTGAATGATGAGCTGGCCGACTACGGTCTGCTGCCGCTCCACGCCATCGGCGTGAAGGATGGCAAGATCCACGCGCTGGTGCCGATGGCCGAGCTTAAGGGGCCCCATCCTGCTTACTGGCAGGATATGCAGGGCAAGCTGGTCACTCCCGGCCTTATCGATTGCCACACCCATCTGGTCTTCGCCGGCAGCCGTGCCGAAGAGTTCGAGCTGCGTCAGCAGGGAGTGCCCTATGCCGAGATCGCCCGTCGGGGCGGTGGCATCATCAGCACGGTGCGTGCGACCCGTGCCGCCAGCGAGGAGCTGCTGTTCGAGCTGGCGTTGCCGAGGGTGACATCCCTGATCCGCGAAGGGGTCACCACGGTGGAGATCAAGTCCGGCTACGGTCTGACGCTGGATGACGAACTCAAGATGCTGCGGGTGGCCCGCCGACTGGGAGAGGCGTTGCCGATCCGGGTCAAGACCACTCTGCTGGCGGCCCATGCGGTGCCGCCTGAATATCGCGACGATCCCGACAGCTGGGTCGAGACCATCTGTCAGGAGATCATCCCGGCCGCTGCCGAGGCAGGCTTGGCCGATGCGGTGGACGTTTTCTGTGAACACATCGGCTTCTCGCTGGCCCAGACCGAGCAGGTCTATCTGGCGGCGGATCAATACGGCCTGCCGGTGAAGGGGCACATGGATCAGCTCTCCAATCTCGGTGGCAGCACCCTCGCTGCCAACTTTGGCGCCCTCTCGGTGGATCATCTGGAGTATCTGGATCCGGAAGGGATCCTGGCGCTGGCCCACCGTGGCGTGGTCGCCACCCTGTTGCCCACCGCCTTCTACTTCCTCAAAGAGACCAAGCTGCCGCCGGTTGCCGCCCTGCGCAAGGCGGGGGTGGCGATGGCGGTCTCCTCCGATATCAACCCGGGTACGGCCCCCATTGTCTCGCTGCGGATGGCAATGAATATGGCCTGCACCCTGTTTGGCCTGACCCCGCTGGAGGCCATGCTCGGGGTGACCCGTCACGCCGCCAAAGCGCTCGGCGAGCAGGAGCGCCTTGGCCAGCTTAGGGTGGGGATGGCTGCCGATTTCCTGATCTGGCACTGCGCCCATCCGGCCGAGTTGAGCTACATGGTCGGCGTCGATCAGTTGGCAGCCCGCATCTTCAACGGCGAGGAGACCCTCCATGGATAAGTTCAACCCGACCGACATGGCGCTCTGGCAGGGGCGGCAGGATCCGGAAGATGGCGAACTGGCCCTGCGCTGGCATGACAAAGTTCTGCCTTGGCAAGAGGCGCAGCCCTGGGCTGCCGGGGCACAAGAGGCTGCTGGTGTAGTGCTGCTCGGCTTTGCCTGCGATGAAGGGGTTCGCCGCAACAAGGGGCGTGTCGGTGCTGCCGGGGCGCCGCTGGCGGTGCGCAAGTTGCTGGCCAACACCGCCTGGCACCTGAATCGACCCGTCTATGATGGTGGGGATGTGAGTTGCCCCGACGGCGATCTCGACGCCGCCCACGGCCATCTGGCCGAGCGGGTTGCCTCAGCACTCGATGTGGGCCACTTTCCGCTGGTGCTGGGGGGCGGTCACGAGGTGGCGTTCGGCAGCTGGAGTGGCCTCAACCGTCATCTTGGTGGCGAGGGGCGGGTCGGGATCATCAATTTCGACGCCCATTTCGACCTGCGGATGAAACAGGAGCAGGCCAGCTCCGGCACCCCCTTCTTCCAGATTGCCGAGCAGTGTGCCGCTCAGGGCACGCCGTTTCACTACGCCTGCCTCGGGGTGGCCGAGACCGCCAATACCCAAGCCCTGTTTGCCCGTGCCAAGGCGCTGGGTGTGTGGCATGTGCTGGACGAGGCGATGACCCAAGCCGAATTGCCAGCCTTGCTAAGCGGGCTGGACGCCTTTATCGCCCACTGTGATCACCTATATCTGACCATCGATCTCGACGTGCTGCCCGGCAACCTGATGCCGGGAGTGAGTGCCCCCGCCGCCCGCGGCGTTGAGCTGGCGGTGATCGAACCGTTGATCGCCCGTATCCGGGCCAGTGGCAAGCTGCGGCTTGCCGATCTGGCCGAGTACAACCCGACGCTGGATCAGGATAACCGCAGCGCCCGCGTGGCCGCGCGACTGGTTCATCTGTTGACCCGTTAACCCTTTGGCCGCATATCGCCGAAGGCACCCTATTGATACAACAAGGAGTGTGTATGTCTGTGCAACAGCAGGATCCCCGTCATGATCCGAACCGCGTGATCCGAGCCCCGCGCGGCACCGAACTGACCGCCAAGAGCTGGCTCACCGAGGCGCCGTTGCGGATGCTGATGAACAACCTGGATCCCGAGGTGGCCGAACATCCCCAGTCGCTGGTGGTCTATGGCGGCATCGGTCGCGCCGCCCGCAACTGGGCCTGCTTTGACAAGATCGTCGAGGTGCTGACCCGGCTCGAGGAGGATCAGACCCTGCTGGTGCAATCCGGCAAGCCGGTCGGGGTGTTCCAGACCCACAAGGATGCGCCGCGGGTGCTGATCGCCAACTCCAATCTGGTGCCCCACTGGGCCAACTGGGAGCACTTCAACGAGCTCGATAAAAAGGGCCTGATGATGTACGGCCAGATGACTGCGGGTTCGTGGATCTACATCGGCACCCAGGGGATAGTGCAGGGCACCTACGAAACCTTTTTCGCGGTGGCCAACCAGCACTTCAACGGCTCGCCTGCGGGCCGCTGGATCCTCACCGGTGGTCTCGGCGGCATGGGCGGCGCCCAGCCGCTGGCCGCCACCATGGCCGGCTTCTCGATGATCGCGGTGGAGTGCGACGAGACCCGCATCGATTTTCGTCTGCGCACCCGCTATGTGGACAAGAAGGCTAACAGCCTGGATGAGGCGCTGACCATGATCGAAGAGGCCAAACAGAGCGGCACCGCCATCTCCGTCGGTCTGCTCGGCAACGCCGCCGACGTCTTCGCCGAGCTGGTGGCCCGTGACATCACCCCTGACGTGGTGACCGACCAGACCTCCGCCCACGACCCGGTGCACGGCTACCTGCCGCAGGGTTGGAGCGTGGCCAAGTGGCGCGAGCTGCAGCAGAGTGCCCCGCAGGAGGTGAATCTGGCCGCTCGTCGCTCCATGGCCCGTCAGGTGGAGGCGATGCTGACCCTGCAAGAGCGCGGCGCGGCGACTCTGGATTACGGCAACAACATTCGCCAGATGGCGCTGGAGGAGGGGGTGGCGAACGCCTTCGACTTCCCCGGCTTCGTTCCCGCCTACATTCGCCCGCTGTTTTGCGAGGGGATTGGTCCGTTCCGCTGGGCGGCGCTCTCCGGCGATCCGGAAGATATCTACAAGACAGATCAGAAGGTGAAAGAGCTGATCCCCGATGATCCTCACCTGCACAACTGGCTCGACATGGCTCGCGAGCGCATCGCCTTCCAGGGCCTGCCGGCGCGGATCTGCTGGGTCGGGGTCAAGGATCGGGTACGCCTCGGTCTGGCCTTCAACGAGATGGTGAAAAACGGTGAGCTGAAAGCCCCCATCGTCATTGGCCGCGACCATCTGGATTCCGGCTCGGTGGCGAGCCCGAACCGCGAGACCGAGTCGATGATGGATGGCTCCGATGCCGTCTCCGACTGGCCGCTGCTCAACGCCTTGCTCAACACCGCTGGCGGCGCGACCTGGGTCTCTCTGCACCACGGCGGCGGGGTCGGTATGGGCTTCTCCCAGCACTCCGGCGTGGTGATCGTCTGCGACGGCTCCGATGACGCTGCCAAGCGGGTAGGTCGGGTGCTGCGCAACGACCCGGCCACCGGCGTGATGCGCCATGCCGATGCCGGCTACGAGATTGCCATCAACTGCGCCGTTGAGGCGAAACTGGATCTGCCGATGATTGACGGCGCCAACGGTGTCAAAGGAAAGGTGTAACACCATGTTTAAATTGACTATTACTCCGGGCGAGCTGGATCTTGCCACCCTGCGCCGCGTCAGCCGCGAGCCGGTACATGTTTCACTGGATCCGGCCGCGCTGCCGGGGATCCACGCCTCCGCAGCTGTGGTTACCAAGGTGATCGAGCAGAACCGGGTGGTGTATGGCATCAACACCGGTTTTGGTCTGTTGGCCAACACCCGCATTCCGGTGGAGCAGCTGGACGAGCTTCAGCGCTCCATCGTGCTCTCCCATGCCGCTGGCATCGGCGAATACATGGATGACGCTACCGTGCGACTGATGATGGTGCTCAAGCTCAACTCGTTGGCGCGGGGCTTCTCCGGCATCCGGCTGACGGTGCTTGAGGCCCTGATGACCCTCATCAACGCCGAAGTCTATCCGGTGGTGCCGAAGAAGGGATCCGTCGGTGCCTCCGGCGATCTGGCACCGCTGGCCCATATGAGCTGCCTGCTGATCGGGGAGGGCAAGGCCCGCCACAAGGGCGAGCTGATCGACGCCGCTACTGCGCTGAAAATTGCTGGGCTCGAGCCTATCGCGCTGGCACCCAAAGAAGGATTGGCGCTGCTTAACGGCACCCAGGCCAGCACCGCCTTCGCGCTGGAAGGGCTGTTCCATGCCGAGGATCTGTTCGCTGGTGCCATCATCATAGGTGCCATGAGTGTGGAGGCCGCCCTTGGCAGCCGCCGTCCGTTCGATGCCCGCATCCACGAAGTGCGCGGTCAGCGTGGCCAGATCGATGCGGCCGCCTGCTATCGCCACCTGCTGGTGGATGGCAGCGAGATCGGCATGTCCCATCACAACTGCGAGAAGGTGCAGGATCCCTACTCATTGCGCTGCCAGCCGCAGGTGATGGGTGCCTGCCTGACCCAGATCCGCCACGCCGCCGAGGTGCTGGTGTGCGAGGCCAACGCGGTCTCCGACAACCCGCTGGTGTTTGCCGATGACGAGGAGATCCTCTCTGGTGGCAACTTCCACGCAGAACCGGTGGCCTTCGCCGCCGACAATCTGGCGCTGGCTATCGCCGAAATCGGCTCGCTCTCCGAGCGGCGCATGGCGCTGTTGATCGACTCGCGGATGTCCGGTCTGCCGGCGTTTCTGGTCAACAACGGTGGAGTGAATTCGGGCTTTATGATCGCTCAGGTCACCTCGGCTGCGCTCGCCTCCGAGAACAAGACCCTGGCCCATCCCGCCTCGGTGGATAGTCTGCCCACTTCCGCCAATCAGGAGGATCACGTCTCCATGGCGACCTTCGCTGGCCGCCGGCTGGCAGACATGGCGGAGAACACCCGCGGCATTCTGGCGGTCGAACTGCTGGCGGCGGCACAGGGGCTCGATTTCCGCGCGCCGCTGCGCAGTACCGAGCTGATCGAGCAGGCCAAGGGACGACTGCGGGCAGAGGTGAGCTTCTACGACAAGGACAGGTACTTCGCGCCGGATATCGAAGCTGCCGCCGCCCTGCTGGGCCGTGCCAGCTACAACGACCTGATCCCGGTCGGGGTACTGCCCAGCCTGTAAGCCTTGATCCCCCTTCTCTCCTGGCGGGAGAAGTGTGGGGGATGAGGGGGAATCCGCTTCACAGGCGCCGGTGACAGCCGGGAGCAGATGATAAAAGACCGCCCAATCGGGCGGTCTTTGCGTTTCTGACGTTGGTTGAACGCGGTTATCCGTGTTCGAACATCAGGAACAGATAGACCACAAACAACACCAGATGGGTCGCACCATGGAGCACATTGGTGCGCCCGCTGCTGAAGGTTACTTTACAGACCATCAAGGTCGTGACCAGCAGCACCATATCGGCGGGAGAGAGGCCGAGGCGCACCTCCTGATCCAGCATGGAGCCGATAAAGAGCACGGCAGGCACGGTGAGGGCGATGGTGGCCAGCACGGAGCCGAAGTAGAGGTTCATTGCCCGCTGCAGCTGGTTGTTGAAGGCGGCCTTGATGGCACCGACTGCTTCGGGGGCCAGCACGATGCAGGCCACGATAAAGCCGCCCAGTGCGGCGGGTGCTTCCATGACATGCACCCCGTAGTTGATGGGGATGGCCAGGGTCTTGGCCAGCAAGATCACCACCAGCAGGTAGGCGAGCAGCAGGATGGTGTGATAGACGTTGCTCTGCAGCGGGCCGTGGTGCTCCTCATAATCCTCGTGATCGCTGTCGACGAAGAAGTGGCTGTGGCTGCGGGTCTGGATGAGCAGAAAGACCCCGTAGAGCAGGATCGAGATGATGATCAGCATCCACGACATGGCGCGCGACATACTGCCGATTGCACCACCCTCGGTGAAGTTGGGCAGCACCAGACAGAGCAGGGCCAGCGGGATGATGGCCACCAGATAGGATTTCACTCCGTCCAGATTGAAGCTCTGGGTGTGGTAACGCCAGCCGCCAAACAGCAGGGTGAAGCCCACCAGACCGGTACTCACCAGCATCACTACCGCAAACATGGTATCGCGGGCCATGGTGGGGTTGGGCTCGCCGGTCAGCATCACCGAGGAGATCATCACCACCTCCAGCGAGATGACCGAGAGGGTGAGGATCAGGGTGCCGAAGGGCTCGCCCAGCTTGATGGCGAGGGCATCGGAGTGGCGCACCACCGAGAAGATGGCCCAGGTGACGATGGCCAGTAGTGCCGCCGAAACCGGAAGATAGATCCCGAGCGGAGTTGTCTCTGTCAGCAGGTCACTGCCCAGGGTCTTGAAAAAGAGCAGGGTCAGCAGGCCAACGGGCAGGGCAATCTCTTGCCGGATAACTGTCTTCATAGGCAATGGTTCTCTATTGGGGGTCTTGACGACCGGATGACATAAACAGGCTGCACGGTTATCGGTTGCGCAATAACCGGCTCCTTATGATAAAGGTTGTTATCCCCGTCAGGGCAGATCATTTTGTTGCTGAATGTAAATAAGGGGTGGCAGGAGGCGGTTCGATTTCACCATGGCGCCGGGCTAAGGCCAGTAGGGGGATTTACCCGCCTGATGGCCGGAGCGCTACCGCCAGCATCAACCTGATGATGTCGAGCCGATGACCAAACTGTTTCGCGGCCAGATCCTGCCATATCTGCGTTAGCTGGCCTTCTGGTGTTGCAACTGCCACTCCCGTTGCCAGTGGGTCAGTATCTTCAGCGGCATGGGCTTGCCGAAGAAGTAGCCCTGGATCAGATAGACGCCGTGCTGGCTCAGATAGTCGACCTGCAGCTGGCTCTCGACCCCTTCGGCGATCATCTCCATGCCCGATTCACGACCGAATACGATGATGGCATCCAGCACGCTGCGCTTGAGGTCGTTGGTGCCTATGGTATCGACGAACATCTTGTCGATCTTGATCTGGCGGATCCCCAGGCTCTGCAGGTAGGCAAAGCCGCCGTAGCCGGTACCGAAATCATCCAGCTTGAAGTGATACCCCATCTGTTGCAGCAGGGTGATCTCCTCGGTGGCCGCCTTGATGTCAAGGATCGGCTTGCGCTCCGTCAGCTCGAAGGTGAGCCGGGTGGGTGAGGGGTTTTGGCTGTGAGCGAGCAGGGTGCGCAGCAGGGGCTGCTCGATATGGGCCGCCACCAGATTGACGCTGACCCACTGCTCCGGTGCCAGCTGCGGCAGGTCAGTGATCACCTGCTCCAGCAACTGTTCGGTCATCGGCAGGATCAGTCCCTGCTCCTCTGCATATTCGATAAAGGTGCCCGGGGGGATCAGCTCGCTTCCCCGCTGCCAGCGCAGCAGCGCCTCGAATCCCACCACTTGGTGGGTACGGGCATCCACTATCGGTTGGTAGAGGGGAATAAATTCCCTGCGTATCAATCCTGTTTGCAGCAGTCCCTTGAGGGAGCGCCGATAGCTGCGCAGCAGCCAGTATGTGACGCTTAACAGGGCACCGAGCGCGATACCGAACCAGAGACCGTAGTGATTGAGTTGGTCATGGGCATATTGCTCCAGCGCTTTTCCCGCCCAGACCGTCTGTTTGGTGAGTTCATTGGGATCGAAGAAACTCAGGCTGATATTGCTCTCTTCCTGTTTGATCTCCTTGTCGCCACGGGGAAAGTGGACCGTGCTTGCATCGCTATCCTGTCGGCTGAACTCCAGATAGAAGCAGTGGCTGCAGGGGTGTTGCAGCAGGTCGTGGCTCCAGCTGTTATCCAGCACCCAGTAGGCGAGGTTGTCACCGGATCGGTAAAAGGCCACCAGCTCCTGTTCGGTATTGTATTTGGCCACTGTGGCGGTGATCCCCAGTTTGCCGAACTTCTGCCCGCTGTTCTGGAGCTCTTTGATCAGCGGGATCTCCACCCCCAGGCTGGAGCAGCTGTTGCCGGAGGCGAGCTCCAACCCTTGCAGGCGGATATGAGCGCTGTAGAAGCGCGGATCGCGCAGCAGCTCCATGTCTTTGGCGCCGCAGTTGAACTCAAATTGTGCCAGTTGTTTGTTGATGGCGGCATCCAGCTCCCGGTGGCGTACGGCCATGGCTCCCTTGAGCTCGGCAACCTTCTCTTCCAGCAGATGAAAGGCCATCGGCTTGGCAAACCACAGGCCGAGAAACTGGCTGCCCACGACAGGCAGGACGAACAGCAACAGAGCGATCCAGACGGGTGATTTACGCAAAGGAAGTACCTGCCAGTTTCATGAGACACAAATGGACTTTGCCATCATAGAGCATTAGTGCAATCAATTTGAGTTCGAGTTGTCACACTTGTTGATTGATTTTTTAACTGCATGATTTTAAATGTGTTTATTATTAACTTTGGCTAGATTCAATCGCTGACCTGTCATAAATGACAATTGCTCAGCTTATCCGAACTGCATTAGAGTAGCCCTGCGGTTTGACTCACCGTGTGTTCAATACTCCTGTATCTGTTTTTTGTCAGTAGCACAGAGTGTTAGTTTTGATATGAGTGTTCCTTTTGGTCCCCTTTGAGGGACCATTTTTCTGTCTGTCATCCCGCCCTTTCCCGCATTTGTAGCCCGTCATCCTTGGTATTCTCCCTCTGCTTTGGGTTATGCTTGCCCGCTTAAATTGCAGAAGCGGGATCTTCATCCATAGCTGTGGCCCGATCGCCGCTGCTACCATGAGGCGACATGGATGATGCTGGGCATACGGAAAGGCGCATGAAACTCACTACACAGCTTGTCTCATTTATCACCCTTTGCGTGATCGCAGCCATGGCGACCGTGCTGATTGGCGGGGTGTTCAGCTTTCGCGAGCTGGGCATGGAGTTGCAGCAAAAGAAGGTCGATGCGCTGGTCGAAGTGATCGACAAGCAGCTCGATGTTGCTCACGACATGGAGGATATGAGCCACTGGTTGCCCACTCTGCTGCGGGCCGCCCATGTGGTCGAGCTGGAGGTGCGCCAGAATAACCAGCGGGTCTACTGGTTCCGCGATGTGCGCAATCCGGTCGACGAACAGCTGCTGGTGCCATACAGCCACCCGCTTCCCCATCAGGCCGGCATGCAGGCTAACTTCAAACTGGAGCGCCCCTTCAAGGAGGCGGAATACTCCATCAAGGCGATGTCCGGCATCTCGCTGGGCATCTTTATCGTGGTGTTCGGTCTCTGGTACTCCATCCGCTGGCTGCGCCAGCAGTTGCGCGGGGCCGAGCTGCTGGGCATTCGTGCCCAGCTAATCCTCGATGACAAACTCTCCAAACTGAGTCATGACCCCGCCGAAGAGTGGCCGGTGGCCGCCAGTCAGGCCCTCGATCATCTGCTCGCCGAGCTGGCGGATGCCCGCAAGGAGCGCAGCCGCTTCGACAACTTCATTCGCAGCAACGCCTTCGTCGACAAGATGACCGGCATCGGCAACCGGCTGTTTTTCGACAACCGGCTGGAGAGCGCCATCATGGAGGCGAGCGTGATGAGCGGCGGCGTGCTGCTGATCGATCTCGCCTGTCTGGAGGAGCTGGAGGCCGATCAGTTCGAGTTGCTGGGGCACGATTTGATGATGGAGGCGAGCGCCAACATAGGTGCCTTCGTGCGCAAGCATAACGGCGCCCTGCAGGCCCGCTACGCCGGTCAGGTTTTTGCGGTGTTGCTGCCCAATATGTCCGAGAGCGAGATGGTGGATAGCGCCAGCCAGCTGCTCAAGAGCCTGCAACGGCTGCACTGGCCGCAGGAGGTCAATCCGGAGACTGCGGTCTATCTCGGCGCCGTCTGTTATCAGGCACAAGACAGCCTGCTCAAGGTGCAGGAGGAGGCAGAGCTGGCCCTCAAGAGCGCCCGGCTACAGGGCCATAACGGCTGGTTCCTCTACGAGAAGCAGCTGGATGAGGAGCAGAGCAGCAAGGGGACGGTACGCTGGCGCACCCTGATCAGCCGCCGTCTCGAAGAGCACGGCATCGAATTTTATACCCAGCCGATCCAGCAGGATCGGGGGCAGGTGGTGCTGCAGCAGGAGTTGCTCACCTATCTGCACGATGAGCAGGGGCGTGCCCTGCAGGCGGGTATTTTCATGCCGATGGCGGAGAAGGTGGGCTTGTTGCTGCAACTGGATCGGCTGGTGGCGGAGCGCACTCTCGCCCTGCTGCGCCAACGATCCGAGCAGAGCTGCCCCATCAGCCTGACCCTCAGTGCCCAGAGCCTGCTCAACCGCGAGTTCCAGCGCTGGCTCTTCTTCGCCCTGTTCCAGCTGCCGCGCAGCACCAACGAGCGGCTGATCCTGCAACTCTCCGAATCCCAGGTGACCCGCCACTTCGAGGCGCTCAAGCGGCCGCTGCGCTCTTTGCGGATGCTGGGTTGCCAGCTGGCCATCGATCATGCCGGTCAGGATGTGGTGAGCACCCAGTACATCAAGGAGTTCGAGATCAACTTCCTCAAGCTGCACCCCAGCCTGGTGCGGGAGATCCATGCCCGTCAGGTCAACCAGATGGCGGTGCGCAGTCTGGTAGGCGGTTGTGCCAATACTCGCACCCGGGTGCTGGCAGTGGGGGTGGAGAGTGGCGACGAGTGGAAGATGCTGCGCCACCTCGGGGTGCATGCCGGGCAGGGGCCTTGGTTTGCCGAGCCCCAGCGTCTGGTGCTGGAACCGGCTGGTGATTGAGATAAACAACAGAGGGTCGCCTTGGGGCGACCCTCTGTTGTTTGCGGTTACCGTAAGTCAGGGATCACAGTCGCCCCTGCTCCCGCAGCCCGGCGAGCCCTTGCATGCCGCCGGTGTGGATAAAGACGATTTTGCTGCCGGGGGCGATACGGCCTGCCGCCAGCTCGCGAAACAGCCCCCACATCGCCTTGCCGCTGTAGATAGGCTCAAGGGGCAGATCGGTCGTGGCGCTGAAATCCTGTACCCACTGCCAGAGGGCCGGGCTGAATTTGGCGTAGCCACCGTCGTGGTGATCGAGCGCGATGCGCCAGCCGGGGATATTAGCAGCCGCGGGATGGAGGCGACACACCTCGTCAGCGATAAAGCCACCTCCTTTCAGTACCGCAATGGCGAGGATCTGCTCCCGATCCCGTTTGCCGGCGATCAGGCCTGCCAGGGTGCCGCCGCTGGCGCAGGGCAGTACCCAGAGATCCGGCGAGAAGGGTACTTCGTCAACCAGTTCCGCCACCCCGGGGATGGCCAGCGGGCTGCTACCCCCTTCCGGCACGATCAGGGTATCGGGTGCATCGAATTGGGCCAGCCAGTCGGGATCCTGCCGTCGCCGGTAACTCTGGCGGTCGACAAAAACGAGATCCATGCCCCAGCGCAGGGCATCCCGCAGGGTAGAGTTACTGACGGCGTCATATTCGCCCCGTATGATACCGGTAGTACGAAGACTAGATTGGCACCCCGCTGCCGCTAGCGCGTGGATATGATTGGAGTAGGCGCCGCCAAACGAGAGCAGATGCCGTTTGCCATGCTCTTTGGCATGCAGCAGGTGGTACTTGAGCTTGCGCCACTTGTTGCCGGAGATGGCCGGATGGATCAGATCATCCCGCTTGCACCACAGCTCGACACCATAGCGGGTCAGCAACGGATGGTGGAGGCGTTGCAGGGGGGAAGGGAGGATGGCTTGACCCTCTGACTCGGCGGAAAGGCTGGCTTGCAATGGTGAGTCCGTCTTTTAATCTGGAGGCTAATCTGCTGTTTATGTTAATATTTCATACATTTAATCACTATTGATGGGCGGGCTTACATGAAACAACTGTTCAGACGGTCGACGCCAAGCCGCCAGGTCGGGCTCTTGCTGGCCAATGACAGGATCATGCTGGCTGCGGTGGGCAATCCCCCCGTCTTCGCGACGCGCACCATCAACGGCCCACAGGAGTGGGCTGTGGCCATGAACGAGCTGTTCAGCCGTCATGGGCTGGCCAAGTCTACGGTGCGGGTGGCCCTCGCCGCCAGCCTTTATCAACAGATCCAGATCGACAAGCCTGCCGTGCCTGACGCCGAGATGGCGGGGGCGCTCCCCTGGGCCATCAAGGATTATGTCAGCGAACCCGTGCTGCAACTGGCGATGGATTATGTGGACTTGCCCACCCCGCCTGCCGGTCGCCCGCGCATCAATGTGATCTGCCTGCCCAAGAGCCGGGTGCAACAGCTGGCCGATGCCATCAACGGCATCGCCACCCTGCAATCCATCATCAGTGACGAATTGGCGCTGACCTCTCTCTATGACGCGGATGACACGGTGCGCATGCTGCTGTGGCAGCCCAAGGGGCAGGATCTGCAACTGCTGGTCTTCCATCAGGGCGGACTCTGCTTCTCCCGCCAGTTGCGCGGTTTTACCAGCCTGACTGGCGAACATGAGCCGGACAGTATGCTGCTCGATTCACTGGCGCTGGAGATCCAGCGCTCCCTCGACTATCTGGCGGGCCAGCTGAAATTGCCCGAGCTGGGGCAGATGCAGTTTGCCGTCGCCTCGCCCTTTATCGGTACTCTGGTGCGCCACATGGAGCAGACCTTCGGCTTTGCCGTCTCCGCCATGGCCAACAAGGCGATCCTGGCCGGCGTCGAATACCTCTCGGCTTACGCAGCCGCCATCGGGGAGGATGCGTGATGAAACGTCAGATAAACCTCTATGGCGCCGAGTTTCGCCCCAAGCGGCAGTGGGCCAGCCTCAATCAGATGGCGCTGGTATGGGGCTTTGCGCTGCTGCTGATCCTGTTGACGGGTGTCGGTTACAGCTGGCAGCAGCAGCAGGTCAGCCGGGCGCTGGCGCAGCGCTCTGCCGAGCTGGAACTCAAGCGCAGTGAGGCGCAGCGGCTCGATGCCGAGCTGGCGCGCCATCAGGCTGATCCCCGGCTGCAACAGCAACTGGTCAACAAGCAGGATGAGCTGACGGCCAAGCAGGGGCTGATGCGCCAATTGGGCAGCCTGACCCTGCAAAAATCCCAGGGCTACGCCAGCGTGATGGCGGATCTCTCCCGCATTCGCAACAGCAATCTCTCGTTGCAGCGCATCGAGATCAACGAAGGGCGGATCAACCTCTCCGGCTTTGCCGGACGCAGTCAGGATGTGCCGGCCTGGGTCAATCGCTTCAAGCAGACCCCGAGTCTGGTGGGCAAGGAGTTTGGTGAACTGACCCTCGGCCGTGACAAGGAGGGCCGTCTGACCTTCCAGTTGAGCGGCATTGCGCGGGAGAAACCCTGATGAATCTGAAAGCACAATGGCAGGCATGGGGCCAACGTATCGCCGTGTTGAGCCAGCGGGAGCGGGTGTTGATCCTGCTGACTGGTTTGGTGTTGCTGGGCGCGGCCGGACTCTACGGCTGGCTCGATGGCGCCGATACCCGCCTGCAGCAGGATCGCATGGCCCTGAGCGCCGCCGAGCGCGACCTCGAGATCATGGAGCTGGAAAACCTCGGCAAACAGGCCCGGCTCAAGCGGGATCCCAATCAGGGAGTTCGCGACCAGCTGGCGCAGGTCGAAGCGGATCTGGCCCGGATCGACGATGAGCTGAAGGCCCAGACCGTCGATCTGATCCCGGCGCACGAGATGCCGCTGGTACTGGAGGCGCTGCTCTCCCGCTCCGCCAACCTTCACATGCTGGCCCTCAGTTCGCTGGAGCCGACCCCGCTGATGGCGGGAGAGCAGAAGGTCAATCTCTACAAGCATGGTATCCGGCTTCAGCTTGAAGGCGGCTATTTCGATGTGTATCAATATCTTAAAGCGCTGGAAGCCTTGCCGCGCCACTTCTACTGGAAGCAGTTCGACTATCAGGTCAAAGCCTATCCCGGCGCGGTGGTGGAGATGGAGATCTACACCCTGAGTACCAGCAAGGAGTTTATCCGTGGCTAGAGTATTTGCGTTGTGCTGTTGCCTGTTCAGCTTGCTGGCACAGGCGGAGCAGGTCGAGGTATTGCAGGATCCCACCGCGCCGCTGGCTGATGTGGCGGTTGGCGCCCGTGCGACCAGCGAGAGCAGTGCCGGTTTGCCGAAGCTGCAGAGTGTGGTGCTGGGCAATGGCCCGGCACTGGCGGTACTCAATGGCAAGAGTTATCGGGTCGGACAACAGGTGGACGGCTATACGCTGGTGACCATCAATGCCGATGCCGTGGTGCTGGAAAAGGCGGGAAAACGCCATGCGGTAACACTGTTTGCCAGCAAGATCCGGGTTTGAGTCGTGCTTGCCTCTCGAGAGGTGAATCGGCTTTATCGAGTTTAATTGCAAGTCAGGGTGCCCTAATTACATGAAAAAACACCGTCTCTGTCTGATCTCCGTGGCCATGATGGCTGCAGGCTGTACCACGTATCAGCACCCCGAGCCGACCCAGGCCAAGGATGCTCTCAAACAGGCCATGAACGAACAGCAGAAACAGGCTGCCCCTCTGACCGCGTTGCCCAAATCGGTGCAAAGTGAATTACTGCAGCTGAATCGGCCGCAGATACCGGTCGGCATGCCGGAGAAGCGGCTGCGTATCGCGGCTCACGATGTGGAGGCGGTGGAGTTTTTCGGTTCCCTGTTCAAGGGCTCCCGCTACAGCGTGGCGGTTCACCCCGGGGTGGCCGGGCTGGTCTCCGTCGAGCTCAAGGATGTGACTCTGCCGGAGGTGCTGGCGGTGGTGGGCGATATGTACGGCTTCGACGTGCAGCGCAAGGGCAATGTCTTCCATATCTATCCGGCGGGTCTGCGCACCGAAACCATCCCGGTCAACTATCTGATGATGTCCCGTCGTGGTCTCTCCCGCACCTCGGTCAGCACCGGCGGGGTGACGGCCAATGACAGCAATAACAGCAGCGACAGCAGTTTTGACAGTGCATCGAACAACAACAGCACCAATAACTCCTCCGGCAACAACTCGAACGGCAACAGCAGCAGCAATGGCACCCGTATCGAGACCGATACCAACAGCGACTACTGGACCGATCTGCGCGACTCTCTGCAGACCCTGATTGGCACGGGTGATGGTCGCGCGGTGATCACCAGCCCGCAGGCGGGTCTGGTCACCATTCGCGCCTACCCGAAAGAGCTCAAGGCAGTGCGTGAATTCCTGAATCAATCCGATAGTCACCTCAAGCGGCAGGTGGTGCTGGAGGCGCGGATCATCGAAGTTGCCCTCAACGAAGGGTATGAGCAGGGAGTGGACTGGAGCGGTCTCTCCGCCAGCTGGGATGGCAACAAGGGGATTACCGGTGGCGGTTCACTGGCCAATACCCAGTTACCCACCACCCCTAATCAGATCTTCACTGCACTGGGTGGCGGCGCCGGTTTCAAGGTCTCTGACGGCAACTTCAATGTAGCGGTCAACCTGCTCAAGACCCAAGGCGATGTGAATACCCTCTCCAGCCCCCGTGTCACCGCGACCAACAACCAGAAGGCGGTGATCAAGGTGGGGACGGACGAATATTTCGTCACCAATGCATCGACAACAACCGTGAGCACGACGAGCGGTGATCGAACAACGCCCAATGTAGAGTTGACCCCTTTCTTCTCAGGTATTTCTTTGGATGTAACACCACAGATCGATGAAGAGGGGAAGGTGCTGCTGCATATCCATCCCTCCGTTATCGATACTGAAGAGCAAACCAAGACCATAAAGGTGACAGACAGCGATACGCTGGTGTTGCCGTTGGCGAAAAGCTCGATCCGCGAATCCGATACCGTGGTGCAGGCCAATAACGGTGACATCATCGTTATCGGCGGCCTGATGAAGACCGACAAGCAGGAGATCGTCAGCAAGGTGCCGCTGCTGGGGGATATTCCCTGGGTGGGTGAAGCCTTTACCAACCGCCGCGAGAGCACCAAGAAGGTGGAGCTGGTGATCATGCTCAAACCGACAGTGGTGGAGAAAGATACCTGGCAAAACGAGCTGCAACGCTCCTCCGAGCTGCTCGACAAGTGGTATCCGGCCAAGGGCTGACCCATGACACCAGATGCGGTCACCCTTATCCCGAACGGCCTGTGCTGCCTTGCCAGCACAGGCTGCTTGCTTGTCGTGGCAGGTGAGATCTCATGTACCTGACCCACTTCGGCCTGCAGGAGGCGCCGTTCAGCCTCACCCCCAATACCGGCTTCTACTACGGCCTGCCGCCTCACGAAGAGGCGCTGCAGGTGCTGAACTGGGCGCTGGCGCAGGGGGAGGGCTTTATCAAGGTGACCGGCGAGGTGGGTACCGGCAAGACCCTGCTCTGCCGCAAGCTGCTCAGCGAGCTGGGCTCGGAAGCGCGTCCGGTGCGGCTTGCCTGGTTGCCCAATCCCCACCTCACTCCGGCCGAGCTGCGCATCGCGCTGGCGCTGGAGCTGGGGTTGGCGGTAAGGGATCAGAGCGAGCTGGATCTGACCGATCGCATCCATCGTCACCTGATCAGCCTGCACCAGCAGGGCAGTCGGGTGGTGGTGCTGATCGACGAGGCGCAAGCGCTGCCGGACGAGACCCTAGAGGCGATCCGCCTGTTTGGCAATCTCGAGACCGAATCGAGCAAGCTGCTGCAGGTCGTGCTGTTCGGCCAGCCGGAGCTGGATGCCAGACTGGCCAAGCCGCATCTGCGCCAACTGCGCCAGCGGATTGGCTTCTCCTACTGCCTGCGGCCGCTGCGTTTTGACGAGACCCGCGCCTATCTGGAGCACAGATTGCAGGTCTCCGGTTACCGCGGGGCACCGCTGTTTGCAGGTCGAGCCATGCGTCTGTTGTGGCGCGCATCGCGAGGGATCCCGAGACTTATCAATATCCTGGCGCAGAAGTGCCTGATGCTGGCCTATGGTCAGGGTGTGCGTCAGGTCGATAGTCGTCTGGTCCGGCTTGCCATTCGCGATACCGACGATGCGAGCCGCTTTGCGCCACGGCGCTGGTGGCCCCTGTTACTGTTGCTGGGGTGCGCCCTGGCTTATGGAGTCTGGCCATGAGCGTTATCAACCAGATGCTGAAAGATCTGGACCGGCGCCAGCAAGGATCCGAAGGTGCTGCCGTCTATATTGCCCCTGCGCCCCAGCAGGGATGGTGGATGCTGCTGTTGACCCTGATCTGCGGTCTGGCACTGGGGATCCTTGGTTGGCGAACCTGGATCTACTGGCAGCAGACCCAACCCGTTACGGCTGCCAGCGAAGTGATCGCCCCCGATGCGGTGACTCCCGATGTTGTGGCAAGGGCCGCCGCGCCAGTCAGCCCGCCCGAGCCGGTCGAGGTGGCGGCCGCGCTGCCGTTGCCAAGTCAGGATGAGGTGAATGATGAGGCAGGCGAGAGTGACTCGGATGGCATGGCCGACGGTGCGCCCTTTGATGCCTCCAGCGAGGTTGACGAGACGGAGCCGACCGATGAAGAGCTGCAGCCCGAGCTTTACGCCGAACTGGCGGCAGAGCAGCAGGCAGTCGCCAGCGCGCCGCGCAAACCGAGCGTATTGAAGATCGAGACGGTGGAGCTGTCGGCCAAGGAGCTGGCGGCACTGGCGGAGCGCAAGGCGACCACCGCCATGGCCAAGGGAAGCCTGCGGGATGCGCAGGACAACTACTATCAGGTGCTGGCCCACGATCCCTACAATCAGGGGGCGCGCGAGCAGCTGGCGGGGCTGCTCTACGGCGAGGGCCGTCTGACCGAGGCGCGTCAGCTGCTGGAAGAGGGGATCCGGCTCGATCCCCAGCAGGCCGATTTTCGTCTGCTACTGGCCCGCCTTGCCATCAGCGAGGGGCAACAGCAGCAGGCGCTTGGCTGGTTGTCCGGTTATCAACCGGATCTCGCCAGCAACATGGACTATTACGCGACCTGGGCCGGGCTGACTCAGGAGCTGGGCCAGAATGCCGATGCGGCGGCGCTCTATGTGAAGCTGCTGCGTCAGCAGCCGGATCAGGGCCGCTGGTGGCTTGGCCTCGGCGTGGCCGAGGATGGTCAGGGCCACAGCCAGCGGGCGCTCGATGCCTATCGCAACGCCTTGCTGCACGGCAACCTCGGTGAGGCATCGACCAACTGGCTGGAACAACGAATTGGTCAACTAACCCCTTGATAAACAGCAGGTTCGATTAGCTAAGCCTAATCGGATGCGGCAACGGGTGTGAAGTAACAGAGATCGGAGCAAACATGGCACAACCCAGACTGAAAATGCGCCTCGGCGACCTGCTGGTACAAGAGCAGATCATCTCTGATGATCAGCTGCAGCTTGCCCTGCAGCAGCAGCGTCAGACCGGCCGCAAGCTGGGCACCACTCTCATCGACCTCGGCTTTATCAGCGAGGTGCAGCTGTTGCAGTTCCTCGCCCGCCAGCTGGATGTGCCCTTCTTCGATCTCAACAACCTGACCATCGACGCCGCTGCGGTGCCACTGCTGCCCGAAGTGCAGGCGCGCCGCTATCGGGCGCTGGCGGTCAACCTCACCGACGACAAGGTGACGGTGGCTATGTCGGATCCTGCCGATCTGAGCGCACTGGATGCCATCGCCGCCCTGCTCAGCCCGCGCATCATGGTGCTGGCGGTGGCGCGGGAAGGGCAGTTGCTGGAGTATTTCGACCGCCTCTATCGCCGTACCCGCGAGATTGAGAGTTTCGCCGAACAGCTGCAGGAGGAGTATCAGGACTCCGGCTTCGAGCTGGGCTCCAGCAATCTGGGGGCTAACGACGAGGGGGAGGCAACGGTGGCCAAGCTGCTGCGTTCCCTGTTCGAGGATGCGGTGCAGGTGGGGGCCTCGGATATCCACATCGAGCCGGACGAGAAGGTGCTGCGTATTCGCCAGCGGATCGACGGCATCCTACACGAGAACATCCTCAACGAGGTGCGCATCGCCCAGGCGCTGGTGCTGCGCCTCAAGCTGGTGGCGGGGCTCGATATTTCCGAGAAGCGCTTGCCGCAGGATGGTCGCTTCAACATGAAGGTGCGCGGCCGCGATGTGGATGTGCGGATGTCCACCATGCCGGTGCAGTATGGTGAATCAGTGGTGATGCGTCTGCTGGATCAATCCTCGGGCATCCTCTCGCTGACCGAAACCGGGATGCCGCCCGATATCCTGACCCGTTTCCGCCGTCAGCTCAAACGGCCACACGGCATGATCCTGGTAACGGGGCCAACTGGTAGCGGCAAGACTACGACCCTCTATGGCGCTCTCTCCGAGCTCAATCAGGCGAGCCAGAAGATCATCACGGTTGAAGACCCGGTGGAGTACCGCTTGCCTCGCATCAGCCAGGTGCAGGTTAACCCCAAGATTGGTCTCACCTTCTCCCACGTGCTGCGTTCTACCTTGCGTCAGGACCCGGACATCCTGCTGGTGGGCGAGATGCGGGACAACGAGACGGTAGAGATCGGCTTGCGTGGCGCCATCACCGGTCACCTGGTGCTGACCACCCTGCACACCAACGATGCGGTGACCAGTGCCTTGCGCCTTATCGACATGGGGGCGCCCGGCTATCTGGTGGCGAGCGCCCTGCGGGCGGTGGTCGCCCAGCGGCTGGTGCGGCGGGTATGTGAGCACTGCGTCGAGGAGAAGGCGCCGGACGAAGGGCAGGCCACCTGGCTTACCGTGCTTTCCGGCGAGGCGCCTGGCCAACACACCTATCACAAGGGGCGGGGTTGCCAGAGCTGCAACTTTACCGGTTATTCCGGCCGGATCGGGGTCTACGAGCTGCTGGAGCTGGATCAGCCGATGATGGATGCCCTGCGCCGCAACGATGCGGAAGGGTTCGCCAAGGCGGCCCGTCAACACGAACACTACCGGCCGCTTGCCCTCACTGCCCTCGATTATGCCCGGCAGGGGATCACCTCGGTGGACGAGGTGTTGCGACTGGCCGAGGATTTGGGGTAAGCGATGGCTAACTTTGCCTACAAGGGGCGTGACAGCCAGGGCAACGCCACCAGTGGCGTGGTAGAGGCGGCCAACGAGATGGCGGCCGCCGAGCAGCTGATGCGCCGTGGGGTGATGCCCACCGAGCTCAAACCGGGCAAGGCCAAATCCGCTGCCATCGACTGGTCACTGTTGCTGGAAGGGGGCGTCAAGCTGGATGAGCTGGTGATCTTCAGCCGCCAGATGTATGCCCTGACTCGGGCCGGGATCCCGATCCTGCGCGCCATCGCTGGGTTGGAGGAGAGCACTCACAGCAAGCCGCTCAAGCGGGCGCTTCACTCGCTGGGGGAAGATCTTGGCAACGGTCGCCCGCTCTCCAGCTCGATGCAGGCGCACCCCAAGGTATTCAGCAGCCTGTTCGTCGCCATCATCCATGTGGGTGAGAACACAGGTCAGCTGGAAGAGTCCTTTTTGCAGCTCGCCAACTATTTCGAGCTGGAGCTGGAGACTCGCAAGCGGATCAAGACCGCGATGCGCTACCCCAGCTTCGTGATGATCGCCATCGGTATCGCCATGGTGATCCTCAATATCATGGTGATCCCGGTGTTTGCCGGCATGTTCGCCAAATTCGGGGTGGAGTTGCCGCTGGCGACCCGCATTCTGCTCGCCACTTCCCACTTTTTTGTCAACTACTGGTGGCTGCTGCTCGCTATTCTGGCGGGGATGGTGTTCGGTTGGCGCCGCTGGGTTGCCACCACCAAGGGCAAGCTGACCTGGCACCGTTGGCAGCTCAAGTTGCCGATCGTCGGCACCATCATAGAGTGCTCCCTGCTGGCCCGTTTTGCTCGCAGTTTTTCCATGATGCTCAAGGCCGGCGTGCCGCTGAACACGGCGCTGACCCTGGTGGCCGATGCAGTAGATAACGCCTATATGGCGGGGCGAGTGCGGGATATGCGCGCCGGTATCGAGCGGGGCGAGAGCCTGCTGCGCACCGCCAGCAGCAGCGGCCTGTTCACCCCGCTGGTGATGCAGATGATCGCCGTGGGTGAGGAGACCGGTCAGGTCGATGACCTGCTGCACGAAGCGGCCGAGTATTACGAGCGCGAGGTGGATTATGACCTCAAGAGTCTCACAGCTCGGATCGAGCCGATCCTGATCGGGATCGTGGCAGTAATGGTGTTGATCCTGGCGCTGGGTATCTTCACTCCGATGTGGGACATGATGCGCGCAGTTCGCGGCAAGTAATCTTGCTGGAACTTGATATCTTCACGCCTGGGTGGTGGGACATGATGCAAGCCGTAAGAGGCAAGTGATCGGTGGAGTCGAGGGCTGGATGAACAGACAGACGCAGCAGGATGATCGCTGGCTGACCGGATATCGGCGGATCGCCGTGATCATCCTGCTGATGGTGATCGTGGCGACCCTGGTGCACAGCTATCAGGGCCACCGGGAAGAGGCGCAGCAGCTCACTCTCACCTTGCTGGGGGAGCAATTTGCCGAGCGGGCACAGCGTTTGCACGGTATTTGGCTCGATGAGCGGCGCCCGCAGACACTGCATGTCGCCGGCAAGGGGTGGCATTTTGATGCCCGAGGGTGGCCTCTGGGGCTGGTGCCGCTGCAATCCCCTTCGGAAAATTGCCGTCAGTTGTGGCTGGCACTGATGGGTGAGACGAAGGGGGGCATGCCTCCCCTGCAGGTTCTGGCCCGCCCCGATGGCAGTGGTTGCGAGATGGGGTGGGATGGTTATTGGCTGGTTTATCAGTTTTCTGACGGGCGGGTGATGAAAAAGCCTTGAATGAAACTAATCATATGACCCAACTACATGATTTTTTTGGACCTGCATGAAATAATGTAGGGCATTACGGAGGGAGCATGACAATGAAACCAATGGCACCAACAATGCCGGAAAACGGGATGAGGAGACGGTCTGCCGGCTTCTCCCTCATTGAGCTGGTGATCGTTATCGTGATCCTGGGGATCCTGGCGGTGACTGCGCTGCCACGCTTTCTCGATGTGACCGATGAAGCGAAAAAGGCCAGCGTGGAAGGGGTCTCCGGCGGTTTTGCTACCGGCGTTTCACTGGTGCGGGCGCAATGGGAGGCGGAAGGTCGCGCCAAACAGGACAGCCTCAATACTGTGCTCTATGACGGTAGTCGCTTCTATCTGACCACTCCGACCGATACCCAGATCAGCAACGGCGAGCTGTCGCCCGGCTATCCCATGGATACCGTTGCAAGCGGTAATCCCGATGTGGATCCCGCTAATCTGACCGCCGAACGTTGTCTCAATATTTGGGAGGGGTTACTGCAAAACCCGCCCAAGGCTACGGCCAGCTTCAATGAAGTGCGCAGTAGCGGCAATGACCTGAAATACTATGCCACAGTGAGCAGTAATGGACTGGATTCGGTCTGCCGTTACTATTTGGTCAATAGTTTGAGTAAGGGCAGTGATGGCAAGTATCAGGATCCGCAAGGCAAGACTGATGCATTTATGAGTTTCAGTTACCGTCCGGCGTCCGGTCAGGTGACCACAAATATTAATTAACAGAGGAAAGTGAAATGAAAAAACAGGCGGGTTTTACCCTGATCGAACTGGTTATCGTGATCATCATTCTGGGTATTCTGGCGGTCACCGCTGCACCCAAGTTCCTGAATCTGCAGGATGATGCCAAGAAGTCTGCGGCTCAGGGCGTGCAGGCAGCGGTGAGCAGCTCTGCACAACTGGTTTATAGCAAATCAGCCTTGGAAGGCGAAGAGCGCGTCAGTAGTGCTGCGGTGACTGGCTCTGATGGTACATCGATTGATACTGCTTATGGTTATCCAAAGGCGACTGATGCTGGAATCAAAAACGCAGTGACTATTGATGGTTCTTGGACCGGCAAAGTTTCCAGTGCTTCTGGTAACTATGTGTTTTCTACTAGCAGCTCCAAATGTACCGTTAACTACAAGGAAGCAAGCGATACCTCAGCTGCTGTAACCACGCTTAGTGGATGCTAATTGTTGTGACGAGCGAGGCTTCAGCCTCGCTTTCTCTTTTCCCTGATGAGAACCTCCATGCCTGCAACCAAGGGCTTTACCCTGATTGAACTGGTACTGGTGATCCTGTTACTCGGGATTCTGGCCGCCTTTGCCGTGCCCAAATGGCTGGGCAAAGGCGGCTTTGAAACTCAAACCGTGCGTGACGAGCTGCTGACCCGGCTGCGGCTGGTACAGACCGTCAATATGCATGAGCCGGCCAATCGTTGTACCTCACTGCGGGTTGACGCGGGCCAGTTTGGCCACAGCACGCTCTCCCCTTGTGGCGATCCTGCGGCTATATCGAGCTGGAACGCTAATCAGCTCACCCGTGGTCGTCCGGTGACCCTGTCAGCCGGGATCTCCCTCTCCTCGAACAAGGGCACGCCTCCTTTTGTTGTCCGCTTTGATCAGATGGGCCGCCCGCTAGGTAGCTGCGCCGGTGGCTGCGAGCTGCAAGTCACCGATGGTCGCGAGAGTGGCCGTATCAAGATTGAATCCGAGGGGTTTATCCATGAGATCCCTTAAGCGTGGTTTTACCCTGATCGAGCTGATCGTCGGCATAGTGCTGCTGGCGGTGGCGCTGACCGGCATTCTCGGTTTACTCATCAATCAGGCGCCGCAGGCGGTAGACCCGGTGCAGCAGGTACGCGCCGCCCAGCTGGCCCAGCGCCTCTCCGGCGAGATCTTGCAAAAGTCGTTTGATGAAAAGTCGGATCATAATGGTGGTCGTTATCGTTGTGGCGAGACCTTCAATGGCCAATTTTATGGGGATTGCAGTTGCCCTGTCGGTGTGACCTGTACCCAGAATCCTCCTGCTCCGGCGATTGCGGGTTGGCAGCCCAGCCAGTATGGCCCGGATGGTGGTGAACGGGAGCCCTATACCTTTAATGATGTGGATGATTATCAGACCAGCGTCATTTGTGCCAAGGGATGGGCTGAGGTTAACTGCTTGAACAGTGACTGGATTGAGGCGACATTCTTTACTCAAGCCGATTCCAAGGTCGCAAGCGATGAGTATCGCAACTACCAGGTCAGGATCGCCGTGACGCCGGATGACCTGTTTGGCAGCCCGGGTCTTAAGGCAGAGTCTATCGGCAAGCGAGTTCTGTTGCAGGTGAAGCTGCCGGATGGGAGTGTGCTCGACTTCTCCTTCTATCGGGGGAACTACTGATGGAACGCTCCTGCTTGTCTATCCGAATGTTTGCTCCTGCTGCTACTGCTACTGCTACTACTACTGCTACTTCCGACGTCCGATTACGCCTGGCTGCTAATCGAACCTACCGCAAGCCTCGGGGTAACAGTGGCTTTACTCTGGTCGAGCTGGTGATGGTCATCCTGTTGCTCGGGATTATGGCGACCTTTACCAGCCAGTTTATCGGAATCGGCACCCAGATTTATGGCGATGCCAGTAGCCGTGAACAGTTGATGAGTGATGCCCGTTTCGCCATGGAGCGGCTTAACCGTGAACTGCGTGATGCGGTGCCGGGCTCGGAGCGGATCGAGACGACTGGCGGGACATGGGACGACACCGGTGCCTGTTTGCGGTTCTGGCCCATCAGCACCTCGAGCCGCTATCTGGCGCTTAACCGCGTCATGTCTGGGAGCACGTCCACCCTTGAGCTGGTGATGGCGACCCCGGCTTCTGCTGCCAATCCGCTGGATGTGGATGCCGCCGCCGTCAAAAAAGATGATCAGCTGATCGTCTTTCCCGTGCCGGACAAAAAAGTCGGTTCGCTCACGGCAGGCTGCGATTATGGCCGCTGCGTAGCCAAGGTCACGGATGTGCTGACGCCCGTATCCGGAGCGCAAACCATCCGCTATACCAGCACCGAGAGTCTGACGGGCCTCTCTCCAGGCAGCCGTGTCTACTTTGCCAACCAGCAGGTTCGCTACTGTGTGGAAGGAAACACGCTGACCCGTGCCACTGCCCCCATTGGTGCATCCTTACCTGCACAGGGCGTGTTGATGGCGGATTCCCTTCGTATTGGCACCTTCTATCGGGAAACCTCGGCGTTTAACGCCGAAGGGGAGTTTGGTATGCGCTTTGTGTTCGAACGCAAGGGGGAGTCGGTCACCTTCAACCACAAGATAGAGGTGTTCAATGTACCCTGATCCACAGGCTTTCGGACGGATGCGAGGCAGTGCCTTGATGATCGCCCTGTTTGTGATTGTGGTGATGGCACTGCTGGCGGCTGCTGTGGGCCGTTTTCTGGTCGATAGCGGCGAGAAAAATACCGTGGAGGTGCGCAGCGTGCGGGCCCTGCTGGCCGCCCAGAGCGGGCTGGAGATTGCTCTATATCAGCTATTCCCTAACAGACCGGCCGTGTCATCACCTAATCGTTGTGGTCTGGTACTTGCCACACAGCAGTTTAATGACAACATCGGTTTGGCTGGTTGTCAGGTTGTGGTTAGCTGCCGAGAGGTACCGGTGACCTATAACAACCAGAGCAACACGGGCTACCGGCTCGAGAGTGTCGGAACCTGTGGCAGCTCCGACCTTAACAGTGCCAACCCTGATTTTGCCGTGAGCCGAACCCTGATGGTCGAAGCTTATGATGGAGGAACTCCCTGATGCGCAATTTATGGATCGTCGCAGCCGTGTGGCTATTTAGTGGTTCAGCAGGGGCGTTTCAGCAGATTGATAGTGATACCTTTTTCCCCGCAGTGGTACAGGGGCATCGTGGGGATGACGGAAGTACCTGCTCAACCGGTCGTGGCGGACGTCTGGAACAATATGGCAATGCCCGTATTAATGGTACTCAAGGCGCTGATTTAAATTTTTGTTCTTCAAATAGCCCGTTACCTGAACGAGGCTGCGATACGGTGGATGGCGGTGATCGGCGTTGTGCCATTGGTAATAGCCGTGTCTTGGCGTTATCGATTCTAGGAGAGAATACTTTTTCAGTGAGTTCGAATGCTGGAGGAAGTCTAACTTGTAGTTCCTCACAAGTTATTGGTACCGGGACACAAAACCAGTACCGGGATTTTACTCTCAACAATAATTGCAACCTCACTTTCTCGGAAAGCAAGAGTGAGTATCGGCTACGTACATTGACCATAAGAGATGGCGGTAAGGCCATCTTGAATGCGGGTGATTATTTCATTAACAGTCTTAACATGTTCAGCGGCAGCACTATTGAGGCGCGCGGGCAGGTGAGGATTTTTGTCAATACAGCGACGTCACTGGAAAATGCTAACTTGCTTCGTGCTGGCGGTGGTGCAATTTTGTTGTTTGGTTACAACAATATCACCATGAATAGCAGTAGTCGGGTGGATGGTTATGTTTACTCTCATGAAACTCTGACGATGGCAGGCAACGCTGTGGTTAACGGCAGAGTCAGTGCCAGAAACCTTTATATGTATACGAATGCAGTGATTAACGGCAGTGCTGAGACGCCACTATCCAAGTGCTTTAATGATGATTTTACAAGAAGTACTATAGGGGATGACTGGGTAGTTGCAGAGCGTAATCACAGTGAGTTGCCATCGATTCAGCAGGGTCGCTTACGGATGACCCGTAATATTGGCGATCAGGCTACATCGGCTACATTTCAGCGCTTGTTTCCCGCCGCTAACAATCTGGTCACCATCGAATTCAACCACTATGCCTATAACGGCAGTGGTGCAGATGGTATCGCCGTGGTGCTGTCGGATGCCAGAATTGCTCCTCAGCCAGGGGCCTTTGGTGGGCCGCTTGGGTATGGTTTCAAACCCGGTATTTCAGGTTTTGATGGGGGGTGGCTAGGAGTAGGGATCGATGAATACGGCAACTTTTCTGGCGAAGGTGGCACAGTCAACGTAGGACAAAGACGCCAGTCAGTGGCTGTGCGAGGATCAGGGGCTGGCACCAGTGGTTACAATTATCTGAGAGGCACCTGTAGTAACGGCACTACCAATACTACTGGCAACTGTCTCAACCCGACAGTGGACAACAATGGCAATGCCAGTCATCGCTATCGGCTAACAGTGGACTCCCGGGTTTCAGGTCAGTCTATGGTCAAGATTGAACGCAACACTGGTTCTGGTTATATCACGGAGATTGACAGCTTTAATGTTGTGGGATTGGCGGGTCAATCGGTTTTACCAGAGGATTTCTTGTTATCGTTGACTGGTTCTACGGGCGGTTCAACCAATATTCACGAGATCGACAACATTCAGATCTGTGCCCTGCGCTCCAACCCGATTGGTGTGCAGATCGATCATTTCCAGCTTGATTACTCCGGTCAGCCGCTGACCTGCAATCCCGAGACGGTGACAGTCAAAGCATGTGCCAATGCCGCTTGTAGCACCCTTATCACGGAGCCTGTCACGGCAACGCTGAGTCTCGACCCTACCTCTGGCAATAATGGTTGGATCGGCGGCAATACGGTGTCGTTCAGTGGTGGCTCGACCACAGTGCAGTTGCGCAATAACACGACGACACCAGTTACCGTCGGAGTGTCCAGTTCCGCGCCGACTACCAAGCCATACAGTACCACCTTGTGCAAGGCTGGCAATGGAGACCCCAGCGTTGCGGCTTGCACCCTCAACTTTGCCGATAGCGGCTTCTTCTTTGATGTGCCTGATACTTATTCCAACCAGCCTCAGGATGTGACTATCACTGCGGTCAAAAAAGACGACATTACCAAGCAATGTGTGCCTGGATTTACCGGCGTGAGGTCTGTCGGCTTTTGGGGAACATACAACAATCCAAATACCAATAGCTTTGGTAGCAAGATCTCCATCGATGGCAACGCCATTGCAACTTATGCCGGCAGTGTTTCTTCACCAACACCAACCACCCTCAACCTGACTTTTGATAATCAGGGTAAAGCGACCTTGAAAAAAGTGACCTACCCGGATGCGGGTCAGATGCAGCTTTCAGCCAGTCATAATGGCAGTGGTGAGACGGCGGGTCTGGTTATGACGGGATCCGACAAGTTTGTGGCGCGTCCGGTCGGCCTGTGCATCACGCCCCCGCAAGGGGTCTGCGCGGCTGGTGATAGCAGCTGTCCGGTCTTCAAAAAAGCAGGGGAAACATTCCAGGTGGATATCAAGGCGATGGCCTGGGAGTCGGCCAATGATGGGGATATCTGCGTAGGGAATCAGACTACGCCCAACTTTGCCCTGCCCAATATTGCTCTGGGCAGTACGCTGGTGGCACCCAATCCGGGCACCAATGCAACGCTGGGTACTACCGCCTATAGCCATGTGGCTGCGGCCAACAGTGCCAATAACGTTAGCCAGACCGTGAGCGAGGTGGGAGTGTTCCGAATGACGGCGACGCCACCGGCGGCAAAGCAGCCAGAAGGAAGCACTGTATCTACGGGCTATTTCGGCTATACCATCCCTCCCGCCAGCAGCCTGCCGGTGGGACGTTTTGTCCCTTGGGATTTCAATTTGCTGAGCGGGGTGCTTACTCCTGCTTGCGGGCAGTTCAGCTATATGAGTCAGCCATTCGGGGTCAAGATGACGGTACAGGCTCGTAACAAGAACGCTGGGGTGACCCGGAACTATGGCGGAGAGTTTGCTAAGGGGCGGCTCTATCTGGTTGCAGGCAATGATCATGATGGGGTTGATCGCACGGGTCGAGTGGGGACTATGGCGTCAAATTGGATATTAGGTGAAGCTGATATTGACAGCCAAAGTCGCTTTGCCCGGCTCTCTGAGCGCGATCCTGGCCTGACTGCACCAGAAGAGCCCTTCAAGTCGTTGCGGTTTGGTCTGCTGGTGGAGGATGGGGAGTCACCTTCCGTCAGCTTCATAGTTGACGCCGACCTGAATCCTGGCATCAAGCATGGTTGTACCAAGGGGGTCAACTGCAATGCCAAGCAGTTGACGATTCCTACGCGGGGGGATAACACCATGACGGCTTATTACGGCCGCTTGCTGGCAGGAAAAAATCGTGGTGTGAACAGTTCCGAGTTGCCGGTGACGTTACTGATGCAGCGTTTTGAACTAGGCGGATGGGTGACCAACAACGAGGACAGCTGTACTCAGCTCTTGTTGGCAAATGATGGCTTCGATCCACTGCCCTTGATTGAGCCGACAGACCAAGATCGCAAAATTAGTTTTAACAGTGCGAGCTCATCTTTTCAGGTCAGCGGTAATGTACCTCGGCCCTATAGCAGTACCCTGACGCTCAGTGGATTGCAGGCGGCGGCCAGTTCAGCCACAGCAAAACAAGGGGAGATTATGTTTCATTTCTCTGCCCCAAATGTGGATGTCGTCATTCCTTACAAGGTCGATTTGGCAAATCAGCCGTCGCAGCCGCTCTGGTTGTCTGACCCGGTTACGCTGCAGGGCGAGGCTAGGTTCGGCTCCAGCCGGGGTAATGACAGAATTATTTATCGGCGCGAAGTAATGCATTGAATAATGTGACAGGGGGGACGACCCAACAGCATCCCCCTAAATCCTTGTTTGTTAGCGTTTGCAAGTGTGTGCGAGTGAGTGATGACTCGCATTTTTGTCGCGCTTGATTGATTGGTGACAGTTTGAGCGCTTGCCCATTGGGGTATGCATTGGTAAAGTTAGCCGGTTTTCTGCACCTCCAAATTCTTAGGATTTCCCGTAGCCATGTTCAAAAAGCTCAGAGGCGTCTTTTCCAACGATCTGTCGATCGATTTGGGAACTGCCAACACCCTGATCTATGTAAAAGATCAAGGGATCGTCCTTAACGAACCCTCAGTTGTCGCCATTCGCCAAGAGCGCGGGAACGCCAAATCGGTCGCTGCTGTCGGTCATGCCGCCAAGCAGATGCTGGGCCGTACCCCGGGCAACATTTCCGCCATCCGCCCGATGAAAGATGGCGTGATCGCCGATTTCTACGTGACCGAGAAGATGCTGCAGCACTTCATCAAGCAGGTTCACGACAACAACTATTTCCGCCCCAGCCCGCGTGTACTGGTGTGTGTACCGTGCGGTTCCACCCAGGTTGAGCGTCGCGCCATCAAGGAGTCCGCACTGGGTGCCGGTGCCCGTGAGGTCTACCTGATCGACGAGCCTATGGCTGCTGCCATCGGTGCCGGCCTGCCGGTATCCGAAGCGACCGGTTCCATGGTGGTTGATATCGGTGGTGGTACCACTGAAGTGGCCATCATCTCTCTGAACGGTGTGGTCTACTCCCAGTCAGTCCGTATCGGTGGCGACAAGTTTGACGAAGCCATCATCAGCTACGTCCGTCGCAACTACGGCAGCCTGATCGGTGAAGCGACTGCCGAGCGCATCAAGCACGAGATCGGCTCCGCCTATCCGGGCGAAGAGGTGCGCGAGATTGAAGTCCGTGGCCGCAACCTGGCTGAAGGTGTACCGCGCAGCTTCACTCTCAACTCCAACGAAATCCTGGAAGCGCTGCAAGAACCGCTGTCCGGTATCGTGGCTGCCGTGATGGTGGCGCTGGAGCAATCTCCGCCGGAACTGGCTTCCGACATCTCCGAGCGCGGCATGGTGCTGACCGGTGGTGGTGCGTTGCTGAAAGATATCGACCGTCTGCTGATGGAAGAGACCGGTATCCCCGTCGTCGTGGCCGAAGATCCCCTCACCTGTGTGGCCCGTGGCGGCGGCAAGGCGCTGGAGCTGATCGATATGCACGGTGGCGATCTGTTCCACTACGAATAAGACCCAAAGCCGGCCAGCGTGCCGGCTCTTTTTTGACGACCCATGAAACCCATTTTTGGTAGAGGCCCTTCGCTTCAGTTACGGTTGTTTCTCGCCGTCATCATCTCCATTGCTGCCATCGTCGCGGATTCCCGCTTCGGTGTGTTTACCCATGTCCGCGTCTACCTCAGTTCGTTAGTCAGTCCCCTGCAATACATGGCCAATGCGCCCGGTACCCTGCTCGACACCATGTCGACTCAGGTGCAGACCCGCGCCGATCTCATCGAGCAGACCAAACAGCAGGAGCAACAGCTGTTTACCCTGCGTGCCCGTCTGCTCAAAATGGATCAGCTGGAGCACGAGAATCAGCGGCTGCGTGAGCTGCTGGGTTCGCCGGTGCACAAGGAGTCCCGCAAGATGGTGGCCGAGCTGCTGTCGGTGGATTCCGACCCCTTCAGCCATCAGGTGCTGATCAACAAGGGGGCGCTGGATGGCGTCTACAACGGTCAGGCGGTGATCAACGATCAGGGGGTGATTGGTCAGGTGCTCCACGTGGGCTCCACCACCAGTCGCGTGCTGCTGATCACCGACTCCAGCCACGGTATTCCGGTGCGGGTGCTGCGCAACGACTTGCGCGCCATTGCCTCCGGCAGTGGCGAGCTCGACAAGCTTGAGCTGCGCAACCTGCCGCGCAACACCGATATTCAGGTGGGTGATCTGCTGGTCACCTCGGGTCTGGGTGGCCGCTTCCCTGAAGGTTATCCGGTGGCGACTGTGACCCGTTCCGAGTATGTGGAGGGCAAGCCCTTCGCCCAGGTCGAGGCCAAGCCGCTGGTGGAGCTGGACAGACTGCGTTATCTGCTGCTGCTGTGGACCGACAAGAAGCCTGAAGTACATGATGAGGATGGCGAACGGGCGGCTCCCGCTGCGTCCGCCGCAGGAGCCACCCGCTAATGCTAGAACCCGCCAGCGGCAGGATCTGGATCTGGATCTCGATCCTGCTGGCCTTGAGCCTGTCGATCCTGCCGCTTCCTTTCGAATTTGACCCCTTCCGCCCGGACTGGCTGGCCATGGTGCTCATCTACTGGGCGCTGGCCTTGCCGCACCGGACCAACGTCGGCACCGCCTGGGTGGCGGGCCTGCTGCTGGATGTGCTGCTTGGCAGCACCCTCGGCGTGCGGGCGATGGCGATGGCCATCACCACCTATCTGGCGGCCTTCCAGTTCCAGAAGATCCGCAACTTCTCCCTCTGGCAGCAGGCACTGATCATCGGTGGCCTCTCGCTGGTGGGTAAAATGACGGTATTCTGGGCCGAACATCTGTTCAGCCAGGCCAGTCTCAACTTCTCCTACTTTTGGTCGACGTTGACGACGATGCTAATATGGCCCTGGGTGTTTCTGGTGCTGCGCAAGGTGCGGCGCCGCTTCAATATCAGGTAAATATGAACAAAAACAACGAACCACAACTCTATCTCGCCTCGGCTTCTCCCCGTCGCCGTGAACTGCTGACCCAGATTGGCTACCGCTTCGAGGTGCTGAAACTGGATGTGCCCGAGCAGCGGGAAGAGGGTGAAAAGGCGCAGGATTACGTCTGCCGCCTCGCCCGTGACAAGGCGATGGCGGGCGTGGCGTGTGCGCCAACGGCGTTGCCGGTGCTGGGTGCCGACACCATAGTGGTGCTGGGCGACCGGGTACTGGAGAAACCGTCCGACCTGCTGGATGCCAAAGATATGCTGGAGTCCCTCTCCGGCAAGGTGCATCAGGTGATGACGGCGGTAGCGCTGGCCAGCAAGGATCGTTGTGACGTGCGTCTGGTCACCACCAACGTGGCGTTTCGCAAGCTGGACGAGGCCGAGATCGAGGCCTACTGGCAGACCGGTGAGCCCTGTGACAAGGCCGGGGCTTATGGCATTCAGGGTATTGCCGGCAAGTTTGTCAGCCGCATCGAAGGGAGCTATAGCGCCGTGGTCGGCCTTCCCCTGCTGGAGACAGACTTGCTGATCAAGCATCATCTGGAACAGCTCAAATAATTTCCCGTCAGCTGTGCTCTGCTGCGTTTCTCCCTTGCGCGCGTTGTACCGGATTGGCTCTATAGAATTCAAAACTGGAACAGGCAAGGTTACTTATGTCGGTAGAACTGCTGGTTAACGTTACCCCCTCCGAAACCCGGGTCGCTCTGGTCGAAAACGGTCTGCTGCAGGAAGTGCATGTAGAGCGTCAGGCCAAACGCGGCATCGTGGGCAATATCTACAAAGGCAAGATCAGTCGGGTACTCCCGGGGATGCAGGCGGCCTTCGTCGATATCGGCATGGACAAGGCGGCCTTTTTGCACGCCTCTGATATCGTCCCTCACACCGAGTGTGTGGCGGTGAAGGAGAAGGAGCAGTTCCAGGTCGGCAACATCGCCGAGCTGGTGCGTCAGGGGCAGGACATCATGGTGCAGGTGGTGAAAGATCCGCTGGGTACCAAGGGTGCCCGTCTCACTACCGATATCACCCTGCCATCCCGCTATCTGGTCTTTATGCCGGGCAGCGCCCACGTCGGCGTCTCCCAGCGTATCGAGTCCGAAGCGGAGCGGGAGCGCCTCAAGCGCACCGTGGCCGGTTATGTGGATGAGCTGGGTGGCTACATCATCCGCACCGCTGCCGAAGGGGTGGGGGAGCAGGAGCTGGAGCAGGATGCCGCCTTCCTGAAACGCCTGTGGCGCAAGATCCTCGAGCGCAAGCAGAAGTATCCACCCTGCAAGATCCTCTACGAGGATCCCAGTTTGGCATTTCGGGTAGTGCGTGACTTTGTCGGTGCCGAGCTCGACAAGATCCGCGTTGACTCGCGCCAGAGCTTCGATCAGCTCAAGCGCTTCACCGAAGAGTACGTGCCGGAGCTGGCCAGCAAGCTGGAGTACTACCCCGGCGAGTCGCCCATCTTCGATCTTTACGACGTGGAGAACGAGATCCAGCGGGCGCTGGAGCGCAAGGTGGAGCTGAAATCCGGCGGCTACCTCATCATCGACCAGACTGAAGCCATGACCACGGTGGATATCAACACCGGCGCCTTTGTCGGCCATCGCAATCTGGAAGAGACCATCTTCAACACCAACGTCGAGGCGACGGCGGCCATCGCCCGCCATCTGCGCCTGCGCAACCTCGGTGGCATCATCATCATCGACTTCATCGACATGCAGTCGGAAGATCACCGCCGTCGGGTACTGCACAGTCTGGAGCAGGCGCTGTCAAAGGATCGTGCCAAGACCAACGTCAACGGCTTCTCCCAGCTCGGTCTGGTGGAGATGACCCGCAAGCGCACCCGCGAGAGTCTGGAGCATGTGCTCTGCTCCGAGTGCCCCGAGTGCAAGGGGCGCGGCCGGGTCAAGACGGTGGAGTCGGTCTGCTTCGAGATCCTGCGGGAGATCATTCGGGTCAATCGTGCCTACGATGCGGATCAGTTCACCGTCTATGCGGCCCCGGCCGTTGCCGACTACCTCCATGGCGAGGAGTCCCACAGTCTGGCGGAGCTGGAAGTGTTCATCGGCAAGCAGGTGCGGGTAGTGAGCGAACCCCTCTGTGGTCAGGAGCAGTTCGACGTGGTGATGATGTAATTGGTCTATCGCTGGCTGAGTCGGGGCTGGTTGGCCCTGGGGGTCCTGTTCGTACTGATGGCCATGCTGGTCACCTTGGTACGGGTCGGGGGCCCTTTGCTGAATCAATACCGGGAGAGTCTGATCCACACTCTGCTGGGTGATTCACAACTCAAGGTCAGCGTGGAGCAAGTTGGGCTGGACTGGACACAATCCGGGCCCGCTCTCGAACTGCAGCAACTCGCCATCGCCCCGGATTCGGGGCGTTTTACCGTACAGCTCGGCAAAGCCTGGGTACATCTCGACTTCTGGCGCACCATTAACGAGCTCAAGCCGGTGTTTGGGGAGCTGATCCTGAGCGATGGCGATATCACCATCGACTTGCGCCAACCGGCTGACGAGAGCCCCTCCGGCGATCCCCAGCAGGGCGCCCTGCTGCGCTTTCTGCTGACCCAGTTATCTACCTTCGATGTGCATAATACCCGCCTCAGCGTCACCACCTCCCTCGGTGATCTGCGCGCCCTCGACATCGCCCAACTGCGCTGGCAGAACCGTGGCAAGCGCCATCAGGGGGTCGGCAAGGCTTATCTCATCAACGGGGTGGGCGAGAGCACCATCGATCTGATTCTGGATGTGGACGCCCCGACTGCCCGGCTCGATCGCCTCAAGGGGCAACTCTATCTGGGGGCCCGCCAGCTCGATATCACCCCGACCCTGGCCAAGATCCATGCGGGCGAACCCAAGGTTGCCGGTCAGCTCGACTTCCAGCTCTGGAGCGAGTTTGCCGACGGACAGCTGGGGGACAGCCTGCTGGCCTTTGGCAACAATTACCTGATCTGGAAGGATCCCAAGAAACAGGCGCTGCACCGCCTCGCCCTCGATGGCGGCAAGATCCAGCTACGCCGCGATGGTGAGGATTGGCAACTGGCCAGCCATGAGGTGACCTTCAAACTCGATGACAAGCCCTGGCTGCGCAGCCAGCTGCAGCTCGAACGGGTTGGCTCGCAGATCCGCGGTTTTGCCCCGCAGATCGATCTCGATCAGGTCGCCAACCTGAGCCAGCTGGTCTCCGGTCTCTATCCCGAGCTGGCCGAGACCCTCAAGCGCACCCGCCCGGCCGGCAAGATCCAGGATCTCGTCCTGCAGGCAGAGGCCGACTGGCAGGGGCTGTCTCTGAGCGGGAATCTCTCGCACATCAGGGTCAATGCCTGGCAGGATGTGCCCGGGGTGCAGGATCTCAACGGCGAGTTCTGGCTTACCCCGAGCGGTGGTAGCGCCAGACTGGCGCTGGCGAACGACAAGGTGGATCCCGCCCGTCACTTCAAGATGCCGATCCCGGTCGACAACTTCTCGGCCCGCCTCGACTGGTGGCGCGAGGAACAGGGCTGGGTGCTCTACGGTCAGGATATCGCGCTGGATAACCCGGATCTGACCCTGGCCAGCCGTTTCCGCCTCGATCTGTTCGAGCACCCTTTCCTCGCCCTGACCGGTCGCATCGATGTGAAGAATGCGGGCCATGCGGATCGCTACTTCCCGCTGCAGGCGATGGACAAGGGGCTGGTGGATTACCTGAGCGGCGCCATCAAGGGGGGCAAGGCCAAGGGGGCCGACCTGCTCTGGTATGGGGAGTTTCGGGATTTCCCCTACGACAACGGCAAGGGCATCTTCCAGGTGGCGGTGCCGCTGGAGCAGGCCACCTACGAGTTCTTCCCCGGTTGGCAACCGCTTACCGACCTGCAGATCGATCTCTTGTTCCAGAATGCCGGTCTCGATATGCGCAGCCGATCCACCAAACTCGGCAAGGCGAGCTCCGACTCGGTGCATGCCTGGATCCCGGATCTCTCCCCCGGCGCCCACCTCTATGTGGATGCCAAGGTGCAGGGGGAGGGCAAGGCCATCAGCGACTACCTGCAGGACTCCCCGCTGGGCAGTTCGGTAGGTCAGGCGCTGCGAGAGATCGAGATCCGCGGCCCGATGGCCGGTTCGGTCAAGCTCGATATTCCTCTCGATGGCGAGAGCGAGGTCAAGGCGAGCGGCGATGCAACCTTCAGCAACAACAAGGTGCGGGTCGCCAGTCTGGATCTGCCGCTGGAGAAGGTGCAGGGGAGCCTCGAATATGACAACGAACAGACCCGTTTCAACAACCTCAAGGCGAGCCTGTGGAACCAGCCGCTGACCCTCGACTATCAGGGGCGCCAGCATCCGGATCACTATCAGGTCGACCTCGATTTCAAGGGGCAGTGGGATAGTCGCCGCCAACCTGCCGCCATCTCTTCATTCGGCATTCTCAACGGCCGCAGTAACTGGGGCGGCAAGCTCGAGTTGACCCTGCCCGACAGCAAGCCGTTCAGCTTCCAGCTGGCGCTCGACTCCAACCTGCAGGGGATGGCGCTGGATCTGCCGCTGCCGCTGGCCAAGAGCAGCGCCAGCCGGCTGCCGCTCAAGGTGATCGCCCGTGGCCGGGATGGCAGCGCCGACATTCGTGCCGTACTGGGGGCGGATGTGGATATGCAGACCCGACTGGTCTACGGCGAGGGGGTGCCTTATCTCAGTCGGGTGCGGGTCGATGTGGGCCAACCGGGTGCCCGGGTAATGCGCGATGCCCCCATGCTGCTCGCCATCAACCAGCAGGAGGCCGATGTGGGCGGCTGGCTGGCGCGACTCAAGCAGTGGTTGCCAGCGCAGAACCAGACTGGCAATGCGGTGGTTGGCCCGGCCTTCCTGCCGCAGGAGTGGTGGGTGGATGGACAGCTGGCTCGCGCCTATATCGGCAGTGCCACCCTCAAGGCGGCGCGTTTCACCGTGGGGCCGACCAATCAGGCGACCGAAGTGATGATCGACAGCCCCGATGTGATGGGGGTGATCCGCCTGCCCGCAGTGGCCAATCGCCCAGTGGATGCCAAGTTTGCCCGCATCTACTGGTCCGGCAAGAGTTCGGATCTCAGCCCGGATCCCGATGCCAAGCAGGATAACGCCATCATGGCATCCATCCCCTGGTTGAAGGTGAGCTGTGTCGATTGCCGCTTTGGCGCGTTGCCGCTCGGTGAAGTGAAAGGGGAGCTGGTGCCCGGCGCCAACAAGGTGACCCTCAAGGGGCTGGATGTGCGGCTGGCGGGGAGTCAGCTCACCGGCAGCGTCGACTGGCTGGCCGATGGCAACCGGATGCAGACCCGCGCCCGTGGCAAGCTGACCAGCAACAACAGCGAACTGCTGCTCAAGCGGCTCGGCTACACCTCGCCCATCGGCGATGCCCCCGGCTCCCTCGCTTTTGATCTGAACTGGCAGGATGTGCCCTATCGCCCGAGCCTGCCGACTCTGGGGGGAAGTGCCAACTATCAGCTGGAGGGCGGCACTCTGCGGGAGGTCAACGACAAGGGGGCTCGACTGCTCTCCCTGCTCAGCCTCGACTCCCTGCTGCGCAAGCTGCGACTCGATTTTCGCGATGTGTTCGACAAGGGCTTCTACTTCGAATCCATGTCCGCCTCTGCCACCATCAAGCAGGGGCAGGTCAGCAACGATGATTTCTATATGAAGGGGGCGGCAGGCAACCTGCGCGGCGAGGGGATCGCCGATCTGGTGCGCTGGCGGCTCGACTACGAGCTGAGCTTCTCTCCCAATCTGGGGGGCACCCTGCCGGTGGTGGCGGCCTTCTCCATCACGCCGGTCACGGGTCTCTATGTGCTGGCCCTCTCCAAACTGCTGGAGCCGGTGGTGGATGTGGTGACCCGCATCGATTTTCGCATCTCGGGCCCGCTCGACGCCCCCAAGCTGATCGAGGCGGGGCGCGATCGCGCTCGCATCAAGCTCAACCAGAAGCAGAAAGAGGCGGTTGACGCCGTTGCCCCCGGCCTGCCGACCCAAGAGGTGACCCCTTTCCTGCTGAGCCCCAAACACGCAGGGCCCGCTCAGCGCTGAACGAGCGGCCCGGCACCATCACAAGGAGTGAGCCATGATCCGACATATCCTGTTGATCGCCTTCAAGCCGGACACCCAGCCAGCCCAGATAGATGCGGTGCGTACCGCCTTTCTCGCCATTCCCCATCAGGTCAGCGGCGTGACCGCCGTGGAGTGGGGGGAGAATGACAGCCCGGAGGGGAGGGATGGTGGCTTTACCCACAGCGTACTGATGACCTTTGCCGACGAAGCGGCTCGCCAACGCTATCTGCCCCATCCTGATCACGATGCCCTCAAGGCCATCTTCCGTCCGGTGCTGGCGCGCATCATAGTGCTGGATTACACCCTGCAGGCGGGGGATGCTGTCACCGTCTGATGGCCCAAGCGACAAGGAGAACGTCATGTGGTTAGCCGCAATACAGCTGGTATCTGGCCATCACTGGCAGGATAACCGGGAGCAGATCGCCGCCGAACTGGCGGCCTTGCCCAAAGAGCGGCCGCTGCTGGTGCTGCTGCCGGAAAACTTTGCCCTGTTTGGCGAACGGCAGGGCTATCTGGATGGCGCGGAGGCCATAGGTGAGGGCCCGATCCAGCTGCAGCTGGCCAAATGGGCCCGCGATTACGGCATCTGGCTGGTGGCCGGGGCTATGCCGACAAGAATGCCGACCACCATCGCCGGTTCCGACCATATCCATACCAGCTCGCTGGTGTTTGACCCCAGCGGTGAGCTCAGGGGCCACTACCACAAGATCCACTTGTTCGACGTGGATGTGGCGGACAATCACGGTCGCTACCGTGAGTCGGAGACATTCAGCCCCGGCGAGGAACCTGTGTTGGTGGACTCTCCCTTTGGTCCCCTCGGCCTCTCGATCTGTTATGATTTGCGCTTTCCCGAGCTCTACCGCCAGTTGGCCCGTGCCGGTGCCCGTGTGCTGCTGGTGCCTGCCGCCTTTACCGCCGTGACCGGCGAGGCGCACTGGGAGCCGCTGCTGCGGGCTCGCGCCATCGAAAACCAGTGCTACGTAGTCGCTGCCAATCAGGGCGGTACCCACGAAACGGGGCGCCAGACCTGGGGCCACAGCATGGTGATCGATCCTTGGGGCCGGGTGCTGGCGAGCAAAGAGTCCGGGCGCGGTACCGTGCTGGCGAAGATGGAGCCCGGGCTTATCGACGAATTGAAACGCACCATGCCAGTGCTGCAACACGCCCGTTTGCTCTGATGGTGTGGTAAAAAATTGAAACGCAGCCGTTTGCCCGTGCTGGAGCATGCCCGTTTGTTGTGATGGTGTGGCTTGTTGCCAACCCGTCGGCAAGACGATTTAAAACAGCTCGTTACGAGAGTGGAGAAGAAGATTGAGTCTATTGAGCCAGGTTAGTGCCTCCCTGTTGGCCCCGAACGATCTCGACGAAGGGCGCCTGCAGCAGCTGCTCGGCAGCCTGATGAGCCATCAGGTGGAGTTCGGCGATCTCTATTTCCAGCGCAGCTGGCACGAGTCCTGGATGCTGGAAGATGGCATCGTCAAGGATGGCAGCTACAACATCGATCAGGGGGTCGGGGTGCGCGCCGTCAGCGGCGAGAAGACTGGTTTCGCCTACTCGGACGAGCTGAGCCTGCTGGCGCTGCAACAGTCGGTGACTGCCGCTCGCGGCATCGCCGCAGCCGGTGCTCACGGCAAGGTGAAGGCGTGGGCCCGTACCGAATCGAACCTGCTCTATCCGGCCATGGATCCGCTGCAGACCCTCGACAAGCATCAGAAGATCGCCCTGCTGGAGCAGATGGACAAGTTCGCCAGAAGTCTGGACCCCGCCATCAATCAGGTGATGGCCTCCATCAGCGGCGTCTACGAAGAGGTGCTGGTGGCCGCCACCGACGGCACCCTGGCCGCGGATGTGCGTCCGCTGGTGCGTCTGTCGGTGACGGTGATCGCCGAGAAGGGCGATCGCCGCGAGCGTGGCAGTGCCGGTGGCGGCGGCCGCTTTGGTTACGACTGGTTCCTCGAACTGGACGGGCTGGAGAGCCGCGCCTTTGGCTATGTGCGTGAAGCTGTGCGTCAGGCGCTGGTCAATCTGGAAGCCATCGACGCGCCAGCAGGCACCATGCCGGTGGTGCTGGGCTCCGGCTGGCCCGGCGTGCTGCTGCACGAGGCGGTAGGTCATGGTCTGGAGGGGGATTTCAACCGCAAGGGATCTTCCGCATTTGCTGGTCGCATCGGCGAGCAGGTGGCCTCCAAGCACTGCACCATCGTCGATGATGGCACCCTACCGGGTCGGCGCGGCTCCGTCTCCATTGATGACGAGGGGACGCCGGGCGGCTACAACGTGTTGATCGAGAACGGTATCCTCAAGGGTTATCTGCAAGACAAGCAGAACGCTCGCCTGATGGGGGTGCCACTCACCGGCAACGGGCGCCGCGAATCCTACGCTGCCATGCCGATGCCGCGCATGACCAACACCTACATGCTGGCGGGTCAGTACGATCCGGCCGAGATCATCGCCTCGGTGAAGAAGGGCATTTATGCCCCCAACTTCGGTGGCGGTCAGGTGGACATCACCTCCGGCAAGTTTGTCTTCTCCGCCTCCGAGGCCTACCTCATCGAGGATGGCAAGATCACTGCCCCCATCAAGGGCGCGACCCTGATCGGCAACGGCCCCGAAGCGATGAGCCAGGTCTCCATGGTGGGCAGCGATCTTGCGCTGGATCGCGGGGTTGGCATCTGCGGCAAGGAGGGGCAGAGCGTGCCGGTCGGTGTCGGCCAGCCCACCCTCAAACTGGACCTGCTCACCGTGGGTGGCACGTCGTAGGTTTGGGTTAGCCGCGCAGCGGCGTAACCCGATGCATTCAAACCCCGGCTCTTGCCGGGGTTTTGCTATTCAGGGAACCACAGGCAACAAAAAGCCCCGGTCGTTGGACCGGGGCTGGCGGGTTATTCGGTATCAGTTGACGGATATGGCGCGGGCGTCGATGAAATAGCGAGCGTTACCCTGTTTGTCGATCTGGATTTTGGCTACCAGCTGCTCTTGATCTTTATATTCCCAGCGTTGCTCGATCTTGGCGAGGGATGGGCTCGCAATCCCAACCACGTTCAGGTACTCGTGAAACAGGCTATGGCTCCCTATTTCGGTCAGCATCTTGTCCATCTGCATACTCTCCTGAAGTTGAGTGGGTATTCATCAACAAACCTATCAGCGTCCATCTGAATAAAGTCTGTATGAAAAACAAACTAACTCATTTGTGTGTCAATAACATGATCAGGAACAAGATCAGTGCAGATCGTCAGGGACTTTTTGATACCGTTTTCAATCAGAGCCGGTGGGCTTCTGCGGCAACTGATCAAACGTGCCGGAAGCCTTTGGGAGCGCCGGTGCGGTTTGCACAGCCTGGCCGCCGTGGAATACCGGATCCTGTGCCACTTCCTTGATGCCGTTGATGCAAAACTGCATACCCATGCAGACCAGCAGGAAGCCCATGATGCGGGTCATGGCGTCGATACCGGTGGCGCCCAGGATCTTGCAGACCGGATCCGCCAGCTTCAATACCCCCCAGCTGATCAGGCTCATCAGGGCAAATGCCGTTACCACACCGGCGTAGATGGTGAGGCGGCTGTACTCGTCAGGCAGCTCGGCAATCTGGGCGGCTCCGCTTATTACCAGCGCCATGGTACCTGGCCCGCACATGCTGGGCATGGTGAGCGGTACGAAGGCAATGCTCTGGTTTATATCGACCCCGCTCTGCTGGCTGGGGGCGGGGAACAGCATGCGAAAGCCGATAAAGCCGATGATGAGGCCACCGGCCAGGCGCAAGCCCGGAATGGAGATCCCGAACAGATCCAGGATCGAGGATCCGATAAAGAAGGTGATGCAGAGGGTGCAGAACAGATAGATGGCGGCCAGATTGACCTGACGGCGCACGTGTTCGCGCGACATCCCCTTGCTCAGCCCCAGCAGCAGGGTGGCCGTGGTGGGCGGGTTGACCATGGGCAGCAGCGCCAGCAAGGTGAGTAATACGACCTGAAAGAACATCTTGAGCCTCGGATAAAGAGTTGGAAGTCATGGGGCAACGCGGGTGGCAGGCCCCAGAGGGAGGCTATCTTATGCTGGCGAAACTGAACATAAGCAGTACAAAAAAGCCCCGGCAGATGCCGGGGCTTGTTGTTCGGGTCAGGCCGCTTGCGGCGCTTGCTGCTGCCGGATGGCCCGTTGCTGGAACCAGAGCCAGAGACCGATGGCGAAACCCAGCACCGACAGGCTCACCACATAGTGGGAGGGGGCCAGCATGTCGCTCTTCATCCAGAGGGTCACCGCCATCGGGGTGAGGCCACCGAAGATGGCGTAGGCCACATTGTAGGAGAACGACAGACCTGAGAAGCGCACCACCGGCGGGAAGGCATTGACCATCACGTAAGGCACGGCGCCGACAATCCCGACCGCAAAGCCTGCCAGCATGTAGAGCGGCACCAGCTGGCTCGTACCGGCCGCCAGACCGTGATAGAAGGCGTAGCTGGAGCCCGCCAGCAGCAGGGAGCCGAACATGAAGGTGAGACCGCTGCCCAGCAGGTCGATCAGTCGACCATAGACGATGCAGCCGAGGGTCAGGGCCACGATGGCCAGCGAATTTGCGGTCAGGGCGTCGGCCGGGCTGATGCCATAGACCTTCTGCAGATAGGTGGGGGTCATCAGGATCACCACCACGATCCCTGCGGAGAGCAGCCAGGTGAGCAGCATGGAGACCATCACGCTGCTCTTGTGGTTGCGCAGTACCGACTTGAGGGGGAGCTCATCAGCCAGGGTCTTGTTGGCTTTCATCTCGGCGAAGACCGGGGTCTCGTGCAACCAGCGACGCAGGTACATGGCGACGATGCCGAAGATACCGCCCAGCAGGAAGGGCACTCGCCAGCCCCACTCGCTCACTTCGGCTGGTGTCAGGCTCTTGTTGACCGCAGTGGCGATGAGGGAGCCGAGCAGGATGCCAGCCGTCAATCCCGCCGTGAGCGTGCCGCAGGCGACCCCGACCCGACGGGCAGGGACGTGCTCGGCGACAAACACCCAGGCGCCCGGCACTTCACCGCCGATGGCGGCACCTTGCAGGATCCGCAGTCCCAGCAGAGCGATGGGGGCGCCGATGCCGAGCACTGCATAGGTGGGCAGCAGACCGATCAACAGGGTCGGCAGCGCCATCATGATGATGCTGAGGGTGAACATCCGCTTGCGACCGATGAGATCGCCAAAGTGGGCCATGATGATGCCGCCGAGCGGGCGGGCCAGATAACCGGCGGCGAAGATGCCGAAGGTCTGGAACTGGCGCAGCCACTCGGGAATATCGGCTGGGAAGAACAGCTCGCCGATGACCACGGCGAAAAAGACGAAGATGATGAAGTCGTAAAACTCCAGCGCACCGCCGAGGGCAGCCAGACTCAGGGTTTTGTAATCCTGTCGATTGAGGGGGCGGGCGTGATCGTGTTGTTGTATGGTCGTGGTCATATCCGTATGTTTCCCATCGGTTTTTTTAGTTATTGTCACCCCGTGCAAGGGGCATATACAGGTGATCGAGAGTATGCTGCCTGCCTCTTGTGTGTAAATCGCGCAATTCGCAACACTGTCTTGCATCTTTTTGGGGCAATCCGAGTGCCCCGCTGGCGGAGGAATGATGGAAAAGAAACGGGTACTGCTCTCCTGGAGCAGCGGCAAGGATTGCGCATGGGCACTGCATCAGTTGCGGCAAGATCCCGCCATCGAGGTGGTGGGGCTGTTTACCACCCTCAATCAGGCATTCGACCGGGTGGCGATGCACGGGGTGCGCAAGCAGCTGTTGACCGAGCAGGCCGCCTGCGTCGGGCTGCCCCTCACCACCATCGATCTGCCCTGGCCCTGCAGCAACGAGGATTACGCCCGCATCATGACCGGCTTTATCGCCGATGTGGTGGCACAGGGGATCCGCCATATGGCCTTTGGCGACTTGTTCCTCGAGGATGTGCGCGCCTACCGTGAAAAGCAGCTGGCAGGCACAGGCATCGAACCACTGTTCCCGCTCTGGGGCAGCAATACCCGTGAACTGGCGCCGCAGATGGTGGCCGCTGGGTTGAAGGCGCGGATCAGTGCTCTCGACCCGAACAAGCTGGATGCCAGCCTGGGGGGCCATGAGTTTGACGAGGCACTGCTGGCGGCGCTGCCGGAGGGGGTCGATCCGTGCGGTGAGAACGGCGAGTTTCACACCTTGGCCTATGATGGCCCCATGTTCTCCCGCCCGCTTGGCATTCGGGTCGGCGAGACAGTGCTGCGCGATGGTTTTGTCTTTACCGATCTGCTGCCAATCGAAGATTAATTATCGGGCGTCAAATGCTCCCTTTTGCAGGAGCATTCACAGATTTGAAAGGCGGGATGGGGGCACTATTGGCCCCCTCTTTTGATTGAAGATGACAACCTGCCTTATGAAACACCTCTCTCGTCCGGCGCTGCTTGCCTCCTTGCTGGCTGCTGCCCTCTCTCTGCCTGTAGTCGCGGGTCAAGCCGCTACCGTTCAGCCAATCCCTGCCGGTGTCACCACCGTCACGTTGGCCCAGCAGGCGCCGATCCACTGGGTATCGGTGGAGCAGATTGCCAAGAGCCTTGATGGATTGCCGCCGATGGCGGTCGGGTTTGATATCGACGATACCCTGCTCTTCTCCAGCCCGGGCTTCTATCGCGGCAAGCAGGAGTTCTCGCCCAACGACGAGAGCTATCTGAAGAACCCTGCCTTCTGGGAGAAGATGAACAATGGCTGGGATGCGTTCAGCATGCCGAAAGAGGTGGGCAAGGCGCTCATCGCCATGCATCTCAAGCGCGGAGACCACATCTATTTCGTCACCGGCCGCTCGGCCACCAAGACCGAAACCGTGAGCCAGACTCTGCAGCAGACCATGAATATTCCGGCCGACCAGCTCAATTCGGTGATCTTCGCCGGTGATCAGCCGGGCCAGAACACCAAGGTGCAGTGGCTCAAGGATAAGCAGATGAAGCTCTTCTACGGCGATGCCGATGGGGATATCAAGGCAGCGCAGGAGGTCGGCATTCGCGGCATTCGTCTGCTGCGGGCCGCCAACTCCAGCTATCGGCCACTGCCGTTGGCAGGGGCGCTGGGGGAAGAGGTGATCATCAACTCCCAGTTCTGATCCGGAGCGGATCCATGCAACAAGGGCGGGGCCATTGGCACCCGCCCTTTTTGCATCCGTTATCCAGCTCGGGTCAGTCGTCTGCCCACGGCATCTCGGGCAGGCTGTCGAGAAACTCGCCGTAACGGGTCAGATTGAAGGGGCCCTGATCGGCCTCCATCGCCATCAGCTCGGCCCCGAGGGCGCAGGCGATATATTGCAGCGCCTCTTCCCGCGGGGTGCCCTTCATCACCAGCCGCATCAGGGTCGCCTTCACATGGGGCGGGTGACCGTCGTTGAGTTGGTTCTCCACCATCTCCAGCAGCGCGTCTTCATCAAAAAATTCCTGAGTGTCGTTCATGGGATATCCGCAACAGTGAATGTGGCGGCCAGTATAGCCTGAATGTGACTAACACCTTGAATGACCAGCGAATAAACAATCCGATGGGGAGGCCATTTGTTACCCATAATTAGGAGGAGTTTGCCAAGGCAAACAGGTTGGAACACAGATAACATGGATGGACACGCCTATGCCCACGATAGATTCCCTGCTGGCCGAGCCCAAGCTACTGCCCCAGATCCCGGAAGTGATGCGCGATTTGATCCAGACCTTCAATGAAAAGGATCCGGATCTGCTCAAGATCAGCAAGTTGATCAACAAGGACCCTGTCATCTCCGCCAAGTTGCTGCGCCTGGCCAACTCGGCCAAGTTCGGCAGCAGTCGCCAGATCGGCACCGTCAATGAAGCCGCGGTGCGGCTTGGACTGGCGATGGTGCGCAACATGGTGCTGGCCTGCGGGCTCACCGAGTCGGTCACTGCGGTGCCCGGCATTGACCTCAAACATTTCTGGGGTTGCGTCTTCAACGTGGCTGAGCTGGCGCGTCGTCTGGCGGTGAAGAAGGGGATGAAGGGGGATGAGGTCTTTACCTGCGCCCTGCTCTACGATCTCGGCCGCTTGGTGATGCACGTAGGCTTGCCGGAAAACACTGTCCACCACATTCACGATCTGGAGTTGCACAAGGGGCGGGCCAAGGCGGAAGAGCTGGTGGTTGGCTTCAACTATGCCCAGGTCGGGGCGGCCATGGCACGCTACTGGAAGTTCCCCGAGACCATCAGCAATGCGGTGGAGTATCACTACAACCCCATGCTGGCCAAGGAGTTCTCCGCCGAGGCCGGGTTGATCCATCTGGCGATCGTGCTGGCAGCGCAATCCGATGTGGGGGAAGAGGCGCCGCCCGAGTGGCCCCACAAGGTGGCAGACGCGCTGGGTCTGAGCTGGGCCGATTGCGCCACCCAGTTCACTGCACTGCGCGAGCAGGGTAATGGCTACGCCGGGTTACTGGCTGCCTGAGCCCGTTTATCCCATCTCATCAGGGGCCAATATGGCCCCTTTTTCATGGCCGATGGTGCCACAGGCTTGCCAGCCCGGGAGTGACGGGGCACTCTTTGCCCTTCACTTTCCGTTTGAGAGCCCTTGCCATGATTGCCTCCTCCCGCCTGATCCTGCGCGAAATGATCGCCACCGACGCCCCCTTCATCCTTGAGCTGCTCAATGACGGCGACTTTTATCGTTACATCGGCGATCGGGGCATTCGCACCCTGGAGCAGGCGCAGGAGTATATCCAGCAGGGGCCGGCAGTCAGCTATGCCCGCTATGGTCACGGACTCTATCTGGTGGAGCGCAAAGAGGACGGTATCAGCCTCGGTATCTGCGGTTTGATCAAGCGCGATACCCTGGAGCAGGTCGATATCGGTTACGCCTTCCTGCCGCAATATCGCGGTCAGGGCTACGCCATTGAAGCGGCGCAGGCCGCCCTTGCCGATGGCAAAAGCCGGTTGGGGATCGGGCAGGTAGTTGCCATCGTCACTCCGGGCAACGAGCGATCCATCGGCCTGTTGGCCAAGCTGGGGCTGGTGCGCAGTCGACTGGTCAAGTTGAGCGAAGATGCCGATGAGTGCCTGCTGCTGGAGCAGTGATCAAGGTCAGAGAGCTGGAAAGCGAATGGCGAGGTGGCTGTCAGGCTGAGTGACAAGCAAGAGCCCAGGTCTGGCTAAAGGCGTGAGAGAGAAGCAAAGAGGCCGCCGTGAGTTGCGGCCTGTCTGCATCGGGCGCTGCCGGAGGGCAGGCAGGATCAGTTGAGGTCTTCGATGGAGAACTCGCCAGCGATACCATCACAGGAGATGGCGAAACCGCCGCTGAAGCGGGTGCTGAACTGGATCAGAAACGCATCATTGTCGTGCTCTTGCACAGGCAGGTTGATGGGCTTGCTGCGACGCAGGGGCTTGTGTGTTTGTACTGCTTTCATCATGGTATTTCTCTATATAAATTAGGTGTTTGCTCCTTGTATTGGCAAATGTCAGGTCAATGGGCGCGGTCGATTGGGTGAACGACAAGCGCGCAGGAATACCCAGCCCGGTTAAGGGGCGTCTGCACTTTCAAGGAATATGCTGATGCATAAATCAAATTGGTTGGGCAGATCGGGTCTGCACCGTGAGAGCCGGGCAACGCAGGCAGACAGCCTGACGGTTCTCAAGGCGAGTAAATCAGAAGAAGGTTATGCGGGTACTGGCAGGATTCATCGTGAGGTGAAGCATTGCAGGGTAAACATAAACAGGGCTGATTAACTAGCCGACGCGCATTCTCTCCTCGAAATGAATAAAAAGCAAACAATAATTTGCCGATGTTGAAGTCAGTACACTTTTCCTCTGTGTAATCAAGGTGCTATCAGCAGCAAATATTCGCAACTATCCGCCATAAAAAGAGGGCTCCCGACGGGAGCCCTCTCTCATTCTGCAATCAGCACAGTGGGCCGACTCAGTAGTCGCCACAGGCCTTCTTGGCAGCCGTGATCATCGGGGTGATGGTCATGCCTTGCACCACGATGGAGAACATCACCACCGAGTAGGTCATCACCAGGATGACCTGACGCAGATCGACGCCATGTTCCGGGATCATCATGACGCCGGAGGGGAGTGCCAGTGCCATCGCCATCGCCAGACCACCGCGCAGGCCACCCCAGGTGAGGATCCGTACCGAGAAGGTGTTGTAATTGCGGAATCGGCGGAAAGCCACATAGGGCAGCGACACGCTGATAAAGCGGGCACCCAGGCAGAGCGGCACCGCAATGACCAGCAGGATCCAGTCACGCCAGGCGAGATCCAGCAGTACCAGCGCCAGACCGATCAGCAGGAACAGCAGGGCGTTGAGGAACTGGTCCATCAACTCCCAGAAGTGATCCAGGTGATGGCTGCTCTGCTCGGAGAAGCCGGAATGACGGGTCCAGTTGCCGATCATGATGCCGGTGACCACCATGGCCAGTGCGCCGGAGACGCCGATCATGTTGGCAAAGGCAAAACCGGCGGTCGGGATGCAGAGGGTCAGCAGCAGCTCCAATGAACCATCGTCGGTGGCGCTGATCATCACGTGGGCGATGAGGCCCAGCACGGCACCGAACAGGATGCCGCCGAGGGCTTCGTGCAGGAACAGACCGGCTACGCTACCGAAGGTGGGCTCTACACCGCCAAAGGCGACGGCAAACACGGTAGCGAAGATGACGAGGCCAACACCGTCGTTGAACAGGGATTCCCCTTCGATCTGGATGGCGATCTGGGGTGGCGCTTTCATCTTCTTGACGATGGCCAGTACGGCAATCGGGTCAGTGGGGGAGATCAGCGCGCCGAACAGCATGCAGTAGACCAGCGGTAACTCCCAGCCCAGCAGCTTGGCGATAAACCAGAAGCCGTAGCCGATGAGGAAGGTGGAGAGCAGGGTGGCAATGATGGCCAGAATGGTGATCTCCCACTTCTGGCTACGCAGCGCCTTGAGGTTGATGCCAAGGCCACCGGCGAACAGCAGGAAGCCCAGAATCCCCTTCAGCAGGAAGTTCTGGAAGTCGATGCTCTCCATGGTCTTGACGGCGAGAGGTTCCAGATTGAACCAACCCAGTTTGCCAAACAGCACCAGCAGTGCGGAGATCAGCATGGAGCCCGCAGTAATGGCGATGGTGGTCTGGATCTTCACAACATACTGGTTGGCAAAGGCGATAAAAATCGCCAACGCTGCCAGAAAACAGAGTGTGTAGTAGACGCTCATAGTTATTTTTTTCTCGTTGGTAGACAGCAAGCACGTATCCCTATGCAGGACGGGCATAGGTTACTCTCGGGCCCTATGTTACTCATTACCCATAAATGAGTATATGGTGGCGCATTTGGACTGATAGACGGCTAGATTTCCATTTTATTTGTTTGCTGTTAGGATGCTGTTTACGCAGTTGCATGGATGTAAGAGGAACACGCGGTGTCGAACGTAATGTCGAGCAGAGAGCCGAGCAAGCAGTCGGACGTAACAAAGAAGCTGGAAGCCTGCCTCAGGGAGCGGATCCTGATCATCGACGGGGCCATGGGCACCATGATCCAGGGCTACAAGCTGGGGGAGGCAGATTATCGGGGTGAGCGGTTTGCCGACTGGCATACCGACATCAAGGGCAACAACGATCTGCTGGTGCTGACCCGTCCGGCGGTGATCCGCGAGATCCACGAGCAGTATTGCGCTGCCGGGGCCGACATTCTCGAGACCAACACCTTCAACGCCACTCGCATCGCCATGGCCGATTACGAGATGGAAGAGTTTTCCGCCGAGATCAACCGTGAAGCCGCCCGTCTGGCTCGCGCCGTGGCAGACGAGTGGACGGCAAAAGACCCCGCCAAGCCGCGTTTTGTAGCAGGGGTGTTGGGCCCCACCAACCGCACCGCCTCCATCTCGCCGGATGTGAACGATCCCGGCAAGCGCAACGTCACCTATGACCAGCTGGTGGCCGCCTACACCGAATCGACCCATGCCCTGATCGAGGGCGGCGCTGACATCATCCTGATCGAAACCATCTTCGATACCCTCAACGCCAAGGCCGCCGCCTTCGCGGTGGAAGGGGTGTTCGAGGCGCTGGGCTACAGCCTGCCGGTGATGATCTCCGGTACCATTACCGATGCCTCCGGTCGTACCCTCTCCGGCCAGACCACCGAAGCTTTCTACCACTCGTTGCGCCACGTCAAACCGGTATCGTTTGGCCTCAACTGTGCGCTTGGGCCCGATGAGCTTCGCCAGTATGTGGAGGAGCTGTCTCGCATCAGCGAATCCTGCGTCAGCGCCCACCCCAACGCCGGTCTGCCCAATGCGTTCGGCGAGTACGACCTCGATGCGGGTGAGATGGCTGAGCATATCCGCGAGTGGGCCCAAAGCGGCTTTCTCAACCTGGTCGGTGGCTGTTGCGGTACCACCCCGACCCATATCCGCGCCATGGCGGACGCTGTGGCGGGCATCAAGCCGCGTGTGCTGCCCGAGCTGCCGGTGGCCTGCCGCCTGTCGGGCCTCGAGCCCCTGATCATCACCCCCGAGTCCATGTTCGTGAACGTGGGGGAGCGCACCAACGTCACCGGTTCGGCCAAGTTCAAGCGGCTGATCAAGGAGGGGCTCTACGACGAGGCGCTCGATGTTGCCAAGCAGCAGGTAGAGAACGGCGCCCAGATCATCGACATCAACATGGACGAGGGGATGCTGGACGCCGAAGCGGCCATGGTGCGCTTCCTCAACCTCATCGCCGGTGAGCCGGATATCGCCCGGGTGCCTGTGATGATCGACTCCTCCAAGTGGGAGGTGCTGGAAGCGGGCCTCAAGTGCGTGCAGGGCAAGCCGGTGGTCAACTCCATCTCCATGAAAGAGGGGGAGGAGAAGTTCATTCAGCAGGCTAAACTGCTGCGCCGCTACGGCGCAGCCGTCATCGTGATGGCGTTCGATGAAGCGGGTCAGGCCGATACCCGCGCCCGCAAGTTCGAGATCTGCCAGCGTGCCTACCGGATTCTGGTGGATCAGGTCGGTTTCCCGCCGGAAGACATCATCTTCGACCCCAACATCTTCGCGGTGGCGACCGGCATCGATGAGCACAACAACTACGCGGTGGACTTCATCGAGGCGGTGAAGGACATCAAAACGCACCTGCCCCACGCCATGATCTCCGGCGGCGTCTCCAACGTCTCGTTTTCGTTTCGTGGCAACGAGCCGGTGCGGGAAGCCATTCACGCCGTCTTCCTCTACCACGCCATCAAGAACGGTATGGATATGGGGATCGTCAACGCCGGTCAGCTCGCCATCTATGAAGACATTCCGGCGGAGCTGAAAGAGAAGGTCGAGGCGGTGGTGCTCAACCTCAATGACAACGCCACCGAGGAGCTGCTGGCCATCGCCGAGAAGTATCGCGGTGCCGGTGCACAGGCTGAGGATCCGCGGGATCAGGAGTGGCGCAGCTGGCCGGTGGGCAAGCGGCTGGAGCACGCACTGGTCAAGGGGATCACCGACTTTATCGAAGAGGATACCGAAGAGGCACGCGCTGGCGCCGAGAAGCCGCTGCATGTCATCGAAGGGCCGCTGATGGATGGCATGAACGTGGTCGGCGACCTGTTCGGGGCGGGCAAGATGTTCCTGCCGCAGGTGGTGAAATCGGCGCGGGTGATGAAGCGGGCTGTGGCCTATCTGCAGCCCTATATCGAGGCGGAAAAATCGGGCGGCTCCAGCAATGGCAAAATCGTGCTGGCCACCGTCAAGGGTGATGTGCACGACATCGGCAAGAACATCGTCGGGGTGGTGCTGCAGTGCAACAACTTCGAGATTGTCGACCTCGGGGTCATGGTCTCCTGCGAGATGATTCTCAAGACTGCGCGGGAGGTCGGCGCCGATATCATCGGGCTGTCGGGTCTCATCACCCCGTCGCTGGACGAGATGGTGCACGTGGCCAAGGAGATGGAGCGTCAGGGCTTCAAGCTGCCGCTGCTGATCGGCGGTGCCACCACCTCCAAGGCGCACACTGCGGTCAAGATCGAGCAGAACTACTCGGAGCCAGTGGTCTATGTCTCCAACGCCTCCCGCGCGGTAGGGGTGGCCCAGAGCCTGCTCAGCCCGGATCTGAAGGAGGCATTTGTCGCCCGCATCGACAAGGAGTACGAGATCGCCCGGGATCAGCATGCCCGCAAGCAGCCGCGCTCCCGCCCGGTCAGTCTGGCTCATGCCCGCGCCAACCGGCACCAGCTGGATTGGGTTGGCTATCAGCCGCCGAAGCCCCGCGAGCTCGGGGTGCAGAAGTTCGAAGATGTGCCCATTTCGGTGTTGCGCCCCTACATCGACTGGACGCCGTTCTTCCTCAGCTGGGAGCTGGCGGGCAAATTCCCGCGCATCCTCGAGGACGAGATTATCGGCGAGGAGGCGACCAAGCTGTTTGCCGATGCCAACGCCATGCTGGACCAGCTGGAAAAGGATCAGAGCGTGCGCTGCGCCGGGGTGATCGGTCTGTTCCCCGCCAACGCGGTAGGGGACAGCATCGAGGTTTACAGCGACGAGTCCCGCACCGAGGTCATCAAGGTGCTGCACCACCTGCGCCAGCAGAGCGAGAAGCAGGGCTTCCCCAACTACTGTCTGGCGGACTATGTGGCGCCGAAAGAGAGCGGCAAACCGGACTGGATCGGCGCCTTCGCGGTGACCGGCGGTATCGGTGAGGAGGCCATCGCCAAGGCCTACAAGGCGCAGCACGATGACTACAACGCCATCCTTATTCAGGCGGTGTGCGACCGTCTGGCCGAAGCCTTTGCCGAGTATCTGCACGAGCAGGTGCGCAAGGTACATTGGGGTTATGCTCCCGACGAGGCCCTCAGCAACGAGGAGCTCATTCGCGAGAACTATCAGGGCATCCGCCCGGCCCCCGGTTATCCGGCCTGCCCGGAGCACACCGAGAAGGGGAGCATCTGGGAACTGCTGGAGGTGGAGCAGGCTATCGGCATGCAGCTCACCGAATCCTACGCCATGTGGCCGGGGGCGGCGGTGTCGGGTTGGTACTTCTCTCATCCCGAGAGCAAATACTTCGCGGTGGCGCAGATCCAGCAAGATCAGGTGGAAGATTACGCCGTTCGCAAGGGGATGACGCTGGCAGAGGCCGAGCGCTGGCTGGGGCCAAACCTGAACTGATTTCCGCGTGACATCGGTTGATCTTTAACGAGAAACGGCGGCATCCTTGCTTGGGTTGAACAACCTGCGCAGAGCCGCCGTTTAACCTGTTGGTCACAGTGATGTGGTAGCGTGCGGTTTGGTGTGGTTTGTCTTGTTGTCAGGATAAACAATTGGCGTTGTCTTGGCGCTGTGGCACCTTATACTCTCCCGCCCCATCCTGCCCAGGCACAGCCTTCTAGCGGAATTGTCATGAAGATCGCCATTTTATCCCGTGAGCCGAAAAACTACTCCACCCGCCGTCTGGTCGAGGTGGCACAGGCGCGCGGTCATCAGGTAGAGGTGCTCGACACCCTGCGCTGCTATATGAATATCGCTTCCCACAACCCCTCCATTCACTACGAGGGTGGGGAGCTGGGAAGTTATGACGCCGTGATCCCGCGGATCGGGGCCAGCATTACCGCCTACGGCACCGCCGTGCTGCGCCAGTTCGAGATGATGAACACCATGGCCCTCAACAGCTCGGTGGCCATCAGCCGTTCCCGCGACAAGCTGCGGGCGATGCAACTGCTCTCCCGCCATGGCATCGGCCTGCCCATCACCGGCTATGCCCACAGCACCCACGACGTGCCCGACCTCATCACCATGGTGGGCGGGGCGCCGCTGGTGGTGAAGCTGCTGGAGGGAACCCAGGGGATTGGTGTGGTGCTCTGCGAGACTCAGAAGGCCGCCGAAAGCGTGATCGAAGCCTTTATCCAGACCAATAACAACATTCTGGTGCAGGAGTATATCCGCGAGGCCAATGGCGCCGATATCCGCTGTCTGGTGGTCAACGGCAAGGTAGTTGCCGCCATGCGCCGTCAGGCCCAGCCGGGGGAGTTTCGCTCCAACCTGCACCGTGGCGGTACCGCCGAGGCGATCAAGATCACCCCGGAAGAGCGCGCAACCGCCGTTCAGGCCGCCAAGATCATGGGGCTGGATGTGGCGGGGGTGGATATCCTGCGCAGCGTCCGTGGCCCGCTGGTGCTGGAGGTCAACTCCTCCCCCGGCCTGCAAGGGGTGGAAGCCGCCTCCGGCAAGGATGTGGCTGGCAAGATCATCGAGTTCCTCGAACTCAAGGCGAGCCGCAAGAACAAACCGGCGGAGTGAGCCTCAGGCTTGCATCCGTCAGATAGAAACAGGGCGCCCTTGGGCGCCTTGTTGCTATCTGGCTGGTGGGTTGGCGGTGCCACTGCGCCCTCACCCTAACCCTCTCCCAAAGGGAGAGGGCACTGTTCGGCAGTGATCATCGCCAATCGGGCGCTAAATACGCCATCCTCGAGCCGGGTATCGATCTGCCAACCGAGTTTCTCGCAGATGCGCTGGATGATGGTGAGGCCACAGCCGTAGCCGAGGATCTGATCCGGCGCCGCCGCCGTCGGGTTGCTGATGGTGATCACCGGGCCGCACAGCTCGATGTCGATATGTCCCTCGGCATAGCTCAGGGCATTTTTCAGCAGGTTGCCGAGGGCGATGGCGAGCAGGGAGAGGGGGGCATTTACTTCGCTGCTCTCGTCCAGATTAAGCCGGATATCGAGTGCCTCCCGCTGCAACAGCGGAGCGAGGCGGGCCAGCTCCTGACGGATCAGCGGGGTCACCTGCTGCAGCGGTCGCTCCACAGCCTCCTTGCGGCCCAGCAGCAGGAAGGTCTCGGTGAGCAGTGCCATCTCGTCGGCGGCGGCACGGATGCGGGTGGTGGCGCGGGCGGCCGGTGCGGGCAAGTCCGTCACCTTGCCGAGCAGGGCCGCCGAGCCCTGGATCACCATGTTGGGGGTGCGCAGCTCGTGGCTGGCGAAGCGGCTGAACTCCTGCTCGCGGGCGAACACAGCGCTCACCTCCTGCTTGCCGGCCAGCAGCGCCAGCTCGATATCCCGCAGCTCCTGCCAGGGGGCGTCGGGCTCGAAATCCGCCTGATCCGGGGTGAGGTGGGCGACCCTCTGTTGCAGCCGTTGCAGCGGCCCCGTGATATGGCGCACCAGCCAGATGCCGAAGCCGAGGCAGCCCAGCAGCAGGGTCACCCCGATCAGTCGGGTCGCCAGATGCAGCTTGTCTTCGTAGGGGTCGAGGTAGTCGTCAGCGTCGTCGTTGAAGACCAGATAGAGCAGTCCCTCGCCGGAGGGGTGACGGGCCACCAGAAAGTGTTTGTCCTCCTTGCCCAGTTGGTGCTCGAAAAAGCCGGGAGTCTGGTAGGGCTTCAACCACTTAGGCAAGCGGCCCGCCTCGGTCCAGTAGCTGGAGAACTGTCTGGGGCTTGGGGCGGCGGCCGCCGGGCCGAGTCGCAGCCAGTCATCGCTGTAGCGGGTCACTTCCGCCTCCAGCCAGTGGCGCAGGCTCAGCTCCTCCATCTTGTCTTCGGCCACCAGCATCAAGCCGGAGAGCAGGATCAGCAGCACCACCCCGGCGCCACCGAGCGCCATGATCAGGCGGCGGCGCAGGCTCGGCAGGCTCATGCGCTCACCAGTCGGTAGCCCTGGCCGTGCAGGGTCTCCAGCATGGGAGTGGGGAAGGGTTTGTCCAGCGCGTTGCGCAGGGCGTAGATATGGCTGCGCAGGGCATCGGAGTCGGGCTCCTCATCCCCCCAGACGGTGTCGAGCACCTCCTGACGGCTGACGATGGCGGGGGCGCGGCGGGCCAGCAGGGCGAGGATCCGGAACGGGATCTTGCCGAGCTTGAGGGGCTCACCGGCGCGGGTGGCGCGGCCGCTGGCGACATCGACCGTCAGATCGCCAAAGCTGATGGCCCCCACATCGCCGCGCGGGCCGCGCAGGCTGAGGGCTTGCAGTCGCACCTCCAGCTCCTCCATGGCGAACGGTTTGACCAGATAGTCATCCCCTCCCGCCTTGAAGCCTGCCAGCTTGTCCTCCAGGCTGTCGCGGGCGGTGAGAAACAGCACGGGAGTGGCAATCCCCTGCTCGCGCAGGCGCGCCACCGTGCTGAGGCCATCAAGGCGCGGCATCATCACATCCATGATGATGACGTCGAAACGCTGCTCCTCCAGCAGTTGCAGCGCCGCCTGACCGTGATAGGCACAATCGAGGCGGTGACCGGCCAGCTCCAGATAATCCATGATGGTTTCCGCCACCTGAGGATTGTCTTCCACTACCAAAATCTTCATGCTTTGCTCTCCTGGTTGGTGAGCGTTTCACGCTCTTTTCACACCGGATTCGGCATCCTGTTTGCCAGTGTAACCCCGAGGATCCCTGATGAAGAAGTCTCTCTGCGCCTTCCTGTTGCTGATCTTGTTGCCACTTGGCACCGCACAGGCGACCGAATTCAAACTGACCGGCCGCACCACCTGGCAACTTGGCCAGTTGATGGTCAACGGCATGCCGTTCGTGATCGACGACCAGACCCGCTTCAAGGATTGGCTCAACGAGGATGATCTCGGCGGTACCTGGGTCGAGATGAAGGGGGTGGTGGAGAACGGCGTGCGCTATGTGCGCAAGGTCGAGGCCCTCGACGAAGATGACAAGGACGAGATGGATCTGGAGGGGCCGGTCGAAGGGGGGCGGATCTGGGGCTACACCACCTCTGACAACAGTCTGGCGCCGTTCGAAGGGCGCTGGCTCAAGCTGGAGTGCAAGTTTGACGGCATGCGCCTGAGCCGCTGCCGTGAGGATGACTGATCCGATCTCTGCATTCCGATTAGAAATGCTCCCGAATGAAGCCCATGCTTGTCCAGCATGGGCTTTTTGTTCAGGGACGAACGAAGATGGAACAATCGAGAAAGTGGTGTGCATGGATGCTGGGTGTACCGCTCTGGGCGGCGCAGGCGGGAGCCGATGAATTGTGGCTGGTGGAGCTGGAGCACAGCGACGGCATCCGCCTGCAATTTCAGGGGGTCGAGGTGGAACAGGGCAGTGCCGCCATCTGGCGGCAGGGGGAGATTTGGCCGCAGCCACTCAAGCCCGGCGACCAGCTCGCCCTGCTGGTGGCCGATGGCGTTGCCACCCGGATTGAGCTGCTGGCCGCCAGAGCCCCGCTGGCCAATCTGCCCTGGCAGCGGGCGCAAGATCGCCTGCAATCCTTCGATGACCGGCAGCTCACGCTGGCAACCCTGGGCACTGTGCCACTCAATCCGCTGGTGCGCTGGGTCAACGGTTCGGCCGCCGATCTGCATGCCGGGAGCGAGCTGGTATTGATCCGTTCGGCGGATGGAATATTGCAGGGAATTGAAGTGATCAATCCGGAAGAGTAATTCAGCATCTTCTTATTTAATATGGTTTCACCATATTGTGGCAGCCATTAAATAATGGCTGCCACAATATTTATGATTTATTCCTCAATAAAGTCATCACTCTAATTATTTTCTTATACCACCATTATTTTGTTTGTCATGAATGTTTTTTGGTGGTTTATTTTATTTGTGTCAGGTTTTGTCGGAGTCCATACCTGTCAAATGAAAAAGGATATTTCTACACAATAACAATTATCGTATGTCTGAAAGAGGGATAAATGATGAATAGAATAATTACCGCCAATCTGGCGTTTTTGGCGTCTTCATTGATGCTCGCTCAGGTGCAGGCGGCTGAACCTGTCTACCCTGATCAGGTCAGGTGGGCGGGTCTTGGCACGGGCGTCTGTGCCAGTGGTTACCGTCCTCTGACCCGCGATGAAGCCATGAGTATCAAGGGTAATCTGGTCAGCCGCATGGGGCAGTGGCAGATCACCGGGCTGGCTGATCGCTGGGTGATTATGGGGCCTGGATATAATGGCGAAATCAAACAGGGCACTGCCGGAGAAACCTGGTGCTATCCCAATTCACCAGTTTCCGGAGAAATACCAACACTCTCTGACTGGAATATTCCTGCGGGTGATGAGGTCGATGTGCAATGGCGGCTTGTCCACGACAATGATTATTTTATCAAACCGGTCAGCTATCTCGCCCATTATTTGGGATACGCCTGGGTGGGTGGAAATCATAGCCCCTATGTCGGGGAAGATATGGATGTTACCCGGGTTGGCGATGGCTGGCTGATAAAGGGAAATAATGACGGCGGCTGCTCCGGATATCGCTGCGGGGAGAAGAGCTCCATCAAGGTAAGCAATTTCTCATATACCCTGGAACCCGACTCCTTCAGTCATGGTCAGGTCACCGAGAGCGGCAAGCAGTTGGTCAAGACCATCACGGCCAATGCGACCAACTACACCGACCTTCCCCAGCAGGTGGTGGTGACCCTGAAGTACGACAAGGCCACCAACTGGTCGAAGACCGACACCTACAGCCTGAGCGAGAAGGTGACCACCAAGAACAAGTTTCAGTGGCCGCTGGTGGGGGAAACCGAACTGGCCATCGAGATCGCAGCGAGCCAGAGCTGGGCTTCCCAGAAAGGGGGCTCGACGACCGAGACCGTCTCGGTTGAAGCACGCCCCACGGTGCCGCCTCACTCCAGCCTGCCGGTGCGGGTTGCCCTCTACAAGTCCAATATCTCCTACCCCTACGAGTTCAAGGCCGAGGTCAATTATGACCTGACCATGAAGGGCTTCCTGCGTTGGGGCGGCAATGCCTGGTATACCCATCCTGAGAATCGCCCCACCTGGGAGCACACTTTTGCCGTCGGCCCGTTCCGCGACAAGGCGAGCAGCATCCGCTACCAGTGGGACAAGCGTTATATCCCGGGTGAAGTGAAGTGGTGGGACTGGAACTGGACCATCAGCGAGTATGGTTTGTCGACCATGCAGAATAACCTGGGTCGTGTGCTGCGCCCGATCCGTTCGGCGGTGACCGGTGACTTCTATGCCGAGAGCCAGTTTGCTGGCGATATCGAAATCGGTCAGCCCCAGACCCGTTCAGCGGCCTCTGCCCAGTTGCGTAACGCCTCTGCTGAAGGTGTGGCTCTGACCGGTGTGGATCTGGATCAGGAGGCCCTTGCCAACGAAGGGTTTGGCAATGTATCCCTGACCATAGTTCCGGTTCAATAACCTCCCTCACAGGCCCCTTTCATAGGGGCCTGTTTCTGTTCTGCGTAAGACGATGCACTTGCCCTGCGCCCCTCGATTTTCCCTCTTTTTCTCCTCTTGTCCCTGAATGATCACAACAGGAAGCTATGGCGTGCCAAGTTGATGCCAACGCAGGTTTGACCTGTACTTGGGGTGGCTCCGTGGCGAGGCATCGTTCACTCATTTGTTGCAAGAGTGGTGTTGGCCAGATTGTTAACGGCTTGTGCTTTAGATTTTCCCCCTTATACTGGCGCCATCTTGTCGGAGTGCTGACCGTCGAACGACGCGAAGCTGAGACCGTTAATTCGGGATCCGTGGAACCTGATCAGGTTAAAACCTGCGAAGGGAACAAGGGTAACTTGCGGGTTACCGCGCCGGAGGAGGAACAAGCCTCTTCCGCTCATCAAAGGGCTCACCCTTGATGGGTCAGGGCGCACAGGAGGGAGTCTGTCCCGTCCGGTTTTCCAGCACGTGGGGCGCCTTGCCCACCGCGTGCAGAGAGCGGGAAGTGGCAGAACAGCAGCGCGGAGATCTATCCCGCGCGCACTCCCTCCCGAGATAAACACCCCGCCGCAAGTTCATCTTCTCCTCGAACTCCAGACAAGCAAACACCCATAACTTCAACCAGTTAATGTGAGTTTTGCTATGTCTACTTCTGTATCTGATACCGCCAAATCCAGCCGCCGCGAGCAGCGCTCCAGCGCTCAGGCCTTTATCGACAGCCTCAAGGGGATGGCTCATCCCAATTCCCGCCGCATCTTTATCGAAGGCTCCCGCCCCGATATCCGTGTTCCGCTGCGGGAGATCCAGCTGGCCGACACCTTCGTCGGCGGCACCAAAGAAGATCCCCGGTTTGAGCCCAACGAGCCGGTGCCGGTCTACGACACTTCTGGCCGTTACGGGGAGGAGGGGGTCGCCATCGACGTGCGCCGCGGCCTGCCGCGCCTGCGGGAGAACTGGGTGCTGGAGCGCGATGACACCGACGAACTGCCGGGGCTCAGCTCCACCTTCACCCAGGAGCGTCTGGCGGACGAGGGGCTGGATCACCTGCGCTTCGAGCATCTGCCGAAACCGCGCCGTGCCAAGCCGGGCCGCCGGGTCACCCAGCTCCACTACGCCCGCGCCGGCATCGTCACTCCCGAGATGGAATTTATCGCCATTCGCGAGAACATGGGGCGCGAGCGGGTGCGCTCTGAACTGTTGCGCACCCAGCATCCGGGCCGCGATTTCGGTGCCCGTTTACCCCAGAGCATCACCCCGGAATTTGTGCGCGGTGAGGTGGCCGCCGGTCGCGCCATCATCCCCAGCAACATCAACCACCCGGAAGCGGAGCCGATGATCATCGGCCGCAATTTTCTGGTGAAGATCAACGCCAACATCGGCAACTCGGCAGTCACCTCCAGCATCGAGGAGGAGGTAGAGAAGCTGGTCTGGTCGACCCGCTGGGGCGCCGACACCGTGATGGATCTCTCCACCGGCCGCTACATCCACGAGACCCGCGAGTGGATCCTGCGCAACAGCCCGGTGCCCATCGGTACCGTGCCCATCTATCAGGCGCTGGAGAAGACCAACGGCATCGCCGAAGACCTCACCTGGGAGCTGTTCCGCGACACCCTGCTGGAGCAGGCCGAGCAGGGGGTGGACTACTTCACCATCCACGCCGGCGTCTTGTTGCGCTTCGTGCCGATGACCGCCAAGCGCCTCACCGGCATCGTGTCGCGCGGTGGCAGCATCATGGCCAAGTGGTGCCTGTCCCACCACAAGGAGAACTTCCTCTACCAGCACTTCCGAGAAATTTGCGAGATCTGCGCCGCCTATGACGTGGCCCTGTCGCTGGGCGACGGTTTGCGCCCCGGCTCCGTCTATGACGCCAACGACGAGGCTCAGTTCGCCGAGCTGCGCACCCTGGGCGAGCTGACCAAGATCGCGTGGGAGTACGACGTGCAGGTGATGATCGAGGGGCCGGGCCATGTGCCGATGCACATGATCGAGCGCAACATGACCGAGCAGCTGGAGCACTGCCACGAGGCGCCGTTCTACACCCTTGGCCCGCTCACCACCGACATCGCGCCCGGTTACGATCACTTCACCTCCGGCATTGGCGCCGCGCTCATCGGCTGGTACGGCTGCGCCATGCTCTGCTACGTCACCCCCAAGGAGCATCTGGGGCTGCCCAACAAGGAGGATGTGAAGCAGGGGCTGATTACCTACAAGATCGCCGCTCACGCCGCCGATCTGGCCAAGGGTCACCCGGGCGCCCAGATCCGCGACAACGCCATGTCCAAGGCGCGCTTCGAGTTCCGTTGGGAGGATCAGTTCAATCTGGCGTTGGATCCCGACACCGCCCGCGCCTACCACGACGAAACCCTGCCGCAGGAGTCCGGCAAGGTGGCCCACTTCTGCTCCATGTGCGGGCCCAAGTTCTGCTCCATGAAGATCACTCAGGATGTGCGCGACTACGCGGCGAAACTCGAGGCCGTGGAGATCAAGCTGGTCGGTATGGATGGCCAGCAGGAGCAGGTAGTGGCTCAGGTGGAGAGCGGTATGGCCCGCATGGCCGAGAATTTCAAGGAGTCCGGCGGCGAGATCTACCATCAGGCGGCGGCGCTGAAACAGGCCGCAGGGGAGGAGGCGTGAGCAGCGCAAGCGGGGCTGTCAGCCCCGCCGATCTGTCGCCCGTGACCGACTCTCGTCCAGTTGTCTGGACCATCGCCGGTTCAGACTCCGGCGGTGGCGCCGGCATTCAGGCCGACTTGCACACATTGCACGACCTTGGCGTGCACGGTTGCTCGGTCATCTCCGCCATCACCGCCCAGAACTCGGTGGCGGTGAAGATGGTTGACCCGGTGCTGATGCAGACTTTCACCGCCCAGATCGATGCCCTCGGCGTCGATCTGCCGCCCGCCGCCATCAAGATCGGTCTGCTGCCGACCCGGCTCCATGTGGAGGTACTGGCCCGCCGACTGGCAACTATTGAGAGTCCCTTCGTGGTCTACGACCCGGTGGCCATCGCCAGCACCGGCACCCCGATGGCGGAGCCCAATATGCTGGAGGCGGTGCGCGAGCAGCTGCTGCCACGTCTGTCGCTTATTACCCCCAACGGCCCCGAGCTGGAAGCCCTGACCGGCTTGCCGGTCAGCAGCCCCGAGCTGGTGCGCCTTGCCGCCCGCCGTCTGCGTGAACTCGGCGCCCACGCAGTGCTGGTCAAGGGGGGCCATCTGGAGTGGAGCGGCGATCTCTGCCTCGACTACTACCAGGATGAGACCCGCGAATTCTGGCTCACCGCACCGCGCCTCGATACCCGCCACGGTCACGGCACCGGCTGCTGCTACGCCAGCGCGATCGCCGCCGTGGTGGCGCTGGATTATCCGGTAGAGGACGCCATCACCCTCGCGCGTGCCTACCTGCAACAGGGGTTGGCGGCGGCGCAAGGTGTGGGGGCAGGCCCGGGCCCCATCGCCCATCTCGGCTGGCCCGCCGATCTTGCCCACTTCCCTCGCGCCGTGCTGGCGGGTTCAACACTCGATCGCCGCTTCGGATTGTATGAGACAAGCAGTGCCCGCCTGCCGGATGGCCCCTTTGCGCCGACCGAACACAACCTCGGCCTCTATCCGGTGGTGGATTCGGTCAAGTGGCTGCGCCGCCTGCTGGGGCAGGGGGTCAAGACTATCCAGCTGCGGATCAAGAATCTGCCCGCCGCTCAGGTAGCACCGGCCATTCGCGATGCGGTTGAGCTTGGTCGCCGCCATGGGGCGCGGCTCTTTATCAATGACTACTGGCAGCAGGCCATCGAGGCGGGCGCCTGGGGCGTGCATCTGGGGCAGGAGGATATGGAGACCGCCGATCTCGCCGCCATTCAGGCGGCCGGGCTGCGCCTTGGCATCTCCACCCACGGCTACTTCGAGCTGATGCGGGCCCGCGAGCTGGCCCCCTCCTACATAGCGCTCGGCCATATCTTCCCGACCAACACCAAGGCGATGCCTTCGCGCCCGCAGGGGCTGGTGCGGCTGCACCGCTACCGCGCCCTGATGGCGGAGTGGCCGACGGTGGCCATCGGCGGCATCAGCGAGGAGCGGGTGGCGGCGGTCAAGGCAAGCGGGGTCGGCAGTATCGCGCTGGTCTCGGCCATCACGGCCAGCGATGACTGGCAGGGGGCGACCGAACGGCTGCTCGAGGCCGTGGGAGCGGGGGATGAGCCACGCTCGGCCACCGTTATACGGGAGGCAGAACATGCGCTCTGATGCCGCTTCTCTTAGTGACAAAGAGTATCTGAGATATGGCCGCCAGCTGATGCTGGCGGAAGTGGGCGAAGAAGGGCAGGCACGGCTCAAGGATAAATCCGTGCTGATCGTGGGCTTGGGCGGGCTTGGCTCGCCGCTCGCCCTCTATCTGGCTGGCGCCGGGGTGGGCACCTTGTGGCTGGCCGATGGCGATACGGTGGATTCAAGCAATCTGCCGCGCCAGATCCTGTTCGATAGCGAGGCGGTCAACCACTCCAAGGCGGAGCTGGCCCGCGAGCGTTTGGCTGCCCACAACCCACTGGTGGAGCTGATTGCCATCAACCAGCGGCTCGATGCCGCCAGCCTGCCGGAGTTTGTGGCCGAGGTAGATCTGGTGATCGACTGCTGCGACAACCTCGCCACCCGCCATGCCATCAACGCCGCCTGCGTGGCTCAGGAGAAGTCCTGGATCTCCGCCGCCGCAGTGGGCTGGCAGGGGCAGCTGATGGCGCGCACAGGTACGGATCACGCATGCTACGCCTGCCTCTATCCGCTGGATACCAAGGTGAGCCAGAGCTGCGAGACCAGCGGCGTCACCGGCCCGATGGTCGGGGTGATGGGCTCTTTGCAGGCGCTGGAGGCACTGAAACTGCTGCTCGGGATGCCAAGCCCGGTCGCTGGCACATTGCGCCGCTTCGATGCGTTGACCCATCAGTGGCAGACCCTCACTCTGGCCCCCGATCCCGATTGCCAGGTCTGCGGGCAGCACCGATGCCCGACACACGATAAGGAGATCACCCCATGACCCTCACCATTCGACTCAACGATAAAGCCCAGCCGCTGGCGGCAGGGCAGAGCGTGGCCGACCTGCTGGCGGCGCAAGACGTTAATCCACAGGGCGTAGCGGTGGCCCTTAACGGCGCCGTGCTGCCCCGTGGCCGCTGGGCCGAGACCCGTCTCAATGACGGGGATGAACTTCACCTCTTTACCGCCATTGCGGGAGGCTGATCCATGATGCTTGCGTTCCCATCTTCGAGCGTGCTGCCTTGCGGCGGAACTTCATCTCTTCTTACCACTGTGGCCGGAGGCTGACATGCTGACAATTGCCGATCACACCTTCTCATCGCGCCTCTTTACCGGCACCGGCAAGTTTGCCCGCCCGGATCTGATGGCCGCCGCCATCGAGGCGAGCGGCTCCCAACTGGTCACTATGGCCATCAAGCGGCTCGAACCGGGCAAGGCCCATGACGATATCCTGAGCCCCTTGCTGCAACTCGGGGTCAAGCTGCTGCCCAACACATCCGGCGCCAAGACTGCCGCCGAGGCGGTATTTGCCGCCCACCTCGCCCGCGAGGCGCTGGGGACGAACTGGCTGAAGCTGGAGATCCACCCCGACCCTCGTTACCTCTTGCCCGATCCCATCGAGACGCTGAAAGCCGCCGAGCAGCTGGTGAAAGAGGGCTTTGTGGTGCTTCCCTACTGTGGCGCCGACCCCGTGCTCTGCAAGCGGCTGGAAGAGGTGGGCTGCGCCGCCGTGATGCCGCTCGGCGCGCCCATCGGTTCCAATCAGGGGCTGGTGACCCGGGAGTTTCTCGCCATCATCGTCGAGCAGGCCAATGTGCCTGTGGTGGTGGATGCGGGCATCGGTGCACCAAGCCACGCGGCCGCCGCCTTTGAACTGGGGGCCGATGCCGTGCTGGTCAACACCGCCATCGCGGTGAGCGGCGACCCGGTCGCCATGGGCCGCGCCTTTGCGCTGGCCTGCACCGCCGGGCGCAGCGCCTATGAGGCGGGCCTCGGTGCCCGCGCCCTGCAGGCTCAAGCCTCCAGCCCGCTCACCGATTTTCTGGGGGCGTTATGAGTCATGATGCTGGCTCGGGGCAAGAGCCAATCGCCATGTCCTCTTTCTCGGTTTCTCCCGAGGCTAATGCGTTTAGCCCCCCTCTCGGCTCTTCACAAAATAAGGGAGAGGGGCTGGGGGGGAGGGCTGATGCGCCATCCTTTATCAGCCGTTGGCAGGAGCTGGAGTGGGACGATATCGGCATGCAGATCCGCGCCAAGACTGCCGCCGATGTAGAGCGGGCGCTGGGTTCACCGCGCCGCACCCTGAGCGATTTTATGGCGCTGATCTCCCCGGCCGCCGAGGCGTATCTGCCGCAGATGGCGGCCGAGGCCGAGCGGCTGACCCGCCAGCGCTTTGGCAACACCATCGGCTTCTATGTACCGCTCTATCTGTCGAACCTCTGCGCCAACGACTGCACCTACTGCGGCTTCTCCATGAGCAACCGCCTCAAGCGCAAGACATTGAATACAGAGGAGATTGAGCGCGAGTGTCTGGCCATCAAGGCGCGCGGTTTTGACAGCGTGCTGCTGGTGACCGGCGAGCACGAGCACAAGGTGGGGCTCGCCTATTTTCGCGAGGTGATGCCCATCATCCGCCGCCACTTCAGCACGGTGGGGATGGAGGTGCAGCCCCTCTCGCAGGCCGAATATGCCGAGCTGAAAACCCTCGGCCTCGACGCCGTCATGGTTTATCAGGAGACCTATCACGCCCCCACCTATGCTCGCCACCACCTGCGTGGCAACAAGCGGGATATCGCATGGCGCCTCGCCACGCCGGATCGGCTGGGCCGCGCCGGTATCGACAAGATAGGGTTGGGGGCGCTGATCGGTCTCTCCTCGGACTGGCGCGCCGACAGCTACTTTGTCGCCGAGCACCTGAGCTGGCTTGAGCATCACCACTGGCAGAGTCGCTATTCGCTCTCCTTCCCGCGCCTGCGCCCCTGCACCGGCGGGCTGGAGCCTGCCGTGGTCATGTCCGATCGCCAGCTGGCCCAGCTGATCTGCGCCTGGCGCCTCTTCTCGCCCACGCTGGACTTGTCGCTCTCCACCCGCGAGTCGGCCACCTTTCGCAACGGCGCGGTGCGCCTTGGCATCACCCAGATGTCGGCCGAGTCGCGCACCCAGCCGGGGGGCTATGCCGAAGGGGATGCAGAGGAGCTGGAGCAGTTCGCCATCCACGACGATCGCCCGGTGGGGGAAGTGGCCGCCGCCGTGCGGCAGGCAGGGTTGCAGCCGGTGTTCAAGGACTGGGAACCCTTCTTGGGCCGATAGGGGCGGCCATGCCCCCCTTTGCCGGTGGCATCCCAGCGTCCAGCCAGATTCCGTGCCTGTGGCGAGCAGGCACGGCTGCGCCGTGCAATCGTAGGGTCGATTAGCCGGTAGGCGTAATCGTCCGTTTCGCGTGATGGGGGTGCTAGAGACTGCAAATTCCTATGCTAAATGCGTCTGCGCCATCATTCTTGATAGCGCTCCTGTCCATGTCTCTTCCGCTTGGCGGCTTAGAGAGGGAACCAAAACTGTGTGCACGATAATTGAGGTGGAGAAACCGTGCATCTACACCATAAACGCTAGATTGATGTCATAAGGGCTGACATATCAATATCCCTGTATTCCAGTTCATATGAAATTTATGTATATTGGTGCCATTAGGGTCATCAAGTAAGACGCATCATGAATAATGATAAGTGCAGATTTAGACATCTCTTTTATGCATCAGGAATTACTGTCTTGCTGATGATGATTGGGATGCTGGTTTTTTTTAATTTTATATCGACCCCATCGCTATTAAAATATTTAGGCTTGGAACAAGCGTTGACCTTAACGGATCCAAAGGTGATTTCTGATCCTATGACATCTCACATGATTGGTGAGTTGGTAAGGCAGGGCACTCTGGTTAGTTTAGATGATGTGTGGTCGTATCAGAGTTCATTGTATCAAACAATAATAACTTTTCTGATTGCAATTAATGGTCTATTGGCGGCTCTTGCTATTTTTTATATTAAGTCATCATCTAATGACAAGGCTATTGAGATTGTACATGAGTTTGTTGAAAGTAAAGAATTTAAAGAGTTTGTTAACAAAAAAGTAAAGCAAAAATTAAAGGTTGCTAGAGATGAATATGATGAGAGCACCCAGAAACTAGAGCTAATGATCGGTGAGGGAGAGGGTATAAGAGAGAAGGTTAGTGTGTTATCTTCAGAATATGAAGAACTAAATCGTCAGATGACGGTGATAGCTAAAAAAATAGCAAGCATGGACCAGGCTGATATGGATGGTCATGATTTCTTTTTGAGTAAGGATTGATATATGGCCTTTATAAGAAAGAAGGACAGAACTACGCTCCCATCAGAAGGATTTGAGGATTTCTCGACGCCATCAGAAATTCTCGAGTTGGCAAGAAGTAAAGGGGTATGTGTAGATCCAATCAACATTGCCGAGCTTGCTATGCTGTTAGGAATGAAGGTTAGATATGAACCTATGGGTGATGATGATTCAGGTTCTTTGAAAAAAGATAAAAAAACAGGCGAATGGATTATTACGGTTAACTCTCTCCATCACCCCCACCGCCAACGATTTACAATCGCCCATGAAATTGGTCATAGGGTAAAGCATGCTGCTAGCAGCGACTCTTTTAAAGATACGACATTTTTTAGAAATGGTGATTCAAATTGGATGGAGGCTCAGGCCAATACATTTGCCGCAGAGCTACTTATGCCAGAAAGTCTATTCCACGATTTTGTAGGCAGCAATTCCTCTAAAGTGGAGGATATTGCAAAACATTTCCAAGTTTCATCAATGGCTGTACGAATAAGAGCACAACAGTTGGGATATGGGGGGCATAATCTGTGAGTAATTATAAATATTACCCATTGATAAAGACTCGAGATGCAGAGTTGAGATGTTTTGCTCACTTAGACCCTTCCCTTTTGGATGAAATTCTCCCTATTTATGAGCTCACAAAATCTAGAACGACGAAGAAAGTACCTGACGGCGATATATATCGCAGAATGAAACAAATTCATGAGATACAAGGTGAAAGACCATTTGTTTTAGACTTGAGCACTGATGAAAGATATATTAATCCTCAAATAAAGCAGTTATTGTCTGAGCGTAATGGTTTTCTTGATTGGCAATATTTCATTCTTGATATTCATGGGAGTATGAATATCATACCTATGATTCATTTATATGAGGATGATGAAGGTAACTTTGTTGAAGTTGAAAGTTTCGTTAAAACAGTATCCAAGGTACGACAAAAACTTGCAGTACGTTTGCCACATGACTTAGATGAAGAAGACATTGAGTATTATCTTTCACCAGTATTTAATAGCCTCCATGAGGAAGCCAAGGTTATTATAGTTTTTGATGCAGGATATATTAGGGATGCAGCCAAGGTATCTATTGAAAACATTGTTAATAATTTTGTTGCATCATGTCGTTCTGTTCAGGGGTTTAATGACAAAATAGACGATGTTGTTATCATTAGTACTTCATTTCCTTCTAGTGTTGCAACTGAGGGGGGGGGGGATGCTGAAGGTGATTTTGAAATATATGAAGAAAAAGTTTTCATGGCAGTGAGTGATGAAGTCGATGATGTGAAGTATGGGGATTACGCATCCATAAATACTGAGCAAATCGAAATGAAAGGTGGGACTTTTGTGCCTAGAATTGATATTGCCTCACAAGATGGATATAGCTTCTTTTATAAGAGATTCAGGCGTAACGATGGTAGTTATCCACGTTGTGCGAAAGCAGTAATTGATGATCATAGGTATAAGAACTTAAAGTCATGGGCTGATGATGAGATATCTTTAGCAAGCAATGGGGACCCGTCAGGAATTAGCCCTTCATATTGGATTTCAGTTAGGATGAACTACTACATTATGACAAGATTTAATTTGAGGGCATCAGGCTAGTCTATTTTTATTAATTTCTCTGGTGGCCGTTTTGTTATGGTGAATATATCATCATCGGTCACCAGCCCATTGCTATCTGAACGTAGTAATGCTGAGTTAATGGAGTATCGATCGTGCAGAGCCTCTCGTGATAACCTGTATATAAAATCCTTGCTATAATTTTTTGAAATAAAAGAGCACAATTCATGTTTTGATTTAATGTTTTTGCCGCGGGTTAATTTTCTTAATGTGTTGACTGGTAAATAGCTTGCAAGTGTTTCCTTATTATGCATTTTGAATTGTTTTGATTTTCTTACAAACTGGATTTCATTTTCATTGACAACAATAATTCCGAAGCTAGTTGGAGCAAGCTTGCGAATGGCATCTAAATGTACAATCTCACATACAATAAAACAGAAGTCAAAAAATGATTTATAACTATCCAATTGATAGCTTAATCTAGAAGTATTATCTCCTGCGCTTTTAATCTCATATGAGGTTGCAATATAACCATCTAGGGTAATGAGATCTGCCCGTCGCTCTCCATATTGGAATGGAACCTCAGCTCCTATGATTATCTCTCTATTTAATTTAATGAATTTCTCAACCAAAATTCTTTTTATTTGAAGTTCAGTCATTATATTTCTGTTTGTGAGTCTGTATGGGCATACAGTATATGCTTGTTGGGAAAATAAATCTACATCTATGAATAGTCATTTTGATTACATAGTTTTCTTAATGTTTGAAATGTTCATAAAGTCTAGATTTAACAGCATGAGGGAATATTGTGGGTTCCCTCAAATGAAATAATTAGATAGAATTAATTGCTATTTTTCATCGTATCCCTCCTAAGCTAAATATATATTTCCATTAACGATATGTGGGTACAGTGACACTGCTGTATGACTTATCTTCTTAGAGCCCTGTATTGCGCAGCTGATTGAGATAATCGGTTAGCGAGAAGGGCAGAGCAAATTCCTTCATACCAGCCAACCTCTCCAGCTCTGCTTGGCCGACTTGCTGCAACTGGGTTTGCTGGGATGGCGTCAGGGTGGTGGCTCTCGCCTTGATCAGGGTGTCGAGAAAACTGCTGTCTCCCTCTACCGCCTGATGGAACGCCTTGAGCGCCAGCGCATCGACTTCTGCTGAGGTGCAGCGCTCCATGCTTTTCTCATGCAAATAGATCAGCACTGTCGTCTGTTGTTCTTTCTCCAGTGACCAGAAGGGGTCGCTTTTCGCGGGCAGTGTGGCGCTGTGTTGTGACTTGATCGCTTCGCACCGCTCAAATTCCGGATCCAGATCGTGTAGTGACAGGGCAAGGGTGCTGGAGCTGGTTGCAAGCAGCGCAAAGAGCAAGGCAAGGCGCCTGTAGAAGGAGAGGCTCCTGCTACCCGGCGCCTTGTCTATTGCAGGGCTGTGGCGGCTGCTCATCGGCTTATGACTGCTTTTTCAGAAAGTAACTGATATGCCCCGGCGGCATATCGGGCAGCTGACCAAAGACTTCGTAACCCTGCTTCTGATAGAAGGGGAGAGCCTGAAAACTAGTGGTTTCCAGATGGTAGTTGCTGATGCCCTTGCTTTGGGCGTACTGCTCCATGGCGCCGAGCAGGCGGCCGCCCCAGCCATCGCGGCGGATGCTTTCGTCGATCCAGAGCCAGTCGACGTGCAGCCAGCCCCACTTGATGTCGGCGATGATGCCACCGTGTACCTTGCCCTCTTTATCCTTGATAAAGCTGGCGATCCGCTCGCGCCGAAGTTCGTACAGTTGAGGGCCTGCCTGGCTTACGTTGTAGCCCGTCAGGCCAATGCGCAGCGCTTCAACATCATCGTCCTGAGGCGGTTGGGGTGGGGTGAGTTGCATAGTGCTTCCTGCTTGATGGTGATTGTCGCTATGGGGTTGCCGCTTCCAGCGCGGCTATCTCGCCGCCGCTGATAAGCGGCAAATGGCGGCTGATCTGCTCCACCGGCCAGTCCCACCAGGCGATGGTGTTGAGACGGGCGATGGTGTCGTCGTCGAAGCGGTAGCGGATTACTTTCGCCGGGTTGCCGCCGACCACGGCATAGGCGGGCACGTCACCGGTGACCACGGAGCGGGCGGCGATAATGGCGCCGTTGCCGACCTTTACTCCCGGCATGATCAGGGCGTCATAGCCAATCCAGACATCGTTGCCGATGACGGTATCGCCCTTGTAGGGGAGGCTGCCCGGGGCGGGGGCTGCACTCTCCCAGCCGTTGCCGAAGATAAAGAAGGGGTAGGTGGAGAAGCCGGAGGTCTGGTGGTTGGCGCCATTCATGATGAACTTCACCCCGCGAGCGATGGCGCAGAACTTGCCGATGATGAGCTTGTCGCCGATGAAGGGGAAGTGGTAGAGGGCGTTGCGCTCGAAGCCCGCCGAATCCTCCGGGTCGTCGTAATAGGTGTAGTCACCCACCTCGATATTGGGCCCCTTGATGGTGTTCTTGATAAAGCACACCTGGGGGAAGCCGTTCATGGGGTGGGGATTGGCGGGATCGGGTCCGTGCATCTGGTCTCCTTGGATGGGCCGGGCTAGAGCGCCGGGAAGTAGCAGGCGCTCATGTCGATGGGGTGATCGGGGCAATCGGGCAGATAGAACTGCCAGCCCGCATCGGAGAAGGCGCGCAGCTCGGTCTCGACAAACTTGATGGCGAGGCTCAGGGCCTGCAGGCTGTCGATGCCGTAGATAAACGTTTTGTCGCTCAGCCCCGCCAGCTTCACCTTGCAGCGCCAGTCACCGCCAGCCGAGCGTGGATCCGGCTCGGGGGCCTTGATGGCGATCTTGAGGGTGAGCTGTTCCCCTTCGGTACTGATAGCGTCGAAGCGGGCGGTAACGATGGCGTTTTTCATCTGGCGATTCCTTTTCCGTGGTACAGCCCCTGCGGTTGCGGGTGGCTGGCGTTCCTGATGGCTGATGAGGTGAAAACTGGACTCAGGACGGCCAGCGTAAATGAACTTGTGAGTTGAAACAATGGGATATGCGTGACCGGGTGAGGGGGCTTTCGCCGCCGTGATCGAGCGCAGTGGCGGGAGTTGCAACGCGCTGGCCACCGGTGGTGGCCGAGAGGCTGGCAGGCTGCTAGATGTAAAGGATTGTTGGCTGTGGCCGCAGATTTTTCTGCGCTGACTATGAGGGCGAGTGAGTCCTCTTGAGGCAGAATATCTCCCCCCTGTTTGACGTTGAAGTACAGGAGTCTCCGTGGCGCTTTCGGTAACCCAGCTTTATGAAGTGATGGCCCAGCTGCCAGATCCCGTCTTTATCCTCAGTGAAGATGGCTATTACGTGGAATATATCGGCGGCATGGAGCAGCAATCCTATCACGACGGCAATCCGCTGGCGGGCAAGCAGTTGGCCGATGTGCTGCCACCCGAGATGGCCATATGGGTCAAGGCGCAGGTAGCAGAGTCGCTGGCGAGCGGTCAGGTGCGAGTGGTGGAGTATGAGCTTTCCGCCGCCGAGGTGGGGGGGATTAATGCCGCCGCCGGGCCGCAAGGGATACAGCGTTTTGAGGGCAAGATTGCGCCGCTGCCCTCTCTCTATGACGGCAAGCGGGCGGTGGCCTGGGTGACCCGCAATATCACCCGCCAGTACGAGTTGCAGCAGCGACTGCTGCGCCAGAGTGAAACCGACCAGCTGACCGGCCTCTACAACCGCCGCTACTTCTTCGAGCATTGCCAGCAGGTGAGAGGCAGCGAGGCCCCCTGCGGCCTGCTTATGCTCGATATCGATCACTTCAAGCAGATCAACGACCGCTTCGGCCATCAGCAGGGAGATCGGGCATTGCAGCGATTCAGTGGCTGCATCGATGCCCTGTTGCGGGCGGACGATCTCTTTGTGCGCAGCGGCGGCGAGGAGTTTCTGATCCTGCTGCCGCGGATCGATGAAGCCGGTTTGCTGCAGATGGCGGAGCAGATCCGTGCCGCCGTCGAAGCGCTGCCTGCTGATCCGGTCGCCATCACGGTCAGTCTGGGCACAACTCTGGTGCAGCCGGAGGAGGAGATCAATCAGGCGCTGGCCCGTGCCGACGAGTGGCTCTATCGGGCCAAGCGGGCAGGCCGCAACCGGGTGGCGCACTGCCCGGCAAGTTGAGTGTGCCGCTCCGGTCGCTGTGGGAAATAGCCTGCGCTTTTACCCTGAATAAATTGGCTGACATCACTGTCAATTAGTAGAAAAGTTGGCCGTATTATTTAACTCATATTCCACAGCTTAAGGTGTTAATATTATCGGCCTGTTCGCTGGTCTTATTTATGTTGTTGGGCAACAGCATGAGGTTTTATCGGTATGTTATCAAACAGGCTTGAATCGGGTTTTGGGTGACGCATGTGATACATCCTGTTGTCTTTTGAAACATTCCGATTCAAACAGTCATGAATTATTAACCTTGACCCGGATAGCGATTTCAACGATGGTAGCGTGGCAGCTCCGTTTCTCTCCGGTGGCCCTGTTGGCCGCTGGCGGTGTTGTTTTTTCATGTGCAGGGCGATATGCAACGACATATCTCCAGCCTGTTATTCGGGCCAATAAAAATAATGATGACAGACTAATAAGGTATATATTGCAATGAGTGTTTCTATTGCTGAAAAGAGTAACCCTGTTTCAAAATTGAAATGGGAGAAAAGCGATTCGGTATGGACCATGGGCCTATATGCCACTGCTGTCGGTGCCGGTACGTTATTTCTCCCTATTACTGTTGGCAGTAATTCTCCGGTTATTTTACTGTTCATTTTATTGCTGGCTTTTCCGCTTTCTTATTATTCCCACCGGGCATTGAGCCGCTTTGTGCTCTCCAGCTCCCACAAGGAGGGGGATATCACCCATGTGGTGGAGGAGCACTTCGGTGCCAAGGCGGGCAAGCTGTTGATGCTGGTCTATCTGATGGCCTTCTACCCCATCATTCTGGTCTACAGCATCTCCATCACCAACGCGATTCAGAGCTTCGTGGTTCACCAGCTGGGGGATGCCGAGCTGCCGCGCGGCTTGCTGGTGCTGGGGGTGATGCTGGGTCTGCATCTGGTGCTGCTGGCCGGCAAACAGATCGTGGTGTCGGCCATCAGCGTGCTGGCACTACCGATGGTTGCCTTTCTGATTGGCCTCTCCATCTATCTGCTGCCCCAGTGGAGCCTCTCCTATTTCAGCGAGAGCCAAGCAGTGGATTGGCGGGATCCGGCGTTCTGGAAATCCCTCTGGCTGATCGTGCCGGTGATGGTGTTCTCTTTCAGCCATGCGCCCATTATTTCCTCCTTCAGCGCAGCGCAGAAAAAGCGTTGTCAGGAGAGTGCCGACCTGCGTGCCAAGCGGATCATCAAGTGCAGCAGCATGCTGATTTGCGGCAGCGTGCTCTTTTTCGTGGTGAGCTGCGTGATGAGTCTGAGTCAGGCCGAGATGGCGCTGGCCCGCACCGACAATATCTCGGTGCTGTCGGCGCTGGCGAACAAGTTCTCCAACCCGCTGATCGCCTATGCGGGGCCACTCATCGCTATTCTGGCCATGTCCAAATCTTTCCTAGGCACCTCCATGGGGGTGAGCGAGGGGACGGTGAGCATGGTGAGCGGTGCCTGTCAGGGGCTGGGGCTCTCCCTCAAGGAGTCGACCATCGCCCGGGTGTCATCGGTGATCCTGTTTATGGTGACCGCCGTCATCACCTATCTGAACCCCAACGTGCTCGACATCATCGAGCGCGTCAGTGGCCCGCTGATCGCGGTGATCCTGTTTCTGCTGCCGGCCTGCTCCATCTATCGCTTGCCCGCACTCAAGCGTTATCGCGGGCCGAGTACCCTTTTTGTGTTGGTGATGGGGCTGCTTGCCATCTCGGCCCTTATCTACGATCTGCTTTGACCGGGCGGTATCCCGCACAAATCAAAAAGGGCGACCATCTGGTCGCCCTTTTTCTTTGCCTCGGATTTAGCCGAGCAGGCCGCTGGCGCTCTGGCCCGCCATCAGTAAGCCGATGGCCAGCACGCTGAACCAGACCAGGGTTGCGCTTACCAGCAGATAGCCGCTGGCAACGAACAGACCGTCCCGCTGCAACATGCCGGTGGCCAGCAGCAGGATGGCCCAGGCAGGCATGGCGTTGGTGAACGGGATGGCGCCCAGGGGCAGCATCAGCAGCAGGGCGGCCAGCATGATCAGCAGGCCGTTGCAGCGGTTGACCGTGTTGCTGCCGGTCAGCACCAGCAGGCGCGGGCGGATAACGCGATCGACCCGGGCCAGCAGATCCGCCCCCTTGTGCAGGGTCGTCTTGAGCTGGTCGGCAGCGAAGCGGCGCTCCATCAGCATGGCGGGCAGCCAGGGCACCCGATTGAGGGTGATGCCGATCCCGATAAAGAGGATCAGCAGGCCAAACGGGGTGCTGACCCCGGGAATGGAGACCGGCAGCAGGAAGGGGACGGTGAGCAGCACGCAAAACAGCAGCATGCCCTGCTCGCCCACCAGCGCGAGCATCTGGCGCAGGCTGATGTGGCTCTCGTCGATGGCGTGCGCGGTGGCCCGCAGGGTATCCGCGAGGGTAGTTTTGGGGTCGTTGAGTTGCGCGGCAACCATTCCCTGATGTCCTTTTGAGTGGTGATAACGGGTCCCGATGACCCGATTTGGCGCCAGCATACGTGGCAGAGGTTAACCGTCGATGAATGGTGGCGGGGCGCATAACGGCGCCAGTGGGGCGGTGCGGCAGGGTTCAGGCGAGAGGGAAATCCCGCGATGAAAGTGATCCGGTACAGCCGCCGTTTAGGATGGGCCTAGGACGCCTCTGGTATGCTTTCTGCACAATCACACAGGGAGCAGGGGATGATGATGAAGAGAGCCGGGATAGTGATGATGGGGCTGTTGCTGCCACTGGGGCAGGCCTGGAGTAGCGAGGCCGCGACCACATCCGGTTGGCAGGTGACGCCATTTTTCGGCTACAGCTCAGCCATCGACTTCGAGAAGAGTGACGATGTGGTGCAGCCGGTGCCGCTTTCTGCATCGTTTGATTCACTGCAGGGACAGAGCTCCGGCAGCTGGGGCTTCTTTATCAGCAAGGAGGTGGATGATCCCGGCATGATTGAGCTGCTCTACAGCCATCAGTCCACCACCCTCTCTCCCGACCAGCCTGACCGCCTGACGGTGGACACCCTGCACTTTGCCGGTGCGCTGACCCTCTCTGACAACCTGATGGTGCCCTACATCGGCGCCGGGATCGGGGTGACCCGCTTTGCCGCCTACGACAGCGAGGTGACCCCTTCCATGTCGCTGGCGCTCGGGGTGCAACCGCGCCTCGCCGAGCATCTGGCCCTGCGGGCCGAGGTGCGCGGTTATGGTTCGCTGGTCAACGACAACAACCAGTTTCTCTGCAACCCGGAGCAGTGCGTGTTCAAGGTGCGCGGGGAGCTGGTAACCCAGTGGCAGGCCAATATCGGTCTTACCTTCCGCTTTTAGGCGAGGGGATTTTCCCTATGAAACAGGGGCCATTTGGCCCCTGTTTCAGCAGCAATGTTTCGCCGTGATCGGCAATCAACCTGCAGATCTTCATGCCTCCTTGTTAGTCGGCATCGCCCATACCGCGCAGTTTCTGCCCGCCTCCTTGGCGCCATAAAGCGCCTGATCCACCCGCTTGAACAGCGAGACTGCCGGTTCCTTGGGCTCGCGGATCCCCACTCCCAGACTGACCGTCATGGTATGGGCCGGGTCGGGGGCTATGGTGCGGGTCGCAGTGAGCAGGGTGTTGGCCAGTTGCTGCAGCTCGGCTTCGTGGGCGACGGGCAGCAGCAGGGCAAACTCTTCACCCCCGACACGGGCCGCCAGCGCACCGGGCGGGCAGTGCTGTTGCAACAGCTCGCCAAACTGCTGCAACACCCGATCCCCGATATCATGGCCGTAGTTGTCATTGATCAGCTTGAAGTGATCCAGATCCAGCAGGATGAGGGCGTGGCAAATCCCTTGTTCCAGAAACAGCTGCTGATGAAAGTAGCGCCGGTTTGGCAGCCGGGTCAGATCGTCGAACAGCGCCTGCTGTCTGAGCTGGGTATTGATGTGGAAGAGGTGGTGCATGGTGCTCAGGATACCGATGCTGCTGAGCAGGATGCCGCTGGAGCGCAGCAAATCCTCGGCATAGATGGCGAGCCAGAGTGGCTGTGCCACCAGCTCATCCATGATGTCGGCGGTGGCCCCCATGATCCACAACATCAGACCGCAGGAGAGCATGCGGTAGGTGTGGGTGGGCAGGTGGGCACACTGCACCACCCAGAACAGGAACAGCATGGTGAGCCAGTTGATCACCTCGAAGCCAAAGCTGACGGCGTAAAAGCGCTCGTAGGGGAAGTGGGGCAGCAGCAACAGATGAAGGGCCATGATGGCCAGCATCACTATCCCCAGCAGCGCGATGTGGGCGCGATGCTCCCGGTCGAGGTGACGGTAGTGGGAGAGGCTGATGTCGAGACGCTCGAACTGCATGGTGTTCCTCGGATTGGGACTGCCATCAGGTTGCAAACAAGGGGCTGTGTAATGGCATGCCGTGGTCGGATAACAGGAAACGGCTGGTCTGTCAGTGTAAACGAGCGGGCCCGCAGCGCGCGATATCGATGACGTCAGCTTGTGGGCTGGCTCAGGGTTTGCGCACTTCTGGTGCGTGAAGTATCGCCTGCCCTGTGACAGGGCGACCCTGGGCTGGTTAGCGCAGCTCATGCGCCAAATTGGTGCATTGATGATGCGTGATCTTACTAATGCGATGATTTAAAAGGATTTAAATTTGTGGCCCGCTTTATGCTTTTTACATGTCAGACGGTCTCTTGTGGTCATCGGCGGCAGACGCAGTGATGAGGAAGTGGCAAGAGACATCCCCGTGCCGGGCGCGGGTGTAATTCTGGCGGGTTGCAGCAACACCTTGCGGTTCGCCACAGATTCAATCAGGGAAACGGAGCCGGTCTTGTACCGGTACGACAGGGAAGGAGAGTGCTCTATGGTCAAAAAATGGATGATGGCGGGTCTGACGATGTTGCCTGCCTTGCTGGTTACCCCAAGTTGGGCCGAAGAGGTCGCTCAGGTACAGGCGGCGGTGGCTCCGGTTGCCGCCATGACAATCAACAAGGGTGACAACACCTGGATGCTGCTCTCGGCGGCGCTGGTGATCCTGATGTCGATCCCCGGTCTGGCCCTCTTCTACGGTGGTCTGGTGCGGGCCAAAAACATGCTGAGCGTGCTGATGCAGGTCTTTACCCTGTTCTGCCTTATCTGCGTGCTCTGGGTGATCTACGGCTATTCGCTGGCCTTTACCGAGGGGGGCAATTTCTATGGCTCCTTCAGCAAGGTGCTGCTCAAGGGGGTGACCCCTGACTCCATCGCCGCCACCTTCAGCAAGGGTGTCGGGATCAGCGAGCTGATCTATGTGGTGTTCCAGGGGGCCTTTGCCGCCATCACCTGCGGCCTTATCGTGGGGGCGTTTGCCGAGCGCATCAAGTTTGCTGCCGTGCTGCTCTTCTCGGTGATCTGGTTCACCTTCGCCTATATCCCGCTGGCTCATATGGTGTGGTATTGGGCGGGTCCGGATGCCTATACCAGCGCCGAGGCCGCTGCCACAGCGACCGCCACTGCCGGTTATCTGTTCCAGCATGGTGCGCTGGATTTTGCAGGCGGCACAGTGGTGCACATCAACGCCGCCGTGGCGGGTCTGGTGGGTGCCTATCTGGTGGGCAAGCGTCTGGGCTACGGTCGTGATCCCATGACCCCCCACAGCCTGACCATGACCATGATCGGCGCCTCCCTGCTCTGGTTCGGCTGGTTCGGTTTCAACGCGGGCTCCGCGCTGGAAGCCAACGGTATCGCCGCACTTGCCTTTATCAACACCTGGGTGGCGCCGGCTGCGGCAGCTCTCTCATGGACCTTGGCCGAGTGGGTGATGAAGGGACGTCCCTCCCTGCTGGGTGCGGCATCCGGTGCGGTGTCCGGTCTGGTGGTGATCACCCCGGCAGCCGGTTTCGTCGGTGTGGGCGGTGGTCTGGTGATGGGCCTTATCAGTGGCGTGGCGGGTCTGTGGGGTGTCCACGGTCTCAAGCGCATGTTGGGGGCCGATGACAGTCTGGACGTGTTTGGTGTACACGGGGTGTGCGGCATTCTCGGTGCCCTGCTGACCGGCGTTTTTGCCAGCCCGGATCTGGGCGGCACCGGGGTGTGGGACTATGTCACCAATCAGGTTGCCGAGGGTTACTCCATTCTGACTCAGGTGAAGATCCAGGCCATCGGGGTCGGTGTCACCCTGCTCTGGTCCGGTGCCGTGGCGGCGATTGCCTTCAAGGCGGTCGACATGCTGGTGGGTCTGCGGGTGAACGGCGATGCCGAGCGGGAAGGGCTGGATGTGACCACGCACGGCGAGAAGGCCTACAGCATGTAATCCCGAACGTCAGACAACAAAAAACCGCCGGAACCGGCGGTTTTTTTATGGTGCAAGCGCGGTGGCGCTTTTAGTTCACGACGGCCACGTTGATGCTGCCATTGCCCTGGGTCATGCGTACACGGGCGCCCGGGGTGAAGGTGGGGCTGGCTTTCTGCACGACCACGATGGCTTCGCCGTTCTCTTTCTTGATCTCCAGCTCGACGCCGTCGACCTGATTCATCTTGTTGCCGATGGCGTTGCCTGCCGCTGCACCGGCGATGGCGCCGCCTGCGGCTGCGATGTCGCGTCCGGTGCCGCCACCCACAGTGCTGCCCAGCAGGCCACCGACTACGGCGCCGCCAATGGTGCCAATCAGGGAGTTCTCATCGGCCTGGATCTTCACCGGGCGGGTGGAGATGATGGTGCCATAGCTGACGGTCTGCACCTGTTTGGCGCGGTCTTTGGTGTAAACATCGCCAGAGTAAACGTCACTGTTGGCGCATCCGGTGATGGTGGTTGCTGCCAGCAGGGCAATAAGGGTCATACGCTTCAACATGGTGGGCCTCCTGGGCTGCACGTAATTTGAACAATCCGGTTGATGAGTGAACTTTACTCCAACCCCGTCACACATGAAATCGGCAAAATGTAACCAATTATGCGTTCTGTAACCGGTTTTGTCCTTGAATCGCAGCTGTACCGGAGAGGGTTTTAACCAGCAGCAAACGGTCTTCTCCGGGGCCGAAATAGTCGGCTATTTCCGCCTGCAATGTGTAACCGAGCCGGTAGTAGAGGCGCTGGGCCGGATTGGCCGGATCGACCGTGAGCCGCAGTTCGCTGATCTGCAGCGCCTGCTGGTTGGCCTCCATCTGGCGCATCATTCGCTCGGCCAGACCAAAACCGCGAGCCTCGGGCAGCACCGCCAGCGAGAGTACCCAGCCTTGCGACCGCTCCTGACCGAATCCCCCCAGCACATAACCCACCAGCTGCCCCTCGTATTCGGCCACCAGCAACAACTCGGGCCACAAATCCATCGCCTGACGGAAGAAGAAGGCGGGATAGACATCTTCGCCAAACACCTTGGCATCGATCTGCCAGATGGCGTGCATGTCATTGTGGGTAGCGGCGCGTAGCAGGGGCGGGTTGTGGTGCATCAGGACTCCATTGGCAGCAAACGGATCGGCAACGCCGCTGACCTTGGGGTCAACGGCAGAAAAGGAGTCATAGGGTAGTGGTCATCCCCTGCAGGATGCAAGGGATTGGCGGTTATGGCGGCAGGGGGCGGCTCTGGGGCAGTTTGGGAGCTTTGCGCAAGCCGTCGAGCAGATGGCGGAGGGTGAGCCAGGGGTGGCGCAGCAACATGCGCGGGCCGCTCCACTTCATCACCTGCTGGATCTGTTTGCGCATCGCCGGTGCGTAACAGTGGATATTGCAGTTGGCACAGGTGGGTTTGTGGCCGTGGCCATAACGGCAGCGACACAGGCGCTGATGGGCGAAATCCCGCAACTGGCGACAGTGGCGGCAATGGGGATCCTGATGATGGTGCTGGCAGTAGAGGCGGATCATGGCGCTGACCGTCTGCTGCTCGCGCATGAGTCTGGGATGGTCACTCGCCTTTTTGCTGGCTGCGGCGTGTGAGCCCCGGGCTGGGCTGGCATGATGACTTTTCATGGCCGCCATTCTCCTGACCTGCTCGCTTTGGGTGTTGATACAGGTCAAAAGGGGGGATAAAAAACAGGGCCCGCAGGCCCTGTGTCATCAGATGAGGCTGGTTGCCTGCTCCAGCCAGGCGAGATCCTCGCCCTCGAGCTGCGGGCTCAGGCGGCGGAATACCTCAACGTGGTATTCGTTGATCCAGCGGAATTCGGCCGGGCTCAGCAGGCTGCGGTCGATCAGGCGGGTATCGAATGGCACGTAGGTCAGGCGCTCGAAGCCCAGCATGGGCAGCTCGCCAACCTGTTCCAGCTCGGTCACCACTACCAGGTTTTCGCAACGGATACCGAAGCCATCTTCACGGTAGTAGCCCGGCTCGTTGGAGAGCACCATGCCCGGTTGCAGGGCAACCATGCTCCCTTTCGGGGCGATGCGCTGGGGCCCTTCGTGGACGCTCAGGAAGTGGCCGACGCCGTGGCCAGTGCCGTGGTCATAGTTGTAACCGGCCTGCCACAGCGGCATGCGGGCCAGCACGTCGAGCTGGATACCGGCGGTGCCACGGGGGAAGCGGGCCTGATCCAGCGCGATATGGCCCTGCAGTACCCGGGTAAACATCGCCTTTTGCTCTTCGCTCACCTCACCCACCTTGATGGTGCGGGTGATGTCGGTGGTGCCATCCATATACTGGGCGCCGGAGTCCAGCAGATAAAGGCTGTCCTGACCGAACGCGCGCGGGGTGCCATTGGTGTGGTGGTAGTGGCACATGGCGGCGTTGGGGCCGAGCGCGGAGATGGTATCGAAGCTCGGCTCGACGTAGTGCTCCTGCTCGCGGCGGAACGCTTCAACCTGATCGGCCAGGGTGCCTTCATCCACCCCCTCGAACTCGCCGGAGGCGACCAGCCGATCCAGCCAGGCGAGGAAGCGGGTCATGGCCACGCCATCGCGCAGGTGAGCGGCACGCATGCCGGTCAGCTCGATCTCGTTCTTGCACGCTTTCGGCAGCATGGTGGGGTCTTGCCCTGCCACCAGAATGGCGCCCGCCTCTTCCATGACGAGCTGGGTCCAGGCGTTGGCGCTGTCCGGATCGGCCAGCACCTTCTGCTGATCTTCACCGATGCGCTGCAGAACGTCGCCCAGCTTGTCGATGGGGTAGACGGAGACATCCTGCCCAACGTGTTGGGTGAAGGCGAAGCAGTCAATTTTGTCGGTATCGACGAAGAAATCCATGCTGGTGTTGGCGTAGAGCACCGCAAAGCCCAGCACCACCGGCAGCCGGTCGATATCGCGGCCGCGCAGGTTGAGCAGCCAGTTGATGGGCTCGGCCTGGGTCAGCAGCACGGCATCCAGCCCGCGCTTGCGCAGGTCGGCCGCCAGCTGTTCACGTTTGGACTGGCTGGACTGGCCCGCCAGCTCCTCGCTGTAGAGGATGACCGGGCTCTTGGTCGGCTCCGGGCGATCGCTCCAGTTCAGGTCGATGGGGTTCTGCTCGACGCGGATCAGCTCGATACCGCGGTCGGCCAGCACGGCTTTGGCATTCTTGTACCAGGTCAGGCTGTGCAGGCGGGCATCGAAGCCGACCCGGGAGCCTGACGGCAGCTGCTCGGCCAGCCACTGCACATGGGGATTTTCAATGAGGTGGAGGAATTCGAACAGTTCGGCGGGAGTTTGCATCCGCGCCTGCACCGTATAGCGACCATCGACAAAGAGGGCTGCCCGCTGGGCCATGATGATGGCGACCCCGGCAGAGCCGTTGAAACCGGTGATCCAGTCAAGCCGCTCGGCATAGGCGGGGATGTACTCGCCGAGGTGCTCATCATCGTGGGGGACGATAAAGGCGTCCAACTCCTGCATGGCCAGCTCGGCCCTGACTTGGGCGACGCGGGTTTCAATTATCTCGAAATTATTCATGTCGTTAGTGCCAGATGGTTGCTATATGAGTGTTCAGTTTTTATGGCCGCTGGCCAGGATCCGCTTGATCGACTGACCCGCTGCTTCGATATGCTGCCTGAGCAGCACCACCGCCTCGTGCTTGCGCCGGGCGCGGCACAGTTCCAGCAATTGGGCGTGTTCACGCTCCGCCTTGTCCACGCCGTCGCTGGCAAACAGCAGCTCGAAGCGGACATAGCGGTCACAGCTCAGATTGATCTGGGCGATCAGTTCAAGTGCCTGGGGGCGACCGGCTGCCTGATAGAGGGTGGCGTGAAAGCTGTGGTTCAACTCGGCCCAATGTTCGATCTGGGTGCCTGACTCCAGGGCGTGATCAAACTGGGCGAGGATCGCCTCCGCTTGCGCGAAGGTGGCTTCCGTCATCTTGTCGACGGCGTGAAACAGGGTATCGGCTTCCAGCAGCGCTCGCAAATAAAAGAGCTCTTCGATGGCCGAGGCGTCCAGCATGGTGACCACGGCGCCGCGATGGGCTTCGAACTTCACCAGCCCCTGCGCTTCCAGCTGCATCAGGGCTTCGCGCACCGGGATGCGGCTCACGGCCAGCTCTTTGGCAATGGCATCCTGACGCAAGGGGGCGCCAGCGGGGAACTCCCCACGGAGGATCCGGCCACGGAGGTTTTCCATCACCATCTGGGTTCGGGTCTTGTAGGGTGGGGTCATGGTCGGGTCACGATTGCGCGTTACAGAATTGTATATTGTATAAAGTTTGGCTGAATCTAACCTGTCACAACAGGCAAAGGCAAGGTTTTGGCCCCTTTAACGGGGGTGATGGCGGCGTTCGGGGCTCCACAAAAACAAAAATGCCGGTCAGCGTGGCTGACCGGCATGATGTCACTGATACGAAGCGAGCCTGTTACAGCTGCGGGCCTGCCGCAACCAGACGTTTGCCTTCGTCGTTATCGGTGAAGCGCTCGAAGTTCTTGATGAAACGGCCTGCCAGATCGACGGCCTTGGCATCCCACTCGGCCTTGTCGGCGTAAGTGTCGCGCGGGTCGAGGATCGCCGGGTTCACATCGTGCAGCGCGGTCGGGATCTCCAGATTGAAGATCGGCAGCACCTTGGTCTCGGCCTTCTCGATGGAGCCATCCAGGATGGCGTCGATGATGGCGCGGGTATCCTTGATGGAGATGCGCTTGCCGGTGCCGTTCCAGCCGGTGTTGACCAGATAGGCCTCTGCCCCTGCCGCTTCCATCCGTTTCACCAGCTCCTGACCGTACTTGGTTGGGTGCAGGGAGAGGAAGGCTGCGCCGAAGCAGGAGGAGAAGGTCGGAGTCGGCTCTGTGATGCCGCGCTCGGTACCTGCCAGTTTGGCGGTGAAGCCAGACAGGAAGTGGTACTTGGTCTGCTCCTTGGTCAGTTTGGAGACCGGGGGCAGCACGCCGAAGGCGTCGGCAGTCAGGAAGATCACCTTGGTGGCGTGACCAGCCTTGGAGACCGGCTTGACGATGTTGTCGATGTGATAGATGGGGTAGGAGACGCGGGTGTTCTCGGTCTTGGAGCCATCATCGAAGTCGATGGTACCATCGGCAGCAACGGTGACGTTCTCCAGCAGCGCATCACGACGGATGGCGTGGTAGATGTCCGGCTCGGCCTCTTCGGAGAGCTTGATGGTCTTGGCGTAGCAGCCCCCTTCGAAGTTGAACACGCCGTGGTCATCCCAGCCGTGCTCGTCATCGCCGATCAGCTGACGCTTGGGATCGGTGGAGAGGGTGGTCTTGCCGGTGCCGGAGAGGCCGAAGAAGATGGCGACGTCGCCGTCCTGACCCACGTTGGCGGAGCAGTGCATGGAGGCAATGCCGCGCAGGGGCAGGAAGTAGTTCATCATGGAGAACATGCCCTTCTTCATCTCGCCACCGTACCAGGTGCCACCGATGAGCTGCATCTTCTCGGTCATGTTGAAGGCAACAAAGTTCTCGGAGTTGAGACCCTGCTCCTTCCAGTTCGGGTTGGTGCACTTGGCACCGTTCATCACCACGAAGTCAGGCTTGAAGTTTTTCAGCTCTTCATCGCTCGGACGGATGAACATGTTTTTCACGAAGTGTGCCTGCCAGGCCACCTCGGTGATGATGCGCACGGCCAGGCGGGTATCCGGGTTGGCACCGCAGAAACCGTCGACCACAAACAGGCGCTTGCCAGAGAGTTGTTTGGTGACCAGCCCTTTCAGATGTGACCACACTTCCGGGGTAATGGCTTTGTTATCGTTTTTACCCTGGTCAGACCACCACACAGTATCCTGGGTAGTGGCATCTTTGACGATATATTTATCTTTCGGGGAGCGACCGGTGAAGATACCGGTGTTTACGTTGACGGCGCCCAGCTCGGTCACCACTCCGCGCTCGAACCCTTCCAGGTCAGGGCGTGTCTCTTCCGCGAAAAGCTGCTCGTAAGAGGGGTTGCGAACGATTTCTTGGCTGTTTTTGATGCCGTACTGGTCCAGTCCTAATTGTTGGGCCAGGGTGGGTTCTGCCACGATTGTCATTGTATTCTCCTGGGTTCAGAGGTTGGTAGGGTTCTATCTGACGGTCATCCTATCACTTAGGTGGTAGAGTTTAGCGATCGCCATCAAACTTTATAAAATAGGGTATTTTTTTGTTATTAAAGTTAAAGGCGGGTTTTGCCCGCCTTTAATTAGTGTAACTGGTTTGCATCATTGCCGGGAGCCCTGCTGAACAGGGTTTCGACATCGATCCCATTAAATTGGTACTGGGCGCCGCAATAATCACAGTGCATGTCGATCTTGCCGAGCTCCTGTACCATCTCCATGACCTCTTCCTTTTCTATCTGCAACAGGGCCCCTTCGCAGCGCTCGCGGGAGCAGGTGCAACGGAACTCGACCGCCTGCGGATCGAACACCCGCACCTTGTCCTGATGGTAGAGGCGGTAGAGGATCTCTTCTGCCTGCAGGCCGAACAGCTCTTCATCCTTGATGGTGCTGGTGAGCTGGGTCAGGTGATCGAAATCGTTGCTGTGATCCTCGCTCTGGGCGGGCAGCTCCTGCAGCATGACGCCGGCAGCGCGCGGCGCACCTTCGTGGTAGCCGGTGCGGATCCACAGCTTGGTGGCCAGCTGTTCGGAGCGGGCGAAGTAGTGCTCCAGGCAGCCCGCCAGGGTGTCGGCGTCCAGCGCGATGATGCCCTGATAGCGCTCGCCCTGCTCCGGGGTGATGGTGATGATCAGCTGGCCGTTGCCAATCAGGCTCTGCAGCTTGCCATCGCTCGGCAGCTCGCCTTCATAGCGGGCCACGCCGCGCAGCTGCTGGTTGTTGTCACCGTTGATCACGGCCAGACGCACCGGGCCATCGCCCTGCAGCTGCACCGTGATGGAGCCTTCAAACTTGAGGGTGGCGGTCAGCAGGCTGGTGGCGACCAGCAGCTCGCCCAGCAGTTTTTGCACCTGCACCGGGTAGTTCTGGGCTTCCACCACATGGCGGTAGGTGTGATCCAGCTGGACCAGCTCGCCACGCACTTCGTACTCTTCAAACAGATAGCGATACAGCAGATCTTGGTTGCTCATCATGTATTCCTGGCTTTTCGGTGAGGTAAATCGGGCGGGCTGGGGTTGATGCCAGCCCGGTATCAAATCGGGGTCGGTCAGTACTGTTTGACCTTGAGCAACTGGCGTCGCTCCTGCTTGTCGGGGCGGCGCTCGGGGCTGGGGGCAAACTGGCTGTTGAAGCGGCGCGCCTCGCTGTTCTCGGCCCGTTTTTTCAGGCTCTCGGCGGTCTCTTCATAGAGCTGCTGGGCCAGCGGGGCCGATTTGCGCTGCTCGCTCAAGGCCAGCACCCGCACTTCGCGTTCGTCCTGCCCCTGCCAGAAGCGGATCAGTGCACCCACTTCCACCTGTTTGCCCGGTTTGCTGCGCTGACCATTGTAGTGCACCTTGCCCCCGTCTATCTGATCCCGCGCAATGGAGCGGGTCTTGTAGAAACGGGCTGCCCACAACCACTTGTCGAGACGAACCTCGAGGGCACTTTCTGCATGATTGGGCATGAACAGGCTCCATAACGGGGAAAAGAGGTGGTCGATTATACCAGAGCACGGGGTCGGGATAGAAACCGGGCCGCCGCCGCGCGGGGCGCAAACCATGTCAAGGTGATGCAACATATGGGCAGTTTGCTGATTCACAAGGGAAAGCCGCTGCTTTATCGGGTATTCATGGGGGCTGGGAGGGACCTTCATACCGCGCATATAACTCTGCCGCCCCGGTTGGGGGCGGCAGTGTTCACATCCATCGACCATGTCAGAGTCAGAAGTGATCGTGCTGAGCCGGCTTCTTCTGGTCGTGGGGGCCTTCGCTGTGGGCGATGGCGGTGCGGATCAGATCAACCCCGGCGCGGATAATCAGCACCCCCATGTTGACCAGCTTGACGCAGACCCACATGAAGGTGATGAGCAGGATCAGCTTGAGCACGGTCTGGAACGCTTCCAGGAAGTTCTGCTCCAGCTGGGCGGTCAGGCCGTTGGCGCTGGTCATCAGCCAGGTGTAGACCTCGCGCACGAACGGGATGCGGCTTGGCATCTCCAGCACGTCCAGTGCGGCAGGGAGCGCCTGGAAGATGACGATGCTGCCGAACAGGATCAAAATGACACCGATGGCGATGCCGAGGAAAAAGCCGAACTGTCTCATGGAGGGCTCCAGCGTTTGCTGCATGAAATTGAAGATAGCCGCCAATAGTAGGGAGTGCCCTGCTTCATCGCAATCTTCCGTGCACCGCCAGCGCGGCGGGAACGGCGGCAATCCGGCCGCTACCGTTGCCCAACTATCTGATTTCTGGGAGGCTTGTCGCCATTGTGCATAGGGAAAGCAAATTGATGTCGAGAACCCTCTTTTTACTCTTGCTGGCGCTGTTTGCCGCTCTGCCAGCCCTGAGTGTCGAACCGGCTGGCCCTACGGCAGCCGCCTGCGCCATCCGCCATCAGGATCAACTGCTGCTGGTGCAGGATCGCATCTCCTCCCGCTACAGCCTGAGCGGCGGCTATATCGATGGCGATGAGCGCCCCGAGCAGGCGGCGCTGCGCGAGCTGTATGAAGAGACCGGCTTGCGGGGGGAGGTGGTGCAGGAGCTGGGTCGCTGGCAGCGGGCGCTTATCTTCGCCTGCCGCACGCTGGAACCGATTGTCGCGCAGCAAGATTCCGATTTTGTCTCGCTGCTGAAAGCTCCCAATCTGGGCGGGGAGATCCTTAATGCCCGGCTGATCGCCATCGACCAGCTCCCCCGCGAGCAGCGCCGTTTCCCGGATCAGCTCGACTGGCTGCAATCCCGACTGGATAAGGTGCCCGAGAGCGAGGTGCACTGGCAGGCCGATTTTGTGGCGCAGGGCAATGTGCTGCATCAGGCCGAGATCCCGCTGATGCTGCACATGCAACAGTGGCTGGGGCCCGATGTCTGGTGGCTGTCGATCAGCAATCTGTTTGGTTCAGGCGGCTTTCAGCTTGCCCTGATACCTTTGCTGCTCCCGCTGCTGGGGTGGCCACGGTTGCGCCAGCTGCTGTTCGCCATGCTCTGGCTTGGCTTGCTGGTGCAGGCGAGCAAGGAGGGGATCGGCTGGCCGCGCCCCTTCCATCTGCAACCGCTGCTGGCAACCCAGAGCGCGCAAGGCTTTGGCATGCCGAGCGGCCATACCGCTTCGGCCCTGCTGTTCTGGGGGGCGCTGCTTGGCTGGTTCTGGCCTGCCCGGCGCGGGCTGGCCTATTCGCTGGCCTTGCTGCTGACGCTGACCACAGGTCTGGCGCGGGTCTGGCTCGGGGTGCACTTTATCTCCGACGTGGCGGTGGGGCTGCTGATAGGCGCCTTGCTGCTGGCCGCGCGTCCCTGCTGGCATGCCGACAGGCAGTCGGCGGCTTGGCTGCTGCTGACTGCATCTGCACTGGCGCTCGGGGGGCTGACCCAATCGGCCCATCTGACCGGGATCGGCATGGCGGCCCTCGGGCTCTGGGTTGGCGGTTTGCTTACCCTGACCCGCGGCGGTTATCCCCCCATTGTGACCGGCGCGGTCACGCTGGCGGGGGGCGCGGTGATAGGGGCGGGATTCTGGGCGCTGCCGCTGCTGACCAGCAGTTCGCTGGCCATACTGCTTGGTCAGTTTGTGCTCTTTTTCGGGCTGGGGCTCTGGTTGAGCGCTGGCCTCTGGTGGATACTCTCTTTCTTGAAATGCGACATACGACCCAAGGGCAACGGCTCTGACAAGGGAACTCTATGAATGTGAAAAAAGTGGATTTGGCCAAGATAACCCTGGGGGTGCTGTTTCTCAGTATCCTGATTATCTCCTGTTTCTTGGTGTTGCAGCCCTTCCTGCCTGCGCTGGTGTGGGCCACCATGATCACCATCGCCACCTGGCCGCTGATGTTGATGGTGCAGCGCCTGTTATGGGGCAAGCGCACCCTGGCGGCCCTCTTTATGACGCTGGTGCTGCTGCTGATGTTCGTTATCCCGCTCTTTATGACGCTGGCCAATGTGGCGGAGAAGGCGCCCATGCTGATCGAGCTGGGTACCCATATCAGCCAGTCACCACCGCCGGAGCTGCTCTGGCTGCAACAGATCCCGCTGGTGGGCGACAAGCTCTATGACTTCTGGCAGCAAATTCTGGCGAGCGGTGGTCAGGTGCTGTTTGCCAAGCTGGCCCCCTACTTTGGTCAGACCGCCCGCTGGCTCGCCTCTCAGGCCGGTAATCTGGGGCTGCTGTTTGTCCACTTCCTGCTGACGGTCGGTATCTGCGGGGTGCTCTATCACTCGGGTGAAGTGGTGGCGACCGGCATTCGCCGCTTCGCTCACCGGCTGGCGGGTCAGCGTGGCGACAATGCTACCGTGCTCGCTTCACAGGCGATCCGCGCCGTGGCCATGGGGGTGGTGGTGACCGCGCTGGTGCAATCCTCAGTGGCCGGTGTCGGCCTGCTGATTGCCGGTATCCCTTATGCCATGGTGCTGGTGGTGGTGATGTTCCTGCTGATCGTTGCCCAGATCGGCCCTTTCCCAGTGCTGCTGGCCTGTATCGGCTACCTCTACTGGAGCGGCGACACCACCTGGGGCACCTTCCTGCTGGTGTGGTCACTGATTGCGGGCACCATGGACAACTTCCTGCGCCCCTTCCTCATCAAGCGGGGCGCCGACCTGCCACTCATCCTCATTCTGGTGGGGGTAATCGGTGGCTTGCTGACCATGGGGATCATCGGTCTCTTTATCGGCCCCGTGGTGCTGGCGGTGGGTTACACCTTGCTGGATGCCTGGATCAAGGAAGATGACCAACCGGCGACCGCTGCGGCTGACGCGCCCAAAGCCCAATAACGATTCAGTAAAAAGACGATTCGGTAACAAGACGATTCAGCCATCCATCGCTGATACCAAGAGCCGCCCATAAGGGCGGCTCTTTTATTGGTGGTGATTCTGATTATGGCGATGGCGTCAGATTGGTTGATCCTCGCCACCTCCATATCCCACATATGACCGTCTCATGTAGGTTCGATTAGCGAAGCGTAATCGGACGATCGAGATACCGCTGTCCCGGTGTTTCCATGAGTCAGCGGCATCTGTCAGAGGGGAAATTCGAGTAGCCGTTATAGCGGGGGAATTGATTTACGCGAACGTCCGATTACGCCTGACGGCTAATCGAACCTACGGGCTTTTTAGGCATCTGCAGCACCGCCCTTGTTTGCTGCGACGATTTCTTGCATTACCTTGTCAAACTCCATTAAGCCATCAATAGCTTCATCAAGGGGCATGCCACAGCCGCGACTCAGGACGAAGCCTGCTGCTAGGCGCTCACCAGCTAAAGTCAGTTCCAATGCCTCCCGTAAAATGGCATCTGGCGGGATAGTTTTGAAGAAACCCTCTATTCGACCACGCAGGTACCGGTACCTTGGCTCTGTGAGCGGATACCTAACTGTTGAGTTTTTTGCAATCTGACCAAAAACCGCTGCAGAGGAGGCTGACTCACGGGCACCGGTAAGACTCATGAGATCCTGAGCAACCTTTGCAGCTAGCTCTTGGTGGGATGAGAAGTAGTTGATCACATGTCGGGAGCGTAGCAAGCCCTTAAGGGTTGAAAGCTTTACCGCGGACTCGCCAACTTCAACATGCCGTGGATATACAGGATGGTTCTCTTCGTCCATTAGGTAGATGAGGCAGGGCAGCTTGAGAGCGGTTGCCTCTTCATACTCAAGGTGCGTAAGCGACTTCCCAGTTTCAGGGTCAATTGAGCCGTACCGCATTCCAAAGATGCCAACATATATATCTGACTCACGAACCAATCTTAGGCATTCTTCCTTCGGAGATCCGGGAAGTGCCCCAAAGTACTCCATTGCTTTGGCTCCGTGCTGAAGTCGAGCCACAGCATCTCGAACCATGGCCCGATGATGTTCAAGATCGATAAAGGTTGAACTGACAAAAACGATTTCAGCCATGATTCAGATACCTAACAGTGATTAGATGGAAAGCGGTAGTAATCCGTTAATATAGCCTTACAGATGGCTCCGAATGGGTCTGGCTTCATCCACAAAAAATTCATTTTAAATCAAAACATTAACTTCCTGGTGCCGATGCTAAATCTATTCTCTTAACATCCTCTGTTGGCTCTATTTTTGATCATCGGGCAAAAATACACTTCTGGGGCGGCAATGGAAAGCGCCGCCGAGTCTCAGCCTCTTGAATAACTCGGGAGTTTGATCGTGGTGATACCCCATATGGTATTGCTGGCCAATATGCGGAACGGCGGCGGGTCAGGGGGCTTGCGGTCAACAGAAATGGGCGGAGACAAATAACCCGTGGCGTGGCAACGCCCCGGGTTATCAGTGGGTAGGAGAGGGTCAGGCGGGCGGGCTGGTGAATGGTGATGCAGTGAATGCCGACACCACCGGTGACCTTGTCGCCTAATTCGCGTGTGAACCCGACCAAGAGCAGGGCGGGGTTGCCACCCTCTGAGGCAGGTCACTGAATCGGGGGCGCTGGCGTGGTTAAATGGTCGGCTCACATCTTGCCGGATATTGCTGTGACCATGCCATCTGACCTTCAGCCGCTGCTCGCTTGGCCCGACTATCTGCAGGCATCCTGGCTGCGCTGCGCCCACCAGACCAGTGCCACCCTCTGGCATCCGCCCCACAGCGCCAAGGGGCAGACCTTGCAGAGCCTGCGCCAGCGCAAGCGCGACCTGCTCACCACCGGCGAGATGGCCCTCGAAGATCTCTACGAATTTATGGAGGGGCGCCCCTGCGCCCTGCTGCTCACCGACGAGAGCGGCTGTCTGCTGGCCCAGACCGGCCACCCCGACACCCTGCGCGAGCTGGCGGTGCTGGGGTTTGGCCCCGGAGCCTTTTTCAGCGAGGGGCGCATCGGCACCAATGCCATCAATCTGGCGGCGCTGGAGGGCGTGCCGCTCTGCGTTAGCGGCCCCCAGCACTTCAACCAGACCCTGCACCCGTGGCACAGCTGCGCCAGCCCGGTCTACAACAGCAATGGCCGTCAGGTCGCCATCATCGCTCTGATCTGCAAGGTGGAGGAGGCGAGCGCCGGCGATCTGGCGCTCACCGTCAGCGCCGGGCGCGAGCTGGCCCATCTGCTGCAGATGGAGACCCTGATGCAGGAGTCCCAGCACCACCTGAGCGAGCTCTACGCCCTGCTCGATGGCATGGATGACGGTGTGCTGGCTTGGGACCCGCAGGGCAGGCTGCGCTATCTAAACGCGCTGGCGGCCAACCGGCTGCGGCTCGATCCGGCACTCTGTCTCGGCCAGCCGCTGGAGCAGCATCTGTTGTTGCCCCAGCGGTTGCAGCTGGCCATCAGGGGACAGACGCCGCTCAGCCATGTGGAGGTGACGCTGGAGCGGCTCGGCGCGCAGGAGGGGGAGTTTATCAATGCGCTGGTGAGCCTCAAGCCGCTGCCGGGGCCGGAGGGGGTCAGCTTTATCGCCCTGCTGCACCCGGTCGATCGACTGCGGGCCATTCATCAGCTGCGCCAGACGGTGCCCGAGCTGTCGGCGCTGGTGGGAGAGTCGAGCGCCATGCGCAAGCTGCTGCGCTACGCCCGGCAGGCGGCCCAGAGTCAGGGGCCGATCCTGCTGCGCGGCGAGGAGGAGGTGGGCAAGGCCCAGTTGGCGGAGGCGATCCACTTTGGCAGTGAACGGGCCGCCGGGCCGCTCATTACCCTCAACTGCAAGGCGCTGCCGAGCGAGCGGATGGCGCTGGAGCTGATGGGCTCCGACGAGGCGGGGCAGGAGCGGGCGGGCAAGTTCGAGCTGGCCCACGGCGGCACGCTCGTGCTGGAGCAGGTGGAGTGCCTCTCTGCCCCCATGCAGGCGGCGCTGCTGCAACTGCTCAAGACCAGTCGCATCCAGCGCTTTGATTCGGCCCGCATCCTGCCGCTCAAGGTGCGGATCATCGCTACCAGCAGCGCCCCGCTGGAGCAGTTGGTGCAGGAGGGGCTGTTTGGCCGCCAGCTGCTCTATGCCTTGCAGGCGTGCGAGCTCTGGCTGCCGGGATTGCGGGATCGCGCGGCCGATCTGCCGGGCCTTATCAGCCAGCAGCTGGCGGCGCAGGGGCGCGAACCGGTGCGTCAGTTCAGTCCGGCGGCCCTCGACTGCCTGCTCGCCTATCCCTGGCCCGGCAATCTGGGGGAGCTGCGCAGCGCGGTCGAGCATGCGATGCTTCATTCCGGTCAGGGGCTGATCCCGCCGGAGGCGCTGCCCGCTGCCATTCGCCACGGCTATCAGCGGGTGGCAGACGAGGTGGTGGGGCAACCGCTGTTCACGCTGGCGGAGCTGGAGCGGCAAGCCATCTTGCGCTGTGCTCACGCCTGCAAGGGGCAGGTGAGCCAGATGGCCCAGCATCTGGGTATCAGCCGCACCACCCTCTGGCGGCGGCTCAAACTGCTCGAGATCGATCCCGCCGACTATCACGGCTGATGGTGAGCCGTCGCCAAGAGGCCCGCAGAAAACGAAACGGCCCCGCAGTTGCGGGGCCGTTTTTATATGGCTAGGTCAGTCGTGGCGTGGTTACAGCCCCAGCTGGTGGGTGGTGACGATGGCCGCCAGCACATCCTCGGCAGTGACCTTGAACGGCATGTTGTGGATGGTCTCGCCCTCGGCGGTGGAGGCTTTGGCTACCTCCATCAGGCGCGCCATATCCAGCTCCTTGACCCCCATCATATGCAGGTTGGTCGGCAGGCCCACCGAGCGGCAGAAGCCCAGCACGGTTTCGATCTCCGCCATCGGGGCGTTCTCCAGCACCAGCTGCACCAGGGTACCGAACGCCACTTTCTCACCGTGGTAGAGGTGGTGACACTCGGCCAGCTGGGTCAGGCCGTTGTGGATGGCGTGGGCGGCGGCCAGCCCGCTGCTCTCGAAGCCGATACCGCTCAGGTAGGTGTTGGCCTCGATGATGTTCTCCACCGCCTTGGTGCAGAGCCCCTGCTCCACCGCCAGCTTGGCCTTGTAGCCATCGGCCAGCAGGGTCTTGTAGCAGAGCTCGGCAATGGCCTGCGCCGCCAGCGTGGAGGCGCCACCGGCCATGGTCTGGCAACCGGAGACCTTGTTGGCGCGCGCCTCGAAATAGGTGGAGAGCGCATCCCCCATGCCGGAGACCAACAGCCGCACCGGAGCGCGGGAGACCACGCCGGTATCCATGATGACCATATTGGGGTTGGTCGGGATCATCAGGTATTCGCTGAACTGCCCTTCCGGGGTGTAGATGACCGCCAGCGCGCTGGTGGGGGCATCGGTGGAGGCGATGGTGGGCACTATAACCACCGGCACCTTCTGGTAGAAGGCGACCGACTTGGCGGTATCCAGCGTTTTGCCGCCGCCGATGCCGATGATGACGTCAAACGGGGTCTGTTTGCAGCGGGCCAGCAGGCGGTCGATCTCGGGGCGGGAGCACTCGCCGTTGAAGCAGTCGAACTCCGGCTTGATCCCCGCGCCGTGGAAGCTGGTGGCCACGGTATCGCCGACCAGCTTGGTGACGAAGGCGTCGGCCAGAATGAGCGGCTTGCTGCCGAGCGCTTTGACGTAGTTGCCGATATTGGCGAGGGCCCCGTTGCCTTGCACGTATTTGCTGGGGCTGATGATAATGCGGTCCATATTCTATCCCTCTCTTTATCTATTAAGACTTCTCTTAAAACTAAAAGGGGCGAAGGGGCGGCAGTGCCGGGGACTCCTTCGTCTTGAATGAGGCTGCACTGGCTCAGCGAGCGAGTGCAGCCCCTTGAAACAGTGGCGTCAGTCGCCAAAGCGCTCGTCGGCCAGCTGCTGGAAGTAGGCCAAGGCGGCGGTGGCATCCTCGCCGCGCGCCAGCAGGGTGAGCTGGTCGCCCTGACGCACGTTGAGCATGGCGAGCCGGGTCAGGCTGCGGGGATTGGCCTCTTTATCCCCCTTTTGCAGCTTGAGTTCGGCGGAAAAGGGCTTGAGGGCGGTCACCAGTCGGGCGGCGGGGCGCACATGCAGGCCATGGGGATTGTCCACCACCACCTCGCAGCGCAGCCAGCCGTCGTCCGCAACGGGGGCTGTCTCGGTGGCGGCCTGCGCCGCGCTGGCAGGCAGCATCGCCTGCTTCGGGCCAAGGGCACCGAGCGCCTCGGCGGCCACCTCGTCCAGCGTCAGGCCGGAACCGGCCGCTACCACGGCGGCCAGGGTACCCTCGACCAGCGGGGCCGGGCAGAGCCGCACCCTCGCGCTCAGCTCCGGGGGCAGCAGTTCGAGGGCGGTTTCGGCACTCAGGAGGGCGCTGCCCAAGTCCATCAGCACCAGCACGCCGCTGCCGTCGTCCGCCTCTTCAATCGCACTCATCACTGCGATGGCATCGGTGCCGATGGGGTGGTCGGGGTCATCGACCCCGGCCGCCAGCAGCAATCTGGCCGGGCTACCGAGCTGGTCGGCCAGCGCTTTCAAGCCGGCCGCCAGCATGGCGCTGTGAGAGACAACTACGATTCCGATCATGTCACAACCTCGCTCTGTCACGCAGGGCGGTCAGCAGCAGCAGGGTCGAGGTGGCCCCCGCATCCTGATGGCCGATGCTACGCTCGCCAAGATAGCTGGCGCGCCCCTTGCGGGCCTGCATCTGGATGGTGGCCTCGGTACCGGCTGCGGCGGCTGCCACTGCCTTGTCCAGCGCCTCGCTGATCGGCAACTCTTGTTGCTGCGCCTGTTGCAGGGCGGCCAGTGCCGGCCACCAGGCATCGCACATGGTCTTGTCACCCGGCTCGGCGCGGCCGCGAGAAACAATGCCCTCGACCCCGTCGCTCAGCATCTTGCACAGCTGACTGAGGCTGAGGCTCTGGCAGGCGTCAGTACTGGCCGCTGCCCGGATAAAGAAGGTGCCGTAGAGCGGGCCGCTGGCACCGCCAACCGAGGAGAGCAATGTCATGCCGGTGGTTTTCAGCACCTGACCGATATCCTTGTCTGCCACCGCCGGCAGCTTCTCGGCCACCTTGGCGAAGCCGCGCTGCATGTTGAGGCCGTGGTCGCCGTCGCCGATGTCGGTATCCAGCGCGGTGAGGTAGTCACGCTGCTCGGTAAAGATGTGTTCGCAGTCGAGCAGCCAGTTGACGATGTGATGCTTGCTTAACATGGGTTCTCCTTAGCAGCCGCGACGCAGGGCGGGGGTGTGAACGGGGGCATCCCACAGGGTCATCAGCTCATCATCCACCTTGAGCAGGGTGATGGAGATGCCGGTCATGTCGAGGGAAGTGCAGTAGGGGCCGATCAGGTTGCGCACCAGATGGATGCCTGCCTCTTCGCACAGGGTAGCGAGGCGGCCATAGACGCCATAGAGCTCGGAGATGGGGGTACCACCCAGGCTGTTGACCAGGGCGATGACCCGATCACCCTTGTTGAGCGGTTCGATAAAGGTGTGCTCTTCCTGCCAGCTGCCGCTGGTGCGATCCCAGTGGCGCAGGGAGCGGCCATAGGGGGTGTTGTCAGCAAGCTCGCTGAACATGTCGTCCACCAGGGTATTGAGGTCGGTGAAGGGGCGGCGCTCGATGCCCGGCTCGCCGTGGATACCGACGCCGAACTCCATCTCGTTGTCCGCCAGGGTGAAGGAGGGCTTGCCAGCGGCAGGCACGGTGCAGGCATGCATGGCCACGCCTATGGTGCGGCTCTGGTTGTTGATGCGGCGGGCCAGCGCCTCGCAACGCGCCAGATCGTAGCCCGCCTCGGCGGCGGCACCGACCAGCTTCTCGCACAGCACGGTCGTGGCAACCCCACGGCGACCGGCGGTGTAGAGGCTGTCTTTGACCGCCACGTCGTCATCGATCAGGGCGAAGCCCACTTTTACGCCGTCGCCGTGCAGCAGCTCGACCGCGGTCTCGAAGTTGAGCACGTCACCGGTGTAGTTCTTCACCAGAAACAGCACGCCCGCGCCGCCATCAACGGCCTGACCGCACTCGTACATCTGATCCGGCGTCGGGGAGGTAAAAATCTCGCCGGGGCAGGCGCCATCCAGCATCCCTTTGCCCACCAGACCACCGTGCATCGGTTCGTGGCCGCTGCCACCGCCGGAGACCAGCGCCACCTTGCCCATCACGGGGGCGTCGGCGCGGGTGATGTAGTGGGGTTCGATACGTACCTTGAGCTCGGGGTGGGCGGCTGCCATCCCCATCAGTTGTTCACGGACCACGGCATCGACGGCATTGATCAGTTTCTTCATGGCTCACTCCTTGGCTTGCCACCGCTCGGGTGGGCAAATGGTTGATGGAGCCAGTCTAACGACAGAAAAGGGGATAAAAATGACGGTCGATTTGGTTCGGATTTGAAACAGCAGAAGGGGGATGGGTGTTTCAATCTGAAACGGCGCAGGGCTAGCAGGCGGGAAACTGTTAGCTGACTCACAGCCATGAAAAAGGGCCCCGCAGGGCCCTTCGCTATAACCGGAATATGCGGGCGGGTTAGATGGCCCAGCCACCGGCATAGAAGACCACCAGCGCCACGGCGATGATAACGGTGCCGACGTTCAGCTTCTTCCACTCGGCAGCGAACAGGCGACCGATGACCAGTGCTACGAAGCCCAGCATGATGCCGGTCACGATGTTGCAGGTGAGCACGATGAAGACGGCACACAGCATGCCGGAGAGCGCATCGACCGAGTCGCTGAAGTCCAGCTTGGTGACGTTGCCCAGCATCAGCAGACCGACATACATCAGCGCCGGTGCGGTGGCGTAAGCCGGTACCAGATAGCTGAGCGGGGAGAGGAAGATCATCAGCAGGAACAGCACGCCGACCAGCGCGGCGGTCAGACCGGTCTTGCCACCTGCTGCGGTGCCTGCGGCAGATTCGATGTAGACGGCAGCCGGAGCACCGCCAACGGCGCCTGCCACCATGCTGCTGACGGAGTCGGCAGTCAGGGCCTTGCCGCCGCTGATGATGTGGCCACGCTCGTTGATAAGGCCAGCCTGACCGGCCACGGCACGGATGGTGCCGGTGGCGTCAAACACGGCGGTCATCACCAGCGCCAGTACGGTCGGAATGACTACCGGATTGAGGGCGCCCAGCAGATCCATGCTGCCAACCAGAGAGCCCTTCTCACCAGTCAGGCTCGGCATGGCGAAGAAGCCCTGCCAGGTTACTTTCGGGTCGAAGATAAGGCCGAGGATGGAGATGGCGATGATCACCATCAGGATGCCGCCCGGCACCTTGCGGCGCTCCAGACCGAAGATGGCGGCCAGACCCAGCACCGTCATGATGACCGGGAAGGCGGTCACTTCACCGAGTTGTACTGGCAGACCGGCCCCTTCGTTCTTGATCACCATGCCAACGCCGTTGGTGGCGATCAGCAGCAGGAACAGACCGATACCGATGCCGGTACCGTGGGCGATGCCGGAGGGGAGGTTATCCAGGATCCACTGGCGCACGCCGGTGACGCTGATCAGGGTAAACAGCACACCCATCAGGAAGATGGCGCCCAGCGCGACCGGAATGCTCAGCCCCTGACCCAGCACCAGACTGAAGGCGGTAAAGGCGGTGAGGGAGATGGCGCAACCGATAGCCATCGGCAGCTTGGCCCACAGGCCCATCAGCAGGGAGCCGAAGGCGGCGATCAAACAGGTGGCCACAAACACCGGGCCCTGCTCAAAGCCGGCAGCACCCAGCATGTTCGGCACCACTATGATGCTGTAGACCATCGCCAGGAAGGTGGTCAGCCCCGCGACCAGCTCCTGACGCACGCTGCTGCCGCGCGCAGAAATGGAAAAATAAGAGTCCAGAAAGCCGCCAGTCCCTGTTTGGGCGGCCATATCTTGCTTTGCCATAACTAATCCTGAAAGTGTGAAGGAAATCGTTTGCGTTGGTGGCGCGCAAAATAGCAAGAATTCGCGGCAAATACAGCGGATAACCTGACTTTTTCGTCACTATTTTACATTTTAAGCCCATTCGGAGCTCATTCTAAGACTCAAGCGGTGAGAGCGTGTAAGGGAGGGATCAAGCGGTCGGGGGAGGGGAGAGCAGTGAGGAAAAAGCGGGGAAAAACAAAAAACCCGCCGAAGCGGGTTTTTTTAAATTCTTGCAGAGCTGTCAGCGGTTGGCATGAGCCATCAGCAGTATGCTCCGGCTTGAATTACAGACCAACTACGTTGGCAGCAGCCGGGCCTTTCTGGCCTTGCTCGATAGTGAACTCAACGCGCTGACCTTCGTCCAGGGTTTTGAAGCTGGTGGACTGGATAGCGGAGAAGTGTACGAACACGTCTTTGCTGCCGTCAGCCGGGGAGATGAAACCAAAACCTTTCTCAGCGTTGAAGAACTTAACGGTACCAGTCATTTTGTTAGACATAATAATTTCCTTAAATAGTGTTGAATGCCACCTAAATGGCAATTTTTGATTTTTCGTCAGCAATACGTATGGGGAGCACTAAAGAAGGAGAATTATTTGATAAGAATTATCCGAGGATAACGCTTATGCTAATCACTGCTTTACTAAAATGACTGCCTAACATAATCAGGTCTGAACTGCCGAACCATCGAGAAAGATTAAAACACGCTCTCATTTTTAAAGCAAACTTTATCTCGATATTAATGTTTTGTAACAGCCAAAAATATCATTTTTTATAGTAAACATGATGCATTTCAACGGCATAGAAAAATCAGTGCAGACTCATATCACCCTGTGGAAAGTCAGATTCGGCTTTTTTGTCCTGACTATGTAGCCAGTTCTGGCAAAAAATATGAGAAAAAATGAAAAGCTGGCGATAGATGGGGATTGTTAGTTGGCGTTTTCTCTAACTCACAATGTAAATCACTTCTTTGCTGCTGCGATTAGCTTCTGAGTTGCAAATCAATGGCAGCGCCAAATCTGGCTCATCGAGCATCGCCCAGACATGCAAACGCCCGCAGGCACAAGTGCCTGCGGGCGTTTTGCAAGAAGGGATCAGCGCTTGCTGCGAAACTTGTTGCTGACCGAATCAATCCAGCTGAAGGTTTCCGGCAGTACCTGATTCTTGGCGCGCTCTTTGGCTTTCTCGCGAGCCAGCTTGGAGGCAGCCTTGGCTGCTTCGGCGCGGTCCGCCACAATTTTCAGGCGACCCTCTTCGCGGATCTTGTTCCGCTCTCCGTTGGTCAGCTGGTGGTCTGCATTGGCTTGTGCCTTTTGCAATAACAAGGCTATCTCGGCTTTTTCGGCCTCGGTCAGATCTTTCATTTCCAGCTTTTTCACGGCGCGCTCCTGCGGCAGGGTGGTTAGACACCCTAACACAGTTGTGCCGATCACTTCTTATGCAATCGGCTTTCCGGCAGTAAAAATGCGGGTTTGTGCCAACTTTCCGTTATTTCGCTGCCACTTTCCCGCCTGTTTGCCACATTTCAATTTATGGCGAGCGGTGAGGGCAGCTCTTGCTCCTCCGGCTCGACGTGGATCAGCACGATGGCGTGGGGCAACTGCGCCATGATGGCGTGTTCGATGCGATCACAGATATCGTGGGCTTCGCCGATGCTCATCTCCGGGGGCAGGGTGAGGTGGAAGTCGATATGGCGACGACGACCGGCACGACGGCTGCGCAGATCGTGGAAACCGCTGGCGGCAGGGCAGCATTCGGTGATGATGCGGCTGGTCATCGCCAGCTCTTCCGGGCTCATACTCTGGTCGATCAGCGGCTGGAAGGCCTCGTTGAGCATGCTGATCGCCTCTCTGACAATAAAGATGGCGACCGCAATGGCGACCAGCGGGTCGAGGATGGCGAGTGAATGGCCGAACAGACCGGCCAGCCAGATCCCGCCAAGACCGACGGCGACACCGGCTGAAGTGAGCACATCCGCCTTGAGATGAAGCGCATCGGCAGCCAGCGCGACCGACTCCTCCTCTCGGGCCACTTTATAGAGGTAGGCTGAGACGCCGCTGTTGACCAGCGCCGAGATCACCATCACCAGCACGCCCCAGCCTATGCTCTCGATGGGGCTGGGGGTGATCAGCTTGTCGACAGCTTCGAAGATGATCCAGCCCGCGGCCAGCAAGATAAGCAGTGCTTCGATGACGCCGGAGACATTTTCAATCTTGTCGTGACCATAGGGGTGGCGCTCATCGGGTGGGAGATCGGACTTTTTCACCGCGAACAGAGCGATCAGGGCCGCCACCAGATCCATGGCGGAGTGGATCGCCTCCGAGATGATACTGACCGAGCCGCTGGCGAACCCGGCCACCATTTTCATGATGATCAGACTGATATTGGAGCAGACCGACACCATGGCGGCTCTGGTTTTTCTGTTCATGTCACAGCTTCCTGAATAAAAACGGATATTTCGGTGCGGCGCGCATTATATCCGGCTGACCGGAAATAACCTATTCGGTGTTGTAACCTGATGTTTCCGATGATATTGCGAATGCTTATTAAAATGGTGGCCTCTTGCGTGGCAATAAATAATGAGAGGGATTTATATTTATCCGTGAAAATATCCAGGTAACGATGACTTAATATAAGCGTGACAACATTTAATAATGCGAATTACTCTTTTTTGGTCTTTCCTGTCGAGGTCGTTTGGCCTCCGCGCTCAGGGGGCGGAGCACAGCATTTTTTGGACGAGAATGAGGCTGGATCCGGATGCCGCTGGAGGGTATGCTGGGTCTGGTGATGGTCTTGCACCATCCCACCAAGCGTACTGAAGTTGATGATTCGGATGGCATGCTGGCTCCCATGAGGAACCAACTGTCTGGGTAACATTTTTGGAGTTTGATGATGAGTAACAAAGAACATCACAACGGCAAAGATGCCAAGAAAAAACCGCAGATGTCACTGAAAGAGAAACGCGAAGCCAAACGTCAGAAAGCAGAACTGAAAAACGGCAGCGCAATGAAGTAACGCTCCCCTACTGCTGTTCCTTCGGAGCCAGTACAAAGCCAGCCCTTACCGGCTGGCTTTTATGTTTGTGGCTCACGGCGTGGCGCCGTAAGCCGCGAAAATCTGGTGATAACGACCATCCTGACGCATCGCCTCAAGGCGCTTATCAAACAGATTGCGGGCATCGGCCGTTCGGAAGGCAAAGTGATAGACGGTAGGCGGGAAGAGGTCTGCTTGCCTGACCTGATTGCGCTCGTAGTGCTCGCCTGCCTGGGCGGTGGCAATCAGCTGGTCGAGGTAGTAGTAGAACACCCGCTCCTCCAGTACGACTGCATCCACCCTGCCGCGCATCAGCTGATGTACCTGCACCTGCTGCTTGGCTACCTCCTCATAGTGGGGATTCTGGTTGGCCATGGTGGCGAATGCACCCCCCAGAATGATCCTTGCCCGTTGAAAGGCGGTGACCCGTTTTGAATGCAGGTCGTCCAGAGTGCTGATGTGGGTGCTGCTCAGGGTGAAGATCCGGTTATGGAAGGTGATAACGGGCTGGGTCAGAACGTGAGGATCAACCATACCGGGTCTGACGTTGATGATGGCATCCAGCTTTCCTGACTCGAACAGGCGGAAGGTGCGCTCCAGCGGCAGAAATTCAAAGCTGGGCTCATAGCCGCTGCCAGCGAACGCCTCTTTCAGCAGATCCAGCTCAATGCCGTGATTCTCGCCTTCGATGACATAAGGGGGGATGGCAAAGCTGACCCCGACCTTGAGTGGCTTTGCCTGCAACTGGCCGGAGAGCATGCTGGTCAGCATTAGCAATAAAGGGGTGAGCAGTTTCATTGCACTTTTCACAAAGCGTTCCTGTGGAGAATATCCATCACTGTAGGGGAGGCAACCAAAAAGCGTTATATCCCTTTCGGGCTGAGAGGTTCAGCCAGAGTGCATAAAAAAAGACCCTGAGTTATCAGGGCCTTTTCAATATTCTGTTCTTAGAACGGTAATACATGTAAAAAATCGCTGCTGAGTGAGTGACTGAGTGAGTGGCAATGAATTTTTTACTATATATTTCAATGCATAACACCTTTTCTTACACTTCTGGTTGCTCACCTTAAAATGACACTTTTTAAAGATATGTAAGAAAAGGTATGAAAATGCGTGTTCATACCTGTTTATTCTTACACTTTTTGGTTGTCCTCACCAGAACCCTCACCACATGAGCCTTACCAGCTCAAAAGAGAGAACCACGCACCGAGTTGCTGAGTGACCTTCTCGCAAAGCTGTTCGCACCCGTCCCGGTAAACAGACGAAGCTTTTGCTGAGCTGAGTGAGAGTTGGGCGGGTGACCTAGTGGCATATGGACGCCAGATCCGGGAGCGGGTACAGCAGTGGACAGGGCTGACGGTCGGTGTTGGTATCGGCCCCACTAAAACCCTAGCCAAACTCGCCAACTATGCCGCAAAAAAATGGCCCGCCACCGGAGGGGTGGTCGATCTGCGCGATGAAACACGCCGCGCCAAACTGATGGCGATCACCCCGGTAGACGAGGTCTGGGGAATTGGTCGCAAACTCACCACCAAGCTGTCAGCTCAGGGCATCAACACCGTGGCTGATCTGGTAGCGGCTGATGCTAAGAGTCTTCGGCACCGTTACGGGGTCGTTGTCGAGCGCACGGTGCAGGAGCTGTGCGGGATCCCCTGCGCCGAGCTGGAGCAACTGGCACAGGCCAAGCAACAGATAATTTGCAGCCGATCCTTTGGGGAGCGCATCACCGCCTTCGGCCCCATGCGGGAGGCTCTCGCTGGCTACATGGAGCGGGCAGCTGAGAAACTCAGGACAGAGGGCATGTGCTGCCGCCATGTCACAGTATTCATTCGTTCGAGCCCGTTTGCGGAGCGGGAAACACATTATGCCAACCAGATCTCCATGCTGTTGCCGATACCCACAGCCGACACCCGTGAGTTGCTAGCCCAGATCGAGCCGCTGCTGAGCAGGATCTGGTTGGATGATGTTCGCTATATGAAGGGCGGCGTCATGCTGGCGGACTTCTCCCCGAAAGGCATGCAGCAAGGGGGTCTATTCGGCAGCGAACAGCAGGATCCCCGTAGCGATGCACTCATGCAGGTGATCGATAGGATTAACCAGGGGCGGTTGGGAAAGGTCTACTTTGCATCCCGAGGCCGAGATACCAGCGAATGGATGATGAAACGCGAACAACTCAGCCCCCGCTATACCACCAGTATCAAAGGGATCCCGGTGGTGAAGGCATGAGCACAACCATGAAAGTTAACCTCCTCTCCTAGCTACAAACCACTATCAATGCGTTGCAAACTTCTGGTGGTCAATCCGCAACATGAGCAGGTATCTTACTTAGCGGTATCACCGTTTATTTTCACGTAGCTTAAAGAGAAGATCTAACTTTTCATCCTCATCAAGTTGCTCAAATAGACAAACCAATTCCGCACTAAGATCATCTTCGCAAAAAAAATAACTCAGCGGCTTTCCCAGTACATTGGCAAGTTTTCGCATTGTATCAATGTCTGGAACGTGGCGACCTCTCTCATAGTGATTCATGCGACCACTAGCAGAACTATCATCCATACCGGCCCTTACCCCAAGCTCCTTTTGGGATATACCTGCTTTTTTACGCGCCTGCTTGAGTCTCTCTGGGAATGGGTTTTTGTACAATGTTTGTTCATCACAAAGTTCTCATATGTATAGATTGTCTAAGTTTCACCTGTCTCTGTATACTTAGCAATCCTAAGTGTTGTGGTTGTGGAAATTTTATGCAGAATAAAAATGTTTACAAAATCAGTAACAAGTTTTATCAAGTTTTACTCAAAATGACTGGTCTAAAAATAAGCAGGAAAGAGCTGATACGATTGGCTATGGAGGTCAATGACTTGGCTGTGTATCAGGCATCAGGCTTGGTTGACCGCCATGTATATAGCTTGAAAAAACAGGATGCAGTGAAAGCTAATGGGCCAAAAAATAATCGGCATTATATTTTTTCAGATGATCTTCTGGGCAGTTTACAAGCATCAATCAAAGGCGATAATTATGATCTAGCAAGTGAGTTGAGGTCTCTGGAAGAAGAGCTTCTGTTGACTCGTTATGAGTTACAAGCCTACCGCGAGATACTTGAAAAACTACCTCAAGAGAAGCAAAAAATTACTTGTTTGCATAAAAATGCATCAGAAAAAATCTACCGGTTGAATGGGAAAATTAGAGCGGTAAGTCAATTGGTGATGATGTAATTAAAAGGTATAAATGAAAGAGGCGTTTTATCGAAAAGAAGCATACCTGAGTCGGCCATAGCGCAAGAAGCGATGCCGCCAACGGAAGGCGGTGGCCAATAGATACTGTGTTCCTAGGCGGCTTATTGATTTGAACAAATTATGTGCATTTTGTGCTGAGCTACTAATGAAAATACCTGCTGTTACGGCTCAACGATAAGGATGACCCGATGCAGAATCTTGTATTGAGGAAAGCAACGCATGAAGATATGGACGACATACTGCGTTTGCAAATTCCCGTGTTCAAGGGAGAGCAGGGGATCCCTGACGAATTGATCCCTATTCCAGCTGAAAAATCGCCACAATGGTGGTGTGCAATTATGAACTCCACAATTGTTGGTGCCGTTGCAGCCTGGAAATAATGCGATGAAACTCATTGGGGGCGATTTGCAACAATGCAAAATTTCAGAGGGTATCAAATAGGTTCTAGCTTGGCTCGGTTTTCACTGCACGAACTTTTCGCACAATCTGTAGATGAAATCCATATGGATGCAAGAGATATCATCGTTAAGACCTTAAACCGAATGGGTGGCTTAGTTGTGGGAGACTCAATGCCATTTTATCGAGGGACGGTGACACCCATGATATTAACCAGAAGTGGTTTAATATTTAATAGATAAAATACTGACGATACATGTATATATTTGAAAACACTATCCATAACTATAAATTAGAGTTGACACATAGATAGCATCATTTATTACCATCCTCAATGGGTGTATGCTTTTTTTCATCTAACTGTGCAGAAAATCCAAATATTAATGATTTCAGCCCGAAATGGAAGGCCATTTCAGCAGAGGTTCTCGCCTGAATATTAAATGCCTCTTGTAATAATGGTGGTGCAGCGTCTATCACATGATTATTTTCTATCTGGTTTGTTGCTTGCTCCTCTAATACTGCACCCAACGTAAAATGGCTGATAGATTGCAGAATGAAAAGAGCCTCCTCGACCGAAAACCCTGCATCGCATAGACAGCGTAGTTGCGCCTCTGCTTGTTCAAACTGGGGGGGCGTAGGAGAGGTCCCTATATGCAATCGGGCTCCATCACGATGGACCAGTAATGCTTTACGGAAACTCAGAGCATTTTCCTGGAGAAACTGCTGCCAACTCTCAGTCGGTAACGGTGCTGAACGGGTGTGATGCTTCGCCAGTATTGCCTCTGAAAGCATGTTCATAAGAGTCTGCTTGTTGCGCACGTGCCAATACAGAGTCGGTTGCTCAATTTTTAGGGACTGCGCCAGCTTACGCGTAGTCAAGCCCTCTAGCCCTTCGCTGTCCAGCAGGGTGAGCGCCATTGAAATTACGTCGTCCAAGCTTAGTCGTGCCATCACTATCTCCTTTTGCTGTTGACAATCTATCACTGATAGAGTTATTTTTCAAACCCTATCATCGATAGAGAACGTTAACTATGAACCGCACTGTGATGATGGCACTGGTCATCATTTTTTTAGATGCTATGGGGATTGGCATAATTATGCCTGTCTTGCCGGCGTTATTACGGGAGTTTGTTGGAAAGGCTAATGTTGCAGAGAACTACGGTGTTTTATTGGCGCTGTATGCAATGATGCAAGTGATTTTTGCCCCTCTTCTCGGCCGCTGGTCAGATCGCATAGGTCGTCGCCCTGTATTGTTACTTTCACTTTTAGGTGCAACACTGGACTACGCATTAATGGCAACAGCCAGCGTAGTGTGGGTGTTGTATTTGGGACGCTTAATTGCTGGTATTACCGGTGCGACTGGAGCTGTTGCAGCCTCAACAATTGCCGATGTCACACCTGAGGAATCCAGGACACATTGGTTTGGTATGATGGGTGCCTGTTTTGGTGGCGGTATGATTGCTGGACCAGTCATTGGTGGTTTTGCCGGTCAACTTTCGGTACAGGCACCGTTTATGTTCGCTGCTGCTATTAACGGGCTGGCATTTCTGGTCTCCCTATTCATTTTACATGAGACCCATAATGCTAATCAGGTTAGTGACGAGTTAAAGAATGAAACAATCAATGAAACCACATCCTCCATACGCGAGATGATCTCCCCATTATCGGGATTGTTAGTTGTCTTTTTCATCATTCAATTGATTGGCCAAATCCCCGCAACATTATGGGTTTTATTCGGAGAAGAGCGCTTCGCATGGGATGGCGTAATGGTCGGTGTTTCATTGGCTGTGTTCGGGCTGACACACGCACTGTTTCAAGGACTTGCTGCTGGTTTTATCGCTAAACATTTGGGAGAACGGAAAGCTATAGCGGTTGGCATTTTGGCTGACGGTTGTGGCCTATTTTTATTGGCGGTCATTACACAAAGCTGGATGGTTTGGCCGGTTTTGCTGTTACTAGCTTGTGGTGGCATCACACTTCCCGCCTTGCAGGGAATTATATCTGTTCGTGTCGGTCAGGTAGCACAGGGACAATTACAAGGGGTGCTGACCAGTTTGACCCACCTGACAGGTGTAATCGGTCCACTTGTTTTTGCATTTTTGTATAGTGCAACCCGCGAAACGTGGAATGGATGGGTATGGATAATTGGCTGCGGATTATATGTAGTTGCATTGATTATACTGAGGTTTTTCCATCCAGGTAGGGTAATCCACCCGATAAATAAGAGCGATGTACAGCAGAGAATTTGAGCAACAATGCTGTACAGCACCGTAAATTCTGGCGCCCTACTCGGTGGATAGAGGTGAGCTGGTAGGTGGGTCTGGGATTGCGATCCATTAATCATCCTTTGGCAGCAACCGAGATAGGCCCACTTGAGCCGGTAGTTCCCCGATGACCTCAATCTTCCAACCCGTCATATTGGCCCGACACATGTGATAATGGTGCGCGATGTTGGCCTGCGCTTGCAAGGCGTGACGGGCTTTATCTAGTGCCTCAGTTGCATTGATGCCAATGCGGTTTAGCAGGAGTTCAACGCGGGTCTCCAGTTGCCTGCGTTCATGGGGGGAGAGTACCCCGGCCATTACCTTTGGCGCTACGTAAAGGCGGGCGTCGTCTTGCGAAATAGTCTTCAAGACACCGCGAGCGTACTCATTGGCGAGAGTGACCTCCTGGGCCATGTATTTGTGCATGAGGTGACCCTCTTCGAGGCGCATGATCACCTCGTTGACGTTGTAGTGACTGTGTTCCTCCAGATAGTCACGGACAAGGAGCTTATGGGCCAGCGCGATGACATCAGCCCGCTCGATATCGTTAGTGAGCCGAAGGCGTAATTCGGTTGCGCTGGCTAATTTGCCCATCGCGGCAGAAAGCAGACGACCACGTTGCGCCTGACCGGGGGACTCATCGCGACCGATAACTCCGGTTGGCAGGAATTTATCGGCTATCTCGCGGCTGACGGTGACGCGAATGCGGCTATTTTCCACGGTGAGGGTTTGATGCTTCATGTTACTGCTCCTGAGTCTGTCCGATGCCCGCGCCCACGGGGCCATGCCTATCATAATTGCGAGAGGCCTTTCGTGGGTAATTACACTGACTTGACCACTTACTTTGCACCCAGCCTTTTTAGAGAAGGTTCTTATGGCTGGATTTGCATCAGTGGTTAGGGGTGACGGCCATTGCCGACCTTGGGATAGATGGGCGTAATGATGACCAGCATCCAGGGCCAGGGAAGCAGTTACTCTATTCAAGAGAGGAAAACTTCTTTACGGGTCTGGCGGCGTTTGCTGTTGAACTCGTAATCAGCGAAGGTCAATTGATGACTCACGTTGGAGTTCGTTCTTGGTACAAAAGAGACTCTGGTGGTACTATGTCAAGGCCTTGTAAGGTATTGATTTTTAAGGTTCTAGCCCTTCCGATCGCTCAGCTACGGGCACATCTTGCTACGCAAGAGCACGGAATAAGCCGTGGACAACGCTGCGCGTTGACGCACCGCTTATCTCCGCTTGTACCCGTAGTCGCTCCCCAAGGGAATCAATCTCCTCTCATTTCTTCAACAGATCACGCAGATAGCTGTTCCGGTTATGGGCATTGCTGGGCGCTTTGGTGATGGCTGCAAACTCAGCTGTGCTGCCCACGATATGGACCTCATGCTCGGCCCTGGTTATTGCGGTATAGAGCCAGGCCCTGTCAACGATCCTCCCCTTTTGCAGCGCGATGATGATGCGTGGGAACTGCGAACCCTGAGCTTTATGGAGTGTGATGCAGTAGCCCAGCCTCATACAGTCCAGCAGGGATTGGGTGACATACACGCTCTCGCCTGTGTCCAGTTCAACCACTCCGTAGTCATCTCCAGCCCCGACAGCGCGAGTTAGCGTTCCGAGCGAGCCATTTTGAATGCCTTTCTCGTAATTGTTCTGAGTGAAGAGGATCACATCCCCTTGGCGCAGATCGTTGCGGCAGTAGGTTTCGCCATACATCTCAAATGCCATCCGAGCACCATCAGGGTTGACGGCCTCCTGAATAAGATTATTGATGTCCGCCACCATGGCTGTGGTCGCTCCTACCACTCGGCTGTTCTCGGGTGATTGCTGGTACAACTCGGCACAGACCTGGGCGATCTTGTCCTTGGATGTTTCATGGAAATGGATGTTACCCATGCTCAAGTTCTCGGGTATGAGGCCTTGATTTATCTGCATCGAGTATTCGGGAATGCCTGTGGTTCCCTTCTGGCGTTTAACGATGTCCAGGGTCACATTCGAGATAGCTTGTGATGCAACGATATCGGCCAGCACTTTGCCACAACCGATAGGGGGCAGCTGGTTTGGGTCACCTGTCAGTATGATCCGTACGGAGGGATGAAGATGGTTAGTGAGCCGGTACATGGTGGGTAGGTCGATCATGGATGCCTCATCGATCACCAACAGATGATTGGGAGACCCATCAGATGGCTCTATGGGCTCGTGCCGCAACAAGGCGGCAATGGTCATTGTCTTGAAACCTATCGACTCATGTAGGCGCATTGCAGCGCGTCCAGACAGCGCGACAGCATGAACCTCAAAGCCTATTTTACGATAGGCTTGCAGTGCGGTTCTTAGCACTGTGGTTTTCCCAGTTCCTGCACCCCCCGTGATGCAACTCACCGCATTGTCTAACGCGGTGAGCACCGCCTCATTTTGCATCGCGGTCAATTCATATGGCAGCTCGTTAACCGCCGCGATAAATGCAGTATTGGTGGACTCCTCGTAACAATTTTGCTGCTTGGCAAGCTTCAACAAGCGTTTGGCAACAACAGTCTCCATCAACATCTGCGCGGTAGGGTGATAGGTGCCTGCTTCATGGTTCAGCACATACTGGGCTTGGTGGTAACCAGCCTTGAATGCTTGTGCTGCCAACTCGCCGTCACCAAGCAATTTGGTCAGCAGGGGGCGAAGCCTGGCCAGCGTGGTGTAGGTGTGGCCTTTTTCCACTTCCGCGTGGATGGTGAACTCCAGGGCGGCACTCAGCCTCGTCGGATCTTTTAGTTCTACCTCAAACTTCGTTTGAGAAAGCGCATCCACTTCTTCAAATGCCATCCCGAAGCCGACCAGCAGGTAGGGATTAGCTTTGATTGCTTCAACGGAGCTTTCGCCATGGAATTTCAAGAGCCGCTGCTGAATGGGCGAGGGGATCCGGCACACTGCCATCCAATTGCAGTGGCTCAGGTTTTTGTATTTTGCGTAGCCGTTGAACAGGGCATCAATAGATACATCACTCAGAATACCCTTGAGGCGCTCTCTGGACTCTTGTGTGTCGGTGCGCAGGGTGGCATGAAATTGCTCACCGAGTAGTTGCCATAACGCCCTAGCTTTACCGAGGCCAATTCCCTTGAAATCAGGCTCCTTGGCAATGAACTGGATCAGCTGCTCACCCGTCTCTGGCAGAGTGCATATTACGTGCTCAGGTGATTCATAGGTGTGTTGCCGCATAACAACGTCACCAACCTCAACCCTCTCAATGAGGGGCTTTCCATGGACTGTCCATTGCTGGCCCTGTGACGGTTGTGCCGGAAGGGTGTCAGGCCGCGCCTTAATGGTCACATAGTATTTGCCGTCCCTAATCTGGCTGGTGTCGCCATGGAGTGGGATACCAGAGAAGATCACGTAGCCGGATGAGCTATATGGGATACTGGTGACACGAATTTGCTCGGAATGCAGGGATTGGATCATCGTGGCAAGATCCCCATTTCAGCCAATGTCTCAGATAGCTCACCAAAGCGCTCAAGTTTGGTTTTTAGTTCTTTGAGTTGCGCTTTCAGCTCAATGTTTTCCTGCTCCAATGTCGATACACGTTTCGCATCGAGTTGGCGTCGATGAGCCGTAGGGTCATAAGTCTTAGGGTTATCGGAACTGGCTTTGGCCTGAGCGGTTAACGGTGGCAGCACCCCTTGTGCTCTTAAACCGTCCTCTAATTGTTGTAATTGCCTGCGCAGCTCAGGATTCTGGGCCAAGGCAGAGCGGCCACAGCCAATGGCCTTAGCGATTTCACCTCGGCTGAGATTGCCTCTGTGAATTATCTGCCGGTAGCTCTCGTCAGTTTGTGTTGCCGTCCATAGTTCGAATGCCCTGACGGTTTCCTTGGCTTTCTCCGCACCGCTCCCCATCATTGACCTCCTGTTCGGCGTTTAACTTCTATAAGCGGCTTTCCAAGCATATCCTGTAATTTTTTTAGATCGGCACTATCTGTTGGGAAGTTATCAATAGATGTCATTCTGACACCATGCATGTAAGCATTATATTGCCATACTATGAAACGCTGTTTGTATGCATCATTCAAACTATTTAATCTGGCCAATTCATTCTCTAAAAGAGCAACCTTTTTTATAAGATACTCAAGCGTTACATCACGGTCTTTGGTAGGCTCAGGTTGAGAATAACGTTCTTTTAAAAATGTCTTTCTTCGCGAGTATGCATCTTGAATATCTTTGTAAGAGGATAATGATTGACGTTGGACGCCACCTTTGACATCAATCATTATGGCAATTTTTTTACAGAGCAAGTCCCAAGTTAACTTTCCTTCCCAAGTATTAATTAGACCTAGTATATTAGGCAGGTTTTTTTCTGTGATAACTATTTTAGGCATAACAAATCACCCATAATATTAAAAGCTTTAGAATCGATAGAGTCAGGCGATTGAACTTCAATATTAAGCCCCTTCTCTAAAAGAACAACCTTGGCTGGCGATGGATCATACACATCAGGAATACGAATGGGGGTGCCATCAAGAACATTTTCATCCTCTAATAGCCGGATCTTTGTTCTAATATGAGCAAGTCGCCAACCGTGTGAGCTAACCCAGCGGTCAGCACCAAAGGCCCCCATTTTATGGCTTTGCTGTGCTTTTTCGAGTTGAGCTGCCACTTGAACTTCTCGAACTTTCAACAGCTCCAATGAGCTACTGAAGCCTTTGATACAGACCAATTCTTTGCAGGTTTCACAGTCACCGTTTCGCTGACATGGAATCATGGCAAAATCATGCTCACACACGCCTAGCTCTGTTACTATCGCTGCACCAGTAAGGTTCTTTCCGATTTCCTCGAAACTAATTGGAAGGTTACATTTTATTTTGTCCAACGTGTTTGCATTTTCAGGGATAGTAATAACTGCAATTGCATTGGACTTTTCTTCTTCTGTGCGATGATCATAGCTGGCATTATCAGCAACTCTTGCTCTCCCTGCCCAGTTTGCAAGCGTCAACTCATCCATCCCACCCCGTTCAGCTTTGGTACTTAGCCAATGCCTGGCTTGATGGGATGTTATATCGGGTTGTGAGCCATCCTCTCGTAGTATGTTATGTTTCTCCCAAAGGAGGACTCCTTTTCTGGCATCAGACCTAGAAATCCTTGCATTAATTATGTTCACCGTAGGTAAAACAAACGAATGTTGAATAACATCATGTTCCGAATGTAACTCACGGTCTCTATATAGCAACAAAGCCTCTGAGGCCTTAACTTTTTTTGCGTTATCAACAAAAGGCCAGTTAACCAATTTACTGATATACACCATACTCCCATTGTTATCAGGATGCATTTCTGCATACATCGCGGCCTTACGTGCAGGCATGCTAATTTTTTTCAATCGTTCGATAGCTTCCAAAGCTACATCTTGCATGACAGTAGGAACCCATTTAATCCCTTCGTTGCCATTTTTGGCAGGCACCCAACGTATTCCAAGTTTAAGTTCTCCGCTGCGATTCTCCTCCCATACAGTACAATCTATAGGCAATGAGAATAACTCAGAGCATCGGGATGGTGCTTGCATGAGCAATGCTATTACAGAAGTAAAATATTCTGCTTCAATACCTAATGAAGGTGCGTCATGAAATAACTTAGCAAATAACATCATATCCTCTTCTGAGGGCAATTTATTTTTACGATGTTCTTTTCCATTCTCGTCAAGTTGAATAGTTAAATCTTTTACTTTTTGATATGGATTTGACCACCCAGGAAGACTCGGTGTTATAAAGTTGTCACGGCAGAAATTAAGAAGAAGCTCCATTTGATAGCCCGCTTTATTTCGACCTGCCAGATTTGATATGCGTCTATTAAAAATATCGCCTAGCCTTTCTAAAACTAGGCCATCGAGCATCAGAATATCTGCTTTATGTTTTGATAGAATCAATGCTTCTTCAAGTATTCGAATAGCTTCGAAATGTCTGTGAAGATTTGTTATGGGTTTTAATGCGTAAATGTAGCGAATGTATGCTTTTGCAAAATCAATAAATGGTGCACCTAGGGGAGAGAAACTATAGGAAGTTGATGGCTCTAAATTTGTGGAGAAACGGGCAACAACACGGCGAGTATTGTGAAAAGTGTGCCATAAATTATGATCCCAGCAATCTTCACCGAAAACAGTTAATTTGTTTTTGCTACTTTGAATGAATTTTTCTAGATTTGCTTCTGAATTCAGTTCTATCGCAGGCTTAAAATGGAAAATGTTACTGTCCACTGACTATCCTCATGCTCGTTGTTGTTTCAGTTCAAAGCATTTCTGCACAACCCATTCAACTGCTAAAATTAGCCTATCTTTTGTTGCCGCGTACTCTTCACTTTTTGTCGTTTTCAACCTTACCTCTTTCTCTGCATATAGATGGGATAAGAATTTCTCGTGAGGAGCATCTAATAATGGTCTAAATTTTTCACAAGTGTAACAACTTTCATACCCCTTAACGCAAAAGTCATTGGTGCCGCATGCTCCTACGATATCGTTATCCTTGTTTGGTATGCGAGCAGCAAGGTCATGTCCTCGCTCACCCTGCTCTAAGTCAACGATAATGCGACCTAGGAATGCATTAGCAAAGGGGGCCAGTTGTTTGCCAATGGCCTTGTCAATATAGGTCACGGTATCTGCGGTATTTTCCGTATAGACCTTAACGTTTTGTGTATCGTTGTGATCCAATGCCTCCGCTATGATCAACGGCCCCAAACCTTTTCGACCAAGGTTTGTTCCTCTTGTATGACGAAACCGCCTAGCCGTTATATGAATATAGTCCCCAGTTCTTTCAGAAATAGCTTTTTGTTTTCTTTGGAAATTTTTTAGCAGGTGTTCTCTTAGATCTGTTGATGACATATTTAAAATGTCAGTATCTAATAAATCATCAGTCAAAGATGTTTTTTTAACCGCTAACTTAAAAACCATTGCCCAATCAATAAATAATGGGATTTTTGTTGCTTGAGAAGCAGTCAGTTTTATTGAGAGTTTTGATTCAAACTTCTCTGTTTCATCTCTAATTAAATTACGCAACGTTAGATAGAGCTCTTCCGTAATGGGGAATTTTTTAAAAGAGAAACGAAACCCACCACCTCGCTGCTTTGCTCTAGGTATATTGAGGTAAAAATTTGTCACATTCTTACTATGATCATGTTCTTTAAATAAATCAGCAGCCTTTATTTGTCGTAACTGTGTGGGGCGTCTAGCAGTAGCCTGCAATAAACTCACATATGCATAGCATTGAAATGAGATATAGTTATTCCTGAATAAGCGAATAAGTTCATGATTTAATGCAAGTACCTCATTGCTAGTAAAGGCACCTGTTTCAGGGCAACGATTAGCGACAGACACTCCTTTCTTGTTTCCTGATAGAGTTAGTATTTCGAGTGTTTTCACCATCTCTGTTGTTACACCATAATATCCATATTCATTCCAGCTAATAAGAAAACCACGGAGTGCACCTAAGTACCATTCATTGTTTTTATCAAGCATCGCTCGCCAATTGAGCAATACATCCTCATCTAGATTTTTGAATTTAGTGTCTCGCAATAGTCGTTGAAAGCGTAGATACATATTTGATGTATGGTGTGCTGATTGTTCTTCAGCATAGGTTGCTAGTGTTTTTTTAAATCCATCCAGCAGTTTTGGTTCCATAGATAAAACATCCGGCATGAATGCAATGCTGACATCTTTATTCAACATCCAGTGTTCTGAGTGAAAGTCAAAGCTGTATCCATCTTTTGATACTAAATTTTTTGAGCTGAATGTTGATGGGAGATCGTCATTTTCTTCCTCAATGTAATCATATTTATTCATTCATATCCTCTATTTTTTGAGATTCAATAATTAGTCTCTGTAATTCTTCTTGCTCTTCAAGCACTAGCTTGTTTGTCTTATTGCGAATATGGCGTTCAACATATGGTTTGGCAGAGCTCTCTGATGTGTGCCCCATTTGATACATTCGGCTTTTTGCTTCTTCACTAGATGAAATAAAATTACGGTTACTGTTTGGGTCTTTAGATAGATCATTGTTTTTGTCAATTATTTCGGAGAACCACTGGTTCCAGTTATGCCTAAAATAATGTGGGTGGATCGATTTGAACCGCTCATCCACAGATTTCATTGTTGGCACGATGATACTGTCAAATGTGCTGGTCGATATTGGCTGTCCTTGAGTTTTCCCCTTCCTATGTGTAACAAACAAGTATGGATGCTTGTTCGCGTTCGGAGTCTTTGCCCGTATGTTTATGATGTAGTCATCAATGAGTGCCGCAGTTTCATCTCTAATTCGCAACATTCTTTCTTTCGTCTTTGCTACAGGCTGATTTTTGCGAGGATCATATATGTCATCATGGTGGCGTTTTACCCATATGAATTTTTGGGGGCCGTGAAGCATTAGAAAGTTCGATTCAATAGATAGTGAGAGTAACTCACCTCTTCGTATGCCTAGTTCTTTTAAAAGTAAAAACATAAGATGATTTCGCTTTTTTGTCGAAGCGTGTTTGAACGGATTTTTTGGGTGGTCAAATTGTGCCACAGCCATAAATTCCTCAATTAATCCATCTGGCAAGTCTTTACCATCTAGTTTATCTAAAACATTCTTACCTTTGCCTTTAGGGCGAACAGCAAGTATGCGCTTATTCATACTGTTAATTTCTGTGAGCAGTTTAGTGCTATTACAGTTCTGTACAGCTACTCTAGCAATGAAATCTAAATAACTTGCAATAGCTGTCACACGATTGTAAATGTTATTACGTCCCACTGTGGGGGTGACACTGATTAGTCTTGGGGTGTTAAATAAATCAATGACCTTATCTCTGGTTTTTTTGCTTTTAGCTAAGCCTTTGAAATGAGAAATATCATGACTGAGATGTTCTCTGATGTTGTCAATGTCAGTGTCGCTAAGAAACTTACCTTTCTGAAACTCAGAGAACAGGTCTCTGTGTTTATTTTCTTCCCATTGAAGAAACCACTTTAATGCACCTAGGCGATTTGAAATGGTATTCACCGACAAGCTGCTACGAAGTTTTGTTGTCACCCAGAGGGTTGCAAGAAAATGAGGCATACCATCATTGCCCATTAAGACTGGATAACGTTCACCATTTGCAAAAATCAATCTATCTAGCTTGTACACTGTGCATCCTAATCTTACATTTTCCTCATACATAAAGTTATAGTGCTGAAAATCGCGATGGCAAGTGAAATGCAAAAATAAAAAAACCCAGCATTTCTGCTGGGTTGCTTTGCACTCAAGATGGTGAAAGTGATTTATTCTTACACTTTCATCTTTTACAAGATCTAGAACGGGATATCGTCGTCGAAATCCATCGGTGGCTCGTTATATACCGGCGGCGCAGATTGCGGCTGCTGGGCAGGACGGCCATAACCGCCTTGCGGCTGCATGTTCTGCTGCGGAGCTGGTGCCGGGCGCTGTTGATTCATCGGCTGCTGGGCAGGCATGCTCTGCTGCGGCTGACCCCAGTTACCCTGGGATTGGCCACCCATGTTCTGGCCCATACCCTGACCGCCTTGCGGACGGCCACCCAGCATCTGCATCACGCCAGTGAAGCTGTCGACCAGCACTTCAGTGGTGTAGCGCTCCTGGCCGCTCTGATCCTGCCATTTGCGGGTTTGCAGTTTGCCTTCCACATAGACCTGGGAGCCCTTCTTCAGGTACTCGCCAGCCACTTCGGCCAGCTTGCCCATGAAGACGACGCGATGCCATTCGGTACGCTCTTTCTGCTCACCGGTCTGCTTGTCGCGCCAGGTTTCGGAGGTAGCCAGAGTAATGTTGGTCACGGCACCGCCACTCGGCATGTAGCGTACTTCCGGGTCTTGCCCGAGGTTACCGATCAGAATGACTTTATTGATGCCTCGACTGGCCATAATCTCTCTTCCACCTTATTTACCGGCCAGGTCGAAACCTGGTCCAACACGACTAGATACCTGATTAGTTGCTGTGTGCGAGGCGCAATGTCCCGCAGACGCATGTGACGGTCATAGTAACAGTTGCGAAGCGGATTGGCAGCATCCTTAACCGGCTTGATGTGCCAAAGGTAACTGTTGGCTCCTGCTGTAGTGATGGTCGGGTTGCAGCTGTTTCCGGCGCGTCCAGCATCACATTTCTGCCATATATTCCTGTTATGCTAGCAGATTGGCGAATTGTAATCGGTTTTTAAATCGACTAAAAACATATGGTTACGATATTTATGAGATCCATTCTCATACTTTTTTAATATTGTGCTCCCATACCTCCTTGGTAGACTCAGTCGGCCAGATTAGGTGGTTTACAGGTTCAAGGAAGAGCACACAATGAAAGCCGCATGCCCGATCGCACTGGTCACTGAAAATAATGTGCAGGCCAGCACATTTGCTGCCTATCTCATCTCTCATTTGAGCCGTCCCGTCCAGCTAATCCACGAGATTAATCAGCTAGATAACCAGTGTGACGGCACGCTGTTTCTCATCGATCTCGACTATATCCGCTCTGGCCAGTCACTGGGCTGGAACCGGGCGATCTCCGAACGCTTTGGCATGGCGACCACCGTGCTGCTCAATGCTCCTACTGCGACGGATCGCGACCTGCTGCTGATGTGGCCGCAGATCTGTGGTCTGTTTTTCCGTCAGGATCCGCTCGACCGACTGGTTGCCGGGTTGCAGAAAATCCTGTTGGGCGAGTACTGGATGCCGCGTCACCTGCTGTGCGAGCTGGTCGAATACTATCGCCAGGGCAATAGCTACCTGCTGCGTAACGACACCCTGCTGACCGCCAGAGAGCAGGAGATCATCCGTTATCTGATGACGGGTGCCTCCAATGTCGAGATCGCCGACAGCCTGTTTGTCAGCGAGCACACCGTCAAATCCCACCTCTATAACGTCTTTAAAAAGCTGAATGTGAAGAACCGGATCCAGGCGGTGAGCTGGGCCAAAGAGTATCTCGATGCTCCGGACTCCCACTGATGAAAGCGTTCTCTCTTGCGTGTTGCCTCGCGCTGCTCTGTGGCTGCGCGACCGTTGTTGCGGGCGAGGCCGATGCACCGCTGGAGTCGGTACAGCCGGAGCAGGAGAGTGATCGGCTGGATGTTGATGGTCTGGTGCTGGATCGCACTTTTACCCGTTTCGGTCAGGGCTTTTATAACGAATTTACCCGATTGCACAGCGATGAAGACCCGGATGCCAGAGAAAATCTGACGATTCATGAGCGCCCGACAGCTCGCTGGGGCAGCCTGATCTGGATCACTCATAACCGGAAGGTGATTTTTAAAACCGCGCTCTCTCCCGGCCGCAATCAGCAGGAGCAGAGCGCCAAACTGGCTTGGTCACAGGTCAGGCAGACCCTCGAACAGCAGAAGATCTCGACCCTGTTCATGGATACCTTCGATTTGGAACATGATGAACTATAAGGATATTTTTCATGCGTGCCCGGTTATGGCTAGTTGCTGCACTGATAGCGCCAACGCTCCATGCGTCGGAGCTTGTCTATCGCCCCGTCAACCCCAGCTTTGGAGGTAACCCTCTCAACAGCAGTCATCTGCTTGGCACCGCCAATGCGCAGAATGATTACAAGGATCCTGCCAGTGGCAGCGGTAGCAGCGGCACCTCGGCGCTGGATCGCCTGACCTCCAATCTGCAATCCCGCCTGATCAGCCAGCTGCTGGCCGATATCGGCAAGGATGGCAGCCAGAGCGGCAGTCTGGTGACCGATGATTTTGCCATCAATGTGGTGGATGAAGATGGCACTCTGGTGGTTTCGATCACCGACCGGGTGACCAACCAGACCACCATGATCGAAGTGAATGGCCTGATTGCCGACTGAGGGCGCGATGAAACGACAACTGTTATTGATAGTGCCCCTGCTTGCGCTGGCTGGCTGTGCGACCCATATCGGCTCGCCCGTTGCCGATGAGAAGGCAACCCTGATGCCGCGATCCGTCTCTTACAAGGAGCTGATCAGTCTGCCCAAGCCAAAAGGGAAAATTGTCGCGGCCGTCTACGATTTTCGCGATCAGACCGGTCAGTACCTGCCTGCACCGGCGTCCAACTTCTCAACGGCGGTCACCCAGGGTGGGGTGGCCATGCTGAGCACGGCCTTGTGGGATTCCCAATGGTTTGTGCCACTGGAGCGAGAGGGGCTGCAGAACCTGCTGACCGAACGCAAGATTGTGCGGGCGGCCCAGAACAAGCCCAATGTTCCCGGCAACAATGCCAATCAACTGCCCTCGCTGGTTGCCGCCAACATCCTGATCGAGGGGGGGATCGTCGCCTATGACAGCAATGTGCGAACCGGCGGGGCGGGGGCCAAGTATTTTGGCATCGGCGCCAGCGGGGAGTATCGGGTCGATCAGGTGACGGTCAATCTGCGTGCCGTCGATATCCGTTCAGGCCGGATCCTGAACAGTGTCACCACCTCCAAGACCGTATTGTCGCAACAGGTGCAGGCCGGGGTATTCCGTTTCGTCGAGTACAAGCGCCTGCTGGAGGCCGAGGCCGGTTTCAGCACCAATGAGCCGGTACAGATGTGTGTCATGTCGGCTATCGAGTCCGGGGTGATCCGGCTAATAGCCAATGGCGTGCGGGACAATCTGTGGCAACTGGCTGACCAGCGGGATATCGACAATCCGATCCTGCAGGAGTACCTGCAAGACAATGCCCCGCTGCTTTGAGTTTTCCCGCTCGTGCAATGCCCTCCCTGGTGGAGGGCATTTTTTTGGCCTCCATCGAATACGAATTAAGACTTTTTGCTCAGCGACAGGGCGGCGCTTTTCATCCTCGAATCAGCGGAGTGCCTGATAGGCCGCCTCTGGTCTGACAGGGATACTGTGGGCGTTTTCCAACAAGGCGATGGCGCGATGAAACACCTGTTGAGTGCTCTCTTTTTCCTGCTGATATCGGGCGCCCCGCAACTCGCCGCAGAGCCTGCTGTCTTCGACGAGCTGGCGATGGCAAGCGAGCTGGATTCCGGTCTGCAGAACGATGGGAATCAGGCGCTGTTGTGGCAACTCGGTGGCGAGCAGCAACTGCACCTCACCCAGCAAGGGGAGCTGAATCAGGCGCGTCTGCTGCAACAGGGTTGGGCCAATGAGTTGGCGCTCTCCCAGGTTGGAGATGAGAACTGGGTCAATGGTGCGCAACTGGGCGAGGGCAATAGCGCCGAGCTCTATCAGGCGGGCATCAATAACCGGATTTGGCTGCTGCAACAAGGTAGCGGCAATGAAGCCTGGATCAGTCAGCAAGGGGTAGACAATCAGGCCCGGGCGATCCAGCTGGGTGATGGCAATCAGGCCAGCATCGAGCAAAACGGTAACGGATTGGCGGCAACCGTTATTCAGACGGGAGCCAATCAGCAAGTAAATGTCGTTCAAACCAACTGAGCCTAGGCTCAACCATTAGCACGAGAGGGAAATCATGTTTAAACGTACCATCATTGCCTCGGCAGTTCTTCTGGCGACCAGCACCGCTTGGGCGGCATCTACTGGCAATCAGGCTGAGGTGACTCAGGCTCAATTCTCCAGCGGCAACCTGGCGTACATCCAGCAGGTCGAGGAGAGCACGGCTAACAAGGCGGCGATCTATCAACAGGGTAACGACAACCTCGCCTCGACCGAGCAGCGCAATACCGGTGCTTCCACTGCTGATATCAAGCAAGCCGGCGGCCAGAACAAAGGGGAGGTATTGCAGCAGGGGGTGACCAATAAATCGACCGCGACCATTGATACAAACGGGCAGCTGAACAAGGCCTCGATTACCCAGCAGTACTACAACGGTGAGGCCACGGCTCGGGTGAGCCAGCTAGGTGACAGTAACAATGCTCTCATTAAACAGGATGATGGTAACGGCGCCATTTCAGTGATTGAGCAGCAAGCGGATGGTAACAGCGCGCAGATCAATAACTACTGGTCTGATTATGCCAGCGCGACCATTACCCAGTCAGGAGAAGGTGGGCATATTGCGGATGTCGATCAACGCGAATCCGATGGTGCCGTTGCCAGCGTGGCTCAAGAGGGTGGCAATAACACGGCCTTAGTCGCACAACGTACAAGCAACTTCGGTTACAGCGCAAACGAGGGCACCTCTGCGGTCGTCAAGCAAAGTGGCAATGACAATACTGCAGAGGTCACTCAGCTGGGGCTGGCCAACGTTGCAACGGTGGAGCAAAGCGGGACCGCTGGCAGCGTGACAGCCCAGCAGTCTGGTGCGACCGCCGGACAAGGGAACAACCTGCTGGCCAAGCAGGCTGGTTCCGGTGAAACCGCCCTTCTGACCCAGACCGGAAGTCGTAACCAGATCGACTCTGAGCAGAGAGGTTCTGAGGATCTGTTGACCATCACCCAGAATGGTAACGAGAACATCGCCAATGCCAGACAGAGCGGAACTGGTGAAACGGCGGTCGTGACTCAGCTGGGTAATGGCAACCAGGCCGATACCAACCAGCAGGGTTCTGGCAACACTGCACAGGTCACTCAGGATGGCAACAATAACCAGGCAGTGGTTGATCAGCTGGCCAGCAGCGTGGGTGGGTTTGTTACTATCGATCAGTTGGGTAGCGACAACTATGCCAATGCAGTGCAAGAGGAAGGTAGTCGCAACAAGGTCGATATTGACCAGAACGGCACTGGCAACCAGGTTGCCGCCGCACGTGGCGTTGAGGGCAAAGGAGCCTGGACTTGGGGCTCGGACAACGAGCTGGTCGTGGCTCAGAAAGGCACTGACAACTGGGCTTATGCCGATGCGTCTCACTCTGACTCTGTGGTGACAGTGACTCAGGATGGGAAACTGAATAGCGCCAAGGTCGAATCCTATCTGGGGAGCGAAAACACGCTCACCGTAAGCCAGTTAGGTGAAAAACACGTGGCCAATGTTTACGTCAATGGCGGCATGGGCGGTGGCAATAACGAAGTCGACGTTGCACAAACCGACAGCCTCAACACTGCCAATGTGACTGTCTATGGCAGCGATAACATGGCCTATGTCTATCAGGGGTCTGGTAGCAACTGATGGTTGTTTCCGTATTCAGGGGCCTGCGGGCCCCTCTTTTATTGGTGCTGCTCTGTGGGTTGATGCTGGTTTATCGCGTTCCTTCACCAGCAACTGCAAGGGAAACCGAGATAGAACCCGATCCGTCGATCCGCTTGTCCCTCAATATGGTGCAGAGCGAACAGGGGCTGTCACTTGCACCGACGCTGTTCAGCAAGCGCGACGTGACGGTGAGTGTCAGGTTGCTGGTGCGCAGCGAAGGGGCAGCCGGGAGCACGACTCAGCGCCAGAGCCGTAATCTGTCGCTGCAGGCTGGAGTGGTCATGGCGGTTGGCAAAATAGGGCTGGGTTTGCGTTGCCCCTATCGGGTCGAGGTCACCGCCCGGATATGGCAAAACGAGCGGCTGCTGGTAGAGAAAAAAGAGCAGATGGCGTGCGCCGGATGATGCGCATTTCCTCTCATGACTGTCTATTCATCCAGTAGTCTCTATGCCATACTGACTCGCTCAGGTTTCTGTATCGAGCGTGCAACAAGATGGAAAAGATCGTGGTCCGGGGTGCTCGCACCCACAACCTCAAGAACATCAATCTGACCCTGCCCCGCGACAAGCTGATCGTGGTCACCGGCCTCTCCGGTTCGGGCAAATCCTCTCTGGCGTTCGATACCCTCTATGCCGAGGGACAGCGCCGCTATGTGGAGTCCCTCTCCGCCTATGCCCGCCAGTTCCTCTCCCTGATGGAGAAGCCGGACGTCGACCATATCGAGGGGCTCTCGCCCGCCATCTCCATCGAACAGAAGTCCACTTCCCACAACCCGCGCTCGACCGTCGGTACCATCACCGAGATCTACGACTACCTGCGTCTGCTGTTTGCCCGGGTCGGTGAGCCCCGCTGTCCGACCCACGCCATTCCGCTCGCCGCCCAGACCATCAGCCAGATGGTGGATCAGGTGCTGGCCCAACCGGAGGGGAGCAAGCTGATGCTGCTGGCCCCGGTGGTGCGTGACCGCAAGGGGGAACACACCAAGCTGCTGGAGAATCTGGCGGCCCAGGGCTACATCCGTGCCCGTATCGACGGCGAGGTGTGCGACCTCTCTGATCCTCCGACTCTGGAACTGCACAAGAAGCACACCATCGAGGTGGTGGTGGATCGCTTCAAGGTGCGCGAGGATCTGGCGCTGCGTTTGGCCGAGTCGTTCGAGACGGCGCTGACCCTCTCCGGTGGCATAGTGCTGGTAGTGCCGATGGACGGCGAGGAGGGGGTTGCCCCCATGACCTTCTCTGCCAACTTCGCCTGCCCGGAGTGCGGCTACTCCATGTCGGAGCTGGAGCCGCGCATCTTCTCCTTCAACAACCCAGCCGGAGCCTGCCCGACCTGCGATGGCCTCGGGGTGCAGCAATATTTCGATCCGGCCAAGGTGATCGGCGATCCGGCCATCAGTCTGGCCAATGGCGCCATCCGTGGCTGGGACAAGCGCAGCTTCTACTACTTCCAGATGCTGAAATCCCTCTCCGAGCACTACAGGTTCGATCTGGAGACGCCGTGGGAAGATCTACCGGTCAAGACCCAGGAGGTGATCCTGCGTGGCTCCGGTCGCACCGAGATCGAGTTCCGCTACATGAACGACCGCGGCGACGTGGTAGTGCGCAAGCACCCGTTCGAGGGGATCCTGCACAACATGGAGCGGCGCTACCGGGAAACCGAGTCCAACTCGGTGCGTGAAGAGCTCTCCAAATACATTGCCAACAAATCCTGTGCCAGCTGCGGTGGTAGCCGACTGCGGGAGGAGGCGCGCCACGTCTTCGTCGACAACCGCAACCTGCCGGCCATCGCCGAGCAGTCCATCGGCGATGCGCTCGCCTTCTTCGAGGGGCTGAACCTCACCGGTCAGCGCGCCCAGATTGCCGAGAAGATATTGAAAGAGATCGTCGAGCGGCTCGGCTTCCTGGTGAACGTGGGTCTCAACTACCTGAGCCTGTCGCGCAGTGCCGAGACTCTCTCAGGCGGCGAAGCGCAACGCATTCGACTGGCCAGCCAGATTGGTGCCGGTCTGGTGGGGGTGATGTACGTGCTGGATGAGCCTTCCATCGGTCTGCATCAGCGCGACAACGAGCGGCTGCTCAAGACCCTCACTCACTTGCGCGATCTCGGCAACACGGTGATCGTGGTGGAGCACGACGAGGATGCCATCCGCCTCGCCGACCATGTACTCGATATCGGCCCGGGGGCGGGCGTGCATGGTGGCAGTATCGTGGCGCAGGGCACCCCCCAGCAGATCATCGACAATCCGGAGTCGCTGACCGGTGACTACCTCTCCGGCCGCAAGCAGATCGCCATTCCGGCCGAGCGCACCCCGCTTACCGGCAAGTGGCTGAAACTCAAGGGGGCGAGCGGCAACAACCTGCGCAACGTCAACCTGGATCTGCCCATCGGCGTGATGACCTGCGTCACCGGCGTCTCCGGCTCCGGCAAGTCGACCCTGATCAACGACACCCTGTTCCGCATCGCCCACCGTGAGCTGAACAAGGCGACCGAGTCTACGCCTGCGCCTTATCGCAGCGTGGAAGGGCTGGAGCATCTGGACAAGGTGGTGGATATCGACCAGAGCCCCATCGGCCGTACCCCGCGCTCCAACCCGGCCACCTATACCAGTTTGTTTACTCCGATCCGCGAGCTGCTCTCCGGCACCCAGGAGGCGCGTTCGCGCGGCTATCAGCCGGGCCGTTTCTCTTTCAACGTGAAAGGGGGGCGCTGCGAGGCGTGTCAGGGGGATGGGGTCATCAAGGTAGAGATGCACTTCCTGCCGGACGTCTACGTGCCGTGCGATGTCTGCAAGGGCAAGCGCTACAATCGCGAGACCCTGGAGGTGAAGTACAAGGGCAAGAACATCCACGAAATCCTCGAGATGACAGTGGAAGATGCCCGCGAGTTCTTTGATCCTGTGCCGGCGGTGGCGCGCAAGCTGCAGACCCTGATGGACGTGGGCCTCTCCTATATCCGTCTTGGCCAGTCTGCTACTACCTTGTCGGGCGGCGAGGCGCAGCGGGTCAAGCTGGCGCGTGAGCTCTCCAAGCGGGATACCGGTCAAACTCTATACATTCTGGATGAGCCGACCACAGGGCTGCACTTCCACGATATCCAGCAACTGCTCAAGGTGCTGCACCAGCTGCGGGATCGCGGCAATACCATAGTCATCATCGAGCACAACCTTGATGTGGTAAAAACTGCCGACTGGATCGTCGATTTGGGACCGGAGGGCGGCGCCGGTGGTGGCCGCATTCTGGTGACGGGGACGCCGGAAGAGATTTGCACCAATAAAGAGTCTCATACAGCTCGTTTTTTGCGGCCACTATTGGCGCGATAAGCCGTTATAATCGAGGGGGCCTTTGGCCCCTTTTTGTTATAAAAATCGGGAGCATAGGGCGAAGCTCGTCAAGTGTGGGCAGGCTTGGCATCTCAGCATCATGGTAATGGATATATCGGGTTATGGCTCAGGCTCCGCGCACGATTGATCATCAGTTGGCTTACTCCATGTTCCCCATCTGGCTGGGGGCGATCCTGCTATTGCTGGTCCTGCTGGCGTGGGCCCAGATCCCGTCTGCCAGCCGGATTGAAGAGCAGCGAATGAAGGAGCATCTGCTGCGCGTGACCAAGGCGGTGCAGGCGGATGTGGCCGCTCTGGATGCATTCAGTCGGGATTGGGGCATCTGGGATGACAGTCACCGTTTTATGGACAACAAAAGCAGGGCGTACATCGAATCCAACCTGTTCAGTGATATGCCGATGCGGGATTTTAGTCTCAACCTGATGAGCTTCATGGATCTCGCCGGTTACGAAATCTGGACGCGCACCCTGCTACCCGATGCGCCGGGGATCAATCCGGACCAGTTTCCCTACTTCCTTGATGAACTGAAAAAGCAGTTAAGGGCGCGCTCGGTGGCGCAAGGGGGCATCAATCTGCACGGGATCCGTGCTTCCCAGTGGGGGCCGCTGATGTACTCGTGGCAGCCGATCAGAAACAGTGACGAGTCGGCACCGTTCAACGGTTTCTTGCTGGTTGTACGTTGGCTCGACAAGGCCTACCTCGAGCAAGTATCGGAGCGTACCGCGCTGCCACTGGCGATCTCCCACGCCAATCTGGATGTCACAGCTACCTTCAAACCACTGAAACCGCAAATAACGTATCGCCTGATCGACCTTGGGCTGACCCGGCTCAGGGGAGAGGTGCGACTGCTCAACAGCGATAACCAGCCGGTACTGACCCTGGTGATTGAGGAGGAGAGAAAGATCTTGAGTGGCGTCATGGAGGGGGCGCTCTGGACCTTTATCGGCATGCTGTTTATCAGTTTTATCTGCGTCATGATCGCCATGTACCGGCTCAACAGCATTGTGCTTACCCCGTTGCAGCAGCTGGTGTCGGCGCTGCAACGCTTTGGCGATCGGCCAGATGCCACCTTGATCCCCTATATCGACAGCAGCGCCGAGATGGCGACCCTGAGCGGCAAGTTCAAGGAGATGGCCAGCAAGGTTAGTCAGCAACACGATGATTTGTTGGAAAAATCCAGCCAGATGGAGATGGCTGCATTCACCGATCCCTTGACCCGTTGCTTCAATCGTCGCTATCTCGATGGCTGGTTGCAGGCCAACTGGGCCAAACCTTGTCTGTTATTGCTGCTGGATCTTGATCATTTCAAGCGGATCAATGACCGCCTTGGCCATGACATCGGGGATCTGGTGCTGAAACAGTTGGCGGATCTGCTGCGCAAGGTGGTGACAGGAGAGCGCGAGCCGATCATCCGGCTGGGCGGGGAGGAGTTCTTGTTGCTGCTACAAGTGGATGACGAGCAAGAGTTGGCGTTGCGGGTCGAATATCTGCGCCAGCGTGTCGCTCAGCACCGCTTTGGCAGAGAGGATGCGCCACTCTGGTTGACGGTGTCTCTGGGGTTCTGCCGCTATCCGTTGCACCCGGAGTGTCCGGATTCATTCTGGAGTCACAGCTTCAAACTGGCGGACATGGCGCTGTATCAGGCCAAAGTCGGCGGGCGAAATCGGTGGTGTGGCTACGCTGGTAGCCTCTCTGTGGAGGGAATGGGCCAGACTCCGGAACAGCTTGCCGAAGGGGGGCATATCACCCTGCTGCACTCTGTCAATCCGGATTAACCCTGCCGTACCAATACCAGATAGGCCAGGGCGACAATAAAACCGAGCAGGATAAAGAGAAAGGATCCGATTCCCCACACGGCCGCGAGAAAGGCCCCCACCTTTTGCCATTTCGACTCATTTTTCATAAATAAACCATTACTTACCAGTAACTTGTATGGCGCAAAAAATACGCTGATTTACACATATAAACAACAATTAATAGCCGCTCTGCCGCGCAATAAGATGTGGTTTGTTTGCTCCTTTTGGCGCTGAATGCGGGTAGTTACAACCTGTCGAAACAGGTATTTCAGCTTGTTGTCTGGGGACTCAACGAGATTGGGAGGGCGCGCAAAGATGTCACACCAATCGATTTATTTCTGTGCAACCTTTGCTCCAAGTCAATAACTTTGCATTTACAAGGGCATATAGTCAGCGGGCTTACAGCATCAAATGAAAACAAAAAAAGGGATTACGTGATGAAAAAATTACTTCCTCTGATGATTGCCGCTGCAGTGACCTCTCCTTTCGCCATGGCCCATCAGGCTGGTGATATTCTGGTTCGTGGTGGTTTGGCATTTGTATCGCCGCAGGAAAGCAGCACGCCTGTAGAGCTGGAAATTAATGACAACATGCAATTGGGATTGACTCTCTCTTACATGATTACTGATAACTGGGGTGTCGAATTGCTGGCTGCAACCCCCTTCTCTCATTCAGTCAAACTGGGTGGCGCTGAAGTTGCCAAGATCAAGCATTTGCCGCCGACTCTGATGGGTCAGTACTATTTTGGCGATGCTCAAAGCAAGGTTCGCCCGTATGTCGGTATTGGCGTGAACTACACCACCTTCTTTGATGAAGAGGGTCGTGGTGCACTGTCAGGAACCGATGTCAAAGTCGATGACTCCTGGGGTGTTGCCGGACAAGTTGGTATCGATATGGCGATCACTGACCGCTGGTTTGTCAACGGTTCAGCCTGGATCATGGATATCGATACCGATGTGCATACAGCGATTGGCACCATTAATACCAAGGTCGACCCGATGGCCTTTATGGTGGGTGTTGGCTACCGCTTCTAATGATTCTGACTGCGGTTCTGAACGGACCGCGGAAGATAGCAAAGTACGTCTCTTTCAGCCCGGCTTGTGCCGGGCTTTTTTCGTATGGCTGATTTTGTCTGGACTGTGATCCAACCCGATACAAATCAATTAAATACCTGCCGCTTTATTTCAGTTATTCGCCACCCCTGCCGATAGTGACTATGTTCACTTTACCTTCCCCCAATGAGTGAGGATGTCTCCATGGGTTTATCTATCGTGCAGCGGATCATCGCCGGATTCGTGTTGATGCTGCTGTTGCTGATCCTGCTTGGTGTGATCAGTACCTTTAAAATCAAGGGTATAAATGACGGCCTCTCTGCCGTATCTGACCGGGCAACCCCGCTGGTGGTGGCTGTCGCAGGTCTCAAGGGGGCACTGCAGGATAGTAACCGCTGGGTGTTGGTCTACCGCACCAGTGAAGATGCCGCCCAGTTGCCGCAGCTGGCCAATCAGTTCAAGGAGCAGCAGAACCGCTTCGCCCAGCTGAGTCAGGAGATGGGTAAATTTACCGATGTAGCGGATGCTCGTGCCCGCTTCCAGCAGGTCGAGAGTGCTACCACTCAATTTTATGGCTTGGCGGATCAGGTGTTGGCCCAGCATCGGCAGTGGGTCAGTGCACTGGAGCAGCGCCACAAGCTGGAGATGGAATTTATCCGCCTTGAGGATACCTACCAGTGGGCGGCGGATCTGCTGCTGCAACAGACCGCCAGCAAGCGCTCCATGCGCAACAAGGCGGAACTTATTACCTCAGGTATCGCCCGCGATCTGAAGAATATCCGCCGTGCCGATGCCAGAACCGACCTGAACGAGCTGGAAAAGGTGTTGAGCAAGGACATCGAGATGGCCCGCAAGCGGTTGGAGCAGGTGCTGGTGCCTGATGATGTGAAAGCGCGCTTTGTCTCTAATCTGGATCGGATGCAGGAGCTGGCACTTGGCGCTCAGGGCTTGCTGGCAACCATGCGTCAGGCTCAGCAACTGGCGCTGTCGCTGGCCACACAAAATCAGCAGCTGGATGCCAGTCTGGTCAATAGCCTCAATTTGCTCGATGAGATGGGCAAGTCTGCCGGAGCCATCGCCAGCGATAGCCGGATCAATGCCGATGCAGCGGTCAGTAGCGCCAGCTTCTGGATCCTGGTGGTTGCTGCGATGTCGGCCGCTGCCGCGCTGGTGATCGGCTATACCACGGCGCGCAGCATTCAGCGCCCGTTGCAGATGATCAACAAGGAGCTCGATTACATGGCGGCCGGTGACATGACCCGCCGCATCAACTACCGCAGCAATTGCGAATTTGGCAGCCTCTCTCGCTCCATCGATACGCTGGCGGGCAAGACCGGCGAGCTGCTATCTCAAATCAATGCGGGCTCTCGCCATCTGGTGGATGAGGCGAGCCGCGCCGCCGAGATCAGCGAACGGGCCATGTCCCGGGTGCAAGAGCAGAAGAACCAGACCGATCAGGTGGCCGCCGCCATTACCGAGCTGGAAGTGAGCGCCACCGAGGTGGCCCGCTCTACCGATGGCACCAAGCGGGAAGTGGACCAGGCCGATGAAGAGGCGCGCAATGGTCGCCAGAAAGTGGCCACCACTCGCCGGATCACCGAGCAGCTGGCTGGCGCCATGGAGGAAGCGGTCGGGATCACCTACAAGCTGGGCGAATTCAGTAACAACATTGGCAGCATTCTCGATGTGATCCGCAGCATCGCCGAGCAGACCAACCTGCTGGCGTTGAACGCCGCCATCGAAGCGGCCCGTGCTGGCGATGCCGGCCGCGGTTTTGCGGTGGTGGCCGATGAGGTGCGGGCGCTCGCCAATCGCACCCAGACTTCGACCGAAGAGATCCAGGGGATGATTGAGAACCTGCAGAGCTCCAGCAAGCATGTGGTTGAAGTGATGGGGCGTAGCCAGGAGCAGACCCAGAGCTGTGTCGAGCAGACTCGCGAGATGGATGTGGCGCTGCAATCCATTGCCGATCGGATGGGGGCCATCAAGTCGATGGCGGATCAGGTGGCCCATGCCGCGCAGGAGCAGATCTCCGTCAGTCAGGGGGTCGCTCGTCATATCGCCGGTATTGCCGATGTGGCATACGAGACCGAGCGGGAGGCGCGCGAATCCGCCAGCAGTAGCGAAGTGCTGGCCGACCTGGTCGCCAAACAGCAGCAATTGATCGCACATTTCAAGGTCTAGGAGGGCTTATGTCTAAAAAGTGGATTGGAGCCCTGAGTCTCCTGTTGTGTGGCCAGCTGATGGCCAGCGAGCTGGTGATTGAAAGCTGGCGAACCGATGACAAGGCGTTGTGGGAGCAGAAGATTATCCCGGCATTTGAAGCGGCGCATCCCGGCATCAAGGTGAGTTTTCATCCGGTGCAAAATGTCAACTACATGCCCACTCTGTGGGAGAGCCTGAAAGGCGGTAAGGCGGGGGATCTCATTACCTGTCGTCCGTTTGATGACTCGCTCGCCCTGTTCAAGGCGGGCCATCTGGCCGAGCTGACCGAAATGGCAGGGATGGAGAACTTCCCGAGTTTTGCCCAGTCACCCTGGCAGACGGATTCCGGTGCCCAGACTTTCTGCGTGCCGATGGCCTCGGTGATCCATGGCTTCTTCTATAACAAGAAGATCTTCAGTGAGTTGGGACTCACCTTGCCGCAAACCCGCGATCAGTTCTTCGCCGTGCTGGACAAGATCAAGGCCGACGGTCGCTATGTGCCGCTGGCCATGAGCGGTTCCGAGAGCTGGGTTGCCTCCGAACTGGGGTTCCAGAACATTGGCCCCAACTACTGGAAGGGAGAGGACGGCCGTCTGGCTTTGATTGGCGGGCAGGAGCGGTTGGACAACCCGCAATATGTGAAGGTGTTCGACGAGCTGGCCCGCTGGCGCTCCTACCTCGGTGAGGGTGGTGAGAGCCGCGATTACGCGACCAGCAACGAGTTGTTCACTTCGGGCAAGGCTGCCTTCTATGTGGCGGGCTCCTGGGAGATTGCTCCCTTCACCGGCAAGGTCGATTTTGGCGTCATGCGTCCGCCGGTGGCCAAACAGGGTGATGGCTGTTTCTTTACCGACCATACCGATATCGGTATGGGGATGAACCCGGCCAGCAAGAACAAAGAGGGGGCGATGGCCTTCCTGCAGTGGCTGACGACGCCGCAATTTGCCGAGCTCTATACCAACTCGCTGCCGGGATTCTTCTCCCTCTCCAACCACTTCTTCGATGTCACCAATCCGGCGGCCAAAGAGATGATGGAGTGGCGCGATCAGTGTGACTCGACCATTCGGGTGGCGACCCAGATCCTCTCCCGTGGTACGCCCAAGTTGGGGGATGAGCTGGCAGAGGTGAGTCAGGCTGTGCTGCTTGGCAAGATGGAGCCCAAAGCTGCCGCTGATCGACTGGAAAGTGGCTTGAAGGGCTGGTATGCCCCTCATCAGGGCAACAAGGCCAAGAGCACGGATTGTCAGTGTGATGCGGTTGCCCCTGCTCCTGTTTCAGCGCCGACGACTGAGGTGTCCGCAGCCCCCGCGACCAGTGAAACATCGGCCGTGGTGTCACCTGCGGTGACTCCCGCAGAACCCGCATCCGCGGCCGCTGCACCATTACCGGCGCCGTCGGATGAGGTGGAGCAGGCGCTCTCCAACGAGCTGGAGGCGCCACAGCAGCCACAGCAATAGGTCATCTGCATCAATAAGAGCGGGAGGCATCAGCCTCCCGTTTTTTATGGCTCGCGGCCAGCATGTATCGCTTTATTGTGCTTCGTGGGGCCAGCGGCAGAGGCTGCCGATGCGGGCAACCGGGGCAAACCCCAGAGAGCGGTAAATGCGCTGGGCATGGTAATGCTCGTCAGCCACTATGATCAGCTGTTTGGCACGGGATAATCCTGCGCGAGCCACTTGACTCAGTAGCTGGCGGCATAACCCCTGGTTGCGCCACGCATGGTGCGTGCGTACCAACTGGAAGCGCCCAAGTGTGCCGCAAAAGAAGAGGCCGCAGCTGGCGACCAGCTGCCCCTCTTGCCAGATCCCCCACCAGTCCCCGAGACCATCGGCAATCATGGCCTGATAGAGCGCTTGGCGGGATCGCAGATAGGGGAGATAGCTCTGTTCCGAGTGTCCCTCATCCCGTTCATTGAGTTCGAAGTCGAGCCACTCAGGCCAATCAGCAGTGGTGAAGGTACGTGCCTCAACCTTGTTCATGTCGCCGTGAGGAGGTGGGCAGCTCTGTTCATCCAGCGCCAGCACCACGCACTCCATATATTGGTAACCCGTTGCGACAAAACCGGCGATCCGGCTGTTTTGCCCGGCTGCCAGTGGCCATTGGAAGGTGCGGTGGCGCACTCGAGGATCTTGACCGATCAACTGATCGAATGCGGCTTCCAGCCAGCCTTTGTCACGGTCGCTGGGCGGGGTGGGGAGCAGCAGGTAGTTGCCGAAGTAATAGTCGGGAGCATCCGGCGTGCGAACCGCCCAGAACTGATCGTGCTGAACAACCTCGCCCTGATAGCGATCGAACAGCAAGTCGGTGGCAAAGCCGGGGTGAGTATCCATGATGGTGCTCCTGCAAAGACTCATTCTGTTATCGGCAGGAGTGGGAAATAGATGAAAAGGGGCCGGAGAAACCTCCGGCCAAACAATCACACGCAGATTCAGAACGTCCAGGACGATCTGCCCCCATCATAACTCGACTGGGGCAATTTTGGGATGGGCACTTTTCGGTTACGTACCGTTAATTTTGTAAATATGAAGTTCGTCAGATCGGATGTGAGGTAAATCCCTGTTGACTTTGTGTCGTTTTACTCATAAATATAAAGACGTTTAGACGTCCAAACATCCGTTTTGACGTAGGCAGATGGATTGCAGGACAGGGAGAAGAGCAGATGGGATTTCACAGTGCACGTCAGGTTGAGGCGCTCAACCAGAGCTTGGCAGATTTGAATGGCGATATATCGGTCAGTTTCGAGTTTTTTCCGCCCAACAGTGAAGGGATGGAGAATACCCTCTGGCAGTCCATCGAACGGCTGAAAGTGCTGGAACCCAAGTTCGTCTCCGTCACCTATGGTGCCAACTCCGGCACCCGTGATCGCACCCACAAGGTGATCAAGGACATCAAGGAGCGGACAGGCCTGATTGCCGCGCCGCACCTGACCTGTATCGATGCCAGTCGCGACGAGCTGCGCACCATCGCCCGCGACTACTGGAATAGCGGTATTCGTCACATCGTGGCTCTGCGCGGTGATTTGCCGCAGGGGTTGGAGAAGCCGGATATGTATGCCACCGATCTGGTTGCCCTGCTCAAGTCAGAGGCCGACTTCGATATCTCGGTTGCCGCCTATCCGGAAGGGCACCCGGAGGCCAAGAGTGCACAATCCGACCTGCTCAACCTCAAGCGCAAGATTGATGCCGGTGCCAACCGCGCCATCACCCAGTTCTTCTTCGATGTGGAAACTTACTTGCGCTTTCGGGATCGCTGCGCCGCCATCGGCATCGATGCTGAAATCGTGCCGGGGATCCTGCCGGTCTCCAACTATCAGACCCTGGCCAAGTTTGCCGGTTTTACCAACGTGAAGATCCCGCGTTGGATGCATCAGCGTTTTGAGGGGTTGGATAACGATCAGATGACTCGCAATCTGGTGGGGGCTAGCATCGCCATCGATCAGGTGCGCGTGCTGAGTCAGGAAGGGGTGAAGGATTTCCACTTCTATACCCTGAACCGCTCCGAGCTGACTTATGCCATCTGCCATACTCTGGGGGTTCGTCCCAAGGGTTGACCGGTGGTCACCGCGATAAAAGCAAAAAGCCAATGAGTTGCTCATTGGCTTTTTCGTTATGGCCGATTATCAAGGTCTGGTCGGGGCGATCTCTTTTGGCTCAAGATCGATAACCGCATTACCGGCAGCCCCCGGATACTGGCGATAGACCTGATCCTGCTCCAGTGTGTAGAAGGTATCCAGATAGTCGTCGTTGTTGGTCATCCAGGAGTCGGGCAGTGCCTTGACGATGCGACCGCCGAGATCGAGGAAGGGCAGGGCTTCCGGCACGCCACCCGCAGTAAAGCCGAGTTTGAGAGCTTCAATCAGCAGGGCGCTCAGCTCCTTGTAGTTGACGTTGTCATCCTGCTCCATCATCACCACATCGACGGCACCCCAGCGATAGCGATCCCAGTAAACCAGGATCTGGTTGGGGGTGTAGTCTGTGTTGTCATAGTCGAGGTAGGGCATGTCGACAATATCGACCACTGGTTCATCCCGGCTGGGATTGACCCCTGCGACCACTGCATACACTTCGGCTGCGCCGAGCAGCCAGGGCTCCTGATCATCCTTCAGTCTGATCTTTTTCAGGATACTGGTCTTGAGCGGCGCCGTGCTGGCCGCCACTCGCGGAGCGCTTTGCAGATCCGCATTGGCCAGCGCCTTGCGCATCACCTTCAAGCCTGCGTTCTTGGCTTTGACGGGATCGGCTTCGACTACCAGAACCGGCCGGGCCGGTGCCTTGTCCACATCCAGATAGACGGGATTGCCAGCGCTGTCGAACGCTTCAATGGCGCTCCAGCTCTTCTCATCTCCACTTGGAACATAGGCGACCAGCGGTTCGACACCCTGTTGCAGTGCGGTGGCCTGATCGGTGTTGGCCAGTCGCAACTGCATCAGTTGCTTGACCTCGCCATCCAGTCCTTGCCGGCTGATGGCCGCCTGGTTGGCATCGCTCGCCTGCCGTTTAAGCCGTGGGCTGGCCTTCTGCAGCAGGTTGGGAAGCGGGCTCTGGTATTGCTGATTGCTCAGCAGGGGCAGCAGGTTTTTCTGCTGAAGTGCGAGCTGGCGAGCCAGCTCTCGATCTGTATCGGCAGCCTGGACGCTCGTAGCACCCAGTATGGCCAGTAGTAACAAGACAGCCTGATTTTTCATTTTTATACTCCGTTGCATGGAACCTGACAGGGCACCATGTCCGGGAAGATTGGTGCCCTGACGCCACTAGAAGGAAATTAGTTTCACTTGTGAATCATTTTATGTGGATAGTGTGCAGAGGTTCACGGTTTGAGGTTCAATTGATTCCTTTGTCGATATAATTGGAACTGATAGATAGCCAGACCAATCAGCAGACCCCAGCAGGCTGCCGCGATGCCGAGCAGGCTGATCCCGGACGCGGTAATAATAAAGGTGAGCAGCGCAGCTTCTCGCGCTTCATCCTCTTGCAAGGCAGAGTGCAGGCTGCTGCCGATGGTGCCTAACAGGGCCAAACCAGCGACGCAGGTGACAAGGGCTGCCGGAAAGGCGCTAAACAGGGCCGCGACGGTTGCGCCGAAGCAGCCGGTCAGGAGATAAAAGCAACCCGCCCACACCGCAGCTGGCCAGCGGCGCTTGGTATCCGGGTCGACCTCTTTGCCCATGCAGATGGCGGCAGTGATGGCGGCCAGATTGAAGGCATAGCCGCCAAAAGGGGCGAGCAGCAGGCCAGTCAGGCCAGTCCAGCTGATCAGCGAGGAGGTGGAAGGCTGATAGCCGTGGGCCCGCAAGATGGCAATTCCCGCCATGTTTTGCGATGTCATGGTGACAATGAACAGCGGCAGCGCGATACCAAACAGAGCATCAAGGGAGAAGGCTGGCCATGTCCAGAGCGGGCTGGCGAGTTGCCAGTGAAGGGTGCCCATTTGCAAATCCCCCCGCACGCTGCAGATCAGCATCCCCACTCCCAGTACCAGCACCATGGTATAGCGGGGCCAGAGATGACGACCCAGCAGGAAGGCCAGCAGCAGGGTGCCAAGCAGCAAGGGATCTTGCGGGGCGACCTTGAACAGATCCAATCCGAATCTGAGCAGCACGCCAGCGAGCATGGCGGCGGCCAGTGGAGCCGGGATATGTTTCATCAAACGGTCGAACCAGCCGCTGATGCCACACAGAGTGATCAGCAGGGAGGAGATCACAAAGGCGCCGATGGCTTCCGCCAGAGTGAAGTTGCCCAGCGTGGCGATCAGCAGTGCCGCGCCCGGTGTGGACCAGGCGGTTAGTATGGGTATGCGGTAATAGAGAGAGAGGCCGATGCAGCTCACCCCCATGCCGATCCCCAGCGTCCAGAGCCAGGAGGCGACTTGAGCTGTATCTGCACCCGCCGCTGTGGCGGCCTGGATGATCAGGATGACGGAGCTGGTGTAGCCGACCATCACGGCGATAAAGCCTGCGACCAGATGGGGGATGGCGAAGGGCATGACTCTTCCTCTTGGCGTTGTGACGTGCTGTGCGTTATTACGTACAATACAGCTTTGACTATATCGCTGTGCGCTATAACGCACAAGGTGCATCGTGCAAGAGTAATAAAGAGGCAGTTATGCAAGAGATGAGTCAGCATCTGGCTGCTCGACTGAAGGGGCTGCGCAGCGAGCGTGGCTGGAGCCTGGATGCCGCCGCGCGCGAAACGGGTGTCAGCAAGGCGATGCTGGGGCAGATTGAGCGGGGAGAGTCCAGCCCGACGGTGGCGACGCTATGGAAGATAGCCACCGGTTTTCGAGTCTCATTTTCCAGTTTCATTGAGCCCACACCAGCCGTGCAGGAGGAGGTGCTCTATCGCACCGCCGATGCCATTCGCCAGCAGCCTGCGGGAGAGGGCATGCAAGTGGCGCCGCTCTTCCCTTATGAAAACCGGTTTGGCTTCGAATTGCTTGAGCTGACCCTGTTGCCGGGTTACCAGCGTGAATCCGAGCCCCATGAGCCGGGAGTGACCGAACATGTCATCGTCATCAGCGGCATGATGGAGGTGCTGGTGGAAGGGGAGTGGCGTTCATTGGTGCAAGGGGAGGCGGTGCGTTTTGCTGCCGACCGTCCCCACGGTTATCGCAATCTGGGCATAGCCCCGGCGATTTTCCACAACCTCATCCACTATCCGGTGGCAACACCCTGAACATGTTCCGCAGTCATCAACCCGGTCGACCATCTGCTCTGGGGCGGATCAGTATCGGGGTATAGACCCAGACAAACAGACCATAGGCAGCGATCCAGGCAAGCGCGCTGAGGTTCCAGCCATGCAGGGTATAAGCAGGCCAGAGCAGCGGAATCGCCACCCGCATTGTAGCGGCAGCGATAACCAGGGCGAATGCGCCAGTGATCCTGCGTCCTACCTGCAAGGCCCGACCGCTATGGCCGAGGGAGACTCGCGCAATCATGCCCAGGATCATGGTGCCCATACAGCCTGCGCTGAGCAGGTGACTGGCCATCGACAACGTGATGGGCAGACCCGTGCTATGTGCCGCAAGGGCGAGCAGGCCAAGAGGGATAAACAAATAGGCGAGATGGAGTGACCACAGCAGGGGATGCGCAAGGGTCGATGGCATATGCCAACGCAGTTGCCGCCACAGATGCAAACTCGCCGCCACTATATAGAGAGGCACTATATATATGCTGGTGACCCATTGGGTGGGGAGCAGCAGCCAGCAGAGCAAGATAAGCCACTGTGTCGCGAGCGCAGTCCGTTCCAGCCAGAGTCGAGGTGCAGCTTTCTCCTGACCGGTTGCTCGGGCGGTGAAGAACGGAATCACCCTTCCACCCATCACGGCTATGAGGGTGGTAAACAACAGCACCGTTGTGATCAGCAGATGCTCAACGGTGGTCCAATCGGCCTGCCATAACCAGCTGGCGCCATTGAGCAGGGTCAGTATCAACAACAGGGGCACGAAGAAGAGGTTGCGCCATTGCCGGGTTATCAAGATAGGCTTGGCAAGGAACCAGGCGCAAAGCGGCAACCAGAGCAGGTCTGCCACCATCAGGAGCGTATTCTCTTCACCCAGCCAGGGTAACAAGGTCCTTGGTAACATCCACAACCCCACCACCAGCGCCAATGGCCAGCTTTGAATACCGGGATAGGCCGTCCAGTTCTGCACCGCGGTGAGCAGAAAACCCGCGACGATGGCAGCCCCGAAACCAAACAGCATCTCATGACCATGCCACCAGGTCGGGTTGGCAATCTCTGGCAAGGTAAGCCAACCGTTGAGCTGCCCCAACCAGAGCAACATGGCGACGGCAGCAAACAGAGCACCGAACAAGAAGAAGGGTCGGAACCCCAAGCGGAACAGCGGGACGATTTGCTCTTCCTTATGGCTATCGAGGATTTGATGCATGAGGGCGTTCCAATTAAACATTTGAGATGGCAATTATAAATTGGCTTTTACAATGTTCAATTTAAATCCGGCAATAGTCAGAATTGATGCCATTTCGAGCAAAAAAAGAGGTGGTTGCTTGATATCTGAGCGAACGAACTTTTTTGCTGAAAAAGCCCTTGTCATCCCGGCGCGGCTCCCTATAATGCGCCCCTACCAGCACGGCGGAACACGCCAACCTGATG
>OGGR01000012.1_pt1 | contig 190698 bp, 161 predicted proteins | sample 1571321 | NCBI WGS metagenome assembly OGGR01 (sample SAMEA2582048, study PRJEB24529) | metagenome | biome: Human gut stool | place: China | collected 2011 | reverse complement strand
CCTTCGGGTTATGAGCCCGACGAGCTACCGAGCTGCTCCACCCCGCGTCCGAATTTTTCTCGAAGTGGCCGAGCATTAGCCAGTTCGATTTCTCCTTTTCCACCAACCGGTTACACCGGTTTGACTGGTCAGGATCTCAGATGGTTGCGGGGGCCAGATTTGAACTGACGACCTTCGGGTTATGAGCCCGACGAGCTACCGGGCTGCTCCACCCCGCGTCTGAGGTCGCCAATAATAGGCGCCAGTGCACAGATTGCAAGTAAATATCTCAAAAAAAGTTTATTCGTAGATTAATCGGACAAATAGTGCGGTCATTAGCAGCATCATGCTGTTTTTTCAGGCAATCGAGTCCTTGCCAGGCATCCGGCACTACACTCAATAAGGTGAACACTCCTCATTTTGGGTAGGTAGAATATGCGCATCTCCGCCGGTCACTGCCGTCAGTTGGGGGCCACACCCGACAGTAACGGCGTCAACTTCGCGATCTGGGCACGCCTCGCCAGCCGGGTCGAACTGCTGCTCTTCGCAAGCGCAGACGATGCGACCCCCGAGGTGATCCCCCTCTCCCCGCGCCTAAACCGCACCGCCTACTACTGGCATATCCATGTGGAGGGGATCTCGGTCGGGCAACGTTACGCCTATCGCATTCAGGGCCCGTGGCGCCCATATGGCGGCACCCGCTTCGATGCCGAGAAGGTGTTGCTCGACCCTTACGGCCGCAGCATCGAGCTTGGCGCCAATTACGATCGATGGGCGGCGGCCCGTCCAGGCAGCAATCTGGCTTGTTGCGCCAAGAACAAGGTGGTCGATACTCGCCACTACGACTGGGAAGGAGACAAACTGCCCGCTCACTCCCTCTCCCGCTCGGTGATCTACGAGCTGCATCTGGGGGGCTTTACCAAGTCCCCGAGCTCCGGGGTCGATCCGGCTCTGCGTGGCACCTATCTCGGGCTGATTGAAAAGATCCCCTATCTGCAATCTCTCGGCGTCACCGCCGTCGAGCTGCTGCCGGTGTTCCAGTTCGATCCTCAGGATGCGCCCAAAGGACTCTCCAACTACTGGGGTTACAGCCCCATGTCCTTTTTCGCTCCGCACGCCCAATACGCCTGCGGCGATGATCCATTGACCGAATTTCGCGACATGGTCAAGGCGCTGCACAAGGCCAATATCGAGGTGATCCTGGACGTGGTTTACAACCACACCGCCGAGGGGGGTGATGATGGCCCCACCTTCTCGTTTCGCGGCATCGACAACGAGGCCTACTACATCCTCGACAACAACCAGAAGGACACCAACTATTCGGGCTGCGGCAACACCTTCAACGGCGCCCATCCGGTGGTGCTGCGGATGATCATGGACAGCCTCCACTTCTGGCGTCAGGAGATGCACGTCGATGGCTTTCGGTTTGATCTGGCTGCCATTCTGTCGCGGGATGAATCGGGTCAGCCGCAGGCCAATGCCCCCACTCTGCGCACCATAGATACCGACCCCAACATCGCCGACATCAAGCTGATTGCCGAAGCTTGGGACGCGGGGGGACTCTATCAGGTGGGGTCACTGGCCGGCGCCCGCTGGCGTGAGTGGAACGGCCAGTTCCGGGATGATGTGCGCCGCTTCCTGCGCGGGGATGACAACAGCGTCACCGCCTTTGTCGAGCGGCTCTGCGGCAGTCCCGACATCTACCACTATCACCACGCCGATCCCGAGAAGAGCATCAACTTCGTTACCTGCCACGACGGTTTTACCCTGTGGGACTGGGCCAGTTACAACAGCAAGCACAACGAGGCCAACGGGGAGGAGAACCGTGACGGCTGCGATCACAACTTCAGCTGGAACCACGGCCATGAAGGGGTAACGGAAGATCCCCAGATCAACGCCCTGCGGATGCGCCAGGCCAAAAACATGATGGTGGCGACCCTGCTCTCGGTGGGATCCCCCATGCTGCTGATGGGAGACGAGCTGCTGCGCACCCAGCGGGGCAACAACAACGGCTACTGCCAGGACAATGCCACCTGCTGGATGAACTGGCTGCCCAATGCCCGCAGTCAGGAGATGTTCCGCTTTATGAAGGAGCTGATCCAGTACCGTAAACACCTGTTCCAGCGCCCGGAGCAGGAGAGCATGCCGCTGTCGCTCACCGAGATCCTGCGCCACAGCGAGATCTGCTGGCACGGGGTCAACGCCGGGCAACCGGATTTCAGCCCCCACTCCCACGCCATCGCCATGTCGGCGCTGTCGAGCGAGACCAAGCTGGCGCTCTATGTGCTGTTCAACGCCTACTGGGAGCCCCTCACCTTCAACCTGCCGAGCCCCCCCAAGGGGGTCGGCGGCTACTGGCGGCGGATCCTCGATACCGCCCTCCCCTCGCCGCAAGATATCTGCACCTTCGGCATGCCGCTGGAGGGATTGACCCGGGAGTATCTCGCCCAACCGCGCAGCAGCTGCCTCTTTATCTGCGGGGCAGACGATTTCTATTGATCGATAGCTGCTAATTGATTGCTGTGGATTGATAGTTGCGATTCCTGCAAGCCAGATATGCAAAAGCCCCGAGTGTTGGCTCGGGGCTTTCTCTTTTCAGCGCCAGTGTCAGATCAGCTGGTGCAACACACTGGTAGCGGCAATCTGGGCGATCAGCAGGCCACACAGGGAGGTGGAGACCACCACAGGCGCGGTATCACGCTGCAAGTAGAGCGGGCTGAACCAGAGCAGCAGAGAGGCCACCAGCAACGCTGCCTGGGTCACCACCGCCGGGATCAGGGCATCGAGATTGGCCTCACTCCCTTGCCAGCCCACCAGCACTGCCAGCCAGACAAGGCTGGCCATCGCCCCCACCAGACCGGCCAGTGGCAACAGGGTGTTGAATGCCTTGAGACGATGACGGGCCCGCAGCAGCATCAGGTGGGCAAAGGCCGCCCCCAGTATCGCCATCTGCAGCAGGCCGCTCACCCAGCCCTGCAGTTGCAGCAGCCCGATGCCATAGAGAGCGAGCGGCAACGCTGGTAGCCAGAGCAGTGTCGAGGGGACTGAACGCTTGCCCTCCAGCCGTGACTGAGCCAGTGACAAGCCGACTCCGAGCACCAGTGCGCCCCCACCACTCCAGATGAGCCAGCTGGCCGCCTTGGCCTCTACCGCCAGCATCAGGGAGAGCGCGGTAATGACCCAGATGGAGAAGAGCTGCTGACTGATGCGCGAGCGCTGGCCAGGGCAGATATCACCGCGCCACAGCACGATGCCGAGGGCGATCAGGGCGCCAAGCGCCATCAATCCGGTGAGAGGAAAGAGCCAAAAAGGGAGTTGGACGAACACGACGCCTCCAGCAGTAAAGATTCGAGGTGCGCCACCGGGGCGCCAGAGAGGGGCGAGTATACCCAAACCGGCGGCTATCCCCAATCGCGACAAACAATCGCGGGCAAACAATCCGGGGCAATTTGCGCCAGCAGGGCCCACCTTGAAGGGTGCCCTGCTGGCAGCCATGTCCATAGGGACGGGATACGGCGCTGGCTTTAGCCCTGACCACGGGCCAGCGCCACCACCCGGGCAAACATCTGGCGGATCACCGGCGGAATATGCTCGGCGCCGAGCCGCTCCGCCTCTTCCACCACCGCCAGCGCCATTCCCGGCTTGCTGCGGTGATGGATCGCCTTGTTGATGATGTGACTGGCGCTCCACATGGCGCGCCCGCCCACCCCGGCCTCGCGACGAAACACAGCTTCAAAACCGTTGTGATAGAGGTAGTGCTCGATGTCGGCGGCAGGGAGCTGGGTCAGTCGGTCCCGCTCCCGCTCTCCCTTGAGCTGGCCCCGGGCCGAGGTGGCATACTTGAGCCCCGCCTCGTCGCCATCGGTCAGCAGGTGCCACTCGATTCCAAAATCCCGCGCCACCTTTATCAGCGGCGACTGGCCGCACTGGGCAAACTCGATGATCCGCACCCCCTCGGCCCGCAAACTGTAACCGCAGATCTGCGCCAGCTCGGAGAGCAGCCAGATCTCGGTCTCCCCCTCCACCAGCAGCCAGCAACGGGCAAACAGCGACATGGGGCGGTTGATCCGCACGTGAAAGGCAATCTTGCGCAGATCGTCACTGCTGTAGCGCTCCCCCCCCAGCTGGTGACAGAGGATATCCTGCTGACGGCGCACCAGCCGCCGCACCTGATTGAGCGGCAGGGAGGAGAGCAAGTCCCCCGAGTTGGTGGTGAGCAGCTTCTGGCCCGGCAGTTGTTCCAGCAGCCCCCACGCCAGCGCCAGCATGGTCGGATGCAGCCGGCTCTCCGGATCCTCCAGGATCATGATGGGGCGGGCTCCCTCCTCCAGCTCGCGGTTGCCACGCGCTTGCAGCAGGGTAGCCGCCATCCCCGCCATCGCCAGCTGCAGCGCGCGGTTATCGGCGCGACGCAGCAGGGTATGCAGGTTGCCCGGATTGCGCAATGTCATGGGGCGATTGATGATGTCGCGCTGACTGCGCGGCTTGTTCTTGATGGGGGCCAGGGCGTTGAAGTAGTGATCCATCAGCTGGCGCACCGCCTGCAACGCCTCTTTGAGCTCCGGTTCGCCGATCCGCTGGGGTTCGTCGATCAGCTTGTCCGCCAGCTCGCTCAGGCGATGCTCGGAGAGATCTCCCCACTGCAATGTCTCCACCCCGTTGCGAGCGGTACGGGCGTCCCGCAGCCGGAACACCGGGTTCATGGTGATGAGCATGCAGACAAGCTCGTGGGTATTGGCGATGGGCAAGCTCTTGCCTACCCCGTCGAGAAAGTCGTGAAAGGTGAGCACAGAGCCATCCGCCTGCAGCTCGGCGCTGGCGCGATAGTGAATGCGGTGGAATTTGTCCTTGTGCAGCACCCAGGAGGGGCAAAGACGGGCCAGCCGACGGGAGTACTGACACATCTGGGGTCTGTGCTCACTGAAGGTGAGCACCAGTTGCAGGTGGCGCGCCGGGGCCAATTCGGGATCTTCCGGTTGGTGAAAATCCTCGGCGGTGAACTGATAGGGCTCGGCATCCTGCCCCAGCAGACACCAGAGGGCGCGCAGCAGGCTCGATTTACCCCAGGTATTCTCACCGATCAGCACCGTTGTCTGATCCAGCCCGAGCGACAGGCGATTTATACCGCGAAAACCTTTGACTTCAATACGTTCCAGAAACATCCAGCCATGTCCACATCATTGTGATGGGGCAATAGTGGCAAAGTTACCGGAAAAATCCTATCGCAGGCGGGGCTTTTTCAACGTGAACTGTGAGGCACTGCAGGTTCGGGAGGGGTAACAACAGCGGTGCGATCTTGCGGGGCATTCCAGTGGCTGAACCAGAGATGACGGGTACGGATTTGACGTTTGCGATAATTCAATGGGCATTCCTTTCAATGGATAAGTGGTAGAGAGTACACCTCTTTTGCCCAAAGTCTCAGGGTTATCTGTGACGAGAAGATGACAATTGCGCCCGCCACTGCCCCGGCGTCAAACCAAACGCCTCGCGAAAACGATTACCGAAATGGGCCTGGGAAGAGAAGCCACACTGACTGGCGATGCTGGCCAGCGGCTCGGGGCCAGCCAACAGCTGCTTGGCCCGTTTGAGCCGCAGCCCAAGCAGATAACGATGGGGCGGGCAGCCGAGACTCTGACCGAACATGCGGGCAAAGTGATACTCGCTCAGCCCCGCCTGCTGCGCCAGCTCTGCCAGCGTGACCGAATCGGCCAGATGGGCCTGCAGATACTCCTGCACCCGTTTGATCACCACGGGCGCCAGCCCGCCGCGTAGAGGCGGCAAACCGGGAGCCTCCTCGGTATGGTGGCGATAGGCGTGGAGGATCAACATCCAGGCGCCGTGGGAGAGTGCCAACCGATCGACCCCGTGCTGCCACTGAAGCTGCATCAACTGGCGCTGCACAAGCCCGGCCGCCTGCGGATCGTCGATAAAGGTCTTGTCCACCAGTTGCAGGTGGCGCCCCTCCTTGTCACACACCTCCTCGGCGATACGGGTGAGGTGAGCCGGGGTGAAGTAGAGATGAAAGAAGCGAAACTCTTCGCGCACCAACCACTCGGATCTGTGGTGATCCGGCATGATGCACACCTTGCCGGTGCCACCGTGGCCACCCGGCCCATCGAGTCGCTCGGTCTGCTCGCCTCCTTGCAGATAGACACTCAGGGTGTGGTGGCCCGGCTTGTGATAGCGGGTCTGGTCATAGCAGTTGCGCCAACTGGCGACACCAAGCCCGGGTTCGAGCCAGCAGGCGTCCTCCAGCCGGGCGCCGGTGCTGACCAGTGCATCAAATACCCCTGCTGTTTTCATTCTCCCCTGCCACCTGTTCCGGTTATGTGTACGGGTTATCTCGCTGCCATCCATCTTACCGACCGCGCCCGCAGATGACAGCGCAGGGCGATGAAAAACCGCAAGATGGTGCAATCCAGCCATCAGGGCTCGCCCCATAGTGGGTCATCTCTCCCTGACTCACCGGAACTGTGATGAACCTGATGCTCTATCTTGCCACCGTGCTTATCTGGGGCAGCACCTGGATTGCCATCGCCTGGCAACTTGGCCCCATCCCCATCGAGGTGTCGGTGCTCTACCGCTTCTTGTTGGCGGCGGTTGCGCTGTTTGCCCTGCTCACCGCCAGCGGCCGCTTTCCACGCCTCCCCTGGCACGGCCAGCGCTATGCCGCACTGCTCGGTGCCCTGCTCTTTTCCACCAACTTTCTCTGCTTTTACCACGCCACCCGTTATATCCCGAGCGGCATGTCGGCGGTGATCTTCGCCAGTGCCAGCATCTTCAACGGCCTCAACCTCTGGCTGTTCGAGCGCAAGCGCCCCACCCAGCGCTGGTTGCAAGGCTCCTTGCTGGGACTCTTTGGCACCCTGCTGCTGTTCTGGCCGGTGCTGGCAGATGCGCAACTGGGTGCAAACGGCTGGAAGGGGCTGCTGCTCGCCTGCGGCGGCACCCTCTGCTTTTCGCTGGGCAATCTGGTCTCGGCCCGGGGCCAACGCCACGGCTATCACGTACTGCAACTGGTGCCCTGGGGCATGGTTTACGGCGTGGTGCTGTTGCTGGGCTGGGTCACATTGCTCGGGCAGCAACTGGTGGTGCCGACCGATGGCCACTATCTGGCGGCCATGGTCTACCTCGCCCTGTTTGGCTCGGTGATCGCTTTTACCGCCTATCTGACGCTGGTGGGGCGCATCGGTGCCAGCAAGGCCTCCTACGCCACCGTGCTCTTTCCGTTGGTGGCGCTTACCCTCTCCACCTTCTATGAAGGCTTTGTCTGGCAGCCGGTCTCGGTGGCCGGAGTGGTGATCAGTCTCATCGGCAATCTGGTGATCTTCGCACCGCCCTTAAGTGAATGGCGCATTCGACCGGCCAAGGCAGCAAACGACCCTTGCTCCTGAGCCAGTCAGCCCCTAAGGTAGCGCTGATCAATCTGTGACGATCCTGATGGCGATAAACAAGGGGGCGAGATGTTACTGGAAGGGCTGGAGACGCTGAGCCTACTGGCAAGTGAAGGAACCATGGCCAAGGTGGCCAGTCGCCTCTATATCAGCCAGTCGGCAGTGAGCAAGCGGATTGCCCAGCTGGAGCTGCGCCTTGGCAAGAAGCTGATTGAGCCGGAGGGGCGCCAGATCCGGCTCACCCCGCAGGCAAAGGAGCTGCTGGAACGAGTGGCCCCGAGCTTGGCCGAAATGAAGGGAGTGCTGGCCGATAGTCAGGAGCTGGCGGATCACAGCCCCCTCCCCATCGCCTGCTCCGAAACCCTGCTGGCCGGTTATCTCGCCCACTTTATGCGCGACTATCTGGAGCGCGATCCCCACCTTGCCCTCTCTACCCACCACACGCCAGTCATTCTGGCGCGGGTGCGCAGCGGTGATGCCCTGCTCGGCATCTGCGCCGGTCGGCTCCCTCCCGGCCATGGCCTCGGCGCCGATCTGCTGCTTGAGGAGCCCTTCTATCTGGTGGGCGAGGCGCAGCCGAGCCTGCCACCAGCCAACACAGAAAGTAGGCGCAAGATCCTCACCATGGATCTGGAGAACCCCTCCAACCGCTACCTGCGCGAACCGCTGGCTGATATGGGGCTGGAGCCCGCCATGGAGCTCGACTCCTATCTGGCGCTCATCGAACTCGCCAAGGCAGGTATTGGCCCTGTGCTACTCCCCGCTGGCCTGCTGGGGCTGGTGGGAGAACAGGGGGAGATCGCCCGCCCACTGCCCGGACTGGGCCGCCCCCTTCATCTGGTCTACCGACCAAACAGCCTAAAGCGCGAACGGATCGCACGGCTGGTGAGCGCCCTTCATCAACACTTTCGCCACCGCAGCGACTTACCACGTTAGCTCTGTAAAACACCAGATATGACAACGGGGCCCGAGGGCCCCGTTAACAATTGCGATGCGGCAAGCAAGGCGCACATCAGATCCAGGCAAACAACTCGGGATACTGGCTCCACACCAGCTTGGCGGACATCAGCAGGGAGACGGTCACCAGCAGCGGCTTGATCAGCTTAACCCCTTTTTTCAGCACCATCTTGGAGCCAAAGCGGGCGCCGATAAACTGCCCCAACGCCATGCAAAAACCGACACTCCACACCACCTTGCCACCAAGAGCAAAGAACAGCAGGGAGGCAATATTCGAGGTGAAGTTGAGCAGCTTGGTATGGGCGGTGGCGCGCGCCATGCCAAAGCCCGCCAGCGCCACGAAACCGATGGCAAAAAACGAACCTGTGCCCGGCCCGAAGAAGCCGTCATAAAAGCCGACACCGCCCCCCACCAGTAGCGCAAACAGCATGGGAGTCAGACGGCGGGAGCTCTCGGCATCGCTTACCCGCGGCGAGAAGTAGAAGTAGCAGGCAAAGGCCATCAGCAGGAAGGGGAGCAGGCGCTCGAGAATGGCGGCGTCTATGGTCTGTACCGCCAGCGTGCCGATGGCCGCACCGATAAAGGTGCAGATCACCGCAGGCCAGATCATGGCCCACTCAAGCAGCCCCTTGCGGGCATAGAACCAGGTGGCGGAGAAGGAGCCAAAACTGCTCTGCAGCTTGTTGGTACCGAGCACCAGCGCCGGGGGCATGCCGGTGGCCAGCAGTGCAGGTACAGTCAACAGGCCGCCGCCACCAGCGATGGCATCAATAAAACCGGCGACAAGCGCTACACCGAACAGGGCAAACAGGGTAACCAGTTCCAATTCCATCCATAGACCTCACGAGAGTGGGTTGCCCGAAGGGGCCGGGCAACCGGAGCTAACCAAAACGACGTTGTGCGGTGGGCTGCACAGGCTGTTCGCTATCCTAGCGGGCCACTGACCATGAATCTAACGAAACAGTGGCAGCCAATTGATTCCTGATTTTCATTAATTTGAGCTGTCAGACCCCTACCCAACCCCTCAGAGGGCCCGTTAGCAAGCCGTTGAAGCGACGTTCGCTTCCTTGATGGCCGCCAGCGCCTCACAGAGATGATCCTCATCGGCACCGGGGAAACGGCTGACCCGACCGGCCATGTAGCGGCTGCTGAACAAGTTGAACCAGTGCTGCAGTGCCTGCCCCGCATTGAGCTCCCCCGCCACTTCCAGCACGCAGGCCGCCACTTCGGCGGTGCAGAGGTGCTCATCGCAGTTGGCCACCCGCATACCATAGGTGGAGAGCGTATCGGGTTTGATGGCGAGCACCGGAAAACCGTCCAGATAGGGGCTCTTGTTGAACATCTTGCGTGCTTCCGGCCAGGTGCCGTCGAGCAGGATAAAGAGCGGTTTTTTACCCGGTGCCAGCGTCACCTCGCCGGTCAGGCGGGCAGGCTCCTTCTCGCAAGCGGGAAAGACTACATAGGGCTGCCAGGCGGGATCGGCCAGCAGGGCCAGTAACTCGGGATGGGGCTGGGTGCGCGACCAGAGAAACGCCCAGGTGGTATCCGGCAACACATCGGCGATCAGGCGACCGGTGTTGGAGGGCTTCATCGGCTCGCTGTCATACATCAGCAGGCAGAAACCGGCCTCCGCTTTGAGCTCGGGGCGCCACTCGCAGGCACACCAGTCCTCGCGCAGCTGACAGGCCGGACAGCGGGCCAGGGTGCCGCCACGGGCAAGAAACGGTCGGGTAGAGATACTCTTGCGCCAGGCCCGCAGGCGGTTGACGGCGTGATCAGGAACAGGCTTCATCTAGGTTCACAACTGGAGTCAAAACAGGAACGGCAGCGGTGCCAACAAGTCACGGCGCCACAGGGCGCGATAACAGAGTGCTGCCGGAAAAGGGCAAGATTGTACCGAGTTACGCGCTGGCGGAACAGCAATCCCTGCCCCTTTCGCCAGACGCAGTGCCAACCCCTCTTGTCTTACGACTCCTGACAGCTGCGCAGCAGCTCCAGCAACAGGCTGCCATCGCGCAGTGCCTTGTGCACCTGCACCGAGGTGGGCTTGGTGGGATCTTCGTAGAAGTGGGTGGATTCAATCTGCAGCCGCACCAGATATTCGGCGGGCAACTGGCTGGCCAGCGACTGGTGCAACATGGGGAAGAGCAGCCGATCGGCACGGGTGATTTCCCCCCCCAGCAGCAGCTTGCCCGGATTGAGCAGGCAGATGAGGTTGGAGAGCACCTTGGAGAGGCGACCCGCCGCCTGATGGAGAATATCCTGGCAAAGGCTGTTGCCCGCCAGCGCCAGCTCGCACAGCTCGCGAATGGTGACGCTCTCGGGCAAGTCGTGCTCCTGCATCCGTTCGCGCAGATCCCGGTATTGCCCCTCCAGCGCCTGATTGGTCACCAGGGTGCAGGCACAACCAAAGCCGCCGCAGTAGCAGCGCTGGCCATAGGGCTCGAGCTGCAGGTGGCTGAGATCCCCGAGCAGCGCATTCTCGCTCTCGATGAGCTGACCATTGACCACCATGCCGACCCCGATGTCGTTGTGGACAAACACCAGCACCGCATCGGCACAATTTTTGGCGGCCCCCCACTCCCGCTCGGCCTGGATCCAGGTGCGCACGTCACCGCTCACCAGCACAGGTACCGAGAACGCCTGTTGCAGTGTCGGGCCAAGGGGCCAGTTGCGCAGATCGTAGAAGGGGAAGTGCTTGACCATGCCGGAGTGGCGCTCTACCTGACCCGGCAGACAGAGGGCGATGCAGGCCAGACTGAGGGACTTTCTCGGCAAAAACACCTTGATGGCATGCACCAGACTGCCCAGCAGATCGGCGCGCTCCTCCTCGGTAAAGAGGTGGCGCTGGCGGGCCAGCGAACGGCCGGAGAAGTCAAACAGCGCCATATCCACGTAGCCACGGCCAAGACGCATGGAGAGAAACTGGAAGCGGCGTTCGTTGATGCGCAGCAAGGTCTGACGACGGCCGCGCCCCACCGAACTTTCACCACAGGTGACCACCAGCCCCCCATCGAGCAGTTCCCTGGTGATCTTGGTGATACTGGCTGGCGAGAGACCGGTCAGGCGGGAGAGATCGGTGCGCGACAGCTCCTTGTGCTCTTCCAGGCTGGCATAGACCAGGCCGTAGTTGAGCTGCCGGATCAAATCGATACTACCTTTCACGATCTCATTCATAGGGTATGGGGCAAAGGCTGAAAAAAAGAGGCTGGCAATTTTCACACATTATTGGTCAATCCCCAAATAAAGTGCGGCCTGAACCGGGGGTCAGGCCGCATCTTGTGGTGGCCGTCACGGACCATTGCAAGATCAATAACGGAATTGCGAGACCAGTTTGCGCAATTTGTCACCGGTACTGGCCAGATCGCGGGTGGTGCTGTTGGACTCTACCGCCGCACTGGTCAGCTCGCTGACAATCTGCTGAATGGCCACCAGGTTCTTGTTGATCTCCTCGGAGACCGCGTGCTGCTCCTCGGCGGCGGTGGCGATCTGGATGTTCATGTCGTTGATGGTACTGACCGCCATCACCATGCTATCGAGGGAGCTGGCGATATGGCTCGCCTCCTGCACCGTCTCCTGGCTGCGATCCTCGCTCGCCTGCATCACCTCCACCGCCTGCTTCACCCCGCCCTGCAGACGTTGCAGCATCTCGTTGATCTCTTTGGTGCTTTGTTGGGTACGGCCGGCCAGCGAACGCACTTCGTCCGCCACCACCGCAAAGCCCCGCCCCTGCTCACCGGCCCGGGCCGCCTCGATGGCAGCGTTCAGCGCCAGCAGGTTGGTCTGCTCGGCAATGCCGCGAATGACCTCCACCACCGAGCCAATCTTGGCGGTCTCTTGCGCCAATTGTTCGATAACGCCGGAGGCAGTATGCACCTCCCCCACCAGCCGGTTGATACTGTTGATAGCCCCGCTCACCACCCCCCGGGCGGCGTCCGATTCACGAGCCGCATCGCTGGTTGCTGTCGCGGCATTGGAGGCACTGGCCGCCACCTCCTGCGCAGTGGAGCTCATCTCGGTCACCGCGGTGACCACCTGATCGGTCTCGCGGCTGTGGCCCTGCATCTGATGGTCATAGTGCTCGCTCAAATGGTGCAACTTGTCGACCGCGCTGAAGAGGTGATTGCTGGTCTCGCCCACCTGACTCACCACCGACTGGATCCGCTCGACAAAGCGGTTGAAAGCGCTGGCCAGCTGGCCAATCTCGTCCTGACTCTGCACCTTGAGGCGCTGGGTCAGATCCCCGTCACCGTTGGCAATATCGTTCAATGCCAGCACCGCATCCGCCAACGGCTTGGTAACCCGGTTGCCCACAATGACGGTCGCCGCCAGGGTGATACCGAGGATCAACAGGATCACCAGCACACTGCTCTGCAACGAGGCATGCATATTGCTCTCGCGCTCTGCCCGCAGGGCCGCCAGCTCGTTGTCGATATCATCGATATAAAAACCGGTACCAATGGCCCACTGGTATTTGTCCAGCACCAGAGTAAAGGCCAGTTTGGGAGCATCGCGCCCGATGGAGGGCTTGGCCGTCCAGTATTCGGTAAAACCATCCCCCTGGCGCGCTGACTTGAGGATCTCCTGGATCAGCAACTTGCCCTTGGCATCCTTGTCGTTCCAGCGGTTTTTCCCCTCCAGCTCGGTACGCACCGGCAGCAGTATGGTGTTGCCCTCGAAGTCATAGACAAAGAAGTAGCCGTCACTGCTGTAACGCAGCGGCCTGAGCAACTCTTTGACCTTTTGACGATTTTCCGGAGAATCCGGCAGAGAATACACGGCATCGACGGCGGTTTTGGCCATCATGATGTAACTGCTGAGCAGTGCTTTACGCTCCTTGATAGCATTTTCCCTCGCCACCACCAGATCAGACTCCAGATCGCTCTTGGAGACCATGTAGTTACTGAGATTGACCACCAGGGCCATCAACAGTACGGGGACTGCACCCAGTAACAGGATTTTCTGCTTTAGCGTCATCTTTCACATCCTTGCAGCTGTTTTTATTGGAATTCCTTGCTTACTCATCAGTATAGGTGCTGGCAGGGCGAGCCCAGCTTTCGTTACAATTCCCTTAAACAAATCGGCCAGAACGTGAAAATCATGAATCTTTGTCCTTGCGGCTCAACCCTTTCTCTCGAATTGTGCTGTGGCTCACGTCACAGTGGCGGTGTGGCTGACACCCCGGAACAGCTGATGCGCTCGCGCTACAGCGCTTTTGTGCTCGGTCTGGGGGAGTATCTGGTCCATAGCTGGCACCCGGCCCACCTTGGCGGCCTCACCGCCGAAGAGCTTTCACGCATCGACACCCGCTGGGATGGTCTCGAGATCATCGCCAGCCAGGGCGGTCCGGAGGATGAAACCGGGATGGTGGAGTTCAAAGCCTGGTTTCTGGAGGGGGATGAGCGTCACTGCCTCCATGAGCGTTCCCGCTTCGTGCGTTATCAGGGGCGCTGGGTCTACACCGAGGGGGAGCAGGATCCGGCCCCCCTCAAGGCGGGGCGCAACGATCCCTGCCCCTGTGGCAGCGGCAAAAAGCACAAGAAGTGCTGCGGCTGACGCATCACACACCCACCAGACTCGTCAAACAGTGACAAGGGGCATCCGATGCCCCTTTTTTGTGTCTGCCATTCGCCACCAGCCCATCAACCGATGCGATGACAAGCGTGACAAATGTCACATAATGCTCATTAACGAGCGAGTTAATGAGCGTTTGCGAACGCAAATTTGGCCCATATCAAACATTTTCACTCAGAAGTAGGCCACACTGGCCTCATCTGGAAGAGATGAGACGGGCAACAATGAAAAGAATAACTACACAAGTCGTCATCATAGGCGGCGGTGCCACAGGGGCCGGCATCATGCGCGATTGCGCACTGCGCGGCATCGACTGCATCCTGCTCGAGCGCGATGATATCGCCGCCGGCACCACCGGCCGCAACCACGGCCTGCTCCACTCCGGTGCCCGCTACGCGGTGACGGATCAGGAGTCCGCCCGCGAATGCATCCAGGAAAACCGCATCCTCAAGCGGATTGCCAGCCACTGTGTCGAAGACACGGGCGGCCTCTTCCTCACCCTGCCGGAAGATGACATCAATTTCCAAACCACCTTTATGGATGCCTGCGCCCTGGCCGGTATCGAAACCCGCCAGCTCGATCCCGGTGAAGCCCTGCGCATGGAGCCCAACGCCAACCCGGCGATGATCGGCGCCATCCATGTACCGGACGGTACGGTCGACCCGTTCCGCCTCGCCGCCGCCAACGTGCTGGACGCCAAAGAGCACGGCGCGCGCATCTTTACCCACTGCAAGGTGCTGGGGCTGTTGCGCACGCAGGATCGGGTGCACGGGGTCAAGGCGATCAATACCCGCACCGGCGAAGCGTTCGAGGTGGAGTGTCAGGAGGTGATCAACGCCGCCGGCATCTGGGGCCAGCAAATTTGCGAATACGCCGATCTCGGCATCCGCATGTTCCCGGCCAAGGGCTCCCTGCTCATCATGGATTACCGCATCAACCAGCTGGTGCTCAACCGCGCCCGCAAACCGGCGGATGCGGACATTCTGGTGCCGGGCGATACCATCTCCCTCATCGGCACCACCTCGAGTCGCATCGATTACAACAAGATTGACCAGCTCACCGTCGAACCGGAAGAGGTGGAAGTGCTGCTGCGCGAGGGGATCAAGCTCGCCCCCATCATGGCCCGCACCCGTCTGCTGCGCGCCTACGCCGGGGTACGCCCGCTGGTGGCGGTGGACGGTGACGACACCGGTCGCAACATCAGCCGCGGTATCGTGCTGCTCGATCACGCCGAGCGTGACGGCCTCAAGGGCTTCAACACTATCACCGGCGGCAAGCTGATGACCTACCGCCTAATGGCGGAGTGGGCCACCGATCTGCTGGCCAAGAAACTCGGCAACAGCAAACCCTGCCAGACCGCCGAACTGAGCCTGCCCGGCTCGCGGGATCCGGAAAAGGTCTCCGCCCCCGGTCTCTCGGTGCCGGTCGAAGGCTCAGCCCAATACCGCCACGGCGAGCGGGTCATCGCCTTCTTCCGTGACAATCCCAAGGCCAACGCCCTGATCTGCGAGTGCGAAATGGTCACCGCGGGCGAAATCGAATACGCCTTGCGCGAGCTGGATGTGGACAACCTCATCGACCTGCGCCGTCGTACCCGCCTTGGCATGGGCCCCTGTCAGGGCGAGCTCTGCGCCTACCGCGCCGCCGGCCTGATGCAGGAGTACGGCAAAGCGGACGGCCGTCAGGCCTGCGTCATGCTGCGCCAGTTCCTCGAGGAGCGTTACAAGGGCACCCGCCCGGTGCTGTGGGGCGATGCCCTGCGCGAGGCCGAGTTCACCTACTGGATCTACGAAGGGCTGTTTGGCCTGGGGGAATGGACGGCGCCGCAGCTGGTTGCCGATACGCCTCGCAGCCCAACCAGCGAGACCACTCACAAGGAGAGCCGTCATGAAGTTTGACAATATCGTTATCGGCGGTGGCATGGCGGGACTCTCGGCCGCCCTGCGGCTAGTAGAGGCGGGCCAGAAGACCCTGCTGATGGCCTCCGGCCAGAGTGCGCTGCACTTCTCCTCCGGCTCGGTCGATCTGCTGGAGAGCGAGGGGGATCCCCGCGCCGCCCTGCCCGCCTTTATGGCTGCCCATCCGGATCACCCCTACAGCAAGGTGGGAATGCAGAATATCGAAGCAAGCCTGGCCGATCTGCAGCGCCACTGCGCCGAGCAGGGATTGCCGCTGGTTCGCCACGACACCAATCACCAGCGCCTGACTCCCATCGGTACCCTCAAGCGCACCTGGCTCTCCCCCGATACCTGTGCCTGCGTCACCGATGCGCCGATCCCGGACGTACTGCTGCTGGCCACCCTCGAGGGCTTTCGCGACTTTCATCCGGCACTGGCGGCCGCCAATCTGGCGACCCATCCGCGTTTTGCCCACTGCCGCATTCTGACCGGCGAAATCCGCCTGCCCCAGCTGGCCGAATTCAGCCGCAATCCCCACGAGTTTCGCTCAGCCGACATCGCGCGCCTGTGTGACAAACACCATCTGGTAGCGGACCTGGCCCGCGAGATCAGCCGCATGGTGCAGGAGAGCGGCGTACCCGGCTGCCGCCATATCGTGCTGCCCGCCTGCCTGTCGCTCGGGCTGGTTGGCCCGCGTCTGGCGGAGCTGGAGCAGCGTACCGGCTGCACCATCAAGGAGGTGGCCACCATGCCGCCATCACTGATCGGGATGCGGATGCAGGAAGCCCTCAAACGCCGCTTCATCGCCCTTGGCGGCACCTTCCTCACCAGCGAGCGGGTGCTGGGCGCCCGCTACGAAGGTGACCGGGTGGTCGGCGTACATACCCAGAATGGCGATGATCAGCTGTTCGAGGCGGACAACTTCGTGCTCGCCTCCGGCAGCTTCTTCAGCCGTGGGCTGGAATCCCGTCTGCGCGGCATTCGCGAGCCCATCTTCGATGCCGATGTGCTGAGTCTGGAGGAGCGTGATGCCTGGGCCGGTCGCCGCCTGTTCGATCACCACCCTTTCATGGGCTTCGGGGTCAAGACCGACGACAAGCTAAGAGTGCTGCGTGGCGGCAAGTCGCTCACCAACCTCTATGGCGCGGGCAGTGTCTTGGCCCATTACGACCCAATTCGTGAAGGTTCCGGCTCCGGTGTTGCCGTTGCCACCGGCTGGCAGGCTGCTGGCCATATTCTGGGCGCAGCCCAATGATGATTTTGTCCCATATCCCGTGCCTTCACACCCTACGGGAGGAGAACTGACATGCTACTGGATCACGCCAACCAAACTTTCGATCAGTGCATCAAATGCACCGTCTGTACCGCCTACTGCCCGGTTGCCAAGGCCAACCCCGCCTACCCCGGCCCGAAACAGGCGGGCCCGGATGGGGAGCGGCTGCGGATCAAGAGCCCCGAGCTGTTCGATAGCGCCCTCAAGCACTGCACCAACTGCAAACGCTGCGAAGTAGCCTGCCCGAGCGGGGTGCGCATCGGCGATATCATCGCCAAGGCCAAACACCAATACAGCGGTTTCAAACCGGGGATCCGCGAGTTCGTGCTCTCCCACACCGATCTGATGGGCAGCATGTCTACCCTGATGGCCCCGGTGGTCAACTTCACCACCGGTCTCAAGCCGATGAAGCTGGTGCTGGACAAGGCGCTGGGGGTCTCATCCCACCGCGACCTGCCCAAATACTCCCAGGGCACCTTCCGCGGCTGGTACAAGAAGCAAAAAGAAGCTCAGGCCCGCTTTGCGCGGCAGATCGCCTACTTCCACGGCTGCTACGTCAACTACAACCACCCGCAGCTTGGCAAGGAGCTGGTACAGGTGCTCAACGCCATGAACATCGGTGTGCAGTTGCTGGAGCGGGAGAAGTGCTGCGGCGTGCCGCTGATTGCCAACGGCTTCATGGACAAGGCCAAGCAACAGGCGGCCTTCAATATCAAGCAGATGGAGAACTCCCTGCTGGGTAACGAGATGCCGCTGCTGGCCACCTCCTCCACCTGCGGCTTTACCCTGCGCGATGAATATCCCCACCTGCTGGAGCAGGACAACCACAAGGTGCGGGATCGCATCTCGCTGGTGACCCGCTTCCTGTGGAACGAGTTCTACAAAGGCAACAAACCGGCGATGAAGCCGCTCAATCTGCACATCGCCTACCACACCCCCTGCCACATGGAGAAGATGGGGGGCGTCATCTACACCCTCGAATTGCTGCGCGCCATTCCCGGGGTCAAGGTGACGGTACTGGAGTCCCAGTGCTGCGGCATCGCCGGCACCTACGGCTTCAAGTCCGAAAACTACCAGACCAGCCAGACCATCGGCGAAGGGCTGTTTGATCAAATCAACCGCCTCTCCCCCGATCTGGTGATCACCGATTGCGAGACCTGCAAATGGCAGATCGAGATGAGCACCAGCTTCCGCTGTGAACATCCGATCCACCTGTTGGCCCAGGCATTGGCCTGAATCCCCCCGGCCCTTGCGGCCGTATAAAAATAATCCACGCAGAGATAAACAAAGAGCCGGCAATTGCCGGCTCTTCTTTTTTACGCTTCACACACGCTATCAGGGGTGCTGGATGATCAGGCTATGTTGATCTTCCAGCATGCTCTGCAGGATATCGTGGGACGAGGTGCTGGTGAGATTCCAGCTGGTCAGGTCCACATCCTTCAGGGTGATCTGCTGAGTTATCTGGCCATCACCCGCGGGGGAAACCGAGAGATTCACATCGCTCAGGCCATTGCTCCCTGTGGTCACCGAGGCGGAGAGATGCTTGAGCAGATCATCGACACCATTGCCAGTGACCCCTTGCAGCATATCAGCCAGATCGATCTTGTCCCCCTGTTCCGGATGGAAGTCGGTGATGGTATCGATGGCGGGCAGCCCCAGACTCCCCTCATCCCCGTGCTGCCAAACGAAGAGATCGCTGCCAGCCCCGCCGGTGATGATGTCATTGCCATGCCCCCCCAATAGACGGTCATCGCCAGAGGAGCCAAACAGCCAATCCCCCTGATCGGAACCGACCAACTCATGACCACTCTGGCCGTGCACCGTGATGGTCTCAAGGGGCGTGCTGACGGTTGAACCGCCGACACTCGACTCGGCACTGATCCCCAGCACATGGTCACCGTCGCCAAAACCGCTGAAGTAGAGCGGAACCGAGTGATCGGCCGGGATCAGCCAGTCGCCATTGCCATCGGCATGACCAACGATCTGACCATGCTCGTCCTGCACCTGCGTCCCATCCAGACCGCTGATGCGGATGGAGAGCTCGCCAGTGGCCGGATTGACCACGCTGGCATTGATGCCAAGGGGGATAACGGCCCCCTGCAAGGCATGGAACGCATGCTGATCCACCGTCAGACCCGGCATATCCGGCTCGGGAGTGACCGTGATGGTCACCTGATCGGTGTCGCTCAGAGAACCGCCCGCACCGCTGTTGCCCTGATCGGAGGTAGTGACGGTAAGGGTATCCTCTCCCCAGAAATCTTTGGCCGGTTCATAGTGCAGGTTGCTTGCCAGCAACTGGTTGAGATCAGCCAGCGACCCCACCAGGGTGATCTCGCTGGTACCCGCCCCCTGCACCATCACGGCACCGGTTGCACCCAGCAAGGTCAGTACACCATGCTCCACTCGCAGCACCATGGAGACAGGCGCACTGCCTGCATCCACATCCTTCACGCTGACACCGGAGAGCGACAGGGAGCCATCTTCCTTCACCGTCATGCTGCCAGGCAGCTGATTGACCGGCGCATCGTTGACCGGCTGCACCTCGATGGGCAGCACATCGGTATCGCTGAGTGCCCCGCCACTACCCGTGTTCCCCTGATCGTTGGTGACCATGGTCAGGGCGTCATTGCCGTAGAAATCACTGTTGCCCTGATAGGTGACCCCACCAGAGAGCAAGGCATTGAGATCGGCCAGCGTGCCGGTCAGCACCAGCGAACCGGTGCCGTTGCCGACTACCGTCACGCCGCTGCCAGCAGGCAGCGTCAGGGTGCCATGTTCCACCGACAGGGTGATCTTGATGGGGCTGTTGCCCGCATCCACATCTTTCACCTGCAAACCGTGGATGACGAAGGGCTGATCTTCCTGCGCGACCTGAGGGGTCGTTGGCATTACGTTGATTGGCGCATCGTTGACCGGACTCACCTCCACATGGATGGTGCCATTGACCTCGGGGCCAAGGGCGCCGTTGTCGAGGCTCTGGGCAGTGATCTTGAGATCCAGTGCACCGTTGGCATCATTGGTCACCAGCTCGACAGCGCCCAGCTTGCCGCCCTCGGTAGTGACCTGCCAGCGACCGCCACCCAGATCAACAACCGTCCCCGCCACGCCATTTGGCAAGCGGATCTCGGCGCCATCAGGCACCCCTTCGATGGTGACCCGCACCTGCTCGGGCTTGTTCTCATGCACATTACCCGCACTGCCGCCGGTTGGCTGGGTATCCCGGGTCTCCAGCCCCAGATCCAGAGTAATCACATCCCCTTCGGTACCACTCGCCTGACCCTGAATGTCGGCGATAAGGGCATCCCCCACTGGATTGACGGTGACGGTAAAGCTGCCACTGGTTTCGAGCGGAATGGTGAGCCCCTTGTCGAGGGTAAAGGCGCTCAGCGACAGATCTACGGTGCCGCTGAAATCAGCTGGCGGGATCAGGGTCAGCTTGGAGAAATCGGTCCCCACCGGGATCTGCCAGACGCCGCCGCCATTGTTGACCGCCGGAGCCGACAGGGTGAAGCCATCCGGTACCCCCTTGATCTGCAACGCCACTATCTTCTCAGAACCGTCGTTATCGATAAGGGTTGCGCCAAATCCGGCAAGGTTGACCGTGCCATCCTCGCTCCCCGTGACGCTGTGCACCGAGAGCTGGGCCCGATCGTTAACCGGTCTCACCTCAAAGCCGACCTGGCCGCTCCAGCTGCCGCTGTCGGTCACCTGCTGGCCACCGACCAGCGCGGTATCGACGATATCGACCTTGATGTCGAGCGGTACCTGACCGCTGAAATGCTCTTTGGGCACAAACACCAAATCCTTAAGTGCCGCCATATCACTCACAACCAGAATGTTGACCGGCTTGCCGCTGCCATCGAGGAAGTAACCATATTTCGCATCCACCGTGATGGTGACCCGCTCAACGGTTTCGAGACCGCCGCCCACGATGGAGGGGCTGATATCGGCCAGTTTCACTGAGAGATCGAGGTGGATCTCGCTATCTTCCAGATTGTCCGGCTGCCCGTCCTGGTTGGTGTCCTGCACGGTCAGTGTCAGTTCCGGATGCTCGCCACGGCCACCATTCACATCGACCACGGGGGCCACATCGACCCGTACCGTGCTGCTGTCAACCTTGATGTCGCCACTGGCGGTATCGGTATTCACCACCTTCACCTCAATATTGAGCGAACCGGCAAAGTCCTGTGGCAAGCCAAGGGTCAACCCCTCCAGGCCCGCCAGTGACGGCGGCACCTTGATGACGTACTCACCGGTCGAGATGTTGTACTCGGCCCCGCTGATGGTCACGCCCGCCGGCAACCCCTTGAGGACAATGGTCACCTCGTCGCTCGCCTGGTCGGCGGCGCCGATATGGATCACGCCTTTGAGCTGCTGACCAAAATCAACCCGGATATCCTCCTTGCCCACCAGCACGGCGTTGTCGTCGATATCGACGGTCGCTGCCGGTGTCTTGGGCGTCACTGGCTTGTTTTCAAATTCGGCACTGGTTTCCAGGCTCACTTTGACATGGGCACTGGCATCGCCATCATCGCCCCGGTCGATCACCATGGCATCGATGCGGATCGGTTGAACCTTGCCGACAAACCCGTCCGGCGCATGCAGCTTGAAGCTGCCGAGATTGCCCGCCGGCACGATCCAGCTGCCGTTACCGTTGTTGATACCGCCTACCACCACGAACTGATCGCCTGCACCACCGTTCAACACCGGCAGGTTGATCACCAGATAGTCGATCTCCTCCACGCTCGAGGGATCGAGGTCGGTAAAGACGAAGCGTCCAGTCAGGTCTATATCAGCACCGCTCTGCCCCACGAGAGCTCCACCGCTCTGGGTCAGCACGCCATCGGGCTCCACCACGGCCTGGATATCGACATGCAGATTGCCATCGATCACCTTCTCGGCCACCGCGCCCGAATCCACATCATGCTGGGTCACGGTGACGTGGCTCTGGATAGTGGTATCCCGATCGCTATCCTCCGGTGCCTTCACCAGCAGTTGCCCCCCGTTGAGCAGGCTGTCGAGCTGGGCGGCTGTCAGGGTGACCTTGCCACTGACCACGGTCAGCTGGCTCTCGACACCGCCGACTCGCAGCCAGATCTGGTAGCCATCCTCCACCCCGGAGAGACTCAGCGCCGTCACCTTCTCGGCGCCGTCAGTAAGGGTCGGATGCCAGTCCAGCACGGTGAACTGATCTTCCAGGCCATGACTGGTCTTGCTGTAGTCGGTGGCGTCAATCTCCGGTTCCACCTTGATATGCAGCGGCACATCGAAGCTCTTGTGGTCGCCATCGTTCTCGGTCACCACCACCTTGGCGATCAGGTTCAAATCCGCCGTGCTGTTATGGGGCGGCTGAATAAGCAGGTTGCCAAAATCGGAGACATCGACTTGATAGGTCGGCTTGCCATGGGCGTCGAGTCCGGCAAAGGTGAGGGTCAGCTCCTTGCCATTGGCATCAAAGACCCGGGCACCTTCCGGCAGCCCTTGCAGCACCACGTTGAGGCTCTCGGAGGTGTCGTTCGGGGTATCGACCCACTCGCCCGAGGTGAGGGTAAAGTTGAGCGGTGCCCGTCCATCCTCACCCACTGTGGTGGCATAGCCTGTCCCTTCGGCCTCCCAGCCGGTATTGCCAAGCTCGAAATGGGGCTGATCCACCACCCCCACCAGATCCACATGAATGGTCTGGGAGCCCGTCTCCTTTTCGTTCACCACGGTATGGGTCTGGCCACTGGCATCGGTCAAGGTCGCCGTGTCTTTCACCACCCCCTTGATGGTCAGATCGAAATCGACGTTGCTATTTTTCGGCGGTTGCAGCTTGAGTTCGCCAATCCGATCAAAAGGAACCTCATAGTAACCGGCTATGTTCTGTGCAACGGCGGAACCACCCAGCAACAAGGTTGCACCGTCAGGCAGGCCACTGATGCGGACAAACATCTGCTCGGAGCCATCGAGTTTGTCACCCAGATGAGCAAGGGCAATCTTGCTGCCCAGATCGAGCAGGGTGTCTTCCTTGCCCTGAATGTCACGCACGGTGAGCTTGGCGTCATCGGCCACCGGATTGACGTTGATCACCAGATCAATCTTGTCTCCCTGCGCCGTACCCTGACCCTGAGCGATCGGGTTCTTCTCGGTGCTGATCGGCGTCACCGACAGCTTGATGTCACCGCTGAAATCCTTGCCCGGAACCACAGTCACCTTGTTGATGTTGCCGGCCGAAACGGTGTAGATGCCACTGCTATTTGGCTTGAGCTCGACTCCGTTGAGCATCAGGGTTCCCTTGCCCGCTTCCAGCTTGATCTGATAGGTCAACGTCTCGGATCTGTCGGTATCAGTCAGGCTCGCCTTGACGTCCAGCTTGATACCTGTGCTGTCTTCATCGGTGTCATAGTGGCGAGTGGTGTTGGCTATGTCCCACATCGGCTTGTCGGCAACACCGCGTACCGTCACAGCCAGATCGCCCGTTACAGCCGCAGGTGCCGCCCCTTCGGTGACACCAACTTGCAGTTGCACCTGGAAGTGCAGCGGCTGGCCGCCATTGCTCCAGCTCGACCAGTTGCTTGAAGGCACAAAGGTCACCCCCTGAGTGGTGTAGTGAACATTATCACTGGTCACCATGGCCGCAGGCGGCACGATAAACCACTTGCCATCAGCCGTGGTGGTGAGGGCAACGCCGTTGTAATAGAAGGTGCAATGGGCATTGGTGGGCGCCTGAATCAGGAGCTGGTCCACATGCTCACCGCGATCGAAATCGCCAATATCGAGCTGCATGTTGATAGGGATACCCAGCCTCGGATCTTGCGCCCCCTGATCTTCGTTACCAATGGCTTCGCTAACGGTAAAGCGCACCGCTTCATCCTGCAGATTGAGGGTCAGTGTGCTGTCTGCACGATCGCCATCGCCATCGACCAGATGGGCTGTCACCACCTGACTGAGCTGACTTGCATCGTGATTGAAACCGGCCGCAGGATTGAAGGAGTAGGAGCCGTCGGCAGAGATGGTCAGGGTTCCCATCACCTGCTTGCCATCGGGGCTCATCACATCTTGTATCAAAGAGCCATTGATGGCGTACGTCTGGCCATTGATGGTGATCGACTCGACACGGGCACCATCCGCACCTTCATTGGCGGTCGGCAGCAGATCGCCGGTCACGGTACTGCTCCCCTCGCTCAGGGTATGAGCCAGCACAGTGCCGATAGGCATGTCATCTTGTACCGTCACGGTCACACTGACGTTCGGACTGCGGTCGCCATCATGATCGGTGACAAACAGCGGCACTTCGATGGTCAACTCATCCTTGCCCTGTGCACCGTGATCAAGCTGGCCAACCAGATGGACGCTGTAACTGCCGTTAACATCGAGGTGGACCCAGAAAACGGGCTTGCCCCCCTCGGCCGTAGCCAGATACCAGCCGGTGCTGTGTGGAGCCAGCGTAACCGCTTTGCCACCCGACGTGAGGTGATTGGCCTGATTGAATGCAGCCACATCCAGCTCAAGGGAGGCAACCCGATCCGAACCGGCGGTGATGGTCACCTTGCCACTTTCGGTTTCTCCACTCCCTGCAGGTGTGGTCCCCGGATGCTGACCGTTCACTGCATCGAGATCAGACTCCTCGACCCGAACCGGTTCAATGGCGGATATGATCGGGTTGATGCCATCAGTCACCGTGACAGTGGCGGTGCCCTGATTTTTGCTGCCGTCGCTGTCGGTGACTTCGACCGGCAGATTCAGTTCCAGCTTGTTGTCTGCCCCGTGATCCAGGTTGGTATGCACCGTTACCTGATAACCTATCTCTGCGCTGGTGTGAGCGGCGATGGTGGCGGGCACTGTGGGGATGGAGACCGTCATCACTACCAGACCACCACTGGTCACCGCCTGGAAGGTGTGACCATCCGAGCCAACCGCTTTCCAGGTCAGGGTTTCGCCGTTATGGGTGATGGGCTTGCCGCTGGCATCCATAACCTGACCGGAGAGGGTCAGTCGCACATCGGTCACCGGATCCGAGTCAGCGTTGATGGTGATCTTGCCGATCGCCTGCTGGTCATCAGTGGTCGAGTTCGCGCCATCGAAACGCCCTTCGCTTAAGGTGACGCCAGTCAGGGTGAGGGTCGGTTTCTCCCCTTCCCCAATCTGGATATTGAGGGTGCCGCTGGTGCTGTCGTTGTTACCGCCCGCCTTGTCGTAGTCGTTGATGATCACCTTGATGGGCAGCTCTGTCACGGCGTTGCCGCCCTGATGAAGCCCCTGATAGAGGGTGACCTGATAGTCAAACCCGTTCTTGCCCGCCTGATCGAGGCTGCCAACCAGCTTGACCTCGAACACCTCGACCCGCTGGCCATCCACCATCACATAGCCCTTGATCAGCTGGCTACCCGGGATGGCGGGGTCCCCATCAACCAGCTCGTATTTGACGGGCTGGCCAAGTGCAGTGAGCGCCGGTTGCTGGTTGCCATCGGCAAACACCACCTCCACCACCCGATCCGACCCGGCTTGCACATCGAAGTGACCGGTTTGACTCAAGCTGTTGCTGCCGGTGAGGTCCCCCTCATCCAGGGACACGCCTTTGCCCGGGATAAAGCTCGGCGCCTTGCCGTCCGCAATGGTGAGCGGCAGCGTGGTACCGATGCGATCGCCATCCTTGTCAGCCAGGGTGACGGCAAGCGGCAGGTTGAGGGATTCACTCCCCTTGTGATCCAGCTCGCCGCTCAGGGTGACCTTGGCGGTGACGCTCCAGTTGCCATTGTTATCGACCAGGCTGAGCTCGGCGCGCAGCACCACCTGGCCACCGGCGGTTCCGACCAGCTGGCCGGTTGCGGGATCAACGGCGAAAGTGACCGGGTTACCGTGACTGGTCAGTCCGGTCAAGGTGCTCTGGATAGCGGCGATATCAAAGCCGAGGGAGTTGGGGTCGAGGGCATCACTGCCGTGCGTGACCGAGAAACTCATGGTGCTGACGGCAGCCGTCTCCCCTTGCGCCATCTCGGTGATGGTGGTGCCAGTCACGGCGGAGATGGTCGGATTGGCACCATCACCCACCGCCACGGTAATAGTGGAGGAGACCTTGTCACCATCGCTGTCGAGCAGGGTAAAGCCCGCCTTGAGCAGGCTGTCGGCACTGCCCTGATCCAGCGGTTGATGGAGGGTGAAGCTGTATTTGCCATCGTTACCGAGGGTCAGCTCAAACACCAGCTTGCCATCTGGGGTACGCCCCTCGATACGATGATCGGCCACCGTGATGGTCACGGCCTGCTTGCCCGAGGTGAACCCTTGCAGCCCCGGCTGATTGGCATCGAAGGTGATGCTGGCCAGCGGATCGCTGCCCGCCGTGATAGTCAGATCACCGTCAAGGGTCTGGCCCTGCTGCCAATTGCTATCTTCGGTGAGCGTGAGGGAGACAGGATTAACCTGCGGCAAGGCACCATCGGTAATGGTGATATTGAGGGTGCCGAGGTTGCTCTTGTCGCCGTCAAAATCGGTGCCCTGTACCTTCAGGCCTAGGTTGAGACTGTTGGTCGCTTCCGGTTCGTCAAACACGCCGGTCAGGGAGACGCTGTACTTGCCATCCAGCCCGATGGCGACGGTGAGGATCGTATTGCCCTGCCAATCCTTGACGATCAGCTGGTTGTCTTTAACCTCGTAACTCGTCGCCTTGCCCTGGCTGGTGAGCCCCGCCAACGCCGGCTGGCTCGCCTCAAAGTTGAGGGAGACCAGACGATCGCTACCCACCGTGACCGGCAGTTGACCATCGATGTGCTGGTTGCCCCCTTCTTGCAGCGAAACGCCCTTGTCCAAACCGAGTTCGGGGTCAAGGCTGTCCGTCACCGTGATGGTGGTTGAGCCCTGGCTCTGGCTGCCATCGCTGTCGGTTACCTTGATTGGCAAGGTCAGGTTGAGTTTGTCATCCGCCCCGTGATCCAGATTGGTATGCACCGTTACCTGATAACCTATCTCTGCGCTGGTGTGAGCGGCGATGGTGGCGGGCACTGTGGGGATGGAGACCGTCATCACTACCAGACCACCACTGGTCACCGCCTGGAAGGTGTGACCATCCGAGCCAACCGCTTTCCAGGTCAGGGTTTCGCCGTTATGGGTGATGGGCTTGCCGCTGGCATCCATAACCTGACCGGAGAGGGTCAGTCGCACATCGGTCACCGGATCCGAGTCAGCGTTGATGGTGATCTTGCCGATCGCCTGCTGGTCATCAGTGGTCGAGTTCGCGCCATCGAAACGCCCTTCGCTTAAGGTGACGCCAGTCAGGGTGAGGGTCGGTTTCTCCCCTTCCCCAATCTGGATATTGAGGGTGCCGCTGGTGCTGTCGTTGTTACCGCCCGCCTTGTCGTAGTCGTTGATGATCACCTTGATGGGCAGCTCTGTCACGGCGTTGCCGCCCTGATGAAGCCCCTGATAGAGGGTGACCTGATAGTCAAACCCGTTCTTGCCCGCCTGATCGAGGCTGCCAACCAGCTTGACCTCGAACACCTCGACCCGCTGGCCATCCACCATCACATAGCCCTTGATCAGCTGGCTACCCGGGATGGCGGGGTCCCCATCAACCAGCTCGTATTTGACGGGCTGGCCAAGTGCAGTGAGCGCCGGTTGCTGGTTGCCATCGGCAAACACCACCTCCACCACCCGATCCGACCCGGCTTGCACATCGAAGTGACCGGTTTGACTCAAGCTGTTGCTGCCGGTGAGGTCCCCCTCATCCAGGGACACGCCTTTGCCCGGGATAAAGCTCGGCGCCTTGCCGTCCGCAATGGTGAGCGGCAGCGTGGTACCGATGCGATCGCCATCCTTGTCAGCCAGGGTGACGGCAAGCGGCAGGTTGAGGGATTCACTCCCCTTGTGATCCAGCTCGCCGCTCAGGGTGACCTTGGCGGTGACGCTCCAGTTGCCATTGTTATCGACCAGGCTGAGCTCGGCGCGCAGCACCACCTGGCCACCGGCGGTTCCGACCAGCTGGCCGGTTGCGGGATCAACGGCGAAAGTGACCGGGTTACCGTGACTGGTCAGTCCGGTCAAGGTGCTCTGGATAGCGGCGATATCAAAGCCGAGGGAGTTGGGGTCGAGGGCATCACTGCCGTGCGTGACCGAGAAACTCATGGTGCTGACGGCAGCCGTCTCCCCTTGCGCCATCTCGGTGATGGTGGTGCCAGTCACGGCGGAGATGGTCGGATTGGCACCATCACCCACCGCCACGGTAATAGTGGAGGAGACCTTGTCACCATCGCTGTCGAGCAGGGTAAAGCCCGCCTTGAGCAGGCTGTCGGCACTGCCCTGATCCAGCGGTTGATGGAGGGTGAAGCTGTATTTGCCATCGTTACCGAGGGTCAGCTCAAACACCAGCTTGCCATCTGGGGTACGCCCCTCGATACGATGATCGGCCACCGTGATGGTCACGGCCTGCTTGCCCGAGGTGAACCCTTGCAGCCCCGGCTGATTGGCATCGAAGGTGATGCTGGCCAGCGGATCGCTGCCCGCCGTGATAGTCAGATCACCGTCAAGGGTCTGGCCCTGCTGCCAATTGCTATCTTCGGTGAGCGTGAGGGAGACAGGATTAACCTGCGGCAAGGCACCATCGGTAATGGTGATATTGAGGGTGCCGAGGTTGCTCTTGTCGCCGTCAAAATCTGAGCCCTGTACCTTCAGGCCAAGGTTGAGGCTGTTGGTCGCTTCCGGTTCGTCAAACACCCCGGTCAGGGAGACGTTGTATTTGCCATCCAGACCAATGGTAACGGTGAGGATTGCTTTGCCCTGCCAATCCTTGACGATCAGCTGGTTGTCCTGAACCTCGTAAGTCGTCGCCTTGCCCTGGCTGGTGAGCCCCGCCAGCGCCGGTTGGCTCGCCTCAAAGTTGAGGGAGACCAGACGATCGCTCCCCACCGTCACCGGCAGTTGACCATCGATGCTCTGGTTGCCCCCTTCTTGCAGGGCGACCCCCTTGTCGATGCCCAATGCGGGATCACTGCCATCATTGACGGTCAGGGTCAGGTTGGCGCTGGTGCTGTCGCCATCGATCTCGTTGGCGCTTACCTGCAAACCGAGGGAAAGCGTGTCGCTGCCCTGATGATCGAGCGGACCGGTGAGGGTGACCACCACCCGCCCAGCCAGATCGCTGCCCTGCTGCTGCGCATTCAATTCGGCGCGTAGCACCTCCACCCGTTGACCACTGCCATTCAGGTAGTAACCCACCAAGGTGCGATCATCGGCAAATTCAAAGGTCAGCGGATGACCATCGCTGGCAAGACCCGAGCCGTTGAGGGTAGTCAGGGTGTTGCTCTGATTACTGAACACCAACGAATCCACCAGCAGAGGATCGGCGGTGTGCTTGACCACAAAGCTGCTCTCCCCGACTACAGCGGCACCATTGGTAAAGGCATCCTCGGTCAGGGTAATGGCCGGGCTCTCAAAGCTCGGTAGATTGCTGTCCACCAGATTGATCACCAGCGGCGCCTTCACCAGATCGCCGTCGCTGTCTCGATATTCGAGGTTGAACGGCAGGCGCAACACGTCCTGACCGTGATCCAGGCTTTGACTCCAGACGATGCGGTAACTTCCGTCATTGTTGAGGGTCAGGGTGAAGACAGTCGCCCCACCAGCACTGGCGGTCAGGGTCTGACCGTTGATGATGTAGCCAAGGGGCGCGCCATGGCTGACGAGCCCCAGCCCTTCCAAGGCACTCTGATCAGCGGCGAACTGGACTTGCAGATTGCCATCCTGGCCGGCACCGGTATTTAGACTGCCGGTCGCGGTGATCGGGCCATCGGCCAATCCGGCTTCGGAGAGCGTCAGGGTTTCGCTCTGACCGATCAGCGGTGCCCCATCGCTGGCGCTGTTGCCCGCCAGATCGGTGACACTGGCACGCACTTCAAAGGATTGATTGATACCGGAGAGATCAAGACCTGATACCTGCCAGCGGCCATCGGCCCCCACCAGTGCCGAGGTGGTCAACAGCGGCTGGCCATTGCTGTCGACTAGTGTGATGGTGACACTCTGACCCGCCTCCACATTGCTGGTGGAACCGCTCAGGGTGGCGCTGCTGTAGCCAAACAGGGCTGCGGAATCGAGATCATCGATATCGATAAAGGCCTGGGTATCGACATTGATAACGAGTGTATCGCTGGCGCGGTTGCCGGCAATATCCACGGAATTGACCTGAAACTGGTACTGGCCATCGGCCAGGGTCTGCGGCAGCTGATATTGCCAGTTACCGGCGGCATCCACCGTCAGGACGGTGAGCACGCTACCGCCAAGGCTCAGGGTCACGGTGGCACCGGGCTCCCCCTTCCCTTGCAGCAGCGGGGTATTGTCGCGGGTCAGATCATCGGTCTGGCTGGCGCCGGTGTCGCTCTCATCGGCGAGATCGAGGGTAATGGTGGTGATGGTATCGAGCAGAGTCTGTCCGGTATCGCTGGCGTTGTTGCCAGCCTGATCCTGGGTATTGGCCACAATCTGCAACGGGCCATCCACCAGCTTGCCGGTCACATCGCCAAAATTGGCTTCCCACACCAGGCCGGGCAGCACCACTGTCGTCACCGTCAGTGAATTTCCCGCCTGATCGATAAGGGTCACAGTGACTGGCTGGCCTACCTCCACATCATCCACCACACCACGAATGATGACGCCAGCCGCTTCATCGGCGTTGATAATGTTGTCGCTGGTTTGGGGCTCGGTGATGGTGATGGCGGCAAAGAAATCGCGCTCTTCGGAAAACAGCAGCTCATCGCCGACAGGTTGCACCGCATGGTCGGTATCAAAACCGGCCTCGGCCAGGGTGGCGTCATTGGTACGATCGACCACTACAAATCCACCCGAGCTGGAACCGGCTACACCACCGATATTACCCGCAGCGGCTGCGTTACCGGCGGCGGTCTCCTGGAACAATTCGGTCGGGTCAATACCCTGACGGATCGCCTCTTGCAATGAGGCCAGTTCCGGATCGGCCGGTTGCCCATCAGCAGCAGGTGTGGCGGGCCCAGGTTTGGCGGCCATATCTTGCTCACCAGCAGGATCACTGCCCGGCTCGGCTAGTTGAAAGTGGCCACCTTGGGCAGCTTGCAGGCGATCCCCCGGCTGCAATGCCATCCCCACTTTTGCTCGTATGACAGATCCATCTGCACTGATGACAAACACGGAGCCCTCGAGTTGGGAGATCACCGTGGACTTTTCAATTTGCAACTCAGCCATACAACCTACAGCAAAACCTTAACCACCAACATCAGTACCTACAGGGTACTTGTCTGTTCAATAATCATACCGCACCAGACTAAGTGGGTCTTTTCGCTATTTTCGACAATGATTGCCATAAAATGGCCATAACTTACAAGATTGTGCATCTAACAGGCCCTTTTTAATAAAAAGAGATTTGGATGAACCCAATTCCATCACCTTTATTAATAGGTCTATCAGACTTCACGTGACCATTTCTGTCGTTTGACGATAAATCCACTGCAGCTTCAATAAATGGATCATAATCCGAAGGTCAAAAGCTCACACCACAACACCGCAAATTTGCATATCCAGTCAATTATTAGAATAAGACATTGCCAGAATATGTGAACAATACGGCAGCAATCAGGATCCGCAGCAAAAAGTGCCAGTACGCAACTGTACCGTTCGAACTCCTGCCATCGAATGCTCGGCAGTTAACAAGAAGTTGAGTTTCCATAAAATTTAATCCAGATCTCATTTCAGCGATCAATCCTGTGCACCAATTGATCTGGCACAACTCTCCCTCCGATAAATCATCATTAAATTTACCTATTTGTTAGGGTAACCCTCGAGCAATCATATATTGCGCGGTTTTATTCACCCGCAAGCGAATGTCTGCCCACCCCGCCCGACGGGGGGAAGATCCACACCAAGATGGAACGGGTCAGACGAGACCAAAACATTTATCTGGGAGTGATAAACGTGGGTTCACAACACAGGCATATCAAACTGGGCCTCGCCGCCCTGCTGCTGACTACCAGCCTCGGCACCAGCGGCTGGGCGCAGGCAGCCGATGACACGCAACCCAAAGGCAAGATCGAGGCGCGCAGCGAGCTGTTCGCCAAGGATCACGCCGATCAGTTCACCAGCTGGCAAGCCACCAGCGAAAGCAAGGAACGCACCGACGCGCTGGCGGAAGATCCCAACATGGTGGTGCTGTGGGGCGGTTACCCCTTCGCCAAGGATTACAACAAGCCGCGGGGTCACTTCTATGCGCTGACCGACGTGCGGGAAACCCTGCGTACTGGCGCCCCCAAAACCGCCGAAGATGGTCCGCTGCCGATGGCCTGCTGGAGCTGCAAAGGCCCGGATGTGGCCCGCGTCATCGACGAGAAGGGTGAGGATGGCTACTTCAAGGGGATGTGGGCCAAGGGTGGGCCGGAAGTAGTCAACACCATCGGCTGCGCCGACTGCCACGACACCACCTCGAAGGAGTTCAAGGAGGGCAAACCGGCCCTGCACCTCTCCCGTCCCTATGCCGATCGGGCCATGACCGCCATCGGCAAGCCGTTCAAGGATCAGGGGCGCTTTGATCAGCAGTCCCAGGTGTGCGGCCAGTGCCACGTGGAGTACTACTTCAGCGGCCCCACCAAGGCGGTCAAATTCCCCTGGGACAAGGGCACCACGGTGGAGCAGATGGAGGCCTATTACGATGAAATCGGCTTTGCCGACTGGACTCATGCCCTCTCCAAAACCCCCATGCTGAAAGCCCAGCATCCCGAGTACGAAACCTGGCGCGCCGGCATTCACGGCCAGAACAACGTCGCCTGTGTCGACTGCCACATGCCCAAGGTGCAGAACGAGCAGGGCAAGATCTACACCGATCACAAGGTGGGCAACCCCTTCGATCGCTTCGAGCAGACCTGCCGCAACTGCCACACCCAGAGCAAGGAGATGCTGCAAGGGATTGTCAAACAGCGCAAAGAGGCGGTGATCGAGACCAAGCTGAAGGTCGAGAAGCAGCTGGTACACGCCCACTTTGAAGCCAAGGCGGCCTGGGATGCCGGCGCCACCGAGGCAGAGATGAAGGATATTCTGCAGGACATCCGTCACGCCCAGTGGCGCTGGGACTACGCCATCGCCTCCCACGGGGTGCAGATGCACGCCCCCGAAGTGGCCCTCAAGGTACTTGGCAGCGCGCTGGATAAAGCCGCTGACGCCCGCACCAAGCTGGCGCGCCTGTTGGCCAGCAAGGGGATCAGCCACGAAATCGCCATCCCCGACATCTCCACCAAGGAGAAAGCGCAAGCTGCCCTTGGCATGGATATGACGCAGTTCAACAGCGACAAGGCCCAGTTCCTCAAGACCACGGTCCCCGCCTGGGATGCCGAGGCCAAAGCGGCCGGACGGCTGGCACAGTAACGGCGCCTGCGGGTCCGGCGCCAAGTCGGGCCCTCAGCGGATGGAGGCTTCCTATGGGTGATTTAACGATGGATTTTTTACGACTGATGCTGATGGCAGCCATGCTGCTCACCAGCCTGCAGGGTCAGGCGGCCGAGCCGGCAGCAGCCCCTGTTCCAGCTACACATGAGGTGGAATTTTTACGCAATCCCGACAAGGCCTGTACCGACTGTCACAATGAGCAGAGCGAGGGAATGCACGGCAAGCATGGTCAGGCGACCAATCCCAACAACCTGGCACCTGTCACCTGCACCAACTGCCACGGCCAGCCCTCCCCCCAGCACCGGGAAGGGGTCAAGGATGTGATGCGCTTCAGCCACAGCCTGAAGGATAAAGAGAGCATCAAGCTTTATCCCATCAGCGAGCAGAATGGAGTCTGCATGAGTTGCCACGAGCCCAAACCACTGCGCGAGTCGCTCTGGGCCCACGACGTGCACACCACCAAGCTCACCTGCACCAGCTGCCACCAGTTGCATCCGGCCAAGGAGCCCATGGTGGGGATCCCGGAAAAATCCCGCATCAAGCTCTGCGTCGACTGTCACAGCAAGCAACATGAGGCCAGCAAGGCCCGGCAGGAGCAGTCCAAACCGGCTACCGGCAAGGAGGCCTCATGAGCTGCTCTCGCCGTAATTTTATGGCGGGCATGGGCGCGGGGGCCCTTATCATGATGACGGGGTCGACTCGCTCCCTTGCCACCCCCCTCGCCCACAGCCAGACCATCGACGGGATCCGCTATGGCATGATCCACGATGAGACGGCCTGCATCGGCTGCACCGCCTGCATGGACGCCTGCCGGGAGGTAAATAAAGTGCCGGAAGGGGTCTCGCGCCTCGAGATCATCCGCTCAGGCCCCATAGGGGAATTTCCCGATGCCGAGTACCACTTTTTTCGCAAGTCCTGCCAGCACTGCGACAACGCCCCCTGCGTGCATGTCTGCCCGACCGGCGCCTCCCATATCCGCAAGGAGGATGGCATCGTCGATGTCGACGCGGATCTCTGCGTCGGCTGCATGTATTGTCTGGCCGCCTGCCCCTATCAGGTGCGCTTTATCAACCCTGTGACCCGAGTGGCAGACAAGTGCGACTTTTGCCGCAAGACCAACCTGGCGGCGGGCAAGGAGCCGGCCTGCGTGGAATCCTGCCCCACCAAGGCGCTGGTGTTCGGTAATCTGGATGATCCGGATAGCCCCATCGCCCAACGGCTGGTGAAGGAGACCACCTATCGCTACAAGCAGGCACTCGGCACCTCGCCCAAGATGTACCGCGTGCCCAAAGGGGAGATAACCTCATGACCATGCAAGCGGCATTTCACTTCCCTTCACTTGTCTGGGACTGGCCCATAGCCATCTATCTGTTTCTGCTCGGCATCTCCGCCGGGGCCACCACCCTCTCGGTGCTGCTGCGCCGCAAGGGGGCAGGCAGCGAGAGCGGCATCATCAAGGCGACCGCCATTCTGGCGCCAGCGAGCGTGATATTGGGGCTGCTCATCCTTATCTTCCATCTGGCCCGCCCCTGGACCTTCTGGCAGCTGATGTTCCACTATCAGTTCGACTCCGTGATGTCGATGGGGGTCATGCTGTTTCAGCTCTATATGGCGGTACTGTTCGCCTGGCTGGCGGTGGTGTTTCGCGCCGAGATCGAGACATTGCGCGGCAGGTTGCTGCAAGAGAAGTTCGCTTTTGTGGATGGGCTGATTGGCTGGCTCGCCCGCATCGAGCGGCTGCTGGCGCCGCTCTTGCTGCTGCTTGCCGTGCTGCTAGGGGCCTACACCGGCTTTCTGCTCTCGGCACTCAAGACCTATCCGCTCTTGAACAACCCGGTGCTGCCGGTGTTGTTTCTGGTCTCGGGCATCAGCTCAGGTATCGCCTCCACCATCTTGCTGGCGGTGACGCTCTTCAAGGAGAACCATCACAGCCAGGGGGTGAGCTTTGTGCATCGCTTCGAGCGGCCGGTGCTGGCGGTGGAGGTGTTGCTGCTGGTCTGCTTCTTTACCGGCCTCTACTTTGGTGGCGGCCAGAAAGAGGTGGCGATGTGGGCCGCCATCGGCAGCGGCTTCTGGGCTCAGGTGTTCTGGCTCGGCGTGGTGGGCATCGGCATGCTGCTGCCCCAGCTGCTGGCCCTGCTGACCCCGGCGCCCCTGCGGGAGCGAAACGGCCATCTGGTGCTGGTCTGCAGCCTGACCCTGGTGGGGATCCTGCTGCTGCGCTACTTCGTGCTCTATGCCGGTCAAATGACAGTCGTATAACGGTATGATCACCAGCGCCAGCCGCCCTCGGGTGACTGGCGCTGGTTTGTTGCTGGCCCAATGAATTTCTGGTGATGCCACACCCGTTGCTTGGCAATGTTCCCCGCCAAAGGGAGACGACGCGGTGTGTGTGTCATGACATGAATGAGATCAAAGATTGAACCGGAGGTTATGTGCTGGCGGAGCTCGGCTATCTCTCACTATTGCTGGCGGCGGCACTCTCCTTGCTGCAGGGCACCCTGCCCTGGCTGGGATTGCGGCTCGCCTCCCCGACCCTGCTGCGCGGCGCAAAGCCGCTGGCCCTCTTGGTCGCGCTCCTGCTGTTGGCCTCCCTGCTGCTGCTCGCCAGCTGCTTTGGCCAGGATGATTTCACCGTCAGCTATGTGGCCCAGCACGCCAACAGTGCCCTGCCGCTGGGCTTCAAGCTGGCGGCGGTGTGGGGCGGCCATGAAGGCTCCATGCTCTTTTTCGTCTTTGCGCTGGGGCTGTGGGGCGCTCTGGTGGCCCTTTGCTCCAGGCGGGTCGATCCGCTTATTACAACCCGGGTATTGGCCATCATGGGGCTGATCGTCGGGCTCTTCGGCTTCTATACCCTGACCTTCTCCAGCCCGTTTGACCGCCAGTTTCCGGGACCGCTGGAGGGGCGCGATCTCAACCCCATGCTGCAGGATATCGGTCTTATCATCCACCCGCCCCTGCTCTACCTCGGTTACGTCGGCTTTGCGGTCAACTTCGCCTTCGCCATGGCGGCGCTCCATTCGGGCAGACTGGATGGCGCCGTTGCCCACTGGAGCCGCCCCTGGGCGCTCGGCTCCTGGGTCTTTCTCACCGCCGGCATCGTGCTGGGCTCCTGGTGGGCCTATTACGAGCTCGGTTGGGGCGGCTGGTGGTTCTGGGATCCGGTGGAAAACGCCTCTCTCTTACCCTGGTTGCTCGGCACTGCCCTGCTGCACGCCCTGATTGTCTGCGAGAAGCGCGGCGCTTACGGCCACGCCGTGCTGTTGCTCTCCATCTTCACCTTCGCCTTGAGCCTGCTCGGCACCTTTGTGGTGCGCTCCGGGGTGCTCACCTCGGTGCACGCCTTTGCGGTGGACCCCAGCCGCGGCCTCACCCTCTTGTTGCTGCTCGGTTTGCTATTGACCTGCGCCCTCACCCTGTTTGCCCTGCGCGCAGACATTCGCGCCCCCTATGCCCGCTTTGGCTTGCTGTCAAAAGAGGGACTGCTCGGCACCGCCATCCTGCTGCTCTGCGTGGCCTGCGCCAGCGTGCTGCTCGGCACCTTCTACCCCATGGTGTTCCAGTCGCTCCATCTGGGCTCGCTCTCGGTGGGTGCCCCCTATTTCAATACCATCTTCGTGCCGCTGGCCCTCTGCCTGATGACGCTGATGACCCAACTGCCGCGCCTGCGCTGGCAGCAGCTTGCGCCACATTCCCGACTCAACGCTCTGTTGCCGCCGCTGTTTGGCCTGCTTGGCGGCGGGCTCATTAGCCTTGCCTATCTGGAACAGGGATCGTTTTCCGGTAACTGGAACGGCATCCTCGCCAATATAGTGAGCCTCTGGCTGATGGCTAGCCTGTTGCTCCCGCTCTTGCAACTGACGTCGCTGCGCGAGCTCACCCTCAATCGGTTCGGCAGCTTGCTGGCCCACCTCGGGGTGGCGGTGTGTGCCCTTGGCATCGCGCAGGTGAGTGACCACAGTCAGGAAGGAGGCACAGTGCTTGGTGCCAACCAACCCTACCAGCTCGGCGCGTTCGAGTTTCGTTATGAGGGGCGCGAGCCGGTAATTGGCCCCAACTACACCGCCGAGCGGATCACGCTTAGCGTGCACAAGAACGGTAAAGAGGTGGCGCGGCTGACGCCTGAGCGGCGCCACTACAGCGTGCGCACCATAAACATGAACGAGCCGGGCATCGCGTGGGGAATGTTCGGCGATCTCTACGTGGTGCTGGGTGAGAAGATGGGGCCAGATGCCTATGCCATGCGGCTGCACTACAAGCCGCTGGTGCGCTGGATCTGGCTCGGCGGCCTGTTGATGATGGCAGGCGGCGCCCTGCGTCTGCTCGCCCGTCGCCCTTTGCTAGCCTCCCGTTCCGTTGCGGTTGGCACCACCCATCCCCGGCTCGAACAGGAGGCGTTATGAGATCCCGCCTGCGCCTCTTTGTTCCACTGCTGCTGACCCTGAGCCTCGGCATCCTGCTCTGGCTCGGCCTTGGCAACAATCCCTACAGCCAGGATGAGGCGACGCTCGGGCGTACCCTGCCTACGTGGCAGAGCGACAATCTGCTGGATGGGAGTCCGATCCAGACCGCCAGCCTCAAGGGGGAGCCCTTTGTGCTTAACGTCTGGGCCAGCTGGTGCGCCAACTGCCGCGCTGAACATCCGCTGCTCAGCGAGCTCGCGGCAACAATGCCCCTCTACGGTCTCAACTACCGGGACAAGAGGGATGCCGCCCGCGCCTGGCTTATCCAGGCGGGCAACCCCTATCGCACCGTACTGGCTGACCCCGACGGCAAACTGGCGCTGGAGCTCGGCGTCTACGGCACGCCGGAAACCTATCTCTTTGATGCCGATGGCGCCCTGCTGACCCGTCATACCGGCCTGCTCACCCAGGAGATCTGGCAACGTCAGTTTGCCCCCCTGCTCGACCAGGCGCGAACTGACGCGCAAATGAAGGCCGCAACAACGGCACACGCAATTGAGCCATCTATTGCAACATCAGCTCGGGAGACACAGCCATGATGCGCCGTTCTCTTGTCTGCACCCTGCTGGCCCTCGGCATGCTGCTGAGTGCAACTGCATATTCCAGCGGGGTCGATACCTATCAGTTTCGCCACCCCGAGCTGCAAAATCGGGCGCAAGAGCTGGCCCGCGCCCTGCGCTGCCCCCAGTGCCAGAACCAGAATCTGGTGGAGTCCAACTCCCCCATCGCACGGGATCTGCGGCTCGAGGTATACCGCTGGGTGGACGAGGGACAGAGCGATGAGCAGGTGATCGCCCGCATGACGGAGCGCTTCGGCGATTTCGTCCGCTACGATCCCCCCTTCAAGAGCAGCACGGCGCTGCTGTGGGGCGGCCCCCTGCTGCTGTTGGGGCTGGCACTGTTGACCCTGTTTCGCCGCCTGACACGCACAAAGGCGCAACCCATCCCTGCCATTAAGGCCATCGATGAGGCCACCCCTCAACCCGCCGCCGATCCGCGCAGCGAATTGAATTTGCTGATCATGCACGGGGAGCAGGCAGGCCTCTCCCCCGACCAACCACTCTACAGGGAGCTGAGCGCCGCCCGCCTGGCCAACGCCATCCCGGCGGCTGAGCTGGCCCTGCGCGCGCAACTGGCCAGCCAGCGTGACAATCGCGGCCGCAATAACCAGCACGGGCGGGCCTTGTTGCTGCTTGGCATCATGGCCATCGCGGCCGTTGCCGCTGTGTATTTCAGCAGCGGCCGCTATCAGGCATGGCAGGATTATGCATCCCGTCCCGATCCGCTGGCGGGGTTGAGCCCGCGGGATCTGCAGGACAAGGAGCTGGGGAGTCTGCATCAGAAGCTTCAACGCAGCCCCGCCGATCTCGACAGCTGGGCGGCGCTCGGCCAGCTCTATCTCTATCGGGGTGAATATGACAACGCCCTGCTCGCCTATCAGCGTATCGCCCTGTTGGAGGGGAGAGCCAGTGCAGCGACCCAGGCCGCCCAAGCCACTGTGCTCTACTATCAGGCGGGCCAGCAGCTGACTCCCGAGGCAACCCGCCTGCTGGAGAGCGCCCTCAAGCAGGACGCGGGGGAAGTGAGCGCCCTGATGCTGCTCGCCTCCGATCACTTTCTGCATGGTCGCTACCGTCAGGCCATTGCGCTATGGCAGCAACTGCTCGATGGCGAGCGCCCTCGCATCAACCGGGCTGCACTGATCGAGGCGATCCAGACGGCAAGCATAATGGGCGGGTAACCCCTTGATTGAAGAAGGGTAATCGTGGTGATATGGCGCCGCGACCACGCAAGTGGCTCAGCACTCTCTTTCAATAGACAAGGATGTCTGGATGCAACTCACCCTGTTAAACGACTCGGGCAAATTCGATGGGCTCGATGACACCATTAGGCACGTTTTTGCCGAGACGGCGCACAAATTGAATGCCTTGTTCGATCTCTCCCAACTGGATGTCACCTTCAGTCCTTTTGCCGAGGGGGATGCTCCCGACTCGGGTATCGGTGGCTGGGCCATCAACATGTATCGAATAGAACTCCAGCTTGATCTGGAACGGCCCGATATCAAAGAGGTGATCATCACCGAATTGCCTGCCGTGCTGGCCCACGAAGTCCACCATATCGTTCAAAAGAAGAACAAGGTGGAAGCAGAAACACTGGCCGAAAACCTGATTTTTGAAGGACTGGCCTGCTACTTTGAGCAGAGGTTCAATGGTGGCACACTCCCCTCGCTGTTCAAGGCGTCTCATCACCATGACTGGCAAGCGCTCCTGGCAGAGATGACGCCCCATCTATCCAGCAAGCAGTTCAACTATTTAGACTTTTTCTACTGCCGTGATAACCGGCCATTTCCCAAGTATGCCGGTTACTGGGTGGGGTTCAATCTGGTGGCCAACTATCTGGCCAAAAATGGACTGAATGAAATAGAGGTCATGGGCCTGCCCGCCGAGGCGTATTTCAATTAACACGCCTTCACACTGTTCATGGCTATCACAGAGCCCAAACCCGGAGAGAAGATCATGATCCCCATTCGCTGCAAGGCCGTATCCGGCGTTGCCCTTACCACTGTCGATGGCGAAACCAGATTGCTGGTGATGAAACGGGTCAAGGGGGGCTTCTGGTGCCATGTGGCGGGCACGGTGGAGGCGGGTGAAACCGGCTGGCAGACCATTATTCGGGAGTTTGGCGAAGAGACGGGGATCAAGGTCACCGAGCTCTACAACGGCCAGTATCTGGAGCAGTTTTACGAGGCGAGCCTGAATACGATAGAGGTGGTGCCGGTCTTTGTGGTCTATTGCCCGCCCAATCAGGCGGTGACCCTCAACGACGAGCACACAGACTATCGCTGGTGTTCCCTGGCCGAAGCAAAAGCGCTGGTGAGTTTCCCCGGCCAGCAGGCGCTCTACGACCATATCTGGCACCATTTTGTCGACAACGCCCCCTCTCCCCTGATGCGGGTCGATATCCGCTGACCGCGCACAACTTCCCCCTGTAGATGCAACACGCCCCCGGATGGGGGCGTGTTGTATCTAAAGCCAGCCAAGCGCTTTTGTTAGACCAAGCAGATGGCCTACGGCCGCTCGCCAGCGGCCAGACGGCGGTTGATATCGGCAATCACCGGGGCGATGTCGGCAAGGGTATCAATCACGTAGTGCGCCCCCGCCGCCCTCAGTTTGGCCTCGGCCGGTGCGCGCCGGGCGGCGATCTCCGCCTCGCTCATGGCGGCAAACTCGTCCCAAGTGGCGCCAAACTCGTTGCCGGAAACCGACAATCCCACCGTCCACATGCCCGCGTTAAGCCCTTCGCTGATACCCGGCACGGCGTCATCCACCTTGATGCAGCGATGCACCGCGCTTACTCCCAGCTCAATCACGTTGGCCAGCGCCATCCAGGGGCCGGGGCGACCGCCAGCCTTGAGATCGTCGGTGGCGACCCAGTGATCCGGGCGATAGCCGTGATCGGCCGCAGCAGGTACCAACGCCTCCATCACCGGACGGGGGTAACCGGAGCAGGAGCCGATACGCAGCCCCTGACCCCGCAGCGCGTCCAGCACCGGCAGCACTCTTGGGATCGGGTCTGCAAAGCGGGTCACCGCGGCAATCTGCAGCGGCATAAAGGTGTGATAAATGTGGTCCACCTCGGCATGGCTCATGGGGTGGCCAAAGCGGGCCTGCCAGCGCGCATCCACCGAGGGCAGACGGCCCAGCACGGCGATATGATCCCACTTGCCCAGCCCCATGGGCTGGCGAGCTTCGTCCAGGGTCACGGTGAAGTCATAGGCGCGGGCGAAGGCCTCTACGAAGATGGAGGTGGGGGCGAAGGAGCCGAAATCGACGACGGTACCGGCCCAGTCGAGGATCAGCGCCTCTACGTCGGTGGTCGGGTCTACAGCAATCTGCAAGTCAGTCATGGTGATGTTCCTGTTTCGGTGAAAGTGCGATCTCGCCGAGGGCGCGATCGAGAATGGTGATGGCGCGCACCAGATCGGCGCGAGCGATATTGAGCGGCGGCGAGAGCTGGATGACATTGCCCTGAGAGACCTTGAAGCTGAGCCCCAGTTCCAGACAGCGATAGAGCAGCCGCTCGGCGGCTTGGCTATTGCGGGTGCGACTCTGGTGATCGACCACCAGATCGAGCGCCCAGAGCAAACCGATACCACGTACCTGCCCGATCAGCGGGTGACGCTCGGCAAGCGCCGCGAGCTCTACCGCCATAAAACGGCCATCCTCCCGCACCTTGGCCAGCACACCCTCTTCACGAATGGTACTGATGGTGGCGAGGGCCGCCGCGCAGCCGATGGGGCTCTTCTCGTGGGTGTAGTGACCGAGCGAAATAGCTGCCGCCTGATTGAAACGGTCGCGGGTGATGAGCGCCGCAAACGGCACCACCCCGCCCCCCAACCCCTTGCCCAGACAGATGATGTCGGGTTCGATGCCGAACTCTTCAAAGCTGAACCAGTGGCCGGTGCGACCCAGAGCATTGGGGATCTCGTCGGCGATCAGCAGCACCTTGTGGCGATCGCAGATCTCCCGCACCCGCTGCCAGTAGGCCTTCGAGGGCACCTGTACGTCGGTGTTGCGGATGGGCTCGGCGATAAAGGCGCCGATCCCTCCCTCCTTCTCGATGACGTACTCCAGATAATCGGCGTAGTGCAGGTCATCCCCCTCCCCGCGATACCAGACGCCGCGATAACGGGTGGGCGGCGGGATGCGCTCCACGCCGGCCATCAGCGGGCCCATGCCGGCGCGAAAACAGGCTTCACCGCCGACCGAGATGGCATCGAGGGAGGCGCCGTGAAAGGCATCCCACAGGGACACCACCTTGCTGTTGCCGGTAATGAAGCGGGCAAGCTTCAGTGCAATCCCCACCACCTCGCTGCCGCCGGGGGCGAACAGCACCCGGTTGAGATCGCCTGGGGCCAGTTCGGCCAGAGTGCGGGCGCAGTCGATGGCAACCTGATGGGTGTAGCGGCGGGGCGCAAACGGCAGATCGGCGAGTTGCTGCTGCACCGAGGCCACCACGTCAGGATGACCGTGGCCCAGCTGATGGACGCTGTTGCCGTGAAAATCGAGGTAACGCTTGCCCGATACGCTGGTCAGCCAGCTCCCCTGCGCCCCCTCAATCAGATCCAGACAGGGGGTGGAGAGCGCCTGATGGAGGAAGTAGCGGCTATCCTCCGCCAATCCGGCCTGTACATCTTCGCTCTGGCCCGCCCACCAGCGCGCCCGCCCCTCGCCGAGGTTGATATCCCCTTCGCTGTCGGCGCGGCCGCTGCCGTGCAGCTTATGGTCATGCAAATCGCGGCCACGCAGATCACGACCCTGAGCCAGCATGCTGGTCATCGCGCGTCCCCTTGCCAGTAGCAGGCGCTGGCCATGGCGGCGAGCAGGCAGCGCACCCGCGCTGGGGTCACGTCGCCGATATTGCCGATACGGAAGCAATCGGCCTGGGAGACCTTGCCCGGATAGATGACAAAGCCCTGCCCCTTGAGCCGCTGGTAAAAATCGGCGAAGCGGTAGTCAGGGTGGGCCGGAGAGTAGAAGGCGGTGATGATGGGAGATTGCCATTTTTCTGGCAGCAGCGGCGCAAAGCCGAGGGCAGCCATCCCCGCCACCAGGGTGCGCTGATTTTCACTGTAGCGCTGATGACGGGCTTCAATGCCCCCCTCCTCGTCCAGCTCGCGCAGGGCCTGGGCAAAGGCAAGCACGGTATGGGTGGGCGAGGTAAAGCGCCACTTGCCCCCCTGCTGCTCCATGGTCTGCCACTGGGCATGCAGGTCGAGGGAGACCGAGCGGGCACGACCGGCGCAGGCCGCCAGCGCCACGCGGCGGGCGATGACGAAGCCAAAACCCGGCACACCCTGAATACACTTGTTGGCCGAGCTGATGAGAAACTCGATGCCAAGGCGCCCCATGTCGATGGGGATGCCGCCAAAGCTGCTCATGGCATCGACGATGAGGCGAATGCCGCGGCGCTGGCAGAGCGCAGCCACCTCCTCAAGGGGGTTGAGCATGCCGGTGGTGGTCTCGCAATGCACCATGGCCAGATGGGTGATCTCGGGGTGGCGCGCCAGCATCGCCTCGATGGCGGCGGGTTCCGGGCGGGTGGTCTCGCCGCAGTCCAGCTCATGGTGACGCAGGCCAAGGCAGCGGGCCATCTCCCCCATGCGAGCACCGTAGGCGCCGTTGTTGATGATCAGCAGACACTCATCAACGCCTATCGCCGAGCCCAGCACACTCTCCACCACATAGCTGCCACTCCCCTGCAGCAAGACGACGCTGTAGTCACTTTGATATTCCGGGCCAGTGGCGAGGCGCACCAGCTCGCGGCGGATGGGCTCCACCACCCCCTGGTTGTAGTCCGCATCCCAGGTGCAGCTGTCTTGCAGCATGGCGGCGCGCACCGTGGCGGTGGTCGAGAGGGGGCCTGGGGTCAGCAGCAGGTAATCGACGGCGGCGGGGGCCGCAGGAATATGGGTCATGACTTCGCTCCTTTTGGTATATACCAGAATGAGCACATTGTGGGTAACTGCCCCACCAAGGTCAAAGGGGTGGCGCTACGTGCAACAAAAAATTCATTTTCAGCGCCGGGATCGCGATAATCTAGGAGGCCTGAACAACAGGGGCGATGCTGGTATCTACCAACGCATGTTGATGTTGCCGTTTAACGACCGGGCAGATGACCTGCCCTGTGCCCAGCCCATTGCCCAACTCATTGCACAATTTATTGCAAAACCAGGGATTTTCATGAGCAAACCGCAATATCTGCAGATCAAGGATGCCCTCGCCAACCAGATCCTGGCGGGGGGGCTGGCCCCCAACGACAAGCTTCCCTCCGAGCGGCTGCTGGGGGAACTCTATGGCACCACCCGGGTTACCATCCGCGAGGCGCTGGTGCAGCTGGAAGCGAACGGCCTTATCTATCGGGAGGATCGCCGCGGCTGGTTCGTCACTCCGCCGCGCTTTCGCTTGAACCCCAGACGCACCTCCAACTTTCACCAGATAGTGCGGGAGCAAGGGGGTGAGCCGCGTACCGAGCTACTGGAGAAAAGCCGCCAGGCGGTGCCGCCCGCGTTGATGGCGCAGCTGCAGCTCAAGCCGTTCGACAGCCTGTTTCTGCTAAAACGTCTGCGCTACGCCAACGGGCGCGCCATCTGCTACTGCGAGAACCACTGCCTGCCAGAGCGGGTACCCGGCCTGCTGGAGCTGGATCTCAACGGCAGCCTGACCGAGATCTATCAGGCCCATTACGATCTTCATTATGCCCGCATGCAGGTGCGCTTCTTCCCCACCGCCCTGCCGGACGAAGTGGCCAAGGCGCTGGGGGCCACTGCCGGTCTGCCCGCCCTGCGCCTCGAGCGGCTCAACTTCGATCAGCACGGACGGGTGCTCGACTTCGATCTGGAGTACTGGCGCCACGACAGCCTGGAGATCGAGGTGGATACCCAGGATTAGTCACGGACAAATCAGGAACGGCAAAACGTCACGGGGCTGTCACGGTCACGTCATAAAGATCCCCTAGCCTCTCTCTCGACCAATCTGGTTTATACCAAACCAATTTAACTGGAGAAGAGGATGAAACAGGGAACCCATCTGCTGGCCGCCGCCGTGCTGGCAGCCATGACCGCCCCGGCACTGGCCGCGACCGATCTCACCGTCTACACCGCCTTCGAACCGGAGCAGCTCAACGAGCTGAAAACCGCGTTCGAACGCCAGCATCCGGACATCAACATCAAGTGGGTGCGTGACTCCACCGGCGTGGTCACCGCCCGCTTGCTGGCAGAAAAAGCCCAGCCTAAGGCGGACGTGGTGTGGGGACTGGCCGCCACCAGCCTGATGCAGCTCGATCAGCAGCAGATGCTCAATGCCTATGCACCGAAAGGACTGGAGAAGCTCGACAGCCGCTTTCGCGACAGCAAGGCCGAGCCGCACTGGATCGGTCTGGACGCCTTCTTCAGCGCCATCTGCTTCAACAAGGTAGAGGCGGAAAAACAGGGGATCCCGGCCCCCACCAGCTGGGCCGACCTCACCAAGTCCATCTACAAGGGCAAGGTGATCATGCCCAACCCCAGCTCCTCCGGCACCGGTTACCTGAGCGTTGCGGGCTGGCTGCAGACCATGGGCGAGCAGCAGGGCTGGCAATTCATGAACGGCCTGCACCAGAACATCGACCGTTACACCCACTCGGGCTCCGCCCCCTGCAAACTGGCCGCCAGCGGTGAGACGGTGATCGGTATCTCCTTCGACTTCCCGGCTACCAGCCTCAAGGCCAAGGGTGCCCCCATCGAGGTGGTGTTCCCGAAAGAGGGGTCGGGCTGGGATATGGAAGCTGCCGCCATCATCAAGGGCACCCCCAAGCTGGAAGCCGCCAAACAGCTGCTCGACTTTGCCGCCACCGAACAGGCCAACGCCCTCTACAACAAGTCGTTCGCCGTGGTCGCCATCTCCGATGTAGCCCAACCGAGAGCGGGCTATCCGGCGGATATCAAAGGCCAGATGATCGACAACGACTTTAGCTGGGCAGCCCGCGAGCGTAACGCCATCCTGGCCCAGTGGAGCGCCAGCTTCGACGGCAAGACCGAAGCCAAGCAGTAAGCGTGAAGGGCGGCAGTTTGTTCACGCCAGACACACCGCCGCCAATAAACTGCCAGTCGAAGGCCAACAGCTGTTGGCCTTCGCTTTTTGGTTTTAACTTCCCGAGTTTGTATTGCCTTCAATTAGCGATGCTTAGTCCATTCGCACAGTGCCCAGCCACTTGCTGGCGACCCGATCTCATTTGACTGTCATCAAGCTGTCATCCCCCGATCACCTGACCGTCACACTTCACCCGCAAACTGGTATATACCAAATCAGTAGCGAGTCGAACCATGACCCAGCCCTATCTGGACATTCAACATCTCAACAAGCAGTTCGGTGCTTTTCAGGCCCTCAAGGGGATCTCTCTGACCATTGAGCCGGGGGAGTTTATCTGCTTTCTCGGCCCCTCCGGCTGCGGTAAGACTACCTTGCTCAGAGCCATCGCCGGGCTGGATCTGCCGGACAGCGGCGAGATCTGGCAAGGGGGGCGCAATATCTCCCGCCTGCCGCCCCAGCAGCGCGACTTTGGCATCGTGTTTCAGTCCTACGCCCTCTTCCCCAACCTGACGGTGGCCCAGAACATCGCCTTCGGCCTTGAGAATCAGGGGCTGGCGCGGGATCTCATCAAGGAGCGGGTCGATCACTGGCTGGGGCTGGTGGATCTCACTGCCCAATCCCATAAGTACCCGAGCCAGATCTCCGGCGGCCAGCAGCAGCGGGTGGCGCTGGCCCGGGCACTGGCCCTCTCCCCCGGCCTGTTGCTGCTGGACGAACCGCTCAGCGCACTGGATGCACTGGTGCGCACCCATCTTCGCAGCGAGATCCGCGCCCTGCAGCAGCGCCTAGGCATCACCACCATCATGGTGACCCACGATCAGGAAGAGGCGCTAACCATGGCCGATCGCATCGTAGTGATGGAGGGTGGCCGCATTGTGCAGGTGGGCACCCCGCAGGAGATCTACCACCAGCCTGTCAGCCGCTTCGTGGCAAGCTTTGTCGGCACCATGAACTTCCTCGAGACGCTGGTGCTGAGCCCCAACCAGGTGCGCCTCAACGAACAACCGCTGACACTTGCCAACCAGGCCGCTGCCGGCAGCAAATTGCAGGTGGCGATCCGCCCCGAGGCAATCACCCTGAGTGCGCCGAGCGAGCCGTATCTTGGGCAGCATGGCGTTGAAGCAACCATCGATCAGGTGGAGTTTCTCGGCGCCGCCCAGCGCCTTATCTGCACCGCCGACACCTATCTGGGCCCGCAGCAAATTCTGGTGGAGCGCCCGACCCACGAGCTGCCCCGCCACGAACAGGGTGGCTGGCGCAGTGGCATGCGCTGCTCGCTGCACTGGCCCGCCGGAGCGATGCAGCTGTTTGAAGGAGATCGCCCATGACTGCCCCCTTTGTGACCTCCTCCCTGTTGCCGCCAGCGACAGCCCGCCATGACTCTCGCTGGCAGCGGCTCTGTCGTGGCTGGAGCCGGGATCAGCTGCTGCAACTGATCCTGCTGGTGCTCGGCATTGCCCTGCTCACCGGCGGTCTGCTGCTGCCGCTGCTCACCATGCTGCAAAAGAGCCTGCAGGATGAGAACGGCCTCTGGGTGGGCCTTGCCAACTTCAGCGCCTACTTCAACTCCCCTCATCTGGGGCGCACCATCGGCAACACCCTCTGGCTCGGGGTGCTGACCACCGCGCTGGTAGTGACCATCGCCTTTGGCTACGCCTATGCCCTCACCCGCACCTGCATGCCGGGCAAGCCCCTGTTTCGCCTCATCGGCCTTATCCCGCTGTTGATGCCCTCCCTGCTGCCCGCCATCAGTCTGGTCTACTGGTTTGGCAATCAGGGGATCGCCAAGGGGCTGCTCGGCGGCGAGAGCATCTACGGCCCCATCGGCATCGTCATCGGTCTTGGCTTCTGGTGCTTCCCCCACGCCCTGATGATCCTTATCACGGCGCTCGGCCAAAGCGATGCCCGCCTCTATGAAGCCTCCCGGGTGCTGGGCAGCAGCGGCTGGCGCACCTTTGTCACCGTCACCCTGCCTACCGCCCGTTATGGCCTGCTCAGCGCCGCCATCGCCGTCTTCACCCTCACCATCTGCGACTTCGGGGTGGCCAAGGTGATTGGTGGCCAGTACAGCGTGCTGGCCACGGATATCTACCGGCAGGTGATCGGGATGCAGAACTTCTCGCTGGGCGCCGTTGCCAGCGTCACCCTGCTGCTGCCGGCACTGTTGAGCTTTGCCCTGGAGCACAGAGTGCGCAGCAAGATGCAGGAGCAGAGCAGCACCAAGGCGGTGCCCTATCAGCCCAAACCCCATCGGCTGCGTGACCTGCTGGCGCTCGGCTGGTGCACGCTCTGGGCCCTGCTGTTTCTGGCGCTGGTGGGGATGGCCATTTACGGCTCCCTGGTGCAGTTCTGGCCCTACAACCTCGCTCTGACGCTGGATCACTACGCCTTTGACAGCAACAGCGTCTACGGCTGGCAGCCCTTTACCAACACCCTGCAACTGGGCCTCTATACCGCGCTTATCGGCACCGTGCTGGTGATGGTGCTGGCCTGGGCGCAGGAGAAGGGGCGTCACTTTGCGCCGCTTCGCCAGCTGTTGCATCTGCTTGCCATGCTGTCGCTGGCGGTGCCCGGCATGGTGCTGGGGCTCGGTTATATCTTCTTTTTCAACGGCAATCCGCTCTTTGGCGGCCTATACGGCACCCTGCCGCTGATGGTGCTCTCCTGCGTCATCCACTACTACACCGTGGGTCATATGACGGCGCTGACCAGCCTCAAGCAATTGCCCAAGGAGTTGGAGCTGGTGGCCATCTCATTGCGCATTCCGCTCTGGAAGGCGTTCTTGCGAGTCACCCTACCCGCCTCCCTGCCAGCGCTCTTGGAAATCTTTATCTACCTGTTCGTCAACGCCATGACCACCACCTCGGCGGTGATCTTCCTCTACTCGAGCGACAGCGTGCTCGCCTCCATCGCCGTGCTGAACATGGAGGATTCCGGCGATACCGCCGCGGCCGCCGCCATGGCCACCCTGATCCTGCTGGCCGCCGCCACCGTCAAGCTGCTCCAGCTCTTTTTAAGTCGCGCCCTGCTGGATCGCACCCAGCGCTGGCGCCACCAATAACCTTATCGAGGAGTCATCATGTCCACTCTCCCCTTCTGGCTGGCCGAAGCGCTCGCCGCCGAACAACCCGCACCGCCCACGCCCCTAGTCGGCAACCACGAAGTCGATGTCTGCATCGTCGGTGGCGGCTTTACCGGGCTCTGGAGCGCCATCGCCCTTAAACAGACCGAGCCCCACCTGCACGTCATAGTGCTGGAGAAAGATCGCTGCGGCAGCGGCGCCTCCGGGCGCAACGGCGGCTGTTTGCTCACCTGGTCGGCCAAATATCTGACGTTAAAGCGCCTCTTTGGCGAAAAGCAGGCCGCCTGGCTGGTGCAAAGATCCGAGCAGGCGGTGCACGAGATTGCCCGCTTCTGCGAAACGCACAACATAGAGGCAGAGCTGAGGGTCGAGGGCACCTGCTACACCGCCACCAGCGAGGCGCAGCGCGGCCTGATGGAGCCGGTATTGCGGGAGCTGAAACTCGCTGACCTTAACCAGTGGCAGGCGATTGAAGAGGGTGAACTGGCGAGTCAGAGCGGCTCCCACGTCCATCTGGAGGGGCTCTACAGCCCCCACGCCGGTTCGGTGCAACCGGCACTGCTGGTGCGCGGCCTGCTGCGGGTGGCGCGGGATCTGGGGGTCGAGGTTTATGAGCACTCCCCCATGCAGCGCCTTGAGGCGGGCCAGCCAGCGCGGGTGCAAACGCCGCAGGGTGAGGTGCGTGCCCGCAAGGTGGTGCTGGCCCTCAACAGCGCCATGGTGCAGCACTTTCGCGAGTTTCGCCGCAGCATAGTACTGGTCTCCTCCGATATGGTGATAACCGACCCCGCGCCGGATGCACTGGCCGCCCAGCAGCTTGCGCATGGCCGCTCCGTGGTGGATGGCCGCACCTTTGTCCACTACTACCGCTCCACCCCGCAAGGGCGGCTGATGCTGGGCAAGGGGGGCAACACCTTCGCCTTTGCCAACCGCCATCTGGCCGAGTTCGATGCGCCGAGCCGTTATCTTGCCCCCCTTACCCGCACCCTGCGCCGCTTCTTTCCGGCCCTTGCAGAGGTGCCCATCGCCGCCAGCTGGTGCGGTGCCTCCGACCGCTCGGTGGATGGCCTCCCCTTCTTCGGCCATTGGCGAGGGCAGCCCAATATCGTCTATGGCCTCGGTTACTCCGGCAACGGGGTGGCGCAGAGCTGGATGGGCGGCCAGATCCTGGCGGCCTTGGTGCGCGATGAAGTGCGGGAAGCGGACAAGCCGTGGCGCGACTGCGCGCTGGTCAGCGGCCCGCGCGGCTATTTTCCGCCCGAACCCTTTCGCTGGCTGGGGGCCATGGCGGTACGTAATGCCATCCGGCGCAAGGAGCGGGCGGAAGATAAGAACCGCCCGGTGGCCTGGTATGACAAACAGCTGGCCAAACTTGCCGATGCGGCGGGCAAGGCGGATAAATAAGTTATTTCACTTGACCTTGATATTGCACCAGGCTCTAACGCTTGGCCTCTCAGGCGACCTCATCGTGGATGAGCTATCAACATCTTCATCGGCAATCATCCATAACAATGTGCTGACCCGAAGGTCAGCACATATATTGTTACAACTCTAATTAAAAATTCACAGCGGCGTTAAATCTAATATCCCAGAGGTCAAGGTCCTGACGCCCGATACTGTAATAACCGGTGATAACTTCAAAACGCTGATGACGCTGAGGGGCTACCGCCAGTGCAATCCGTGCAGATCCACTCCACGGGGTCGTACTTTCCATTGTCAGATTTTCATTCAGGATCTGACCATCATTGGGACGCTCAATATCATAACGAACCCCAAGACGCAGGGCCGGTATAATTTGAACACCATCGGTTGTGGTGAAAATACGACTGATATCCCCTGATGCTTCACTGGTGGCATATTCAAAAGAGTTTTCATTAACCCGCAATGTCACGTTATAAATCTGGTTTGCATAAGGCAATGAGCCTGTGTAATCAAACGCATCGGATTTATTGTGACTGTAAAAGAGGACAAGCTTGGGCCGCAGCAGATACTCACCAACGTCGTAGCCACCGGTAAGGTTGGCTGAGATCAACCTGGTCGTTGTCTTGAAACTCCCTTTAAGTACATCGAGTTCGGCATCGTTATCAGTTCGTCCCCATGCAGCCCAGCTATCCAGCAGCCAGTGCGTATCTAGCCTATAGCCGCCATATGGCCCAACAAAGAAGCTGTCCCCCTCATTTCGTACCGAACTGCCAAACGTGCCAAGAGAGGTTTTGCTATTGGCAAATGCAATACCGCCCAGCCCGTCTTTACCAAGGGATCTGTGTATACCGATCAAAAAGCTGTTGGCATGTCCGGATGTGTCTATCTCGTTACGATCATCGGAGACTCCGGTATGGCGTACATCAGTCCATACCTGCCACAACCCCTTTTGACTGGCAATATCTTCAAATTGGTCAAGCCCGACAACGACACGATCTGAAATACTGAGGGAGCCGCTCAAATAGCCCATCAAGGCATCTGCACTGATACTGGTCACAATATTGCGGATCGGGTCACTCCCACCACCGGTGCCACCACCAGTTCCACCATTGCCGCCATCCCCACCTCCGGTTCCGCCACCACTTCCTCCATTGCTGCTGCCACCACCTCCGGTTCCGCCACCAGTGCCACCGTTACTGTCTCCCCCATCGATCGGGGGAATATTTGGAAATACCGGATTGGTCTGGTTTCTCGAATCGAGGAAGCAGTTGAAAGAACCATCCGCATTGAGGAGATCCAGTTTGTGAGTCCCGTTAAGGTCATCAAGTACTACAGGTGAGACACTCAAGTGCAACGACGCGCGGTTTGCATTCCAACTATCGATTTCAGATACCCCGGGAGCAGAGAGGCGAAAATGCCCCCCGGAACCTGGACTTGAAAGCCATAGTGACACCGAATTGTCAGCCGAACGCCCAAGAAACTCTAGATGCTGCCCCGGTTGCCTGTTCGGGCAATCCGCCGCCCATGCTGTTGGCAAGCAGATACTGGTAAGGCAGCCAATTCCCAAAATACGTGAAATCATTATGTCCTCCTGACACTACGTTATCTCACTGACATCCTTGCATGACTTTTAGCAATACCCACAAACAGGTCACTCGATGCAATGGGTAAAGGAACAAATCAATCTGACAAGTTCAAATCGCAGACTATTTTAGTATCCACACTGTTTCTGGTCTCCTGTAATAAAATTCGTTTAGCGCCTGAATCGCGATGATTGGTTAAATCAAACCACTTTAAAACCCATAAAAAATGCCGCCCATCGGGCGGCACTTTTATTAGAGATAACGGCTAACAGGAATTACCAGCCGGTCACTTCGCGCAGGGCCTTGCCGATATCGGCCAGGGAACGGACGGTTTTCACGCCAGCATCTTCCAGCGCGGCAAACTTCTCGGCGGCGGTACCCTTGCCACCGGAGATGATGGCGCCAGCGTGGCCCATCCGCTTGCCGGGAGGGGCAGTAACACCGGCGATATAGGAGACCACCGGCTTGGTGACGTGGGCCTTGATATAGGCGGCAGCGTCTTCCTCGGCATTGCCGCCGATCTCGCCGATCATCACGATCGCTTCGGTCTGCGGGTCGTTCTGGAACATCTCCAGAATGTCGATAAAGTTGGAGCCCGGGATGGGGTCGCCACCGATACCGACACAGGTGGACTGGCCAAAGCCCTCGTCAGTGGTCTGCTTGACCGCTTCGTAGGTCAGGGTGCCGGAGCGGGAGACGATGCCCACCTTGCCCGGCTTGTGAATGTGGCCCGGCATGATGCCGATCTTGCACTCACCCGGAGTGATCACGCCCGGGCAGTTGGGGCCGATCATCCGCACGCCGGTCTCTTGCAGCTTCACCTTGACGTCCAGCATATCCAGCGTCGGGATGCCTTCGGTGATGGTGACAATCAGCTTGATGCCCGCGTCGATCGCTTCCAGGATCGCGTCCTTGCAGAACGGTGCCGGCACATAGATGACGGAGGCAGTAGCGCCGGTCGCTTCGACCGCGTCACGGACGGTGTTGAACACCGGCAGGCCCAGATGGGTGGTGCCACCCTTGCCCGGGGAGACGCCGCCCACCAGCTGGGTACCATAGGAGAGCGCCTGCTCGGAGTGGAAAGTACCCTGACCGCCGGTAAAGCCCTGGCAGATGACTCGGGTGTCCTTGTTGATCAGTACGCTCATCAGTTGGCCTCCGCTGCTTTGACGACTTGCTGCGCGGCATCGGTCAGACTCTTGGCCGCAATGATGTTGAGGCCGCTCTCGGCCAGCTTGATACCACCCAGCTCGGCGTTGTTGCCTTCCAGACGGACCACGACGGGCACCTTGACCCCCACTTCCTTGACCGCACCTATGATGCCTTCCGCGATCATGTCGCAGCGCACGATGCCGCCGAAGATGTTGACCAGCACCGCTTTGACGTTGCTGTCGGAGAGGATGATCTTGAACGCCTCGGTTACGCGCTCCTTGGTGGCGCCGCCGCCGACGTCAAGGAAGTTGGCCGGCTTGCCGCCGTGCAGGTTGACGATGTCCATGGTGCCCATGGCCAGACCCGCGCCGTTGACCATGCAGCCGATGTTGCCATCGAGGGCCACATAGTTGAGCTCCCACTGAGCAGCGTGCGCTTCGCGGGGGTCATCCTGTGACGGGTCGTGCATTTCGCGCAGCTTGGGCTGACGATAGAGGGCGTTGGCGTCGATGTTGATCTTGCCATCCAGGCAGTGCAGGTTGCCCTGCGCGGTGATCACCAGCGGGTTGATCTCCAGCAGCGCGAAATCGCAATCCAGGAACATCTGGCCCAGACCCATGAAGATCTTGGTGAACTGTTTGATCTGATCGCCGACCAGACCCAGTTTGAAGGCCAGTTCGCGGGCCTGATAAGCCTGCGGACCCACCAACGGATCGATGGCCGCCTTGTGGATCAGATGGGGGGTTTCGTGGGCGATCTTCTCGATATCCACGCCACCTTCGGTTGAGGCCATGAAGACCACACGGCGCGAACCACGGTCAACCACGGCGCCCAGGTAGAGCTCTTTGGCGATGTCGGTGCAAGATTCCACCAGGATCTTGGTGACCGGCTGGCCGTTGGCGTCGGTCTGGTAGGTCACCAGATTTTTGCCAAGCCAGTTTTGGGCAAAAGCACGGATCTCATCCTTGCTCTTGGCCACTTTCACGCCGCCCGCTTTACCGCGGCCACCGGCGTGTACCTGGCATTTGACGACCCAGGTATTGCCGCCAATCTTGTCGGCCGCTTCGGCCGCTTCTTGTGGGGTAGCACAGGCATAACCTTCGGAGACCGGCAGGCCATACTCGGCAAACAGCTGTTTTGCCTGATATTCATGCAGATTCATAGATGCTCTATCCGTGTTGTAGGTATTTCCGTCCGGGGCTGGTGTTTCTCAATCCCCTGTGAATGGGGGCCTGGGCGGCCCCTCGTTATCTTTCAATCGCTCGGGTATTACTCAAACGTCCAGCAGCACACTCAGCTCGGGGCGCAAACCCCTTGCCCGGGTGCCACAGGCTTAGACGTCCAGCAACAGACGGGTCGGGTCTTCCAGCAGCTCCTTGACGGAGACCAGGAAGCCTACCGATTCGCGTCCGTCGATGAGACGGTGATCGTAGGAGAGCGCCAGATACATCATCGGCAGGATCTCGACCTTGCCGTCAACGGCCATCGGGCGATCCTGGATCTTGTGCATGCCCAGAATGGCGCTCTGGGGCGGGTTGATGATCGGGGTGGACATCAGGGAGCCGAACACGCCACCGTTGGTTATGGTGAAGTTGCCGCCAGTCAGTTCATCCACGGTCAGCTTGCCATCACGGCCCTTGCCCGCCAGATCCTTGATGGCCTTCTCGATGTCCGCCAGGCTCATGTTGTCGCAGTCGCGCAGCACCGGCGTCACCAGACCACGGGGGGTCGAGACGGCGATGCTGACGTCGAAGTAGTTGTGGTAAACCACGTCATCGCCATCGAGCGCCGCGTTCACTTCCGGATAGCGCTTGAGGGACTCAACCACCGCCTTCACGTAGAAGGACATAAAGCCGAGCTTGATGCCGTGCTTCTTCTCGAAGATCTCGCCGTACTGCTTGCGCAGATCCATGATGGGCTTCATGTTGACCTCGTTGAAGGTGGTCAGCATGGCGGTGGTGTTTTTCGCTTCCAGCAGACGCTCGGCAATGCGCTTGCGCAGACGGGTCATCGGTACCCGCTTGTCGGTGCGACCACCCAGCGGGGCAACCTTGGCTGCCGGGGCTGCAGTTGCGACCGGTGCGGCTGCCGCAGGCTGGCTCTTGGCCTTGATGAAGGCTTCCACATCATCCTTGGTGATGCGACCACCCTTGCCGGTACCGGTCAGCTTGGTCACGTCGATATCGTGCTCACCAATCAGGCGGCGCACCGAGGGGCTCAAGCCATCGGCACCATCATCGGCCACCGCTTCAGCGGGTTTCTCTTTGGTCTCTTCACCGGCCACCGGGGCGGCGGTGAGGATGGCAATCAGTTGACGGGACAACACAGTCGCCCCTTCCCCTTGCAGAATATCCCCCAGCACACCGGCTTGCGGTGCCGGCACTTCCAGCACCACCTTGTCGGTCTCGATGTCGACCAGCACTTCGTCACGGGCGACCAGATCGCCCGGTTTTTTGTGCCAGGTGGCGATAGTGGCATCGGCCACTGATTCCGGCAGATCCGGTACCTTGATTTCGATAGTCATCCAATCAGTTCCTTTTTACTTCTATGCCAGAGGCTTTACAGGGTAAGGGCATCTTCCACCAAGGCTTTTTGCTGCTTGGCGTGGACAGACATGTAACCGACGGCCGGTGAGGCTGACGCGGGGCGACCGGCATAACGCAGGGTGGCTCCGGCTGGCAGCACGCCATCGTAGTGGTGACGGGTGCAGTACCAGGCGCCCTGGTTCTGCGGCTCTTCCTGACACCAGACAAAGTCGGTGACGTGGCTGTAATCGGCCAGAATGGCGCGCACTTCCTCTTCCGGGAAGGGGTAGAGCTGCTCAATTCGCACCAGTGCCACATCTTGCTGCTCGGCCTTGCGACGGGCATCGAGCAGGTCGTAGTAGACCTTGCCGGAGCAGAACACCACCCGCTTGACCGCTTTCGGATCCAGCGCATCGATCTCGCCGATGGCGTTCTGGAAAGTACCTTCAGCCAGCTCTTCAAGCTTGCTCACCGCCAGCGGATGGCGCAGCAGGGATTTGGGCGTCATGACGATGAGCGGACGGCGCATCGGGCGTACCACCTGACGACGCAGCATATGGAACACCTGCGCCGGGGTAGAGGGCACGCACACCTGCATGTTGTGCTGAGCGCACATCTGCAGATAACGCTCCAGACGAGCGGAGGAGTGCTCCGGGCCCTGCCCCTCGTAACCGTGCGGCAGCAACATGGTCAGGCCGCACATCCGGCCCCACTTCTGCTCACCGGAGGAGAGGAACTGATCCACCACTACCTGGGCACAGTTGGCGAAATCGCCGAACTGGGCTTCCCAGATGGTGAGGCCAGCCGGCTCGGCGCTAGCGTAGCCATATTCAAAGGCCAGTACCGCGTTCTCGGTCAGCACAGAGTCATACACCTCGAACGGGCCCTGCTCGTCGTGCAGGTTGCACAGCGGGGTATAGGTGCTGGCATCGGTCTGGCTGTGCAGCACGGCGTGGCGGTGGAAGAAGGTGCCACGGCCGGAGTCTTCACCGGTAAAGCGGATGCGGGACCCCTTGTCCACCAGAGTGGCGTAGGCCAGGGTCTCGGCAAAGCCCCAATCCACCAGCTTCTCGCCAGCGGCCATCAGACGGCGGTCTTCGTAAATCTTCTCGACCTGACGCTGCAGCACGTGGGTCGCCGGATACTGGCTCACCCGCTCGCCGAGGCTCTTGAGGTGATCAATCGGCACGGCACTCTCATAGGCCATGTTCCAGTCGTGGCCCAGATACGGCGTCCAGTCGACGGAGTGCAGCTCCATCGGCCGCCACTCCTTGCTCACCCGCTCGCCGCGATCCAGCGCTTCGCGATACTCGTTGACCAGTTCGGTCGCCCGCTCCTGAGCGAGGCTCCCCTCGGCCACCAGCTGATCGGCGTAGATCTTGCGCGGGGTCGGGTGCTGCTTGATCTTCTGGTACATCAGCGGCTGAGTGGCGCTCGGCTCGTCCGCTTCGTTGTGACCGTGACGACGGTAGCAGACCAGCTCGATCACCACGTCGCGTTTGAAGGTGTTGCGGTAATCCAAGGCAATCTGGGTCACCAGCACCACGGCTTCCGGATCATCCCCGTTGACGTGCAGCACCGGCGCCTGCACCGCCTTGGCGATGTCAGTGCAATATTCGGTGGAACGCAGGTCACGGATATAGGAGGTGGTGAAACCAACCTGGTTGTTGATGACGATGCGCACCGTCCCGCCGACACCATAGGCACGGGTCTGGGACATGTTGAAGGTCTCGGCCACCACGCCCTGACCGGCCATGGCCGAGTCACCGTGAATGGTGATGGGCAACACGTTGGAGCCATCTTTGTCACCGCGACGATCCATACGGGCACGCACCGAGCCGATGACCACAGGGTTGACAATCTCGAGGTGAGAGGGGTTGAACGCCAGCGCTAGGTGGACGTTGCCACCCGGGGTGGCGAAGTCGGAGGAGAAGCCCATGTGGTACTTCACATCACCGGTACCCCAGGATTCGCCATGCTTACCGGCAAACTCGTCGAACAGATCCTGAGCGCGCTTGCCCAACACGTTGATCAGCACGTTGAGACGACCGCGGTGGGCCATACCGATAACGGCCTCTTTGCAGCCCTGCTCACCGGCGCGACGGATCAGCTCCTTGAGCATGGGGATCATGGCGTCGCCACCTTCCAGCGAGAAGCGCTTAGCTCCCGGGAACTTGGCGCCCAGATATTTCTCCAACCCTTCGGCGGCGGTCAGGCTCTCGAGGAAACGGGTCTTCTCTTCGAGGGTGTAGCTCCCCTTCCCTTCAATGGATTCGAGACGCTGTTGCAGCCAGCGCTTCTCTTCCGTGGAGGTGAGGTGCATGTAGTCGGCGCCGATGGAGCCGCAATAGGTCTTCTTCAGCGAGGCGTAGAGGTCGGAGAGCACCATGGTCTCGCGACCGATGGCATAGGAGCCCACATTGAAGGTGGCCTCCATATCTGCGCCCTGCAGGTTGTGAAATGCAGGATCCAGTTCGGCAACGGTTTCACGCTGCCACAGGCCCAGCGGGTCCAGATTGGCATTCTGGTGACCACGGAAACGGAAGGCGTTGATCAGCTGCAATACCCGCACCTGCTTGGCATCCACTTGCGGATCAGAGACGGGGGCACTGTAGCGAGAGGGATCCTTGGCCAGACGACGGAAATAATCGCGGACCTGGGAGTGGGGTTGTTCAACCGCATGGCCATTGACCTGGGGCAGCTCGCTAAACAGGCTGCGCCACTCGTCGGACACGGAGTCAGGATTTTCCAGAAAGGATTCGTACAAATCCTCTATATAGCTTGCATTCGCACCAGCCAGGTGAGATGACTCCAACCAGGCCTTCATCACGCCGTTATGCATTTCTATCCCTTGTACTTCTTGTTACTGCTGCGCAGCTTGTAGGGGTCAAATAGCCATCCTGCCACGGGTGGGATGGCTATCCAGAGGTCGGGCCAGCACGCGGCCGGCCCTGATACTAAACAGCCCGATTGAGCAACATCGACTTGATCTGACCAATCGCCTTGGTCGGGTTCAAGCCTTTCGGACAGACGTTCACGCAGTTCATGATGCCATGGCAGCGGAACACGCTGAATGCGTCGTCCAGATTCCCCAGTCGTTCGGTGGTCGCGGTGTCGCGGCTGTCAGCCAGCCAGCGGTAGGCGGCGAGCAGCCCGGCCGGACCGATGAACTTGTCGGGATTCCACCAGAAGGAGGGGCACGAAGTGGAGCAGCAGGCACAGAGAATGCACTCGTACAGGCCGTCAAGCTTGGCGCGCTCTTCGGGGGATTGCAGGTGCTCACGCACCGGCGGCAACTTGTCATCATTGATGAGGAAGGGTTTGACCTTCTCCCACTGGGTGTAGAACTGGGTCATGTCGATCACCAGGTCACGGATCACCGGCAGGCCGGGCAAGGGGCGGATAACGACGTTATTGCCCTTCTTCAGCAGGTCGGAGAGCGGGGTGATACAGGCAAGACCGTTCTTGCCATTCATGTTGAGACCGTCTGATCCACAGACCCCTTCGCGGCAAGAGCGGCGGAAGGCGAGCGTGGGATCCAGCTCTTTCAACTGGATCAGTGCGTCGAGCACCATCATGTCGGAACCTTCAGGAATATCAAGACGATATTCCTTCATATGGGGGACGTTATCAACATCCGGATTGTATCTGTAGACAGAGAATGTGACGTTCATAGGGCTGGCTCCGCAATCAGTAAGTCCGGACCTTGGGCGGGAACGCCTCACGGGTCTTGGGTGACATGTTGACAGCGCGACGGGTCATGGACTCGGTGTCCGGATGATAGAGGCTGTGGCACAGCCAGTTCTCATCGTCGCGATCCGGGAAGTCGAAGCGGCAGTGAGCACCGCGACTCTCGGTACGGAAGTTGGCGGCAACCGCCGTGGCAAACGCCGTCTCCATCAGGTTGTCCAGCTCCAGGCACTCGATGCGCTGGGTGTTGAACTCTTTGGAGGTGTCATCCAGACGGGCTGACTTGAGGCGTTCGCGGATAACCTTGAGCTCGGCCAACCCTTCTGCCATCGCCGCACCTTCGCGGAATACGGAGAAGTTGTTCTGCATGCAGCGCTGCAGGTCTTTGCGGATCTGCACCGGGTCTTCCCCGTCACGGCAATTTTCCCAGCGGTTGAAGCGGGCCAGTGCGGCATCCAGATCCGACTCGGAAGCATCACGACCGTGCTCCATCTCGCCCAGAGTGTTGACCAGATGCATGCCGGCAGCGCGGCCGAACACCACCAGATCCAGCAGGGAGTTGCCACCCAGACGGTTGGCGCCGTGCACGGAGACGCAGGCAATCTCGCCCACCGCAAACAGACCGACCACCGGTACATCGTTGCCGTTCTTGTCCTGGGTCAGGCACTGGCCATTCACGTTGGTCGGCACGCCGCCCATCATGTAGTGGCAGGTCGGGATGATCGGGATCGGCTCTTTGACCGGATCCACGTGGGCGAAGGTGCGAGAGAGCTCGCAGATGCCCGGCAGACGGGATTCCAGCACCTCTTTGCCGAGGTGATCCAGCTTGAGCTTGATGTGTGGACCCCAGGGACCGTCGCAGCCACGGCCTTCACGGATCTCGATCATGATGGAGCGGGCCACCACGTCGCGACCGGCCAAGTCCTTGGCGTTCGGGGCGTAACGCTCCATGAAGCGCTCGCCATCTTTATTGAGCAGATAGCCACCTTCACCACGGCAGCCTTCGGTTACCAGCACCCCAGCACCGGCGATGCCGGTCGGGTGGAACTGCCACATCTCCATGTCCTGCACGCCGACGCCGGCACGCAGCGCCATGCCGACGCCGTCACCTGTGTTGATGTGGGCGTTGGTGGTGGACTGGTAGATACGACCGGCACCGCCAGTCGCCAGCACGGTGGCCTTGGCCTTGAAGTAGACCACTTCACCGCTCTCCATATCGATGGCGGTACAACCCACCACGTGGCCATCCTGGTTTTTCACCAGATCCAGCGCATACCACTCGGAGAAGACGGTGGTCTTGTTCTTGACGTTCTGTTGGTAAAGGGTGTGCAGCAGGGCGTGACCGGTACGGTCGGCGGCCGCTGCGGTACGAGCGGCCTGCTCGCCACCGAAATTCTTGGACTGACCACCAAACGGACGCTGATAGACAGACCCGTTATCGAAACGGGAGAAGGGCAGCCCCATATTCTCCAGCTCATAGATAGCCTCGGGGCCGGTTTTGCACATGTACTCGATGGCTTCCTGATCACCGATGTAATCGGAACCTTTTACCGTGTCATACATATGCCACTGCCAGTTGTCATCGTGGGCATTGCCCAGCGCAACCGTGATCCCGCCCTGGGCGGAAACAGTGTGAGAACGGGTTGGAAAAACCTTGGACAACAGAGCGCAGCTCTTGCCGGACTGGGCAATCTGCAGCGCGGCGCGCATACCGGCACCACCGGCACCAATCACCACCGCATCAAATTCACGAGTTGGAATAGTCACCTTACACACCCCACAGCACGACGAAACCCGTCATCAGATAGACAAACAGCACCACGACCAGGGCAAATTGCAGCGCCCCGCGCAGCCCTACCGGCTTGATATAGTCAGTCAGCACCTGCCACAGACCAATCCAGGCGTGGATCAGTACGCAGAGCAGGGTCAACAGGGTGAATACCTTGGTGAATGTTTTGGCGAAGAAGCCTGCCCACACCTCGTAGGTGATGTCGTTGAACGCGACAAAGCCCACCAGATAGAGGACATAACAGGTCATGATGAGGGCGGTGGCGCGGATCAGGATGTAATCGTGAACGCCGCTGCGCCCGAAGGTTGCAGAATTGGTTACCATACAAGCACTCCCGCCAATACAGCCAGGATCGCGGTGATCACGAAGGCCACGCGGGCGCTCTGATTGCCGGATTCCAGCTCTTCCCAATAGCCCATATCCATGACCAGATGACGCAAGCCGCCCACAATGTGGTATGCCAGCGCAGTCAGGATCCCCCACAGCACGAGTTTGACCAGGAAGTTGTCCATGATGGCAACCACGGTTTCAAACCCTTCGGGAGAGGCGAGTGAAGTACCAAGCATCCACAGCAAGATGCCCAGTGCAACAAAGGTAATGACCCCTGAAACACGGTGCAGGATGGATGTAATGGCAGTGACAGGAAAGCTGATCGTCTGTAGGTCGAGGTTGACCGGTCTCTGTTTGTTTTTCACGCTTGCCCACTCAGCTCCATTGAGCACGTTAGTTATTGTTTTAACTCACACTTGAGGGCACGGAATGGTGATTGTTGGTTTTTTGTTACCAAAACACTCTGAAAAAGCCAAAACGCGAGTTTTCGGTTTCACATCAGGCTTTGCCAAAGCGTTTCAAACACCCGCAGCCATGACCCACGTGGCGCAGTATATCGGCGGCCTTAACCGAAGACAATCAATTAGCTACAAAGAAAACACAAAACCGCAAACTCGATCGCATATTTAATTTAACATTTCATTAATGCCATTAATGGGGTTCCAGCAAAATTGACATTGATAAGGAACTCTGTTTCAAATAAGGCGCTCCAGCCACTTCGGTATGGGTAACAACCTTTGCCAGCGTCATAAAAGTCGTAATAGAGTAGGACTGGAACCAAATTATAAAGAGCAAAGGAGACGTGCTATGGCTGATAAGATAGCCACCCTACACCTGCCCGGAAAAGATCCGGTCGAACTGCCGATCCTCTCCGGCACCATCGGCCCGGATGTCATCGATGTCAGAAAATTGGGATCACAGGGGTATTTCACCTTTGACCCCGGTTTTATGGCGACCGGTTCTTGCAAATCTGCCATTACCTACATTGACGGGGATCAGGGTGTCTTGCTGCACCGTGGTTACCCCATCGCCCAGTTGGCCACCCAGGCCACCTATCTGGAAGTCTGCTATATCCTGCTGTACGGCGAAGCACCGACCAAGGCGCAATATGCCGAATTCGAACGCCTGGTCACCCGCCACACCATGGTGCACGAGCAGATCGCCTTCTTCTTCCGCGGCTTCCGTCGCGACTCCCACCCCATGGCCATCATGTGCGGTGTAGTCAGCGCCCTCTCCGCCTTCTATCACGATGCCCTCGACATCAACAACGAGCAGCATCGCGAGATCTGTGCCTTCCGTCTGCTCTCCAAGATGCCGACTCTGGCAGCCATGTGTTACAAGTACTCCATCGGCCAGCCGTTCATGCAGCCCCGTAACGCCCTCTCCTATGCCGGTAACTTCCTGCACATGATGTTTGGCGTACCGACCGAAGAGTACAAGGTCAACCCCATCGTTGAACGTGCCATGGATCGTATCTTTACCCTCCATGCGGATCACGAGCAGAACGCCTCCACCTCCACCGTTCGTCTGGCTGGCTCCTCCGGTGCCAACCCGTTCGCCTGTATCGCCGCGGGGATCGCCTCCCTGTGGGGACCGGCCCACGGTGGTGCCAACGAAGCCTGCCTGCGCATGCTGGAAGAGATCGGCTCGGTGGATCGCATCCCCGAGTACATCGCCAAGGCCAAGGACAAGAATGATCCGTTCCGTCTGATGGGCTTCGGTCACCGTGTCTACAAAAACCACGACCCTCGTGCCACTGTGATGCGCGAAACCTGCCACGAAGTACTGACCGAGCTGCAGATCAAGGATCCGCTGCTGGATGTGGCCATGGAGCTGGAGCGTATTGCGCTCTCCGACCCCTACTTCGTCGAGAAGAAACTCTACCCGAACGTGGACTTCTACTCCGGCATCATCATGAAGGCGATCGGCATCCCGATGAGCATGTTCACCGTGATCTTCGCCATCTCCCGCACCATCGGCTGGATTGCCCACTGGAACGAGTTCCACTCAGACCCGGACAGCAAGATTGGTCGCCCACGCCAGCTCTACGTAGGCCACCCGCTGCGCGAGTTCACTCCACTCGAGCAGCGCTAACCACTGCGCTGATATGGTTTGTTACAAAGGCGGTCATTGACCGCCTTTTTGTTTGCCGCTCTAATGCCCCCTTTCGCGTTAAGGAGTCCATTATGAAACCACTGTTTATCAGCGCAGCCTTGCTGCTGACCGCCTGCCAGAGCACCCCCGCCTCGTCACAGGGGGAGACCCTCTATATCAACAGCCAGTTGGTCGATTGCGTCGGGGTTGGCCCAATGCAGTGTATGCAGGTTCGCAGTGATGAGCAGCAGCCATGGACGCTGTTCTACCAGAATATTGAAGGTTTCCAGTTCGAGCCTGGCTATCGCTACCAGCTCACTGTCAGCAAGGAGCAGCTCACCGATGTGCCGGCCGATGCCCCCTCCGTGCGCTATCAGCTGATCAAGGTAGTGAACAAGGTCGCCAGCAAGTAACAAACACGATCAAAAAAACGGGGGATGGCTGATGCCATCCCCCGTTGGTTTATGGGTACTGCGCCTCATCAGGCACGATCAGGTCGGCGCCAACGCCATATGCAGCAACGGATAGGGCTTGCCCTGACCATCCAGTGGCAAGCGACCCGTCACGGTGAATCCCATCTTCAGATAGAAGCCCACCGCCTGTTCGTTCTGCTCGTTAACGTCAACCAGCGTCGCGCCGCACTGGCTGATGGCATGCGCCACCAGCCAGCGACCCACGCCACTGCCGCGCGCCTCGGGAGCCACAAACAGCATCTCCAGCTTGCCCTCGTGCACTCCGCTAAAACCCGTAATGTGTCCCTCTTCTGTACGAGCACAGTGCAGTGTCACCGCATCGAAGTAGTGCACCAGAATAAGCGGTTTAAGCGCCAGGATCTCGGTCTCGGGCAGGAAGTGGTGGGTCGCGCGCACCGAGGCCTCCCACAGATCGATCAGGGCCGGATAATCGACCCGGGATACCGGAACAATCGTCATGAAATGACTCGATATGATAACCAGCGGGAAGAGACATCTTCCCACTGGCAACGGTGATTAGCGCGCCTGCACCGCCTGCAGCAGCACCGACATATCAGCGCCAAAGTTGCGGCTACGGATCGCTTCGCGAATATCCGCTTCGCTATAACGGCTGCCCGGGTAGACCACTACGCAGGAGGTGTCGCCCGGTTTGAGGAAGTGGGTCTCGCCAAACGGGGTATAGCGGGTGGCACCGATACTGATGAGCGCATGGGGAGGATGTCCCGCCTGCGCCAGCAGTCCCTGAATGTGCTCCGCCGGCCCTTCATCCTGCTGATGATTGAACTTGTCGATGGCCCAGTCGAGCAGCTTGCCGTGGAAGTAGCTGTAGTCGATGGCTGCGCTGTCTACCCCGTAGGCGTGCAGCTCGCCATCGCGCTCCAGATAGCAAGCGATGCGATAGTCATCGAGCTCGCAACCGGCGGCAAAACCGGAAAGCGGCAGCAGCTTGGCCGCCAACCCCTTGCTCTCTTCGCCCCAGTTCTTCTTCTCGCTGATCTTCTTGGCGTTGGGACGACGGATGGAGCAGTCGTTATAGGCGCCAAAGGCGCGGGGATGGATCGCCACCACCTGCTTGCCGGCATACTCCAGCTCGCACCAGAGGGCCACTTCCGGCTCGATCTGCACCTTCTCGTCACCGCTGACCGCCGCTTCCGGCAGGAAGATCGCCTTGTCGCTCAACGGGAATACCCCGAGCTGACCCGGATGGCCCGGCACAAAGAAGGGAAAGAGCGCCTTGGGCGCCGTGGTATCGCGCACGACTACCGCTACGAAATCCGACGCTTCACCCGCCTGCTCCAGATGACCGGCGAAATTGCCCGCGACCCCGAGTCCGATAAATTTGCTCTCTGCTACTATCTGCATCTTGCTCACCTGCATCTTGCCCACGCAAGGTAGCAGGCCCGTCGCCCACTACCGCTAAAGTGGCAAGATTAAACCACAAGGGCCCCGCCTTCGCCCAGTCCGGTCCTGTCGTGATGTGCGCCAGTCCGCTTTTTTAGAGACGAGAAAGCTGTGGCGAACCAGCCATTGCGCACTCATTCAGCTACGCGGTCACCGCGCTGGAAACAGTGCGTTTCCGGCATCTCCCCTCTTTCTCCTTGGGACTCAACTTCATCTTTGTTAGGCTGCCTGCCACACAGGCTCACAGAGGGATCTTCTTGATGTCACAGGCGCACTTTCAGGGCCGCTTCGAAGTCGAGTTCAAATATCAGCTGACGGATCGCCCCGCCTTCCTCAAGGCACTGCTCGCCCTCAATCCGGAGATCATGCTGGAGGATAATCTGGAGCAGGATCGCTACTTCGACACCCAGGACGATGCCCTTGCCCGAGCTGGCAAAAGTCTGGCTATCCGCACCATGCAGCCCTCCGGCATCCAGCTCTGGATCGTCAAGGGGCCCGAAGCGGATCGCTGCGAGGCGGTCACTATCAATGATGCGGACAAGGCTGCCAACATGCTCCTCACCATGAACTACCGGCAGATACTCGTGATCACCAAAAGGCGCAGCATCTACTTCATTGGCCCGTTTCACGTCACCCTGGATCATCTGGCCGAGATCGGGGATTTTGCCGAGCTCGCCATCATGACCTATGACGAGAAACGCCTCCCGGCGTTTCGCCAGCAACTGCTCGCGCTGGCAGATCAGTTGGGACTTTCTCCCGATGCGCAGGAGCCTCGCTCCTACCGAACCCTGTACACCCGGTACATGCAGACAATACACACCACACAACCAGAGGATGCAACTCAATGATCGACAAACTCGCCTGGCTCACCTTTAAAGATCAGCAGCTGCTCTGCGCCCGCTCCCACGGCAAGGACATCTATTACATCCCAGGCGGCAAGCGGGAACCGGGCGAGAGCGACGAGGCGGCGCTGATCCGCGAGATTGAAGAGGAGCTGGCTGTCGCCCTGCAACCCGATACCCTGCGCTTTGTCTGCGAGTTCAGCGCTCAGGCAGATGGCAAACCGGCAGGAGTCGAGGTGCGACTGCGCTGTTACACCGGCGAAGCGAGCGGCACCCCGATCGCCTCGGCAGAAATTGCCGAGCTGCGCTGGCTCGACAGCAGCCATCTCGACGAGCTCTCCCCCGTCTCCCGCCTGCTGTTTGCCTGGCTGGTTGAGCAGGGGCTGCTCCGCTGACAAGCCGTACTCGCGGCGAGCATAAGTACCTACCTCATATGAACCAACGGTGGCAATCAGCCACATAACAGCGCAACGACAAGGATGTCAGATGGACATTGTGGAAGTTAATAGCGCAGCAAACTACCAAAGTGCACGCAACTCAGATGGCACTCTTGCTGCAACCGTCATCTTCTACAAACCGCTCTGACCATCCCCTATCCCTTATCCCTTATCCAAATACAGCAGGGCCGCACCAAGCGGCCCTGCTTGTTGCCAGCGTGACTGTTTGTTGCAGCAATATGGCTTGCGACGGATTGCCACGATAGAGCCATTGCGCCTGTATGCCTCAACACCGCCAATCGTTCGCCCCAAAATACAACCAAACAAACAGAAAGATTAATTAATGATTAAAACGCCCCCCTTTTCTTCTTCATCTATTGCCTCATCAGGCGTATCGTGAGAGACCCATTTGATAATCAAATCTATGTTGTTCACTGCCTTGAGGAATAATGGATGCCCACTTTGCCCCGTACAGTTACCTCCCCCAAAAAGTTCATCATCGGTCAACACCTTCTCCCGCAACTCCATGAGCACGTTAAAGATTTTGGTGACTATGCGTTGCTCATCAGCGATGAGTTCATTCTGGAGCGGGTACGGGAAGAAGCTTTGGCAGGGCTCCTGCAGGCAGGCCTCAGGGGAGTGGTCGACAAGTTTCGCTACGAATGCACCGAACAGGAGATCCACCGCCTGACCCACCTTGCAGAGCAATATGGTGCGAACGTGATTGTCGGGATCGGCGGCGGCAAGACGCTGGATGTCGCCAAGGCCGTGGCCTTCTATCTGCGCCGTCCGGTTGTGCTGTTCCCGACGATTGCCTCCACAGATGCCCCCTGCACGGCACTGGCGGTGATCTACAACCAGGCGGGGGAATTTGAGCGCTATCTGTTCCTGCCGCAAAATCCGGACGTGGTGCTGGCTGACACGGCCATCATTGCCGCCGCCCCTCCCCGCTTCTTTTCCGCAGGCGTTGGCGATGCCCTGGCCACCTATTTCGAGGCGCGCGCCTGCTATCGGTCGGACGGACTCAATCTGGTCGGCAAGCGTCCTTCACGCACTGGCCTTGGTCTGGCACAGCTCTGTTACGAGCTGCTTGGTGAGAACATCGAGCTGGCCATGGATGCGATACGCCACCATGTCTCGACCCTGGCGCTGGAGCAGGTTATCGAGGCCACCATCTACCTCAGCGGGGTCGGCGCCGAAGCCGGTGGACTGGCCGCCGCTCATGCCGTCAACAATGGCATGTCACTGATCCCGGAGCTCCATCGTGCCCAGCATGGCGAGAAGGTGGTCTTCGGCCTGCTGACCCAACTCGTGCTTGAGCGCGCCCCACAACATGAGCTTGATGAGGTGTTTCGCATCATCGACTGCGCAGGCCTGCCCATGACACTGCAAGAGCTGGGGCTCACCCACTTTGATGAAAGCGAGTGGCGTAAGGTAGCGCAGCTGGCCTGCGATCCCCTCGATACCATGGGCAACATGCCGATGACAGTGAATGAACAGGATGTCTACGCCGCCATGGTAGCGGCCAATGCCATGGCAGAGCGTTATCGCCTCCGCCATCCCCGCCCCTGATTGCTTGCCGCACTAAACAGTGCAAACAGTAAAAAGGCTTGCCCATTGGCAAGCCTTTTTCATCTGCATCCCCTTGTCGGGATAGACGAAAGTCCGCGTTGACTCAGGGGAGTTTCACCGCTCGCACTTCAACCTCTGGCAGGGCGAAGGCATCTTGCGCGGTGATGAGTTGCAGCTCGTAAGCCTGCTGGCGCCAGGTCTCCTGCAGCACCGCATCCACCGAGGCGTTGGTGCGCTCGAACGCGCTAACCGCATCGTGACCGGCCAGCAAATTGGCCAGCATCAGGGCGCTGATAAGATCGCCAACCCCCACCGGCTGGCGGGCAAAGTCATAGAGCGGACGGGCAATCAGGTAATCCCCTTGCGGCGTTGCCAGCAGCATCTCGAAGCGGCTGGAGTCCTGCGCCGCACGACCGAGATGCTTGACCAGCACCAGCTTGACGCCGCGGGCCAGCAGCTGATGGGCAGCCGCGCGGGTCTGATCCAGATCAGCCAGATGGGTATCGCAGAGGGTCTCCAGCTCCAGCAGGTTGGGGGCCATCATGTCGGCCACCGGCAGCGCCTGCTCGGTCAGGAAACGGGTGACGCCGGGAGCGACGATACACCCCTTCTCCGGGTGCCCCATCACAGGGTCGCAGAAGTAGATGGCATCGGGGTTGGCCGCCTTGACGGCGTTGACCACGGTCAGGATCTCGTCCCCCTGCTCGGCAGAGCCAAGGTAGCCGCTCAGCACGGCGTCACACTGGCTCAACACCTCGATATTGCCCAATCCTTTCACCAGCGCACTGATATGACCCGCCGGCATCGCCATCCCCTGCCACCCCTGGGCATATTGGGTGTGGTTGGAAAACTGCACCGTGTTGATGGGCCATACATCCATACCGAGGCGGCGCATGGGGAAGACGGCCGCGCTGTTGCCGGCACAACCAAAGACCACGTGGGACTGAATAGAGAGAACGGATTTCATCGGGAATACCACAGCAAAGGATCAGCAAGGTGGGCAATATATCGGATGAAGATAACGATGCGCCACCTTGGCGCGGGATGAACAGGCAATTTCCTGACTAAAGACAGGTTTTTTGCGCCATTTGGCCCGCATCGACAGGATGAGCGGCGCCATGATGCGCCGCGTCACCGTCCATCACATGCCGTTGTGCTCAACGCCATGACGGGCAAAGTGATAGACCCATCCCTCATCACACGGCATGTCACTGGGTGGCGAAATCAGCTCAGGCAACACCGTCACCTTGCCACCAGCGGCATATTGCAGCGCCATCAGGGCGCAGAGCGCCGCATCGTAGCGATCGGTGCCGACCAGCACGTCCGCAGGCAGTAAGGCCGCCAGCTCGGGCCGTGCCGGGGAGGCCTTGCCGCCCACTTTGGCCAATGCCGGATAGACCTCCAGCACGGCACGACTGGCCTTCGGGGCAACGGTCGGCACCAGTTGCAGATCAGAGAGCTGCGGCAGCATGGAGAGCGCCAGAGTGGCGTTGTTGCCAAGCCGGTCGAAGGTGGCCGACAGCGGCTTCTTGCCGTACTGCTGATACAACCAGCGCTCGCAGTCGCGATAGGCGTAGGGGTTGTCTATCTCCCGTTCGGGCACGGCGCAGCTATGTGGCTGGCCGTTGAGCAGATCCCGCAAGGCACGGGGAAAGGCGAGCGGCGCATCGATGCCGAGCGCCAGTTGCGGGAAGGCTTCTACCTGCATCAGGGTCAGCTCGTTTTGCAGGGCCGGACGCAGCAGGGCGGCCAGATCCGGCGCCACGCGCGAGCTCAGGCGAAACAGCGGAGATACACCGAGCCAGTGCAGGCTGTTGAAGTCGGCCTGCCAGCCCACCACGGCCACCGCCTGGGCACTGCCCTGCCAGCCACGCACATCCCAGCCGATCCCGATTGCACTCATTTGCCCTGCCGTCATCAATTACCTCTGTTCGCCTGTCACAAGTTGCAAGAGACACAGGGTAATCAGCAGAGGCCCTTAACGCAAAGCGAACCGCCCACTCAGAACGATTTCTGGAAGTTCACCAGCGGCAGAATGGGGAACACACCGTTGGCGGCATAGTTGGCCAGCCCGATCTGCAAGCCGTCGAGGTGCTTGGTCGCATTGATAAAGCCAATCTGGAACGTGGTACGCTCGGCATAGTTGACGAAGCCGACGTTGGCCAGCGCATTGCCCTTGGCGATATTGACCGCCCCCCAGTTAAGCCCCTGCACATTGTTGGTCAGGTTGACCAGCCCCAGATTGACGCCGGTATCCTGCCCCTCATGCCAGTTGATGGCGTTGATGGCGACCCCGCCAAACTGGTGGCGCACCCGACCGGCACCCAGGAATACCCCGAGCTGCAGGCCGCTGAACTGATCCACATCGGAGAGGGCGAAGATCGGCAGATCAATACCCTTCACCTGACCGGTCCGACCGTAGAGCAGCGAGGCGCGCGCCCCTTCCACCTGATGGGACGCGGGCAAATTGACCCCGGGCAGCGAAACCTGCACCGGAATACTGGCCTGCGCGACACCGCACAGAGTAAGGGCGCTGCATGCCAGCAGCAAGCGGGAGAGTGTCATGGGAAGTTCCTTGGGCCATTGAGAGTGGCCCGATCCTAACAGTCAGGGGAGAGTGTGGGCACACCAGCAGGGACGAGGTGCGTCACGATACGTCATGGGTGGCCCTCTATCCTCTCCATCAGGTCTTGCGAAAGCGCCACCTTAAGGACAATCGGCCACTTTTTCGCAGCGAGTGGCCCCTCTTCCTTTCTTTGCCTGAGCGAACTGCCTAAAATAGTCGCCCTGCTGTATCCGGCATTCATCCATCTAGAGGATTTCCCATGGAGACGTTTCTGCTCGAAGGTCACCCCTTCGTTGCCTTGTGTGACCTTATCAAACATCAGGGGTGGGCCGATTGTGGCGGCGCCGCCAAAGCCCTCGTTGCCGAAGGGCTGGTCGAGGTGGACGGTCAGGTGGAGACCCGCAAGCGCTGCAAGATCGTGGCCGAACAGGTGGTCAACTTCAACGGCATGAAGGTCGTGGTGAAAGAGGGCGTCAGCCCGGAGATTGGCTAAACCCGTTTCGGGGAGCCACTCTCCGGCAACCCGCTAGCTGGCCTTGATCGACAGGGTCAGCACAAAACGCGCCATCGCCTCATCCCCGTTCAATGACGGACAGGTTGCCACCACCTGGATGGGGCGATTGATGCGCTGACCGCTGGCCAGCGATTCATCGATCATGGCGTCAATCTCCTCCCCCGCTGCGCAGTCGAACTGCACATCCCCCTCCGGTCGTTTCAAAAACTCCCCCTGCACATCCTTGAAGGCGAAGTGCACCTTCTTGCGCCGCTGCCGCCCCTTCTCCATCACCAGCAGACCGCCCACCAGATCGGCGCCGGTCGCCAGCGCGCCAAAATACATGCTGCCCAGATGGTTGCGGGTACGCCAGCCAAGGGGAATGCGAATGCGCAGCGCTTTGGCGTTCATCTCTTCGATGATCGGGGCACAAAACCCGATGACGGGAATATAGCGCCAGGCAAACAGCCGAAGCGCCAGATTGGCTTTGAAGCGTTGCAAATCCATATGCGAACTGATCCGATGAGTTAATGTAAACGACATGTTGCCTGCATCTGCGCCATTCGACAAGCACAGGGATCACGGTTACGACCTTTTGCCCAACCCAAAAAAACAGAGGGAACCGCACCGGTTCCCTCTTCTCGTTCATGTCGCTGTTACAGCAAATGTGCCGCTCAGGCGCGCTTCTCTTCGAGCCAAGCCCCCTGACTCTGCATCTCGAACAGCTGGGCATAGTGACCGCCTAGGGCCATCAACTCACCATGGGTACCCCGCTCGTTCACCTGACCGCGTGAGAGCAGCAGGATCTCGTCCGCATCGACGATGGTCGAGAGGCGGTGGGCGATGGCGATGGTGGTGCGGCCACGACGGGCAGCAGAGATCGCCTGCGACAGCGCCAACTCGGTCTGGGAGTCCACGCTGGCCGTCGCTTCATCCAGAATGAGGATACGCGGATCCCCCACCAGCGCGCGGGCAAAGGAGAGCAGTTGCCGCTGACCGGCGGAGAGGTTCTTGCCCCCCTCCTCCATCAGGGTGTTGATCCCCTGTGGCAGGCTGCGCACAAACTCGGCCAGCTGCACCTCGCTCAACGCCTGCCAGAGCCGCGCTTCGTCTATTCCGGCGCGGCCGAGACGCAGGTTCTCCGCCAGGGTGCCGACGAAGATAAAGGGATCTTGCTGCACCAGCCCGATGCTGCGGCGCACCGCCGCCAGCGACAGGGTATCTAGTGCGTGATCATCGAAGCGGATCTGCCCCTGATCCAGCGGATAGAAGCCCATCAGCAAGCTGATAATGGTGGACTTGCCGCTGCCGGTATGGCCCACCAGCGCCAGCATCTGGCCCGGTTTTGCGGCAAAACTGACCTCCCGCAGCACCTGCTGCTCACCATCGTAGGAGAAGCTCACCCGCTCGAAACTGACACGCCCTTCCAGCGGGATCATCTCGCCCTCGGTGCTTTCGCGGGTTTCATCGAGCAGGGCAAAGACCCGCTCCCCCGCCACCATCGCCTGCTGCAACTGGTTAAGCTGGTTGGTCATCTCGATGAGCGGCTCGATCATCCGCCCCAGATAGCTGATAAAGGCGTAGAGCACCCCCACCTGAATGGCACCGGCGTGGCTGACCCCCTCATGGGCAAACAGCGCCAACAGACCGATCAGCACCATCATGTAGAAGAGATCGATGAGCGGACGCAGCAAAATGCCGTTGATCTTGAGGCTCTTGATCCGTGCCGACCAGTGTTGCTGGTTCACCTCGGCAAAGGCGTTGGCAAAGTGGCGCTCCTGCACCATCGCCTGGATCACCGGCATCCCCTGCAGCGACTCGTTGAGGCGGCTGTTGATGTCGGAGAGCAGGCTGCGAGTCGCTCGCACCACCGGCACGCTCAGTTTCTGGTAGAGCCACATCACCCCGCCCACGGCGGGCAGCAACAGGGAGCAGACCAGCATCAGCCGCAGATCCAGCAGCGCCATGGAGATGAGGATGCCGCACAAGAGCACCACCTTTTGCACCAGCAAGCCAATCACCTGCACATAGAGGTTCATGATCGCCTCGGTGTCGTTGGTGATGCGGGAAATCAGCGAGCCGGAGCGATGCTTGTCAAAGTAGCGGGCCGGCAAACGGATGGCGGTAGCAAATACCTGCTCGCGCAGGGTTTGCACCACCGCCTGAGCGATGCGGTTAAAGCGCAGGGATTGCAAATAGAAACCCGCCGCCGACAGCACCTGCAAGCCCAGATAGCCCGCTGCGATCAGGGCAATGGTGGGCAGCACGATATTGCGAGGCGCCAGATAGTCATCGATAAAGAGCTTGATCAGCAGCGGCCCGGCTACTTCGGCGCCGGTGGCAAGCAGCAAACAGATCCCCGCCTGGATCAGCCAGCGAGGATACTGGGCGCAGTAGGCGAGCAGTCGTTTAATGGTCGGATTCACAGGCTCTCCTCCACCGCTTCTTCGAGACGCTGGTAACGCACCATATCTGCATACCAGCCATTGTGCGCCATCAGGGCACCGTGATGACCCCGTTCGCTGATGGTTCCCTGCTCCAGCACCAGGATCTCGTCGGCCTGCTCCACCGCCGTCATGCGATGGCTGACCAGGATCAGGGTGCGACGATGGGCTTTGAGAGCGTGCAGAATTTGCTGCTCGGTGTGGGCATCCACCGCCGAGAGCGCATCATCGAGCACCAGAATGGGCGCATCCAGCAGCAGGGCGCGGGCAATGGCCAGCCGCTGTTTCTGACCGCCGGAGAGGGTCACCCCTTTCTCCCCCACCTCGGTCTCATAGCCCTTGGGGAAACGCACAATATCATCGTGGACACAGGCAATGCGCGCCACCCGTTCGACCTCCTCGCGGCTCGCATCGGGTTTGCCGAGGGCGATATTGGCGGCGATAGTGGTGGAAAACAGGAATGGCTCCTGCGGCACATAGGCAAACTGGCTGCGCAGTGTGGCGAGCGGCAGCTGGTCAATCGGAACGCCACCCATGACAATCGAACCGTGAGTCGGATTGGCAAGGCGCATCAACAGCTTGAGCAGGGAGCTCTTGCCTGCCCCGGTGCGCCCCACAACCCCGAGCATCCCCCCTTGCTTGAGGGTAACGTCGATATCCGCAAGCAGGGTGCGCTGCTCAAGTTGATAGCTCACCCCTTTGATCTGCAAAGGAAAGGCAGAGGTAAACACCGCCGGCTGGGCGGGCTCTTCGATATCGCTGCGCTCCCCAAGCAGGCTTTCGATACGGGAGTAGGCGGCGCTACCCCGCTCGATGATGTTGAACAACCAGGCGATGGCAAACATCGGCCAGATCAGCTGGCCGAGGTACATGGTGAAGCTGGTGAGCTCACCCAGGGTCAGCTCACCCTGCAGCACCAGCACACTGCCCCCCGCCACCGCGAGGAAGTAGGAACAACCGATACAGAGATAGATGACCGGATCGAATTTGGCATCGATGCGGGCCACCGCCATATTGCGCTCCCCCGCCTGTTTGGTTAGCTCGGCAAAGCCTTCATCTTCCAGCGATTCAACCGCATAGGATTTCAACACCCGCACGCCGGAAAGGGCCTCCTGGGTCTTGTTGTTGAGCTTGGAGAAGGCCCCTTGCGCCGCCTTGAACTGGGTGTAGATCTGGGTGCCGAAGCGGTTCATGAAATAGGCCATCACCGGCAGCGGCAGCAAGGAGACCAGCGTCAACTGCCAGGAGTACTGGCTGCACATGATGGAGAGCACCAATACGCCGACCATGATGGAGTCCACCAGAGTCAGCACCCCTTCGCCAGCGGTCATCTCCACAGCCTGAATGTCATTGGTGGCATGGGCCATCAAATCGCCAGTACGGTGGCGCTGATAAAAATCGGGGCTCATCCGGGTGAAATGGCTGAAAAGGCGATTGCGCAACACATAGGCCAGACGGTAAGAGGCACCAAATAGCATCACCCGCCAAACGTAGCGCAGCAGATAAATCAGCACACCCAGACCAAACAGCCCCGCCAGATAGCGCATCAGGGTACCATTGTCGAGACCGCCCTTGGTGATGCCATCCACCACCCAGCCCACCACTTTGGGCGGAATCACGGTCAACAGGGCCACCATCAGCAGCAGGGAGATGGCGGCCAGATAACGGGGCCACTGCTCCTTGAAAAACCAGCTCAATCGTAGAAATACGCTCACACCACCAACCTTTAGCGCTCTCTGCCCGTGACCGCTCCAAGGAGCGGCCATCAGAGAAGCCACGCAGAAATAGAAGAATGAAAACAATCGCCTCCGGCTGGAGGCGATTCGAACGAAAGCTCATCATATCCCGAACCGGGATGGTTGAGAATAATTACTATTTAATTCACTGTGACATGCGATCATCCCCTGATGAATAGGGATTATACGAATTTTCATGCTGCTCACCGGTCAACAGGAAGTGTGACACCTCTTCCCGGGTCTGGCTGAACACCTGTTGCAACTGCTCCAGATCCGTCTCGCTCAGCACCTCGTTTTGCCGCAGGCGCCACTCCAGCTCGCCAGCCACCAATTGCAGACGGGCCGCCGAGATATTGGCAGACACCCCCTTGAGGGTGTGCAGCAGCTTGCTGGCCACCTCGGGCTGCTGACGGCGCAGGGCAGAGCGGATCTCCCACAGGTCGTCCTTGTGCTCAGACATGAACAGCTTGAACAGGATCTGCAATGCCTCCTTGTCCTGCTCCAGCCGCTTGAGTGCATCCTGCAGATCGAGGATCCCGATCATATCCGGCGGTTTCACCTCCATGATCCCCGCCTGCTCCACCCCTTGCGGCTTTACCCACTGCAGCAGGTTGTTGTAGAGATCCAGCTTGCTCACCGGCTTGGTGACATAGCCATTCATCCCCACCCCCAGGCAACGCTCCTTGTCACCGGGCATTGCACTGGCGGTGAGGGCAATGATGGGCACATCGTGTTTGTCGACCATCTTGCGGATCTGGCGGGTGGCATCGAGTCCGTCCAGCACCGGCATCTGCAAATCCATCAGGATCACGTCAAAAGGCTGCTCGGCGACCCGCTCCACCGCCTCCCGACCATTGCTGACCACACACACTACCGCATCGACGCGCCGCAGATATTCGATGATAAGCTGCTGATTAACCCGGTTGTCTTCCGCCAACAGCACTCGGGTGCCCTGCAACAGGGATTTGAAGTGTTGCTGATCCCCCTGTGCCTCGGCCTTGCGCAGGTTGAGCTCGTAAGAGCTGCCGTTGAGCAGCTCGTCCACCTTGGCCAGCAGGGCATTTTCGGTCATCGGTTTGGGCAGAAAATGGGTCAGCCCCATGCTGTCCATCCGGGCGTGCAGCCCCTCTCTGGCCCAGGCACTGATCATCAGGATGGGGATCCGCCGCCACTGGCTGTGCTGATACATCTCCAGCGCCAGATCGAGCCCATCCTCCTGACCCATGCGCCAGTCGAGGATCGCCAACCGCAGATTCGGCCCCTCTTCACGGAGCAGCTGACGGGCGCGGGAAAGGGAGTTGACCGGCAGCACTCGCACTCCCGCCCGAGTCAGAATGTCCCGGGCCAGATCCAGCACCAGTTCGTTGTCATCCATCACCATCACCAGCGGCTGGTTTTCGAAGAAGACTTTCCGTCCAGCGACGCCGTAGACCGCCTGCGCCATCGGGATATCGAACTTGAACAGAGAGCCGACGCCAGGCTTGCTCTCTACGGTGATCCGCCCCCCCATCAGCTCCACCAGACGCTGGGAGATATTGAGCCCGAGCCCCGAGCCGCCATATTTGCGGGTATTACCCGCCTCCAGCTGGGTAAACGCCTGAAACAGTTGGGTCTGCTTCTCTTCGGCAATGCCGATGCCGGTATCGCGCACACTGAAGCGGATCCGCATTGGGTGAGGATTGGCCAGCTCGATGCAGACTTCGACTTCACCGCGTTCGGTAAACTTGATGGCGTTGTTCACCAGATTGACCAGCACTTGTCCCAATCGCAGGGGATCCCCACGCAAGAAGACCGGCACCTCCGGTGACTTGCGAATAACCACTTCCACGTGTTTGCGCTCCGCCAGATCGGCAAACATGCCCGCCAGCGAATCGAGCTGCTCACTGAGATCGAAGTCGATCTCCTCCAACGTCAGCTTGCCTGACTCCACCTTGGTCAAATCTAGGATGTCGTTGATCAGCAGCAGCAGGGTATCGGATGAGGATTTGATCTTGCCCAGATAGTCCCGCTGTTGTTGATCCAGTTCGGTCTGCAGTGCCAGCGAGCTAAAACCTATGATGGCATTCATGGGGGTGCGGATCTCATGGCTCATGTTGGCCAGAAAATCGCTTTTGGCCTGGGCCAGCAAGCCGGTCTGGCGCGACAACTCGCTCAGCTTCTGGTTGCGGCGCCACAGGGTGAAGGCCACCAGCGCAAAGCAGATCAAAGCCCCGCACAGCACCATCAGATAGAAGCGGTTCATCAAAGAGGAGGCGCGCTCCAGCTTGTCGAGTTTCCAGCGCACCAGACTCTCGATCACATGCATGTCGATGAGCTGGTAACGCAAGGTGTGATAAGCAATCACCTGCTGGCTCATCTCCTTGCTCAGGCGGATCAGGGTGGCGATCTCCGGCAAGTTGCCATAACGGGATTGCAACTGCTGTTGCAGCTGGTCCAGCGTAGTCTGTTCACGTTTGTCCCAACTGCGCTGCAGATAGTTGCTCAGTTGCGCCAACTCCTCCAGGTCGCGATGGAGAGCACTGTTTGACGGGCTTATCCCCCGCACCTTTTTAATCTGGGCCTGCAGGGGCGCATTGAGGTACTCGATAGCCATCTCAATGGCATGAAGCCTGGCCAGCGCCATCAGATAGTTGTCCATGTCATCAAGCAGAGCCTGGGAAAGGTCGTCTTGCACCAGCTCGGGATCGCTTCTGACTTCCCGTACAAAACCGTCAAGGGTTATGGATAACTGGTTCAGGCGCTGCTGGACATTGCTGTCATTGGCCTGCTCCCGCCCAAGCAGATAGAGGGTATCGGCGTTGATCCTGTTCAGCACCACCTCGGCCGCTTCGTTCAGGTTGTGGGCCTGCTGCTGCTGACTGAGCGACTGCCAGCAGTAGCCCGAAAAGGCAAGCAGCAGGGCAACAATCAGCCCTGGCACAGCACGGTTTTTCCGTGATCCTTTATTCATCCCGTCTCGACTCTCATCTGGTGGTCGCTGAATTATCCGGTCAGGCAATGAACCCTGGGGGAATTATCCACTCCCGCTGGGCACTGTGTTACCGTTATTGCTCTGATATTTCGCTATTGTTTCGCGATTGCTTCATTCTGGCTTTTCATCATATCCCCGGCCAGAGCTGATTTAGAAGGAACCAATTATGTCATTTATCACTACTTATTGTAGCCACTGCTTTACCAGGAACCGCCTGCCCGTTACCCATATCGATACATCTGCCAAATGCGGGCGCTGCAAAGCCCCCCTGTTCAGCCAGACCCCTTGCCTCGGGAATGCGGATAACTTCGATACCCTGATCAACTCAGACATCCCGGTCGTGGTCGATTTCTGGGCCAGCTGGTGCGGCCCCTGCCAGCAGTTTGCTCCGGTATTTCATGAGGTTGCCCATGAACTCGAACCACGGATACGCTTTGCCAAAGTCGATACCGAGCAACAGAGCACCATTGCCGCCCGTTACACCATTCGCAGCATCCCCACCCTGATGGTCTTCAAACAGGGCAAACTGGTGAACCAGATAAATGGCTCCTTGCCCAAGAACATGTTCAAGCAGTGGCTGGAACAGTTCATGGATGTTTGATTTATATTTCGCACATGTTTTATTTATGTATTCATTTCCTCATTTTTATCAATGAGTATGTGAGTAGAGGCTGATTTTCAACATGTGAGTCTGTTTCAAACAAGTGAATGGATGTAATCTCGGCAACACAAAAACAACCATAAATTAACCGAGAGAACATTATGCACACATCAGCTGTACCCTCTGCTCCATCTCGCTGGCTGGACATCAAATCAGGGATCGTCATCCTGGATGTCTTGCTACTTTGTGCCATGCTCGCCTGGCTCCCGTTTGACCCCATGGTCAACAAGGGGCTGGGCATTCTGGTCTTTATCGCCATCCTCTGGCTGACCGAAGCACTGCACGTCACCATCACCGCGCTGCTGGTACCCCTGCTGGCTACCGTGCTCGGGGTGTTTGACATGAGCAAATCCCTCACCGATTTTGCCAACCCGATCCTGTTCCTCTTTTTTGGCGGTTTCGCCCTCGCGGCAGCCCTCTCCAAACAGGGACTGGATACCCTGATGGCAGGCAAGGTGATGCACCTGGCCAATGGTCATCTGGGTTGGGGCGTCATCCTGCTCTTTACCATCACAGCCGCCATGTCGATGTGGATCAGCAACACCGCTACCACCGCCATGATGCTGCCACTGGCGATCGGTATGCTGGCACGCCTCGATAGCAAAAAAGAGCGCGCCACCTTCGTCTTCGTATTGCTGGGGATCGCCTACAGCGCCAGTATCGGTGGCATCGGTACCCTGGTGGGTAGCCCACCCAACGCCATCGCAGCCGCCCAGATGGGGATTGGCTTCACTGACTGGATGAAATTCGGTGTTCCAGTAGTGCTGATCCTGATGCCCTGCGGCATTGCCCTGCTCTATCTGGTAACCCGCCCGCGTCTCAGCCACCGCGTCGAGATCCAGGATGTCACCATCAACTGGACCCGCGAGCGTAAAGTGACGCTGGCAATCTTCCTGACCACCGTTGTGCTCTGGATCGGCTCACAACCCATCTCCAACGCCTTTGGCGGTATTCCGCAACTCGACACCCTGATTGCCATGGGCGCCATCGTAGCCATCGTGGTCAGCCGTGTCGCCAGCTGGGATGACGTCAACCAGAACACCGACTGGGGCGTACTGATGCTGTTTGGCGGCGGTCTGACCCTGAGCGCCATTCTCAAAGCCACTGGTACCAGCGCCTTCCTGGCCAGCCATCTGTCGGCCGTACTCTCCAACGCAAACATTTTTGTTGTGTTGCTTATGCTGGCCGCCTTCGTGGTGTTCCTGACCGAGCTGGTCTCCAACACCGCCACCGCCGCACTGTTGGTTCCCCTGTTTGCCGGTGTCGCCGAGGCACTGGGTGTATCACCTGTGGTGATGTCTGTGTTAATCGCTATCGGTGCCTCCTGTGCCTTTATGCTGCCAGTCGCCACGCCGCCCAATGCCATCGTCTTTGCCAGTGGCCACATCCGCCAGAGGGAGATGATGAAAGCCGGTATGGCTCTGAACGTGGTCTTTACCGTGTTGCTCGCCCTGCTGGCCTACTTTGTTGGCGATATCCTTTGATCCAGCTCCCCCCCAATAAACAAAAACCCCCGCATTGCGGGGGTTTTCTCATTTATGAATCCGATTAGCTGATGTTGCAGGCCTTCAGATCCCAAATCCGATCCACATAGTCCTGAATAGAGCGGTCGGAGTTGAACTTGCCCATGGTGGCCGAGTTGATGATGGCCTTCTTCGCCCACAGTGCCGGATCCCGATACCAAGTATCGATCAGCTTGTGTGCATCCGAGTAGGACTGGAAGTCCGCCAGGGTCAGGTAAGGGTCTCCCCCTTCCAGCAAGGAGCGCTTGATGGAGGCCAGTTCACCCGGACGACCCGGCGTGAAGTAGTCAGTATCAAACCAGTCCAGCACGGCTTTGAGCTCGGAGTTGGCATAGTAGAAGTCGTACGGGTTGTAACCGCGCGCCTTCAGCGACTTCACTTCGTCCACGTTCAGACCGAAGATGGCACAGTTTTCGGCACCCGCCTCTTCAGCGATCTCGATGTTGGCTCCATCCAGCGTCCCGATGGTGATTGCACCGTTGAGTGCCATCTTCATGTTGCCGGTACCGGATGCTTCATAACCTGCAGTGGAGATCTGCTCGGAGACATCTGCCGCCGGGATCAGCTTCTCGGCCAGACTCACGCGGTAGTTCGGCATGAACACCACTTTCAGCTTGCCTTGGATACGAGCATCGTTATTGACCCGATCCGCCAGCTTGTTGATGGCATAGATGATGTCTTTGGCCAGCTTGTAACCGGGCGCAGCTTTGGAGCCGAAGATAAACACGCGTGGGTGCATGTCATAGTCCGGGTTGGCCAGCAGGCGACGATAGAGCGCCATGATATGAATAAGGTTCAGCTGCTGGCGCTTGTACTCGTGCAGACGCTTGATCTGAACGTCAAAGATCGCCTCGGCACTGACATCGATACCGGTTTCGTCTTTGATGACCTTGACCAGCTTCTCTTTGTTGTGACGCTTGATGGTCATGAACTGCTGCTGGAACGCCTTGTCGTCGGCAAACTTCACCACGCCACGCAGTTTGTCCAGTTGCAGCGGCCACTCCTTGCCCACTACTTCGTTGTAGAGGCCAGCCAGTTCCGGGTTGCACGCCAGCAGCCAGCGACGCGGGGTCACCCCGTTGGTCACGTTGCACATTTTTTCCGGCCACAGCTCGGCATACTCGGGGAAGAGATCTTCCTTGACCAGCTTGGAGTGGATCTCGGCCACACCGTTCACTTTGGACGAACCGATCACGCACAGGTTGCCCATGCGAACCTTGCGCACATCTCCCTCTTCGATGATGGAGAGCTTGGCCTTGATGGCATCGTTGCCCGGCCACTTGGGCTCCACCAACTCGTTCAGGAAGCGGGCGTTGATCTCGTAAATCACCTCCAGATGGCGAGGCAGTACTTTCTCGAACAGGCTGACCGACCACTTCTCCAGCGCTTCCGGCAGCAGAGTGTGGTTAGTATAAGAGAAGACCTGATAGCAGATAGCCCAAGCGGCATCCCAGTTCAGATCTTCCTCGTCAACCAGCACCCGCATCAGTTCCGGGATGGCGACAGTCGGGTGAGTATCGTTGAGCTGAATGGCAATTTGCGCGGCAAAGTTGCTGAAGTCACTGCCATGGACCCGCTTGTAGCGGCGCATGATGTCCTTGATGGAGCAAGCACAGAAGAAGTACTGCTGGATCAGACGCAGCTCTTTACCTGCATCGGTCTCATCGTTCGGATACAGCACCTTGGAGATGGTCTCGGCCTGGGCTTTCTCAGCCTGGGAGTCGATGTAACCACCGGCGTTGAACACGTCCCAGTCGAAAAACTCGGAGGCGCGGGATTCCCACAAACGCAGGATGTTGACGGTGTGACCGCCAAAACCGACCACCGGAATATCCCAAGGCACCCCTTTAATCTTGCGACCGGCGTGCCATACCTTCTTCAGGCCGCCATTGTCACCAAACACGGTCTCGACGTAGCCATAGAGCGGCACTTCTTGCACCGACTCGGGGCGGCAGATCTCCCAGGGGTTGCCATATTCACGCCAGGAGTCCGGACGCTCGATCTGGCGGCCATCCTGGATTTCCTGACGGAACAGACCGTGTTCGTAGTGGATACCGTAACCAACCGCCGGATAGTTCAGAGTGGCCAGCGAGTCGATAAAGCAGGCAGCCAGACGACCCAGGCCGCCGTTGCCAAGTGCCATGTCCGGCTCTTGTTCGCACAGGTCGGTCAGTTCCAGACCGAGTTCGCCCAGCGCCTCTTCGCAAGTCTTGTAGAGGGAGAGGTTGTGCAGGTTGTTGGAAGTCAATCGTCCCATCAGGAATTCAGCAGAGAGATAGTGAATCGCACGAGTATCTTTCTTGAAATGAGTCTGCTGAGTGCGGGTCAGGCGCTCGTACACCTGTTCATTGACAGCCGCAGCAGTGGCTTTCCACCACGCTTCGGGAGAGGCTTTCTGTTCGCTTGTTCCCAAGGTAGAACGCAGGTGACGCACGATACTCGCCTTGAGCTGATCTTTATCCAGTTGGAGATCCTGGTCTGTCTTCTTCTTGGTAGCCATAAACCATATTCCTTCGTTACAAATAAAATTGTTATCCCGCTTGCGGGACCGGCGCTGTTGTTATCTCAAAATATGTACCGGCGTGAGAATACTAACTAAAGCGGCAGAATTAAAAGTTAACGCAAGTCACACTTTAACCGATAAAAACAGCCTGAAAAGCTTGAAAACCCTTTCCTTTAATTGATCGCATAAAAACAAACATTTCCTTTATTATCATGAACTTAATGAAACAATAAAAATATTCTGGCATGAATAGGTTTTCAGAGATTGCCAAGCCTTGAAAATCCCTGAAAATAGGCAGCAAGACGGCACATTGAAACCGGTTTCAATGTGCCTGAAAAATTACCGTATAAATATGAAGCAATCATTGCACCCTTAAAGATGTGCCTTGAACTGATTACTCAATGGATCGTAATGGTACCCAATCTGATCCAGACGTCCTGCCAACTGCTCTTCACTCATATTGTAATAGGCCAGCAGCTCTTCCAACCCGTCACACTCAAGCCTTAGCTTCTCATTGATGATGCCCAGCAAGATGTTGGCATCAAGACGTTGCAAGGTACTGATATCCATGGCGGCACCTCCTGTAAATGACCTGTATAACCATGGGCGGTTACGCAAGGTTTGTCCATAGTACGAAAAACACCCAACCAGCTTTGTATTAAATAGTGTTTAAAAACATAACCTTACTAACGACACATGCCAACACCATCACATTTTTCAGCAAAAACACCTTGTCACTGCCACAGGATAGAACTACTGTATGCGCATACAGCTTGGATATTCATACAGGAACCCCATATATGAACCAGCCCCTGCACTCACTGCCCTTTGCGATGAATCGTGTCATGAGCAAGCCCTGGCCAACCAGAACCGCCTGCAAAGCGGAGCTGGCTCATTATGGTGTGACTATCCAGTCTGATGATCAGTTTCTGAGCGAGCTGACAAAGCTTGGGGAGGCTCATACCGGCTGGATCTTGTTGATCGCCCCGCCGGGACGCCCCACAGTCAGCCGTCTGGAAGAGCGAGGTATCGATCCCAAGAGAGTGCTGGTGGTACATAGCCCCAAAATCAAGAACTGGCAGCAAACCCTGGAGCGCAGTCTGGGCAATGGTCACTGCGCCGCCGTATTTACCTGGCTACCCGAGCAGATCGAGCTGGATCACGTCAAGCTGCAGCGACTGGGACAGCAATCTGGCGTACTCACCCGCTTCTTTGGCGCGAAACGGACTAACCTCGGCACACCTCTGCTGGCCTATGCAGAGCAAGATATTTATCTAAATCACTAAGTTAAAATTTGGCCCATTCTTGGGCATGGCTGCAACGACAAAGCCATTGCCATCATTACTCAGTAAAATCCCAGCAAAATGAAAGCGCCTGCATTGCTGCAGGCGCTTTTCATTGGCAGCCAAGCGGGCCATTGGGCCTACTTACACCTTCACGCAAGATTACTCTTCGGGACAGGGTGCCTGCACTACCCGGCGGCGACCCATCACCACCGGACGCACCAGCAGCGGTGCCAGCAAGACACCCAGCAGGGTCAGACCGCCCCCGATCAGGTGATAGCTGGTCAGCCGCTCCCCCAGCAGGGTGATGGCAAGGCCAGCCGTCATCACCGGCAACAGGTTCATAAAGATGGCGGTACGGTTGGCGCCGAGCAGGGCGATACCCTGCATCCAGAGCCAGGGCGAGAGTGCCGAAGTGGGGATACCGGCATAGAGGATCAGCCACAGGGCCCGACCATCCGGCCACTGGCCATCCACCAGCAAAAAGAAGGGTGTCAGGATCACCACACTGCAGATCACCTGACCGTAGAGCAGCGACCAGTTGTCGAGCCCAAGATCCCACTTCTTGAGCAGCACACTGTAAAGGGCGTAAGTACCCGCCGAAATCAGCATATAGACAGAGCCGATATGAATGCCTTGGGTAAACAGCCGGGTAGGATCCCCCTGCCCCAGCAAGATAGACAAGCCAAGGATGGAAAGCAGCGCCCCCAGCACGGCGCCCCAGGTGGGCCGCTCGCGCAGCAGCCAGATGCTGAACAACACGGTCAGCAGCGGCGTCAGCCCCATCATCAACCCCATCTCGGTGGCTCCCAACGTTTGCGCCGCGTAGTAACCAAAAGTCTGGTTGAGCACCATGCCCAGCGAAGCCAGCATGGCGATCTGCCAAAGGCCAGCGCGCATACGGGCACGCGCACGCCATACCCGACGGGCCAGAAACGGGCTTAATACCAGCGCAGCCACCACCCAGCGCGACCAGGCCAAGGCTGCAGGAGACAAAACACCAACCGCCAGTTTACTGACGATGCCATTGCCAGCCCAGATGGCAATGCAGGAGAAGGGAAAAAGGAAGGCAAGGGGCATGAGAAGATCCAGACCGAAGAGACAACAGCGGGCCAGTATAGGGGGCGATGGGAGATAAACAAAGGTGTGGGCCTGAACAGCCACGCGGTGAACGCCAGTAGCCAGAAACAAATATGCCCGCAAAAGTGCGGGCATATCAGTGCAGAAACAGGTTCAGAAGCGCATCACGCGGCATCCATGTGCAGTCTGGAGATCAGCTCGTTGACCTCGGTGACTGTCTGGCGGTGGGGAATATCCGCCGGATTCGGCATCAGCAACAAACCGGATTGGAAATCAAACCGCCCCCGACCATGGATGTAAATCCGACCTTTAAAGAAGGTTTTGACATGCTTTGCCACCATCAGTGGCAGGTACTTCTTGAACACTCTCATCGTTTGCAACCTCTTGCAGTTGTATCCGTATGACAGCAGCTTCTGCGAATTAATTCCGTAAAGTATTTATAAAAATCCGGAAAACTCGCCCATCTCTTCCCAAAAAATTCAATCTATAACTTTTTATTAACTTTTAGCCTATTGTATGCGGCCCTTCGAGCCAGAGCAAGGCTCCTTTGCCATCGTGCCACTCGATACAGGCGATCCCCGAGGTGGCGAACATGGGTGCTCCTGCGGCCGGGCAGAGGCTTTGCACCAGATAACCCACCAGCGGCAGATGGCTGACCATCAGGATCTGGTCATGTTGCTGCGCCAAAGTGGTGAGGTAGCTGGCCACGAAAGCGGGATCACCGTAAGGGGTAATGTCGCCACTCTCTTCAACGGCTGCTGCGTCAGGTAATTCATTGCATATGGCTTGCCAGGTCTGGCGTGCCCGCAGATAGGTGCTGTGGATCACCCGATCCAGCGGGCCAATCAGCTGAGGCGCCAGCCAGCGGGCCATCTGGATAGACTCTTCAATACCCTGCTCGGTCAATGGACGCTGTTCATCTGTTTTCGCATTCATGCCAGCCTGGCCATGACGCATGATATAGATCTTCATTACAACCTCGCCCAACGGGCCTGTTTTGATAGCCGGGGGATCTTACCCCGCCACGGGTGTGGAAACAATTGCGCTACCTCTCAGAAAAGGGTTTGCCTGACGGGATAGCGGGGTCGATAATCATGTTTAAATTCAAATAAATCCAACGTGAGTCACACGCCAATGAGCCCATATGCCAGTCCCAATGACCATCGGCAATACCATTTTCTGGAGCTGGCCAACCGGCTCAGGGTCTTGTTGATTTGTGATCCCGACACAGACAAATCCGCCGCCTCGCTGGCGGTCAATACCGGCCATTTTGACGACCCCGCCGATCGGCAGGGAATGGCCCATTTTCTCGAGCACATGCTGTTTCTCGGCACCTGCACCTACCCCAAGCCTGGTGAGTACCAGCAATTTATGAGCCGTCATGGCGGCAGCAACAACGCCTGGACCGGTACCGAGTTCACCAACTTCTTCTTCGAGATCGACAACGGCTTCTTCGAAGCGGGGCTGGATCGCTTCTCCCAGTTCTTTATCTGCCCCACCTTTGATCCGGAGTGGGTGGACAAGGAGCGCAACGCGGTCGACTCCGAGTATCGCCTCAAGCTGCAGGACGATATGCGCCGCAGCTATCAGGTGCATAAAGAGACAGTCAACCCGGCACACCCCTTCTCCAAGTTCTCGGTGGGCAACCTCGATACCCTGGCCGATCTGCCGGGGCGGGATCTGCGCTCCGACCTTATCCGTTTTTACGAAAGCCACTACAGCGCGGATCGCATGGCGCTGGTGATGATCTCGCCGGAATCCATCGATACCCAGTTGCAGTGGTGCTGTCGCTACTTTGCTCCCATTTTGAATCGCAATTTGGGAACCCCGACTCTCACCATGCCGCTCTATCGGCTCGATGATCTCGGCGTGCGCATCCACATCAATCCGGTCAAGGAGACCCGCAAGCTGTCGCTCAGCTTTCCCTTGCCCAATGTGGACGAGTTCTACGACAAAAAGCCCCTCACCTTCCTGAGCCATCTGATTGGTTATGAGGGGGATGGCAGCCTGCTCTCTCTGCTCAAGGCGAAAGGCTGGGTCAACCAGCTCTCGGCAGGTGGTGGCATCAGCGGCGCCAACTTCAAGGATTTTGGTGTCAACTTTGGCCTCACACCTCTGGGCCTTGAACATGTGGACGACATCCTCGCCGCCCTGTTTGGCTATCTGAAACTGATTGGCCGCGAAGGGCTGCAGAGCTGGCGCTACGACGAAAAACGGACCGTACTCGAGTCGGCGTTTCGCTTTCAGGAGCGCGGCCGCCCCCTCGATACGGTGTCGGGGTTGGTGCTCAACCTCTTTAGCTACAAACCTGAGGATCTGCTCTACGGCGACTACATGATGCGCGAATATGACGAGGGGCTGATCCGCCGCTTCCTCGCCAAGCTCACCCCGCACAATTTGCGTATCACCATCACTGCGCCGGAAGTGGCGACCGATCGGCTGGCCCGCTGGTATCAGACCCCCTACAGCGTGACGACCATTACCGAGGCCGAGAAAATTCACTGGCAGCAGAGCGAACCGGATCCGGCGCTGGCGCTGCCCAAGCCCAACCCCTTTATCAGCAGTAGGCTCGATCCGCGCACGCCCGAGCTTGCCGCTGACATGCCCGTCTGCCTTATCGATCGCCCCGGTTTTCGCCTCTGGCACCTCCATGAGCACCTGTTCAGCGTGCCCAAGGGCAATCTCTATATCTCCATCGACAGCGAACATGCGGTCAAAAATCCGCGCAATATCGCCATGGCGCGCCTTGCCGTGGAGCTGTTGGCCGATCACCTCAACGCCCTCACCTATCCGGCGGAGCTGGCGGGGCTGGGCTATCAGATCTATGCCCATCAGGGGGGCTTTACCATCAACCTGAGCGGTTTTGCCGACAAGCAACCGCTGTTGCTCGACATGATCCTCGGCAACCGCACTCTGGGGTATCCGGATCCGGGCCGCTTTAGCGAGATCAAGGAGCAGCTCATTCGCAACTGGGACAACCAGTCCAAGGCGCGCCCCATCTCCCAACTCTTTAACCAGCTCACCAGTTTGCTGCAACCGAACAACCCGCCGTTCGAACAGTTGCTGCGCCACCTGCGAACGGTAGAGCTGGAGGAGATGCCCGGCTTCGTGGCCCAGCTGTTTGGCGAGGTGCATGTCGAGGCGCTGGTACACGGCGACTGGACTGCCGCCGAAGCGCTTGAGCTGGCCGCCCTGATGGAGCGTCACCTGAGCGATATCAATGGCACCAGCAGCAAGCCGAGCGGCGAAACCCGTCGCCCGCTCATCTCCATTCAGGACAGAGGCACCCTTATTCGCGAGCAGGGTTGCGATCACGAAGACTCGGCACTGCTGGTCTACTACCAGTCCCGCACCACCCGGGCGCGAGATCTCGCCTGCTTTACCCTGGCGAACCACATCATGTCCTCCACCTTCTTCCACGAGCTGCGCACCCGCCAGCAACTGGGGTATGTGGTGGGTGCCGGCAACCTGCCCCTCAATCGCCATCCGGGCCTGATCTTCTATATCCAGTCGCCGGTGGCGGGGCCGCAGATCCTTCTCGATGCGGTGGAGGAGTTTATCGACCTCTTCCCGCTCGCCATGCTCGAATTCACCGAGCAGCAGTGGCAGGAGAGCAAGGCGGGGCTGCAAGCCCAGCTGAGCGAGCGGGATGCCAATCTGCGCAGTCGCGGCCAGCGGCTGTGGGTCAGCATCGGCAACAAGGATCTGGGGTTTGATCAGCGCGAAAGAGTCTGCGACGAGGTGGGCAAGTTGAGCCGCGCCGCTCTGGTGCGCTTTATCACCCAGTTGCGATCGCGCACCTCCGATCGGCTGATCCTCTGCAGCTATGGTCAGGGGCACGAACATGACGAGCGGATCACCGGCCAGTTTATCGACGATCCACGGGCATTTCGGCTCAATGCCGCCACCTTCGAGGCCTGATCAGGCCTCGACATCCCCCGTTTTTCCTGCCCACAGCAAATCGCAGGCAATAAAAAGCCGACCCATCAGGGTCGGCTGGAAAAACCATAACAATTGCGACCAAAGCCGCCAAAAGTGAACATGAGCGTGAAAATCAGACACTGAGTTGCTGATCAGCAAGCGGGACAGACCCGATACTCGCTTTGCAATGCCAACAGTGATTGAGAAACAGCCTCATATTAGGCACTCCCCCCGCCAGTCACGTTGATCTACGTCAAAGGAGGTAGCGAAGAGCACACAGCCCGATGATTTGTCGGCGCAGATCACCCTTTGGCCGCCCGTTAGCTGCCCGTTAACCCCGGCGAACCAGCCGGTAGGCCACCTCATCGAAGTAGGAGAGCTGACCCGACAGCACCCGCGGGTGATCCACCTCGGCGGCGCGCCCCAGCACCTCGATACGAAAGTCCCGTTCGAACAGCGCTCGCACCTCCATCTCACCCACCGAGAAGGGGGGCTGACTCTGCTGCTCCGGCTGATATTCAAGGGTCACCAGCAGGATCTGGCCACCGGTCTCGACCAGCGAACTGATCAGGGCTGCATACTGGCGGCGCATCGCGGTCGGCAGGGCGATCAGCGCCGCTCGGTCATAGACCAGCCGGTAACGGCGACCCAACTCGGGGGCGGCGAAAAAATCCCCCTGAAAAATGCGCAGGCTGTCCACCTGATGGCACTGATAAGGGCCCACTTCGCTCACGGTCGCGGCGAGCTGGTTTTCACTGAAGAACTGGCTGACGGCAAGGCTCGATAGCTCGAAACCGTCGACCGGATGACCCTGAGCGCTCAGCCAGAGCATGTCGCGGGACTTGCCACACAGGGGAACCAGTACCGGCTCGTCCGCTTGCTGGGCTGACCACCAGGATTGCAGCCAGTGGTTGAAGTCCGCCTGATGAAAGCCAATACGGTTCTCTTCCCAACGCTGATGCCAAAACGCAGCTTCCATCGTTATTACCCTTCTGTACTAAAGATGCCTCAATATCACAACTTAACCGGCACCGCGCAACCCTCTGCCCTCCCCTTTTTGCCACGCAGCCTCTGCGTGTTATCGGGCGAATGGCGGGATGTCACCTTGCCGTGCGCCTCGCTGTCACAATGGGCGCTACTGGATACGTTTATGACGGGCAGAGGCATACCAACCCATGCAAAAACGTCATGGGTGTATGGCGATGAATGAATAAAAGGAATGACGCTAGCAGGCCAACTCGTGCCTGCCAACGCCAGAAAGATCACGACAGCGTGGCGCGAGCTGCCGCCAGCTGGCGCTCGATATAAGCAAAATCGGGGCGTTCGGCGGGGAGTTCCGAGAGGCAGGCCGCTTTGAGTTGATGCAAGCCATCGAGCGGTGAGTCTTGCGTATCGCAATGGGCCAACAGCTCCTCCAGCAGGCAACCAAAGGCGCGTACCTCCAGTCGTTCAAGGCCCAGCGCCCGATCGCAGTCGCTGCGGCCATATAAGGAAGCGGCACCAAAATCCCCCAGCAGGGCGCGAGCCGGGGCGTCAGGCCCGCGGGCAAACAGGATATTGTGACCGTAGAGATCCCCGTGCATGATGCCCGCGCGGTGCAGATGGCCCGCCACCGAGGCGATGCCATGGGCCATCGCCAGCGCATCTGGCACACTCAGATGCAGCCCCTCGGGATAGACATCCTGGGTGCAGGAGTCCAGGCTCGGCGGCCCAGCCAGATTGGCAAAGGCCGGGTCGATCAGCTCCATCACCAGCGCCGGAATGCCGGAGGGGTGATCCGCCACCTTGCCCATCACCTTGATAAGGTTTGGATGAGTGCCCGCCGCCAGCGACGCTGCCATCTCGCAGCGGGGCAAGCCATCGCTGGTCACCGCCCCCTTGAACAGCTTGACCGCCACCTGACTGGCATCGGTTCTGCCGCTGGCCTGAGTCACTGCATCAGCAGGATTACCCACAAGGGTGGCGCGATGGATAACGCCGGATGCTCCCTGCCCCAGCAGCTCGCCCAGCGCCAGCGTCTCCCAGGCAAGGGGTTCGACATGGACATCATCGATGGCCCGCGCCTCCGCCCCTTCGCTAAAGGGGTTGCCTGAGTAGGCGAGCCATGAAAGGCGAGGCAGCGAGAGCAGCCACTCGGGGAAGCGTTCGATGCGGTTGGCGGCGATGCGAAGCAGCTCCAGCTTGCGGCAGTTGGCAAGGCTCGTCGGCAGCTCGCGCAGGCGGTTGCCCGCCAGCATCAGCTTTTGCAGAGCGTCGCACTGGCCCAGCTCATCGGGCAACTGTTCCACCGCATTGTCGGTCAGGATCAACCAGCGCAACCCCGCAGGCAGCGCCCTGGCCGAGACGGTGGCAATCCGGTTGGCCTTAAAGCCCACCATGGTGAGCGCCGGGCAGCGTCCCAATACCTCGGGCAGCTCGGTAAAGCGGTTCTCGGAGCAGAAGATGATGCGTAGTTTGCCAAACCCGGCCAGCTCGTCAGGGAGCGTGCTTAGCTGGTTGCCGGTGAGATCCAGCACCTCCAGCGTCTCTTTCAGGCTCAAAATCTCGGTGGGGAACTCCGTCAGGTTTTCAGAAAGCTTCAGATGGCGGGCACCGCACAGTTCACCTGCGCGCAGCTGTTCCAGAGTATGCATAACCGTTTCTCAATCCTGATGATCTGCCTGATGGCGTTGCCAGCCATCAGCGCGCGCCAAACCCGGGTCCGGCGGTTTTAAAGGGGGGCATTATAAAGAATTCGGGGCTCAGTTCTCCCCTTTTGTTGCCGCAAAGGCCTGTATCGACATGTAGCAAAACGAGTTGGAGAGAAAGAGAGCAAGATTCGGGTCGCTCCAGCGAGGAGTGGTTGCCATAGTGGGGGCCAAACCAAAGTCGGTTGGAACCTATTGGGATTCCAATCCACAACCAACCTTGTGCGCCACTTAGCTGGCACACAACACACTCAGCGAGGGAACTGCCATGTCATTACTGTCCAACAAGGTCGCCATCATCACCGGCGCCAGCTCCGGCATCGGTCGCGCCAGCGCCATCCTGTTTGCCCGCGAAGGGGCCAGCGTCGTCGTCGGCGCCCGCCGCCAGCCCGAGCTGGATCTGCTGGTGGAGGAGATCCGCCACGAGGGGGGCCAGGCGGTGAGTCTGGCGGGAGATGTGAAAAGCGAGACTTATGCCCGCGATCTTGTTGATCTCGCGTTAACCCGTTTCGGCAGGCTCGATATCGCCTTCAACAACGCAGGTACCACTGGCACGCCGGGCAGCGTAGAGCAGCTTGAACTGACGCAGTGGCAGGAAACTCTGGATACCAATCTCACCAGCGCCTTTGTGGGGGCCAAGTACCAGATCCCCGCCATGCTGGCGCGTGGCGGCGGCTCGCTTATTTTTACCTCTACCTTCGTCGGCCACACCCTGGGGCTGCCCGGCATGGCGGCGTATGCGGCGAGCAAGGCAGGCCTCATTGGCTTGACCCGGGTGCTGGCCGCCGAGTATGGGGCACAAGGGATTCGGGTCAACGCCCTGCTGCCGGGGGGCACCGACACTCCCATGGGGCGGGCTTTTGCCAATACGCCAGAGAGCCTCGCCTTTGTGCAGAATATGCATGCCCTCAAACGGCTGGCCCAACCGGAGGAGATCGCCCGCTCGGCCCTTTATCTCGCGTCCGATGCATCCAGCTTTACCACCGGCATTGCCCTGCTGGCCGATGGTGGGGTATCAATTTGTCGTACATGACGTTGTCGCCCCCAAGATCCTGCGACCGAAACCTTATCGTGAGAGCGCCTTATGTCTGATTACGCCCGCATCGCCGATGCCATCCGTTTTATCGCAAGTCAGGTGGAGCGCCAGCCCACTCTGGACGAGATAGCGGCGCACGTTCACTTAAGTCCCTTTCACTTCCAGCGGCTGTTCAGCCGCTGGGCCGGAGTGACACCCAAACGCTATCTGCAAGTGCTGACCCTGGTGCGGGCCAAGGCACTGCTGCAGGAGTCGCGCCCGCTGCTGGAGGTGGCTGATACCCTGGGCCTTAGCAGCGGCTCGCGGCTCTACGATCACTTCGTGCAGCTCGAAGCGGTGACGCCGGGCGAGTACAAGCAGCGCGGGGCCGGGCTGGTTATCGATCACGGGGTGCACGACACCCCCTTCGGTCAGGCATTCGTCGCACTGACCCCGAGAGGGGTGTGCAACTTTTCGTTTCTCGATGACAAGGCCCCAGAGGCGCCGCTGGCCACCCTCGCCCACAGCTGGCCAGAGGCAGAACTTAGGGAGGCGCCATCACGCACCCAAAACGTCATCAACACCATGTTCGATGGCAGCAAGGCGCCGGATCGCCCCATCTCCTTGCACGTGAGCGGCACCAATTTTCAGATCAGCGTCTGGCGGGCGCTGCTGCAGATCCCGCCCGCCAAGGTGGTAAGCTACGCCCAAGTGGCAAGCGCCGTCGGCAATCCCAAAGCCGCCCGCGCCGTGGGACTGGCGGTGGGCGCCAACCCCGTCGCCTTGATGATCCCCTGCCACAGAGTCATTCAGCAAAACGGCAAACTCGGCGGCTATCACTGGGGCGAGACCCGCAAACAGGCGATACACGCTTGGGAAGCGGCGAGGTATGAGTGAAGGTGGCCTTTTCTGCTCGCCTGATGGGGGAGAAACAGAACTGTTGGTGGTGAGTCAGCAAACAACCAGACAGCGCCAGACAGCGTACGGCGATATAAAGCGGGGAGATCAGAAGAATTCGGGGCGCAGATCGCCCCTTTGGTTGCCTTGGCGGGGCATGGCGCTTAGCAACATCACCCCAGAAAATTAACGAAACAGGTAGGGTGCAATAAGCGCAGCGCATTGCACCATTTGCAGAGCGGCTTTTTTGCAAACTATAAGGAACAAAAGTAGAGGTGCAATTTCATTGCACCCTACGGCACTTGAACCAACTGTTATGTTTTTACGATAACTTCTTTTGTAGAGTAAACAATAAAGCTAAGCAGTGAAAAACATTTCAGAGAGTTTATCTCTGTACCATAATCTAAATGTTTTCGATGGCCATGCAATATTCCATTTCGGTTTGGAGCTTTGCTTTTGGCTTGCACGCTGCTTTTAGATATTCCTGCGTTGTGGTGATTTTTAAGTTTAAACGGCTCAAGAAATATGTCGGTAAGCATATTTGCCTCAATCTCATCTGATTCTATTAATTCTTTAATTCTTTCCTCTGTATTGTTACCCGTAAAAAGGAAGCTTTTAAGCGACTCGCAGCAAATCCCATCTGCTTGGGCAAAGAAAAGAGGTATAGCGGCAATATAGTTCCCTGACTTGTGCAGGCTAAAGGCGGTTTTTAGAATATGCGCTCGATTGGGACAAAGCTCTATTATTTTTTGTGTGATTTCTTCCCAGTCGGCGTTGAGGTGCATGATCATCAACTCGTCAACAGATTGCGGCTCTGATTCTGGGGTGTAGAAAAAGGTAAACCAATTTGGATACCAGCCACTTTCAGCCATTACCGCGACATCTGCCTTTCTTGCTTTTTGCCAGCGCTGAGCGGCCTCTGCAACCTTGGCCATTGTAGTCGCAACCTGTGCAAGAAAAGGCTGACTTGCGTTTAATGCTCTAGATACTGGCGCTAGGATTTCATTAATTCTCTGAATATATGGTGGCAACACCCTATTTAGGCGTTCAGTTATTTCCTGCACAGGAGCAGTGACTCGATCTATTTTTATAAGGATTTTATTGTGATCATTCATTTGGCAATTTACATAACTTTTAATTAAGGGGCTGGTTTTAGCCAGCTCCACTTTAATGATGGGGTATGCATGACAGACTTAACCAACTGATGCATTGGATGAAATGTCAGTTTCACCTGACAAGTTAATAATTTTACCAGACACCATACCTGTGACTGTGAGCTTACCGCCATTATTCGTTATGTTACCTGAAACCATACCTGGAATTTCTACAACAGCGCCCTGCTCAATAGTCAGGTTTTTTGTAATCAAACCGTACAGTATGAGATAGCCACCAGATTTAACCGTTACATTGCCCGCAAACATACCGTGCATTTTAAAGTCCGTGGAAATCTCAACATCACCTTCAACTTTGCCATTTTCAATCTGCATAAAATCTCCTTAATGCATAATGCCCACTTAAAAGGTAAACAGCACTACAGAATAATATAGTAACCACATAAACCAACGCATAGTAAAAATTCCACGCATTGCGAATCACTCTTCAATGCTTTGTTAGGCAAGAATTACAACGTGGATAAGATGTTTCTAATCACCCAAGTAAAGTTTTGGAAGAACACTATTATGATAAGAAGGAAACCTATTGCATATGATGCAAAACATGCCGAAAATGATTTTCGGCGCTCTTTATCTGCCGCCCAATGAAGATTCCAAAATACACTTTGGACATACTCTTTGCCTTCGTACTTGTAACCTTCATGTTCAATCATTGATGACTCAAGGTCACTTTTGAACTCTTCATAATCAATATTAATATCTTCGGCATAGCGTCTCATGTGCCATTCCGGCTTACCTTCACTATCAAATGCTGCAAATGTTGGATAATCTTTTATCAATTTAGGGCAGCGGGCTTGATAAATGATTGTTGCCAAAGAAAAAAGTAGTGCTGAAAAATAGAACAAGCGCCAAGAAAAAGGCAATCCAATATTTACTTCAAACGTATAGTTGAACACAGTAACTGTTGCTATATCGCTTGCCAGTGATAAAACCTTTGCCAGAATTGGCACTATAAAAATCCACACATACATGGATGAAATAATTTTCACATCTTTAACCTGATTTAATTGAGACCAATTAAACTCGATTTTTTTAACTCGTTCTAGATATTTTTCAACATATTCTGACACGGATACCCCTCTTATTTTGTGCCTCGTTTTCCTAACAGGAATTCGATGGAAGGCGGTACTAATTTGATAGCAAAGCCTTCCGTAATAAAGCTGTTCGATACAAGGTGACGGTTGTCAAACGACAATCATAACAAGCAAGAGAGGCGGGAAAAAGAGGGAGATAATAGTTTCCTGAGCAAGATCAATAAATTAATCAATAAGTACAAATACCGACCACGCATCAGAGGTAACTGGTAGTGGAAATAAGAAAGACGCCCTAAGGCGTCTTTCTTATTTTCAGGGTTTGAAGCAAACCGGTTAGGAGATTTCCCCCTCCCCACCTTGCCCTACCAACCAATCAGATTGGGGTAATGGAGGTGATATGGGCATCCCCGTCCAGTGATTTGAAGATCTGCACCACGGCTTCGCCATGGATCGGTTTGGCAAGCGGCACAGTGCTCTTGCACTTGAAGCGGTAGTTGGTGCCAGCCACCACCTGGGTGGAGACTTCAAAGGGTACGTACTGCACCCCGACAAATCCTTTCAGCGCCTGATCAAATACCACCTGATCCTCGGCGGTCAGCTTGTGATATGCGGTCCATCCACCCACCAACACTGCTTGTTCTGACATATCAAACTCTCCGTGCTCTATGATCCCGACTCGTTTGGCCGTTCGGGCTGCGCCCCGTTGATTCAAGTGGTTTCCGGTCTCCACCGGGGTGTCATCAATGCCGGTTGGCACGATAACGATGGGCAAATTTGCGCAGCTATCTGCAACTGGATCAGCCCTCCCCCCAGCCACAAGCCGCTGGCCGCTGTTGGCACCGGCTCAATTGGCATGAGAGAGCCTAGTGCGGGATGGCAAAAATGCCCCTGTCATATATGACAGGGGCAAGGTGGCAAAAAAGCTGCTCGGAAAAAGAAGATGTGTGGCGCAAACGATTGAGAAAAGAAAAGACGCCTCAAGGGCGTCTTTTTGCATTTTTATGCTCGATGGGCTGAAGGGCGCGAGCCGCTTATTCCCATTCGATAGTTGCGGGCGGCTTGCCGGAAACATCGTACACCACGCGGGAGATACCGTTGATCTCGTTGATGATGCGATTCGATACGTGACCGAGGAAGTCGTACGGCAGGTGAGCCCAGTGGGCGGTCATAAAGTCGATGGTTTCGACGGCGCGCAGGGCAATGACCCAGTCATATTTGCGACCATCGCCCATCACGCCAACGGAGCGCACCGGCAGGAACACGGCGAACGCCTGGCTGACCTGGTTGTAGAGGTCGGCTTTGCGCAGTTCTTCGATAAAGACCGCATCGGCGCGGCGCAAGATATCACAGTACTCTTTCTTCACTTCGCCAAGAACGCGCACGCCCAGACCCGGGCCCGGGAACGGGTGACGGTAGAGCATGTCGTAAGGCAGACCCAGCTCGAGGCCAACGCGGCGCACTTCGTCTTTGAACAGCTCGCGCAGCGGCTCGACCAGACCCATCTTCATCTCTTCCGGCAGGCCGCCGACGTTGTGGTGAGACTTGATCACGTGGGCCTTGCCGGTCTTGCTGGCAGCAGATTCGATAACGTCCGGATAGATGGTGCCTTGCGCCAGCCACTTGGCGTTTTTCAGCTTTTTCGCTTCATCGTCAAACACTTCAACGAAGACGCGGCCGATGATCTTGCGCTTGGCTTCCGGCTCGTCAACACCGGCCAGCGCAGAGAGGAAGCGCTCTTCGGCATCGACCTTGACGATGTTGAGACCAAAGTGGTCACCAAACATCTCCATCACCTGGGTGCCTTCGTTTAGGCGCAGCAGGCCGTTGTCCACGAAGACGCAGGTGAGGCGATCGCCGATGGCGCGGTGCACCAGCATGGCGACCACGGAGGAGTCGACACCGCCGGAGAGGCCGAGGATCACTTCATCGTCCCCCACCTGCTCGCGGATGCGGGCAACGGCGTCGTCGATGATGGTAGCCGGGGTCCAGAGGCATTCGCAGCCGCAGATGTCTTTGACGAAGTGCTCCAGCATACGGGCACCCTGACGGGTGTGGGTCACTTCCGGGTGGAACTGCACGCCGTAGAAGCGCTTGGCTTCGTTGGCCATGGCCGCGTGGGGGCAGGTCGGGGTCTGGGCGATGGTGGTGAAGTCGGCCGGAATGGTAGTGACCTTGTCACCGTGGCTCATCCAGACATCCAGCAGGGCATTGCCGTTGTCGGCGATGGCATCTTCGATGTTGCGCAGCAGCGCGCTGCTCTTGCCAGCTTCGCCCAGCACTTCCACCTTGGCGTAACCGAATTCACGCTCGGTGGAGGATTGCACCTTGCCACCCAGCTGCTCGGCCATGGTCTGCATGCCGTAGCAGATACCGAACACAGGGACACCGGCGTTGAACACATACTCGGGGGCGCGCGGGCTGCCCGCTTCGGTGACGGACTCGGGGCCGCCGGAGAGGATGATGCCGCTCGGATTGAATTCGCGGATCTGCTCTTCGGTTACGTCCCAGGCCCACAGTTCGCAGTAAACGCCGATTTCGCGCACGCGGCGGGCGATCAGCTGGGTGTACTGGGAACCGAAGTCGAGGATAAGGATACGGTGCTGGTGAATGTCTTTAGTCATTTTATTCCTGCATCAGGCTGATGTTGTCACAAAGGGCACGGGATAAAAAAAGGGTGGAAAAACGGGGCGCAGGGCCCCGTTTTATCAGCCCATCCGATAGTTGGGGGCTTCTTTGGTAATGGTCACATCGTGGACGTGGGACTCTTTCATCCCGGCGCCGGAGATGCGCACGAACTCTGCCTTGGTGCGCATGTCGTCGATGGTGGCGCTGCCGGTCAGGCCCATGGAGGAGCGCAGGCCGCCCATCTGCTGGTGGATGATCTCTTTGAGGCGACCTTTATAAGGCACGCGACCTTCGATACCTTCCGGTACCAGCTTGTCGGCGGCGTTGTCGGTCTGGAAGTAGCGGTCGCTGGAGCCTTTGGACATGGCGCCCAGAGAGCCCATACCACGGTAGGATTTGAAGGAGCGACCCTGATAGAGCTCGATCTCGCCCGGCGCTTCTTCAGTACCGGCGAACATGGAGCCGACCATGACGCAGCTGGCGCCCGCGGCGATGGCCTTGGCGATGTCGCCGGAGAAGCGGATGCCGCCGTCGGCGATAACCGGTACACCGGTGCCTTCCAGTGCATCAACGGCGTCGGAGATGGCGGTGATCTGGGGCACGCCCACGCCGGTCACGATACGGGTAGTACAGATGGAGCCCGGGCCGATACCGACCTTGACGGCGTTGACGCCGGCAGCAACCAGCGCCTTGGCGCCAGCGGCGGTTGCGACGTTGCCACCGATGATCTGCAGATCCGGATAGGCTTCGCGGGTGGCTTTGATGCGATCCAGCACGCCCTGGGAGTGGCCGTGGGAGGAGTCGATCAGCAGCACGTCAACACCGGCTTCCACCAGCGCAGAAACGCGCTCTTCGTTGCCGGCACCGGCACCAACGGCAGCTCCGACCCGCAGACGACCTTTGTCATCTTTACAGGCGTGGGGCTTGCGCTCGGCTTTCTGGAAATCTTTAACGGTGATCATGCCCTTGAGTTTGAAGTCGGCGTTCACCACCAGCACTTTTTCGATACGGTGCTTTTGCATCAGGGCAACCACCTCTTCGCGAGGGGCCCCTTCACGCACGGTGACCAGACGATCTTTCTGGGTCATGATCTGTTCAACGGTCTGGGAGAGGTCAATCACGAAGCGCACGTCACGGCCGGTGATGATACCGACCAGCTGATTGCCGTCAGTCACCACGGGGTAACCGGCGAAGCCGTTCTTGTGGCTCAGCTCCTTGATTTGGGCGATGGTCATGTCAGGGCGCACGGTGACGGGGTCAGTGACCACGCCGCTTTCGTACTTCTTGACCTTGCGCACTTCGGCAGCCTGCTGCTCGATGGACATGTTCTTGTGGATAAAGCCGATACCGCCTTCCTGGGCCAGTGCGATAGCCAGACGGGCTTCGGTCACTGTGTCCATGGCAGCGGAGATCATCGGGATGTTCAAGCTGATGGCGGAGGTCAGCTTGGTACGCAGATCGGCAGTATTGGGAAGAACTTCGGAGTGGGCGGGAACCAACAGTACATCGTCGAAGGTTAACGCTTCTTTGGCAATCCTGAGCATGGCAATATCTCACCGTTGAGGAAGTGGGGGTGTAAAATATTGCCGACGAAGTTTACTCACGCATTGGTCACTGGTAAAGAAGTTTTTTGAATTTTTTATGGCATAGCCCTCTTTTAGGCGGCCAAAACGCCAAAAAACCAAGATTATCAGTACGAAAAGCGCCATTTCGGGGCAAAAGAGTTGGGTGAATGGGGTTTTATGCAGAAAGCCTCTTGTTCGCGCAGCTCGGACAGCGGTTTCACAATCCCCACTCCCCCTGCCCTCGCCCTCAATAAAACAGGCAGAGATCGCCCGACATGACATGCGTTCGCAACGCATCGTCACCACTATGCGTCTGCCACTGTGTTGCCGTTGTGACGCCAACGCCATGATTGACACATTTACCGTTACAAAGGGATGAAAGTAGTGGCCGAGAAAAGGCGAGGTCTCGTAAGATATCCTGCCAAACACCTTTCTTGCTGCCCTCCCACTGGCTCGTACAGTTCCAGGGAAAGGCTGACAGCAGAAAACGGGCTTTGTATAGACTGAATGTGAAATATATTTCAGACATATTCATTCTGCCTATAAATATATTCACAACAAGTCTCAAAACATTATTAATGGCAATATGACATGCCATAAATCACTTCAATCAAGGAAAGCGGGAATATATATGAGATTTCAGGGAAAGATTTCTGAGTGGAATGATGACAAAGGATATGGGTTTGTCGAACCCAATGGTGGCGGCGAACGGACGTTTATTCATATCAAGTCATTCAAATCAAAAGTACGGCGCCCCACCAATGGCGATCTGGTTATTTACGAAGTAGCGAAAGATAATCGGCAACGCAGCAATGCTATTAATGTCTCGTATCCACATGAACGGTCCAGCGCGATAAAGAGAAGCGGAAGTAATATCAGTCTGCTATGGCCGTTGCTGTTTATGTCAAGCCTGCTGGCGCTCACCCTGTTTCAGCGTATCCCGGTATTCCTCTTCATCGTATATGCCTCCCTGAGTGTGATGACCTTTATTGCCTATGCAATTGATAAACATGCAGCCCAACATAACCACTGGCGTACTCAAGAGAGCACCCTGCATCTGCTGGCCCTGCTAGGTGGTTGGCCTGGCGCCCTTTCTGCCCAACAGTTACTCAGGCATAAATCAGCTAAAGTGGAATTTCGCCAAGTGTTCTGGGTCACCGTATTCCTAAATTTGCTTCTATTGTGCGGGTTAACCATGACGGCTCAGGGTCGTTCCATCCTGGGCACTGTCACAACAGAAATCCTCCGTCTGATCGCTCCTTGGGCTTGAGTCCGGGCTCGGCTCCAGCCGCGCTCTGGGGTAAGATAGCGGCCACCGTTTTATCCCGGCCACGCCGGAGCAGACCACAGGTACGCCTTTGAACCGATTTACCCCATCCAGTGCGGCGAGCGGCCGCGAGCAGCAGGTCTTTACTGTCACCCGCCTCAACAGCGCCGTGCGCATGATCCTGGAGCAGGATCTGGGGCTGGTGTGGCTGACCGGCGAGCTCTCCAATCTGGCGATGCCAAGCTCCGGCCACTGGTACTTCTCCCTCAAGGACATGTCGGCCCAGGTGCGCTGCGCCATGTTCAAGGGCAACAACCGGCGGGTGGCCTTCCGCCCGCAGGATGGCATGCAGGTGCTGGTGCAGGCACGGGTCTCCCTCTATGAGCCGCGCGGCGACTACCAGCTGATCATCGAATCGATGCAGCCCGCAGGCGACGGAGTATTGGCGCTGCGTTTTGAAGAGCTCAAGCGCCGCCTCGGTGCCGAGGGGCTGTTTGACGAAAGCCGCAAGCGGCCGCTGCCCCGCGAACCGCGGGCGGTGGGCCTTATCACCTCAGCCACCGGCGCGGCTTTGCACGATATGCTGACAGTGCTTAAACGGCGTGCGCCGGATCTACCAGTCTTTATCTACCCGACTCAGGTACAAGGCAGCGCCGCCATCAGCCAGATCGTCGCAGCAATCGCCAAAGCGAACCGGCGCGCCGAGGTGGATGTGCTGATCGTCGGGCGTGGTGGCGGGTCGCTTGAAGATCTCTGGTGCTTTAACGAAGAGGCGGTGGCGCGTGCCATTGCCCACTCCGCCATCCCGGTTATCAGCGCGGTGGGCCACGAGGTGGATGTCACCATCAGCGACTTTGCCGCCGACTTGCGCGCTCCTACCCCGTCGGCCGCCGCCGAGCTGGTGGCGCCGGACAATCAGGCCCGCATCCAGCGCCTCGCCCACCTTAAACAGCGACTTCTGCAGGCGATGAGTCGCCAGCAGACCGCAGCCCGCCACCATTTCATCCTGCTGCAAAAGCGGCTCGACCATCAGGACCCAAAGCGGCGACTGGAGCAGCAATCCCAGCGCCTCGACGAGCTCTCCACCCGTTTGCAGCAACTGCTGCGCCAGCAGCTGCATCAGGGTGAGCGGCGCCTCACCAACCTTGAGCGACGCCTGCAGGGCAAGAGCCCGGAGCGCCTCTTGGCAGCTGGCAAGCGCCGCCACCAGCTGGCCGAGGAGCGACTCTATGCCCTGATTGCCAAGCGGCAAGACCTTGCTAGTCACCGCCTCGCCATGCTCACCGCCCGCCTCGACGGGGTGAGCCCGCTCGCCACTCTGGGGCGCGGCTACTCCATCACCCGCACTGCGCGTGGTGAAGTCATCAGCCGCGCCGATCAGGTCAACAGTGGCGACCAGCTCATCACCACCCTGGCGCAAGGGAGCTTGCAGGTACGGGTCGAGGAAGTTATCAAAGACTCAGCGCAGTAGATCGGCTGCATCAAACCACCAGCCAATCTGCTATTCAGCCTGGCAATCAGCCAAAAACAAAGGCCACCACCGCAAACACGGTGGTGGCCTTTTTTATCTCGGGCGCTGCCGCCCGCTCACCCCTTGGCGCGGCGGGCGACCAGGGTGAACTTGTAATCATCGCTCTTGAAGAAGTTGCGACTGAACTCAAACACTGTGCCATCTTGCAAGAAGCCACGGGAAACCTTCTCGATAATTGGCTTGGCAGGATCGATACCGAGCGCCTCCACCACCTGCGCCGAGGGGAGCACCGGTATGATCTCCTGCTCGCTGCGGTCGATCACCAGCTGCTTCACCTCCTCGATGTAGTGGTACTTGGAGCCCTGCATCACCGCATAGCTGAGGTCGGGGAAGAGAGCGAGCGGCATCCAGGTCTCCTCCAGCGTCACCGCAATCTGGCGAATAAAGCGCACCCGCTTGACGTAGTAGACCAGCGCCCCTTCCAGCAGATTGAGCCGCTCGGCCAGCTCGCTGCTCGCCTTGATCACCTCGAAGGCGAGAATATCGCTGTGGGTCTCGGCCGCCGGATCGGTCACCTTCTCGTAGAGGCTGGTGAGCTGATAGATGTCGTAGTTCACCTTCTCCTGCCGCACGTAGCTGCCGCTGCCCTGAATGCTCTCGATGACGTTGAGTTCGGTCAGCTGCTTGAGGGCCTGGCGCACCGTCACCCGGCTCACCCCGAACTGCTCGCGCAGCTCGGCTTCGGTGGGCAGGGCATCGCCGGGAGCCAGCTCCCCTTGCGCAATCCACTGCTGGATGGTGTCGGCTATCTGGCGATACATGGGTTTTTTCGACACGAAAGGCCACCTCGTCGGCTCTGCGCCATGATAAATGGAAGAGGCGCCATTCTACCCCAGTTGCCCGGCAGACAAAACGGCTCGGCCTCATTTGACCTAACAAATCACCTTGAACAAACAATACAAAAACAATACAAATAATTAATTGTATGATACCACTCACAAAAATCAGTCGGCCGGTTTGTTAGCATCGCTGTCACTTTCACCATGACGGCTTGCTGGCAAGCCAACCTGACAGAGGATCATCATGAATCTGACCAGTCTTACCGGCCCCCATCTCATCACGCTGCAAACCCGGTTTGCCGATCGGGATGCGGCCATTCATGCCCTGGCTGATCGGCTCGATCAGGCCGGCAAGCTGCACGACAAGGCCGCCTTTCTGGCCGCGGTCATGGCCCGCGAGGCGCAGGGCCCCACCGCCCTTGGCGAAGGGCTGGCGGTGCCACACGGCAAGTGCGATGCGGTGCGCGAAGCGGCCTTTGCCGTCGCTACCTTAAGCGAGAAGCTGGGCTGGGAGGGGATCGACGGCCCTGAGCCGGTCAACCTGATCTTCATGCTGGCGATCCCGACCGATCAGGCGGGCTCCACCCACATGCAGCTGCTCACCACCCTCACCACTGCCCTGGTGGATGACGATACCCGCGAGGCGGTGCTGGCGGCCCAGAGTGCCGAGCAACTGATGGCACTGCTCGATGGTGAAGGGGATAGCGGCAAGCAATCAGAAAAAGAAGACAAATCAGATACAAATAAACCCACTGTGGTCTGTGTCACCGCCTGCCCGGCGGGGATCGCCCACACCTATATGGCCGCCGAGTATCTGGAAAAGGCGGGGCGCAAGCTGGGCATTCGGGTACTGGTCGAGAAGCAGGGTGCCAACGGCATCGAGGATCGCCTGCCGCAAGAGGCACTCGATGCTGCGGTGGCCTGCATCTTCGCCGCCGAGGTGGCCATCAAGGAGCAGGAGCGTTTTGCTGGCATCCCCCGGATCGAGACGCCGGTGGCCGAGCCCATCCGCCATGCCGAGCGGATCCTCAATGATGCGCTGGAAGCGGCCAAGGCCGGTCGCACCGCCCCGACGCCCAACCCCAGCCAGAGCGACGCGCCGACCGGCAAGAAGGTGAGCCTCAAGACCGAGCTCAAGCAGGCGCTGCTGAGCGGTATCTCCTTTGCAGTGCCGCTCATCGTGGCAGGCGGTACCGTGCTCGCCGTCTCTGTGCTGCTGGCCCAGATCTTCGGCCTGCAACATCTGTTTGATACCGAGAACTCCTGGCTCTGGATGTACCGAAAACTCGGCGGTGGCATGCTGGGCACCCTGATGGTGCCGGTGCTGGCGGCCTATACCGCCTATTCGCTGGCAGACAAACCGGCGCTGGGCCCGGGCTTTGCGGCGGGACTGGCCGCCAACATGATTGGCTCCGGCTTCCTCGGCGGCGTGGTCGGTGGCCTTATCGCCGGTTACCTGATGCGCTGGGTCAAGCAGCATGTGCGCCTTAGCCCCAACTTCAACGGCTTTCTCACCTTTTACCTCTATCCGGTGATCGGCACCCTGGTGGCGGGCAGCCTGATGCTGTTTGTCATCGGTCAGCCGGTGGCCTGGCTCAACAACAGCCTCACCGAGTGGCTCAACGGCCTCTCCGGCACCAATGCGCTGGTGCTGGGTGCCCTGCTCGGCTTTATGTGTTCGTTTGACTTGGGTGGCCCGGTCAACAAGGCGGCCTACGCCTTCTGCCTCGGCGCCATGGCCAACGGGGTCTACGGCCCTTACGCCATCTTCGGCGCGGTCAAGATGGTCTCGGCCTTTACCGTCACCTTCTCCACCCTGCTGGCGCCACGCCTGTTCCAGACCTTCGAGATCGAGACCGGCAAGTCCACCTGGCTGCTGGGGCTGGCGGGGATCACCGAGGGCGCCATTCCGATGGCCATCGAAGATCCAATCCGGGTGATCGGCTCCTTCCTCGCAGGCTCGGTGGTCACCGGCGCCATGGTGGGTGCCATGGGGATTGGTCTCTCCACCCCAGGGGCCGGCATCTTCTCCCTCTTCCTGCTCCACGATGGCGGCCACGGCGCCCTGATGGCTGCCGCCGTCTGGCTTGGTGCGGCGCTGGTGGGCACCCTTATCTCCACTGTGGTGCTGATCGGCTGGCGCCGTCACGCCATGCAGCGCGGCACCTATCAGGTGGTCGCCGCAGAGTAAGGCTCATCTTCACCACCGTTTTTTCAACAGACTATTTTTCCGCACGGCAGGCAAGGGCCGCCGTGCGTCAGCAAAGGATCATTGTCATGACAGTTTCACGAGTTCACATCACGCCACACATGCACTGGGATCGGGAGTGGTACTTCACCACCGAGGAGTCCCGCATCCTGCTGGTCAACAACATGGCGGAGATCCTGGCGCGTCTTGAATCCGACCCTGACTACAAGTTCTATGTACTGGACGGCCAGACCGCGGTGCTGGAGGATTACTTCGCCATCCAGCCCGAGAACAAGGTCCGGGTGAAGGCGCTGGTGGAGGCGGGCAAGCTCATCATCGGCCCCTGGTACACCCAGACCGACACCATGCAGGTGAGCGGCGAGTCCATCCTGCGCAACCTGCTCTACGGGATGCGCGACTGCCTCAGCCTTGGCGAGCCGATGAAGATCGGTTACCTGCCAGACTCGTTCGGCATGTCCTCCCAGCTACCCCACATCTTCAACGGCTTCGGGATCGATCGTGCCATGTTCTGGCGCGGCTGCTCCGAGCGTCACGGTACCGACAAGACCGAGTTCCTGTGGCAGAGCAACGATGGCAGCGAGGTGACCGCCCAGGTACTGCCGCTCGGCTACGCCATCGGCAAGTACCTGCCGGAAGATGAGGCGGGCCTGCGCAAGCGGCTCGAATCCTACTTCGAGGTGCTGGAGAAGGCCTCGGTGACCAAGGATATCCTGCTGCCCAACGGCCACGATCAGATGCCGCTGCAACAGAACATCTTCGCCATTATCGACAAACTGCGGGAGATCTACTCCCAGCGTGAATTCCACATGAGCCGCTTCGAGCAGGTCTTCGAGCGCATCGAGGCATGCCGCGACCAGCTGGCCACCCTCAAGGGGGAGTTCAACGACGGCAAATACATGCGGGTACACCGCACCATCTCCTCCACCCGGATGGACATCAAGCTGGCCCACGCCGCCATCGAGAACAAGATCGTCAACATCCTCGAGCCGCTGGCGAGCATCGCCTGGGCGCTTGGCTTCGAGTACCACCACGGGCTGCTGGAGAAGATGTGGAAGGAGATCATGAAGAACCACGCCCATGACAGCATCGGCTGCTGCTGTAGCGACAAGGTGCATCAGGAGGTGATGACCCGCTTCATTCTGGCCGACGACATGGCCGAGAACCTGATCCGCTTCTACATGCGCAAGATTGTCGACAACATGCCGGTGGCGCTCTGTGAAGACGGAGTACAGGTGGCCGACAAGCTCTGCCTGTTCAATCTGATGCCCTTCCCCCGTCAGGAGGTGATCAATACCAGCATCCGCATCCGCGCCCAATCCTTTGCCCTGCGCGATGAGGCGGGCCAGCCGATCCCCTACTTCATCCGCGCCAAGCGCGAGATTGACCCGGGGCTGGTGGACAGGCAGATCGTTCACTACGGCAACTACGACCCCTTTATGGAGTACGACATCCAGCTCTGCCATCCGCTGCCGGCCATGGGTTACTGCACTCTCCATATCGAGGGCAACCAGCCAGGGCTGGAGCAGCCGGTGACGGCCAGCGGCGAGCTGCTGGAGAACGATTTTTACCGCATCGCCCTCAACGACAACGGCACTCTGCAGATCCTGGACAAGCTGCGCGGCACCACCTTCGATCAGGTGCTCACGTTGGAAGAGGGCTCCGATGATGGCGACGAGTATGACTACTCGCCATCGCGGGACGAGTGGCTGCGCTACTCCACCGAGTATGCGGTGACCCGCGAGGTCACCCATCAGGCGTGGCAGAGCATCGCCACTCTCAAACTGCGTATGGCCTTGCCGGCCAATCTCGCCGAGCGTGCGGATCGCCAGTGCAGCGGCCATCTCGATGTCACCTGCCGCATCACGCTTGCGCACCAGAGCCCACGCATCGACATCGAGCTGGAGCTCGACAATCAGGCCGATGATCACCGGGTGCGGGTGCTGATCCCCACCCCCTTCCCGAGCGACACAGTGGTATCCGACAACCAGTTTGGCTGCATCACCCGCCCCACCCGCGACAGCGCCATGGCGAACTGGGAAGCGGAGGGGTGGAAAGAGGCTCCCATTCCGGTCTGGCAGCTGATGAACTTCGTCGCCCTGCAAGATGGCAAGCAGGGGCTGGCGGTACTGAGCGATGGTCTGCGCGAATTTGAGGTGATCGGCGAGCAGTGCGACACTCTGGCACTCACCCTGCTACGCGGGGTCGGCGTACTCGGTAAAGAGGAGCTGCTGCTGCGCCCGGGTCGCCCCTCCGGCATCAAGCTGCCCACCCCGGACTCCCAGGTGCGCGGCAAGCTCATCTGCCGTTTCAGCCTGCTGGCGTTTGCCGGTGATCACATCAGCGCCAACGTGATGCAGGCGGCGCGCAGCTACCTCACCCCGGTGCGCTGCTACAACAAGATCCCGTTCGATGCCATGAAGCTCAACAAGGCGAGCTTCACCACCCCGCTCCACTTCAGTCTGCTCACCATGGATCCGTCCGGTCCGGTGCTGAGCGCACTGAAAAAGGCTGAAGATGAAGAGGCGCTGGTGATCCGGGTCTACAACCCGAGCGAACAGGCGGTACTGGAGGGTGGCAAAGTGAGCTGCGAACACGCCCTGAGCGACTGGCAAGCGGTGCGGATGGACGAACAGCCCCAGCCCCTTGAACTGGCCGCTGGCGAGTTTGGCGAGCTGGCGCCGTGCCACTCCCGCAGCGTGCGCTTTCGGGTGGCTCGCGGCTAACCGCCGGTAACACCCACAGGTAGCAACAGGCGGGGAAGAGTCATCCCCTCCCCGCCTGTTTATCCCTTCAAGCTGGCCTGCCCCGCTTGATAAAGACATAAAAAAATCCCCGCCAGTTGGCGGGGATTTTTATTGGGTTCTGCTTCATCCCGCGAGCGGGAGAGCACGCTTAGCTGGCCTTGCGCAGGATCTGCTCAAGGTAGTCAGAGAAGCGGTGGCCGTGATGCTCCAGCAGTTTCGGGAACATGGAGATGGAGGTCATGCCCGGGAAGGTGTTGATTTCATTCAGCAGGATCTCCCCCTCCTCGGTCAGGAAGAAGTCGATGCGCGAGAGATGGGTCAGTTTCAGCTGACGGAACGCCTTGAGGGCATACTCGTGGATCGCATCGGCCTGCGCCTGGGTCAGCCCCTCGGCACGTAGTGCGGTCTCGGTATGGCTGGCGCTGCTGTACTTCTCTTCATAGGTGTAGAACTTGTCCTGCGGCACGCAGATCTCGCCCGGATAAGTCGCCACCAGCTCGTCACCGTACTGGTAAACCGCCACTTCCAGCTCGCGCGGCTTGACCGCTTTCTCGATCAGTACCTGTTCGGAGTAACCGAAGGCATCGGCAATGCCTTTTACCAGATCCGCTTCGTTGCTGGCGGAGTAGCAGCCAACGGAAGAGCCCTGGGAGGCCGCCTTGATAAAGACCTTGCCCCACTTGGCCAGCGCAGCTTTGGCCTCGGCGAGCGCCGCCTCATTTTGCTCGGTCAGGAACAGGTACGGGGTGTTGGGAATACCGATAGCGGAGAGCCACAGCTTGGTGCTGATCTTGTTGAAGCAGATCTTGCTCGCCTCGGCATCGCAACCGAGATAAGGCAATCCGGCCAGTTCGAGGAAGGATTGCAGATCGCCGGTCTCACCCGGGTAGCCGTGGATGCAGGGCACCACGTAATCCACCGGACGGGCCACGCTGTCAAACGAAAGCAGCTTGTCGAGCCCCAGCTTGCACTCGCGGCCATCGGCACTGAGCCAGCGATCGGCGAACATCTCGACGCGGGTCACTTCGACACCGGGCAGAAGGCCCAGTTGTTGCTCGAGGAAATTGGCGCTGCGCAGAGAAACCTCGTGCTCGGAGCCACCGCCGCCGCACAGCAGCAAGACATGCATGTTCTTCATTAGATGTGATCCCTTGGGAAAAGCGGCCTCGTCATGACCATTTGATAAGCCAACCACCATAAAAACCGGACGAAGCCAGATACGAACATAAGTGCGCGCCAGTGTAGCAAGGGAGATCAACCCTTGTCAGCTGATGGGAGACCCATGACCCCACTTCTTGCAGTGAAAAGTCTTCCCTGTGTCAAAATCGGGACACATTGCCCCTCAGCGCGGGGGATCGACCCTTCCCATGCCGTTGCCATTGACCCGAAACCAGCCGGCAATGCTGTAGCGCTCACGATTGGCAGGCAGCACCTCGTGGGGAAACTCCTCGGAGAGAAACATGACCAGCCGCCCCCCCTTGGGGCTGACATCCATCAGAAACTGCTCCTTGTCGTCATACATGCGCAGCACTCCACCCGCTTCGGGCAGCCAGTCGTTGTTGAGGTAAAATACGGTGGTAAGACGGCGGTTGGAGCGACCGGCAAAGGCATCCCGATGGGTGGCGTAAAAATCCCCGCTGCGATAGCGGGCGAAGTGGGCCTCGTAGTCGAACAATCCCAGCATCAGCATCCGGTTGGCGGCAAGACGCAGGGACTCCATTCGGGCGAGATAGTCAGCCACCGGCGCACCGAGGGAGGGTTCCAGCCAGTGGATCTGGTCACGGCGAATATCGGGATTGCCCTGGTGCAGGGCGTCACGGCCGATCCCGGCCGGTTGCCATTCGCCTGGCAAACAGGCTTTGAGGGCATCCACCTCGGTAGCGGTCAAAAAATCATCCACTATCACCCATCCCCGGGTGTAAATGGCATCCATGGCAGCTTGATAGTCCAAGATTGGCTCACAATGAGTGGAAAGAGGGCGCTTTGTAGCGACTTACCGGCAAAGTCACAAACCGGTTTGCTTCTCTTGAGAAGTCCCAACATCAATACGCGAGTTGCTGCTCGCTTCCCCGCTTTTTATCGCCAGTTGTGATCCCGCTCCGCCAACAGGCGTATTGGCTGTCGAAACTGTGATGGCCCTTGCAATCGGTACGAGGAGGCGCCGCGGCCTCCTTGCGGTTCCAAGAGCCAACCGATACCGTAGCCGCATCGCCATGTTGCTGTTCATCCGGCGCTTGTCTCTGTCACCGACCGAACCACTCACGGCACAACCCGCGCATCACCCACGAAAGGATCTTCTTATGCCTCTGCCCGATCTCACTTTGCAACGACTGGATGGTACCCCCTACCCGCTGACTCAACTGGCGGGCAAGGTAGTGCTGGTGGTCAACGTGGCCAGTCGCTGCGGCTTTACTCCCCAATATGAAGGGCTGGAAACGCTCTATCGGGAGCTCGGCCCCAAGGGGCTGGTGATTTTGGGCTTCCCCTGCAACCAGTTCGGTCAGCAGGAGCCGGGGGATGCGGACGAGATCGCCCGCTTCTGCTCCCTCGACTATCCGGTCACCTTCCCCATCATGGCCAAGTGCGATGTCAACGGTGAGCATGCCCACCCCTTCTACCAGTGGCTCAAGCAACAGAAACCGGGCTTTCTTGGGCTGGAAAACGTCAAATGGAACTTCACCAAGTTCCTGATCGACCGCGATGGCAACGTGGTGGAGCGTTTCGCCCCCCAGGCCAAACCGGAGAGTCTGGCCGAGCAGATCCGCGAGATGCTCTGATGCTCCCGCACCGTTTTACGCCACTGCGTTGAACGATTGTATGGCGGCCGGTGCGACAGCTACTGCGCATCGGCCGCTCTTTTGCTATATTACGGCCCCGTTATCATTTCCATATCGTGGCTGGCCCCAACACGCTGGCTGCCCGTTGAGCCAAAGGCTCATCTCAGGAGTTTCTCTCGAACATGTCATTCAACGAACTGGGTCTGTCTCCGCATATTCTGCGGGCCGTCAAGGAGCTGGGTTACGAACAGCCAACCCCCATCCAGCAGCAAGCGATTCCGGCCATTCTGGCCGGTCAGGATGTGCTCGGCGGCGCTCAGACAGGCACAGGCAAAACGGCCGGTTTCACCCTGCCGATGTTGCAGCGTCTGCTGGCCAACCATGGTCGTGGCCGTCGTCAGGTGCGCGCACTGGTACTGACCCCGACCCGCGAACTGGCGGCACAGGTGGGCGAGAGCATCATCAAGTATGCCCACCACCTGCCATTCAAGACTCTCATCGCCTATGGCGGTGTCAGCATCAAGCCCAATCTGGACGCCATCAAGCTGGGAGTGGACATTCTGGTCGCCACCCCGGGCCGTCTGCTGGATCTGCTGACCCAGGGCGCCCTGACCCTGAGCCAATTGGAAGTGCTGGTGCTGGATGAAGCGGATCGCATGCTCGACATGGGCTTTATCGTCGACATCCGCCGCATCATGAAGGCGCTGCCTGCAGAGCGGCAAACCCTGCTCTTCTCTGCCACCTTCTCAAACGACATCAAGGCGCTGGCGGATGATCTGCTGAACGACCCCACCCTGATCGAGGTTGACCCCAGCAATACTGCTGCCGAGCAGGTAACCCAACGCATCATTCAGGTGGATCGGGAACGCCGCCGCGAGCTGCTCTCCCACATGATTGGCCGTGGCAACTGGCAACGGGTGCTGGTGTTTGTTCGCACCAAGCAGATCGCCGACCGCCTCGCCCAGCAGATGCAAAAAGATGGTCTCAATACCGTGGCGATCCACGGTGACAAGAGCCAGGGTGCCCGCAACCGGGCGCTGGCCGATTTTCGCAGTGGCGAGGTGCGGGTGCTGGTAGCGACCGATATCGCCGCCCGCGGTCTGGACATCGATCAACTGCCCTACGTGATCAACTTTGAACTGCCCCAGATGGCGGAAGATTACATCCACCGTATCGGCCGTACCGGCCGCGCCGGTCGTGGCGGCGAGGCCATCTCGCTGGTCAGCCAGGACGAGCTGGGTCAGCTCAAGGCGATCGAAGCCCTGATCGGCCAATCCCTGTCCGTGGAGATCCTGGAAGGGTATGAGCCAAGCGGCAAGCCGAGTCGCCAGACTCTGCCGGGCAGCAAGCCGGTGCAGAACCCGCCTCGGGCTCGCGGTCATGCCAACGCCAAGAGCAGCAATGCCAAGGGCAAGCCAGCCGCGGGCAAGGGCAAGGGCAAAGCCAAGGGTGACGCCAGCAAAAATCCCGCCCAGTCTCCTCAAAACAAGTCCCGCAAGCGTGAAGTGGTGGGCGAGGATATCGGCTTTGCGCCAATGCGCCGCTTGCCCAAAGCAATGCGCGACAGCTATCAGGAGAGCAGCGACGAGTAAGCTCGCGCGACGCTAACTGCCAAGCCAAAAGAGGGAGCCTGCAAGGCTCCCTCTTTCGTTATGGATCGCACGGAGTCGTGCAAGTGCTCCGTGCAAATGCTCCGCTCGGGCTCAAACCAGCGAATGGCGCACCGAGGCAGTACCATGGCTGGGCGGCGCTGAACCATCGAGCGGATTGAGCTGCAAGAACTCGAACAAGCCAGCCTGCATATTGACGTTCCAGAAGCGGCCGGCGAGGGTGAGTTGCAACCGTGTGCTCTCGATCTCGGCCAGCCCGTGCTGCTGCCAGGCGGCAAAAAGCGGCATCAGATGGGTCAGCAAAGGCGTTGGCAGACGATCCAGCGTCAGCACGCCACTGTCGAGAGCGCCACGCAGCAGACCGTCCATCCTTGCATTGGGATTGCGTCCCATCACCATCCCGGGCGCCCGCTTGCCACTGGCCAGCGCGTCGTGCCAGGGGGCCAGATCCCGCCCATACATCAAGCCGTGGCCAAGAATACTGCCCCCTGCCCCGGCACCAAAGGGGAGGATCTCCGCACCGCGCTTGGCCATCTGGTTATAACGACTCTGCTCGGCCGGACTGCGCCGCCAGTGACTGCAAGAAAGACGCTCCCAGCCGTGAGCTTCCAGTTGCGCCCCGCCATAGGCATACATGGCGGCTCGCTGCTGGCCATCGGCGAGCCAATCCAGGGAGCCCTTCTCCTGCGCCCGCTCCAGATTGGTGCCCTGCATGGCGATGAGCTGGTAGAGATCGACCCCGTGTACCCCGCTCGCCATCACATCGCGGATATCCTGCTGCCACACGGCATCATCCTGACCGGGCAGACCAAAGATGAGATCCGCCACGATCACAGCCGCATCATCCCGGGTCAGCTCACCCAGACGGGTCAGCAGCGTCTCCCTGTCATCGAAACGGGCCGCCTGCTGACGCACCCGGGTATCAAAACTCTGCACCCCGAATGAGAAACGGTTGAAGCCCCCCGCCAGCGCCGCCTGCCATTTCTCATCATCAAAGCCGTTGAGGCGCCCCTCCAGTGTCACCTCGGCATCGGCCGCCAGCGGAAAACGGCGGATCACGGCGGCCAGCATGGCCAGCTCGTCGGCGCTCATGTCGGTCGGCGTACCGCCCCCCACATAGACGGCTGAAAATGGCATGCTCTGCGCCAGCGGGGTGTCAGCTGCCTGCGCAAGGGAGGCGCAGAGGGCGTTGACATAGCGGTTGATCCGCGCCGGGTTGGCGCCATTTTCAAAGAAATTGCAGAAACTGCAGCGCTTTCGGCAAAACGGAATGTGGATGTAGAGGGCGCGCTCCTCAGCTTCACTCTCTCGCTGCCACCAGCTCTGCCAGCCAGCCTCATCCAGCGGGAAGGGGCGCATCCCTCCCCGACTGGCGTGAGCCGAGGTCTTGGCGCTAAAAGCAAACTTGAGGGGATCCGGCGTGGCAATACCGGTCATGGAAGGGGTCAGATTCATGATGGTCACTATTATCAGCAAATAATGACAATGATAACGATTATCGTTACTAGCAATTTGTTCTGGATCAACCCGAGGAGCAGCCCCCCTCCCGAAAGGCATTTTGGCAACCAGCATTACCGATCTGCTTAACAGATTATTTACTCAAGAGTGGTTATCGTGTGCCGATAGAGAACCATCTCCCGCCGTTTCTTCGTCTACGATCAAGATGATACGGGATCACATAACAACACCAAGCGCATGGAACTTGTCCAAAATGCATAACCTCTCCTTGAACTGGAAAATATTCCTCCCTCTTGCGCTGGTCATCAGCACCACCTTTGGCCTCTGCTTCGAGCTCTCTGCCTGGCTGCAACGGGATCTCGCCATCCGGCTGGCAGAGGAGAAAGTTGAGAGCATGGCCAACACCTATATGGATCAGGTGAACGTGCTGATGATGACCGGTGGCATGGCCAATCGGCAGATAGTGCAGACAAAACTCAAGAGTGAAGCGGGCATCGTTGAAGCCCGTCTGGTACGCGCCCCCGCCGTCAGCAACCTGTTTGGCCCGGGTCACCCGGATCAGAAAGCGCAGGATCCCCTCGATGAGCGAGCCATCAATCAGGGCGAAGCCATTCTGGAGCAGCAGGGCAACCGGCTCACCCTGATCAAACCGTTCAAAGCCTACAAGGAGTATCGCGGCACCCAGTGCCTCACCTGTCACCAGGTCAATGAAGGGACCGTGATGGGGGCGGTGCGGATCAGTTATGACCTCAGCCACACCTTCGGCGAGATCCGCCACAACAACCTGATCCTGAGTGGCAGCCTGGCCGCCGTCTTCAGCCTCGGCTTCGGCTTGCTCTGGTGGGTATTGCAACGCTACGTGAAACACCCCCTGCGCCAGTTGCAACTCACCATGATCCGGATGGCCAAAGAGCGCGACCTCGCCCTCCCCCTGGTCAATCACAGCCGGGATGAACTGGGCCAGATGACCCGCGCCGTCAATGACATGGTGCAGGGATTCCGCCACAGTCTGCAGGAGGTGGAAGGGGCAACCCACCAGCTCTATCAGGAATCAAACCAGATCCGTCAGGTGGCGACCCAGACCGAAAACTCGGCCCGCCAGCAAGAGGGGATGACCACCCAGGTCGCCGCCGCCGTGAGCGAGCTGGCCGCCAGCTCTCATGAAGTACGCGAACATGCCCGCCATAGCGCCGAGCTCTCCGCTCTCACCAATCAGGATGCCGCCGACACCAGCCGCCTCGCCCAGCACTCCATCACCGATATGGGCGAGATGTCGGCAGAGATCGATCGGGTGGATCAGGTGATCCAGCAACTCGACAGCCGCTGTCTTGCGGTTGACGGTGTGCTCGAGGTGATCAAGGGGATTGCCGATCAGACCAACCTGCTGGCCCTCAACGCCGCCATTGAAGCGGCCCGGGCAGGTGAGCAAGGCCGTGGCTTTGCGGTGGTGGCCGATGAAGTGCGGGCCCTCTCCAACCGCAGCCGCGCCGCCAGCGAAGAGATCTCACTGATGATCGCCGCCCTGCAAAATGAGGCCCAGAGCGCAGTTACGGTGATCGGGGATGCAAAAAACAAAGCCGATGAGAGCATCAGCAAGACCGAAGCGACCCTGGCAGCCATGCAGAACATCATCGAGCGCATCGCCCGCATCAATGACCTCAACGCCCAGATGGCCCAGTCGGCCGAAGAGCAGGACAGGGTTTGCCATGAGGTAGACAGCTCGGTGAGCGATATTCGAAATACCTCCAACGACACCCTGGGTCAGGCGCACGCCGCCAACCTCGCCAGCATCCAGCTGGTGGAGCAGTGCCAGAAACTGGAGGCACTGCTGAAAACCTACCGCTGGTAATGCACTTCACCAACGAAAAAGCGCGACCCGAGGGTCGCGCTTTTGCTTTATGGATTCGATTTGGCCGAGCGGCCGCGTTGCTATTCCAGCGGCGCGCTGACTATTAACAGCGCCGCTAGGATAGCTTTAACGGGCGTTACGGGTTGCGACGGCATCCGCCAGATTGCGCAGCAGCACTTCGGTATCGGCCCAACCGATGCAGGCATCGGTGATGCTCTGACCAACAGTGAGTTCACACCCTTCCACCAGATCCTGACGGCCTTCTACCAGATGGCTCTCCACCATCACACCAAACACCGCCTTGCTGCCGGCACGCAGCTGACCGGCTACATCTTCGGCCACCACCATCTGGTTCTTGAACTGCTTGCTGCTGTTGGCATGACTAAAGTCGATCATCACCTTCTGCGGCAGACCGGCCTTCTCCAGCCCCTTCACAACTTCGCTGACATGGGCGGCGCTGTAGTTCGGCTCACGACCACCGCGCAAAATGATGTGACAGTCCGGGTTGCCGCGGGTCGCCACGATGGCGGAGTGACCGTATTTGGTGACCGACAGGAAGTGGTGCGGCGCACTGGCAGCGCCAATGGCATCGATGGCAACCTTGATGGTGCCGTCAGTGCCGTTCTTGAAGCCCACCGGACAGGAGAGACCGGAGGCCAGCTCGCGGTGTACTTGGGATTCGGTGGTACGGGCACCGATCGCGCCCCAGCTCATCAGATCCGCCACATATTGTGGGGTGATCATGTCGAGGAACTCGGAGGCAGTCGGCAGTCCCATGTCGTTGAGATCCAGCAACAGCTTGCGACCAATGCGTAGACCGTCGTTGATCTTGCAGCTGTTGTCGAGGTACGGATCGTTGATCAGCCCCTTCCAGCCCACTGTGGTGCGCGGTTTTTCGAAGTAGACCCGCATCACGATCTCCAGCTGATCTTTCAGCTCGTCGCGCAGCGCCTTGAGGCGCTTGCCGTACTCCAGCGCGGCAACCGGATCGTGGATGGAGCAAGGGCCAATCACCACCAGCAGACGGTCATCTTCGCCGGCCAGGATATTATGAATGGCCTGACGGGATTCAAAAACGGTGGACGAGGCCACCTCGGTAGCCGGAAACTTCTCAAGCACCGCAACCGGGGGTAATAACTCTTTGATTTCACTGATACGAACGTCGTCGGTTTGATGCTGCATGACAAGGCTTCCTGCTAGATGACTGCGATTAGGAAATCTCAACATAGCCCGCGATAGCCCATGTGTAAATAGGAAATTACAGCAATCACAAAACTATTTTATATGGCAATCTTGCAAGTTATTGAAATGATGCTAAGCGAAATGGAAGTGCGGATAAGCAAGGCAAAAAGGCCCGCTCAGCGCGGGCCCGAAGCGTCGGTGATGACGGGTTTGTCAGTGATCAGCCACGCTGGCTGATACTGGCCAGCTTGTCGAAGTAATCCGGGAAGGTCTTCGAGGTGCACTTGGGATCATTGATGGTGACCGGGGTATCCGACAACGCCACCAGCGAGAAGCACATGGCGATACGGTGATCGTTGTAGGTATCGATATCGGCATGCTTAAGCTGGGTCGGTGGGGTCACGGTGATCAAGTCATGCCCCTCCTCCACTTCGACGCCCAGCTTGCGCAGCTCGGTCGCCATAGCGTGCAGACGATCGGTCTCCTTCACCCGCCAGTTGTAGATATTGCGAATGGAGGTCGGCCCCTCGGCAAACAGCGCCGCTACGGCGATGGTCATGGCCGCATCGGGAATATGGTTCATGTCCATATCCACTCCGTGCAGCGGCGCCTGCTCCGCCTCGATAAAATCATCGCCCCAGGTGATGCGCGCGCCCATCTTCTCCAGCACGTCGGCGAAGTGGATATCACCCTGAATGCTGTGCTTGCCGATACCGGTGACCCGCACCTTGCCCTTGATGGCGCCCGCTGCGAGGAAGTAGGAGGCGCTGGAGGCATCCCCTTCCACCAGAAAATCACCCGGGCTGATGTAGGTCTGGTTGCCCTTGATGTAGAACAGCTTGTAGTTGTCGTGCTCGATGACCACCCCGAACTGCTTCATGATGTGCAGGGTAATGTCGATGTAGGGCTTGGAAACCAGCTCCCCCTTGATGTGGATCCGGGTATCACCGGCCGCCATCGGCGCCGCCATCAAAAACGCGGTCAGGAACTGGCTGGAGACGGAGCCGTCGACGTGCACATCGCCGCCCCACAGCCCCTTGGCATCCACCACCAGAGGCGGATAACCATCGTGTTTCAGGTACTGGATATGGGCACCCGCTTCACGCAGGGCATCCACCAGATGGCCGATGGGACGCTCTTCCATGCGCGGCTCGCCGCCCAGGGTATATTCACCGGAGCCTAGGCACAGGGCGGCGCAGAGCGGTCGCATGGCAGTACCGGCGTTGCCGAGGAACAGATTGACCGGCTCTTTCACCGCAAAGCTGCGGCCCAGACCCTGAACGGTACACTCGGTCTTGTCGGCAGAGAGCTTGTACTTGACCCCGAGCTGGGTCAGCGCAGCCAGCATATGACGAATGTCATCGCTGTCGAGCAGGTTGGTCAGACGGGTGGTGCCACGAGCCAGCGCCGCCAGCAGCAGCGCACGGTTAGAGACACTCTTGGAGCCGGGCAGATTGACCTCACCGGCCACACGAGAAATAGGTTCCAAACGCAACGAATTCATAGACTTCCTGTGCTATCTCAAAAATAAACGCCTGTCCGGACGTTAACAGCCTGCGTCCCGCTCGGCAAGGGCACTTTCAGGGGAAATCGCACGGCAAACGCCAGCGCGCTGGTTCTGTTGAAAAAAAGACGCCGGGGTATCCCCGGCGTCTTGAATCACTGCAATAGCTGGAAGCGGCTCAAGGGTTGTCACGAGAGGCCACCAGCAAACACATAGGGGCACTCTTCTCAGCCGTGGCGCTTGGCAAAGCCATCCATAAAGCTCACCAGGGCCTTCACCCCCTCCAGCGGCATGGCGTTGTAGATGCTGGCGCGCATGCCACCGACAATGCGGTGTCCTTTGAGGGCCAGCAGGCCAGCGGCTTCCGATTCGGCCAGGAACTGCTTGTCCAGCTCGGCATTTTTCAGCTGGAACGGGATGTTCATCCGCGAACGGCAGCTGACATCCACCTGATTGCCATAGAAGCTCGACTGATCGAGATAGTCGTAGAGGAAGTCGGCCTTCTCCTTGTTGCGCGCTTCCATCGCCTCGAGGCCACCCTGTTCTTTCAGCCACTCGAACACCAGACCGGCCAGATACCAGGCGTAGGTGGGCGGCGTGTTGAACATGGAGTCGTTCTTGGCAGTGAGTTTGTAGTCGAAAATCGAGGGCACATCGGCTCTGGCCTGATCCAGCAGATCATCGCGCACGATGGCGATGGCAAGCCCGGACGGCCCGATATTTTTTTGGGCACCAGCATAGATGATGCCAAAGCGGCTCACGTCGAGAGGACGGGAGAGAATGGTGGAGGAGAGATCTGCTACCAGCGGCACCTCGCCGGTGGCCGGGATGTCAAACATCTCGATGCCGTCAATGGTTTCGTTCGGGCAGTAGTGAACATAGGCCGCATCGGCGCGAAACGCCGGGGTCGGCAACAGGTGAGAGATCCCCTGCTCGTTCTTGGCAACCCCCTGGAAGGTCTGGATATCGCCATACTTTTTGGCTTCATCCACAGCGCTCTGGGACCAGACACCGGTCAGCAGGAAGTCAGCCTTCTTGTTGGCGCCGCCCAGCAGGTTCATGGGCACAGCGGAGAACTGACCGCGGCCGCCGCCGTGCATGAACAGCACCTTGTAGTTCTCCGGCACTGCCAGCAGCTCGCGCAGATCCGCTTCAGCCTTCTCGGCAACCGCCATGTAGGGCTTGCCGCGATGGGAAAGCTCCATGACCGAGGCTCCCAGCCCCTGAAAATTACAAAATTCGCGCTGGGCGCGCTCCATGACTTCAACCGGCAGCATGGCGGGGCCGGCGCAGAAGTTGTAAATCTGTTTGCTCATGACGCTTTCCGTGAGTGGATGAGAGTAATCGATGACTTGTCAGGTTTTACACAAGAGCCGCTACAGGATCAAAGGCTTTTTGGGAGCTGGCTCAACCTTTTACCGTCACTCTGCGTCCCCCTTGCAGTAGAAAAAGCCCTGAACGGGTCAGGGCTTGCAGGGAACATGCACAGAAATGGCAGGCAGAGCGCATAAACGACCACAGCTCAGCCATTTCTGACAAATTTACAGTTTGGCGGTGAGCTCCGGCAGCAGAGTGAAGAGATCCCCCACCAGCCCGTAGTCCGCCACCTGAAAGATGGGGGCATCGCTGTCCTTGTTGATGGCCACGATCACCTTCGACTCCTTCATCCCCGCCAGATGCTGGATGGCGCCCGAAATGCCGACCGCGATATAAAGCTCGGGCGCCACCACCTTGCCGGTCTGCCCCACTTGCAGATCGTTGGCGACATATCCTGCATCAACGGCGGCCCGCGATGCCCCCACCGCCCCACCCAGCTTGTCGGCCAGCGCCTCAATCAGGGCAAACTGCGCCTTGGACCCCAGTGCCCGGCCACCTGAGACCACCACCCGGGCGGCGGTCAGTTCGGGCCTGCTGGAGCGCACCGCGCGGCGCTCGACCAGCCGGGTACGACCAGCGAATTCGGGCACGGCCAAGTGCTCGATAAGAGCCTGTCCACCCGTCGCCGCCTTGGCAAACGCGGTGGCCCGCACCGTCATCACTTTGACGGGCGCCGAGCTTGCCACTCTGGCAATAGCATTGCCCGCATAGATGGGGCGCAGGAAGGTGTCGCTGCTCTCGATAGCCGTCACCTCGGAGAGCATCTCCACCCCGAGCCGGGCCGCCACCTGTGGCAGCAGCGCCTTGCCCATGGCACTCGCCGCCATCAGGCAGTGGCTGTAACCTTCGCACCAGCTGGCCAGCAGCTTATCGACCCCATCCAGCAGCCCGTCGGCCAGCAGGGGATGTTCGGCAAGCAACACCTTGTCGACACCGCCAATGGCAGCCGCCTGTTCACCCGCCTCGGTCAGCCCCTGACCTAGCAACAGCAGGTCAACCTGACCGCCGATGGATCCGGCGGCGGTGACCAGTTGTGCCACGTTGTCGGCCAGATGGCCCTGATGATGTTCGGCAATGATCAGCACGCTCATGGCAGCACCTTCGCTTCGTGTTTGAGTTTGTCCACCAGCTCGTCCACCGAGCCCACCTTGATCCCGGCGCTGCGGGCTGGCGGTGCCATCACCCCGAGCAAACGGGTCTGGTTGGCCACCTCAACGGCGAGTGTCGAGAACGGAGCGCTATCAAGCGGCTTGCGCTTGGCCTTCATGATGTTGGGCAACGAAGCAAAGCGCGGTTCATTCAAACGCAGATCGGCGCTCACCACCGCAGGTAACGGCATGCCCAGGGTCTCGAGGCCTCCGTCGATTTCGCGAGTCACCAGCAGTTCCCCCGCTTCCACCTTGAGGGCCGACGCGCAGGTCGCCAGCGGCCACTCATTGAGGGCCGCCAGCATCTGGGCCACCTGATTGTTGTCTGAATCGATGGACTGCTTGCCGAGCAGCACCAGATCCGGCAGCTCCTGCTCACACACTTTGTGCAAGGCGCGGGCAACCGTCAGCGGGGTGAGCGTCTCATCGGTGACATAATGCAGCGCCCGATCCGCCCCCAGCGCCAGCCCATGGCGCAGTTGCTCGGCGGCAGCGTCAGGGCCGAAGGTCACCACCACCAGTTCGCTGGCAACCCCGGCTTCCCGCAGCCTGACCCCCTCCTCCACCGCAATTTCACAAAAGGGGTTGATCCCCATCTTCACATTGGCCAGCTCCACGTCGGAGCCGTCTCCCTTCACCCGGATCTTGACGTTGTAGTCGACTACCCGTTTGATTGCGACCAGCAGCTTCATGGGGTCATGCCTCGTCTCTTTGGATTGAATTCATTAGTGTGCCTCTGCGTTTGTTGCAGTACGCTCTTCCCTGATTTTTTGCTTTTTCTTGCTCAGTTTTACTTACAACCGCTTTACGTTTACGTAAACTACCAGCATTACCCTAGGCCAACCAGAGCGCAGAGGCAAGATGGAACGGGAAGCAATGGAATTTGATGTCGTCATCGTCGGCGGCGGTCCGGCGGGGCTCAGTGCAGCCATCGCCCTGAAACAGCAGGATGCCACTCTCTCTGTCTGTCTGCTGGAGAAGGGGGCCGAAATTGGCGCCCATCTGCTCTCCGGCGCCCTGTTTGATCCCGTCGCCTTGCAAGAGCTGCTGCCGGATTGCTGGCAGCAAGCGCCGCTCGGCGTACCGGTCAGCGACGATCAGGTGCATCTGCTGCAAAGCGAGCAACGCTCCCTGCAACTCCCCGCCTGGGCGGTGCCACCCCGGATGCATAATGAGGGCTGTCACATCGTCAGCCTAGGCAATCTCTGCCGCTGGCTTGGCCAACAGGCGGAAAAACTGGGAGTCGAAATATACCCTGGATTTACCGCCAGCGAACTTATCATGGAAGCGGGCCGGGTCAAGGGGGTCATCACCGGCGATCTGGGGCTGGATCGGGCGGGCAATCCAAAAGCTGATCATGTGCCCGGCATGGCACTGCTCGGTCGCTACACCCTCTTTGCCGAAGGGGCCCGCGGTCATCTCGGCAAGCAGCTGATCGCCGACTTCAACCTGGCAAGCCCTGCCCAGCCTCAGCACTATGCCATCGGCTTCAAGGAGCTGTGGCAACTGCCAGCAGGTCGGGGCAACCCGGGACAGGTGCTGCACGGCAGTGGCTGGCCCCTTGGCAAGCAGGGGGGCGGCAATAGTCACGGTGGCTTCTATCTCTATCATATGGAGGGGGATCAGGTGGCAGTCGGGCTGATTGTCGATCTCAACTACCAGAATCCCTGGCTCAGCCCGTTCGACGAATTCCAGCGCCTCAAGCATCACCCGCTTATCGCTGGCGTGTTGCAAGGGGGTGAACGCATCAGTTACGGCGCCCGCGCCATCACCAAGGGGGGCTGGCACGCCCTGCCCCGCATGCACTTCCCCGGCGGCCTGCTGATCGGCTGCGATGCCGGCACCCTCGACTTTTCCCGCATCAAAGGGATCCACACCGCCATGAAATCGGGGATGCTGGCGGCAAAAACCGTCGCGATGGCTCTACGGGGGGGCGATGAAGGGGGCCGGGATCTGGCCCAGTATGGTGACGAGCTGCACCAGAGCTGGCTGGCCCGCGAACTCAAGGCGGCGCGCAACTTCGGCGCGGCTCTTCATCGCTATGGTCCCTGGTTGGGCGGTGCCTTCAACTGGCTGGAGCAACGGCTGTTTGGCGCAAACTCGCCCTTCAAGCTGCTCGATAAGGCTCACGACTACCGTCAGTTGCGCGTGGCCAGCCGCTGCAAGCCCATCACTTATCCCAAACCCGATGGCAAGCTGAGCTTTGACAAGCTCTCGTCTGTGTATCTGGCCAACACCAGTCACGACGAGGATCAACCTTGCCACCTCAAGCTGCAGGACGAGCGCATTCCGGTCGAGGTCAATCTGCCCACCTGGGCCGAACCCGCCCAACGCTACTGCCCGGCAGGGGTGTTTGAAGTGCTGGAAATGGAAGGCGCGGCCAAACTGCAGATCAACGCTGCCAACTGTATTCACTGCAAGACCTGTGACATTAAAGATCCCAGTCAAAATATCATCTGGACTCCACCACAGGGGGGCTCCGGGCCCAATTATCCGAATATGTGATGAAGCGGGGCAGCGGCAACAAGCAGCCCCAGCAGCCCCTCCCCCAGCCAAAGGCGGGTTCTACCCCGCATAGCCGCTCAGGTGATCCGACCTCGCTGTTTTTTTGAACAAACAAGCTGAATCCCTGATGAATAGCCCCTGACAAGCGCGGCCCGCCCCTGTATAGTTCGCCGCATTCAGGTTTTCCATCGGCCCGATCTGCTTATCCACGGGATCGCCTTCTGCAGCGATCTAAGGCCGCATGACCTGTGCAACCATCCCTGATTACCCATGACTTTTTAAGGGGGGACAGATGATCACCGCCTACATTCTCAACAACAAGGTGCTTGACATAGTCACGCTCGGGCCTGACGACATAGTACCTGACAACACGGTCTGGCTGGATGCCTACAAGCCGGACACGGCAGAGCGAGAATGGTTGACGGGCCTGTTCCTGGAAGAGGTCCCCGACAAGGAAGAGCTCGACGACATCGAAGCATCCGCCCGTTTTTACTGGGATACCGATGGTCTGCACATTCACTCCCTGTTTCCCCAGCGGATCGGTCGTGACACCAAGGGTGTCCACGTCTCCTTTACCCTGCGCAACAACCTGCTGATCAGCATTCGTGAAGATGACATCGGACTGGTGCGCCTGCTGCGTCACTATATGCGCCAGGATCGGCTGGAGGTGGAGGATGCCCTCGACATCCTGCTGGAAGTACAAAACCTCAAGGTGGAGTACCTCTCCGACCTTATCGAGGATGGTTACAAGACCTTGGAAAACACCGCCGATCAGATCTTCGAGCCGGATCAGATCAACCCCATGCTCAAAGAGTTGATGGCACAGGAAGAGGCCAACGGCCAGATCCGTCTCTCCCTGCACGATACCCGCCGCGCCCTGCGTTTCCTCAAACGCAGCCTGCGCCAGCGCATGAGCCTTGAGCAGAACAAGTGGATCGACGAGATGCTGCATGACGTGGAATCCCTGTTGCCCCACACCCAGTTCCTGTTCGACAAGATCAACTTCCAGCTGGAGGCCTCCATGGGGGTGACCAATCTGGAGCAGAACAAGGTGATCAAGATCTTCTCGGTAGCCGCCGTGATCTTCCTGCCGCCGACCCTGATCGCCAGTATCTACGGCATGAACTTTGGCCGCATGCCGGAGCTCGCCTGGGAGTATGGTTATCCCATGTCACTGGTGCTGATGGTGATGTCATCGCTCGGCACCGGCCTCTTCTTCAAGCGCAAAGGCTGGCTGTAACGTCGCCGACGCGCGCTGCGATATCTGAAGAAACGGATTGGGGGGCATGGCCCCCCGATTAATTTGCGCCACGCCCAACGCCTTGCAAAGGACGCTTCGTCGCCCCATATCCCCTTCATCACTCAATTCAAGTGGATAACGGGTAACCATGACCCTCTACCCCGAACACCGATATGACGATCACGGCCAGTTGCGCCCGCCCCTCTGGTTCTGGCCCATCGCCCTGTTGCTGACCCGCTCGGTCTGGCTCTTTCTGATGGCGGGAGTGACCCGCGAGAGCGGCAGCGAGATCCTGACCCTCTTTTATCCGGACAAGGTCACCCTCTACATCAGCCTGCTGACCGACGTGCCCGCCATGCTGGCGTTGCTCGCCTGCGGCGGCACCTATCAGCAGACCCAAAACATTCGCGCCAGACTCCGGCGCCACAGCCCGCTGCTGCTACTCTGCTCTGCCGTCAGCGGCCTGCTGATGCAACTGCACAGCCTCAATCTGCAAAAGTGGTCGTTCAGCTGGCCCACCGCACTGGTGCTGGTCGCCAGCCTCTGGGCGCTCTGGTATCTGCTGCGCAGTCGCCAGTTGCGCGAATATGCTGCCGATGAGCCCCACTAACGGGGCTGATACCTATTGACGAGTGACCCGGATCTGCAGGGTCTGGCGCTCGCTCTGGCTGCCTCGCCCCCCCTGTAGCTGGGTGCCGAGGCTACTCCCCTGATCCGCTGAGCTGGTCGAGAGCTCCCCCACCGTCAGCCACTGGCCCGGGGCCCCGCTCACCTCGGTGGCACTCTGCCCACGATTGATGGTGCCCTGATCCAGCCTCGCCTGTTCGCTGCTCAGCGCAATCTGCACCCGATCGCCAATCAAGGTGGCCGTGGCATAGAGGCCGTTCACCAACGGCATCATCCCCACTACAGCCCCCCCATTCCATTGGTAGAAAGTCACCGGTTGATAGGAGCCCATCTGCAGCAGCACGGGACGACCCGACAGCCCGCGCACCTGCCAGCTGTCGTTCTGGCTGCGCTGGTACTGCCGGGCGTTGCCATCGAGCAGCCACTGCCGCTTGGCCTCGTCGCGACTGATTGAGCCCCCCAGTTGCTGACCGCTGGCGGCACCATCGACCCGCCACTCGATAAGCAGGCTTTGCGGTGGCTGGTTGATCTGCGCCAGCGTGGCTTCGGCCTCCTGCAGCTGGGCTGGCGTCCCGCTCAGCACCAGCTGATTACCCATGGCACTCACCCCAAGCTGGGGATAGATCTCCTTGAGGGTCTGCACCGCCGCCTGCGCCTCGAAGACCGGGATCACCTTCACCTCGGCCCACAACGACGGGCTCCAGAGTCCCATCATGCAGCCAAGCCACAGCAGCACCCTGCGGCCAACCTTGCCCATCCGAACCATTACGCTCTCCTCGTTCTCTGTGCTCTTCTCGCTCTCTGTTCTCTCTCTGCTCAGGCGTAGACCCACACCCGCAGCCAACTGATCGGCCCTATTCCGCCCACCCGTCGATGATGAACCCGGCGGTTGCCAAAAAACAGTCGGGAATGCAGCAACTCCGTGATTTCCCACGGTATGAGGCTCTCATTCCACGCCCGTTATCGCGTAAGATAGCGCCATCATAGTTGCCCAAGCGGAATCCATCATGTTGAAACAGCTGTTGTTACTCCCCCTCGCCCTGCTGCTGGGGGCCTGCTCCCTGACCCAGTACAACGTCAGCGAGGCCGAAATCAACCAGTACCTCAAAGATCAGGTCTCTTTTGAAAAACAGCTGGGGATCCCCGGTATCATGTCGAGCAAGGTCCGTCTGGATGAGATGCAGAGCCGCATCGGCCGCAAACAAGCAGATCGCATCGAGCTGGACGCCGCTGGCGACCTGCAGGTGAGCAGCCCCCTTGGCAGCCAGCAGATGAAGATCCGCTTTGCTTTGAGTGCCCGCCCGGACTATGTGGCCGATCAGGGCGCCATCTATCTGCGCGACCTTGAGCTGCTCTCGGTCAAGACCGAGCCGGCCGATATCGGGGCCGCCCTCACCCCGCTGCTGCCCACCTTCAATCAGTCGCTCTCCCTGTTCCTGTCGCAGACCCCGGTCTATCGCCTCGACAGCAGCCGCAAGAACGAAGCCAGGATCAAGGAGAAAGTCGAAGCCCTCAAGGTGGAGCCTGGCCGTCTGGTCATCCCGTTCAAGCTGATCTGATCCCCGCAGCGCTGGCACTTTCAGCGCGTTCAACAGATAACCGTCCTCTTCGACAGCGCACATCCGGTTTAACGTGCAGCCGATCGGGGCGGTTTTTTACTTCTCAAGTCACCCTCAACACAGCATAATGCAGACCATTCTCATTTAGATTCGTCATGAGAAGCGTCAATAATAAAACCAATGGTGAGAAGGGACATGAGAAAAACCGTACTGGTTCAGGCGATCGCCTGCGCACTGATCAGCGGCGCCGCACACGCTGCCGTCAAGGTCGAAGACAAAACATTCAATACCGCCGCCAACATGCTGGCCTATACCGAATTCGAGCTCTCCGGTGAGCCGCTGGCCGAAGCGCTGGGGCTGGATCTGGATGTGCTGGATGCCAACCGTGCCGATGAGCCGACCCCGTTCGACTTCGCTGCCGGCATCGAATCCTACGAATACTCCGAAGAGGCCATGTACGCCCTCAACTACCAATCCGGCATGGGCCCGCATCTGGTGAACGGGCCGCAAAACCTGGCCCGTGGTGGCACCATGGCCTCTCTGGGGCAACGGGTGCTGGCCATGGCCGACGCCGTTGGCTTCCCGGCTGATGAAGTGCCGCAGGGCATGTATCCCCTCTCCCTGCCCTACGCCTCCGCCAATCCGGAGTTTGCCCAGGCCGTCAACGCCACCCCGGTCAATGGCGACCAGATCACCATCAAGACCGCCAAAGGGACCGAGAAAACCGTCAAGACCCAGGTGCCCGCCTACTTCCGCGACTACAGCACCCTGCGCTGGAGCGGCAGCGACAACCTGCTGGTGCCCGCAGCGGTGGGCGGCATCCTGCTCAAAGAGGTGATGTGGTCGCAAGACTTCCTCGGCGGTATGCACGTGGCGGAAACCGATGAAGAGGTAGAAGCCGCCTCCGCCACCATGGATCAGGATGGCAAGTACAAGCTGGGCGTCTCTGCCGCCGATGGCTTCAACGGCATGATGCTGACCGAGCAGTCCATCGACAAGCTGGCCATCATGCAGAACCAGCTCGGCTTCGATGGCAAGCAACTGGGCGCCAAGATCACCCCGCAGTACGATCCGGCCAAGGGCGTGATTTACTTCCCCCATCAGGTGAAAGTGACCGAATCCAGCAACAACGATGCCGGTGCCATCGGCAAGCTGGAGGTGGTAGATGGCTCCGCCCAACTGCGCGATGCCTGGATGATGCTGTGGCCGCTCTCCGAGTTCTATGCCTTCAGCGATCAGCGCAGCGCCAACACCAACCAGAACCCGGCCTTCCACGCCGTGTTTGACGGTGCGCCGTTTGCCGCCGCACCGGCAGCCAACAAGGTCAATGACCTGGGCAAAGCGGTCGCGGGCAGCGATGCCTTCTCGCTGGCGATCAATCTCTCCAACCTCACCTTCAAGAACCTGGCGGCCCTGCACTTTGATACCAAGGCTGGCACCCTGGTCGACAGCTGGCAGGCAGGCAAACAGGGTAAGCACGTCACCACCTTTGACGCTGCTTACGCACTGGTCGCCCTGCAGATCTTCCAGCGCGCTCAGGATGCGCTGCCGGTCGGCTACGCCGCCGGTGACAATGGCGAGCTGAACCTCAAGACCCAGCAGGGTCAGCAGGCGCTTGAGCTTATCCGCAAACAGGCCGATTTCATCCTTGCCAACCTCAAGGGCAAAAATGGTCTGGTGCATGACGGCATCACCCTGGGTGGCAAGCTCGATGCCGGCCACTCCATCGATGCACAGTTCGCCGCCATCCGTGGTCTGACTGCCGCCTTCCTCGCTACCTCCGATGCCAAGTACCGCACTGCCGCCCGCGAGCTGTTTATCGCTGCCGACAAGGCCTACTTCAATGCCAAAGCGGGCACCTGGCTGGCGGGTAAACAGGGTGAATACACTCCCTGGACCCAGGCTGCCATCTCCGGCGCCCTGCGCTCAGCCATGCTGAACCTGCGCAACGAAGGGGCCGAGAAGGCGCCCGAGTTGGAGCTGGCCAAGCTGACCGGTCAGTACGTCAGCTGGTTCCGTGGCACCGTCAACGGTGGCATGCAGATGGCCGAGTGGATCGGCGACTCCGGCGAGAACATCATCGAAGGTGCCGGCAGCGACACCGACGAAGATGGCGTACCGCAAGTGACCGCCGCCGGTGGCAAGCACGGCACCGCCATGGTGATGGCCGCCAAAGCGGTGGTTAGCGAATAATCCTCACCATTCACCAGCATGAAAAAGGGAGCCAGATTGGCTCCCTTTGCATTACAGCGTCTGACACAGTTTCAAGGGCCTTCCTCAAACCAGCTTGTCCAGCATCTCCTTGGTCACCAGTACAATCCCCTGCTCGGAGCGGTAGAAGCGGCGGCTATCCTCATCGGCATTCTCGCCCACCACCAGCCCATCGGGCAGCACACATCCCTTGTCCACCACCACCCGGCGCAGACGGCAACCGGCGCCAATCTCGACCCCGGGGAAGATGATGGCCTGATCCAGGGTGCAGAAGGAGTGCACCCGCACATTGGTAAAGAGCACCGAGTTGAGCACGAACGACCCGCTGACGATGGTACCGCCCGAGAACATGGAGTTGATGGTCATGCCATGCTGACCATTGCGATCCTGCACAAACTTGGCCGGTGGCGTCAGGGTCTGGCTGGTCCAGATGGGCCAGTTCTGATCGTAGATGTCGAGCTCGGGCAGCACGGAGGCGAGATCCATGTTCGCTTCCCAGAAGGAGTCCAGCGTACCCACGTCACGCCAGTAGGGCTTTTGCCCCTCGCGCGCCCCGACACAGGACATGTTGAAGGGGTGAGCAAATGCCATCCCCTCCTCCACTATGCGGGGGATCACATCCATCCCGAAGTCGTGTTTGGAGTCCTGATTGTGAATATCCTCCTCCAGCAGTTGGTAGAGGTACTCCGCCTCGAAGATATAGATCCCCATGGAGGCCAGCGAGCGATCTTCGCAACCTGGCATGGCGGGCGGATTGGCCGGTTTTTCGACGAAGGCGCGGATCTTGCGCTGCTCGTCGATATCCATGATCCCGAAGGCGGATGCCTCGGCCCGCGGCACCTCGATACAAGCCACAGTCACCTTGGCGCCAAGGCGCACATGGTCGAGCAGCATGGCGGCGTAATCCATCTTGTAGATGTGATCCCCCGCCAGCACCACCAGGTATTTGGGGCCGTAGTCACGGATGATATCGACGTTCTGATAGATGGCATCGGCGGTGCCGCGATACCAGTGCACCTCGTCCACCCGTTGCTGGGCAGGGAGCAGGTCGATGAATTCGTTCATCTGGTAACGCAGGAAGGACCAGCCCGATTGCAGGTGACGCAGCAGGCTGTGAGATTTGTATTGGGTGACTACACCAACGCGGCGGATCCCCGAGTTGATACAGTTGGAGAGCACAAAATCAATGATCCGGAATTTGCCACCGAAATGGACAGCAGGCTTGGCGCGGTTGTCAGTCAACTGCTTCAGGCGACTACCACGTCCACCCGCCAGCACCAGTGCCATACTCTGGTTCAATAATTGTCGTGCTTTGGCACTATTTTCGGGCTCTAACAACATGATTTACCTCTGCCTTGTTTGATCTATTTTCAACTCATCTTCGCCTGTTTCGGCACCTGTGAAAGTGGTTTCACTCACATTTAACCGATCTCAATTGACCCTTTTCACCGAGTTGCGAGGAATAGCATGCTTTGCTCCGCCAGCTTGGTTAAAATTCCCCCACAAAGCAGCCACTTCAAGGATGACAAGATGGTTCACAAGCTCGGACGTACCCTCTTTCTGATCGCCACCATAGTGACCATACCCCTGCTGCTCCTGCAAGCAGTTTGGTTGGCCCTTCAGAGCACACCGCTCACTTTGGCCATTATTCTTGCCACCACACTGCTTGGCATGATCCTGCTGTTGATGCTGGCCATCCGCACCATGGATGGCATGCTCCAGCATCAGGAGCTCACCTGGGTCAAGGCGATCAGGGGACGGGATCCCTCACAACTCGATGAGCCCGCCTCCCAGGAGGTGCTGCAACAGCTGCTGGAACAGTTCGAAAGCGCCGAGCAGAGCGCTCATCGCCAGCTGACCGAGCTCAGCAACCTGGCCACCACCGACGAGCTGACTCAGCTTCTCAACCGCCACGCATTTCGCCGCGACATGACCGAGTTGCTGCAGCGGGATCAGGACACCCAGACCGCGACCCTGGTGCTGATCCGTGCCACCGAGCTTGGCAAGATCAACGCCCAGCGCGGATTTCAGTCTGGTGATGCCTACATCAAGGACATGGCGGCCCTTATCAAGCGGGTGGTAAGCCGCTTCCCAGGCAATCAGGTCTACCGCATTTCGGGGGCTGATTTCGCCGTGCTGGTGCAACCGGTGGCCAATATTCCTCCCCATCTGCTGGGGCAGGATTTGAAGGTGGCCTTCGATCACTATCAGGATCAGCACGAGCTGGAGAGCACCGGTTACTCGGGTCTGACCAAGCTCAGTAGCGGCCAGAAGATCGAAGCCGTACTGGCCAGAGCGGATCTGGCGCTGGCTCGCGCCCAGACCGAAACCATCAACGGCTGGGCCATCCAGCAGGATGACAGCGCCTCCGATCTACAGGGGCAACACCACTGGCGCGACGTGCTGACCGAAGTGCTGGCGCAGGAGCGACTCAGCTTTACCTACCAGCCGATCCAGCCCCTGCACCGTAGCATGCTGGCCTACAACGAGATCTACACCCGCTTCAGCGGCAATGACGGCACTGCCCTGCCCACCGACACCCTGTTTGCCATGGCACAGCGGCTCGATATGGTGATGCGGCTGGAGCAGTTGGTCATTACCCACATCATGCGCCAGTACCGCGCCTTTGGTGCCAACCAGAGTCGCTGGGGGATCAATCTCTCTCCCAACTTGCTGCAAAACAGCGCCTTCCTGATCTGGCTTGACCGCCAGCTGCTCAAAGATCCCAATACCAGCGCCAATCTAGTGTTCGAACTGGATGAAGAGCATCTGGAACGCAACCTGACCGGCGCCAAGCGGGTGTTTGAACTGCTGCGTCGCAACGGCAGTCGCTCGGCCATCGCCAATTTCGGCAAGGGGATCGGCTCCTTTACCCTGTTTCGCGAGCTCAAGCCCGACTACATCAAGCTGGACCCTGCCCTGATCACCGGGCTGGAACAGGATCAGACCAACCAGCAGTTCGTGCGGATGATCGTCGATGTATCACATCGGATGGGATGCCAGGTGATTGCAGAGGGGGTGGAACAGCTTGGTCAGAAACAGCTGCTGCAGGGGATGTACGTGGATGGTTTGCAGGGCTATCTGATCGCCCGGCCGCAACCGCTGCGACCGGATATCAGCCAGCTGGGGCTCTTTACTGAGGATGCTTCAGCTTCAAAAGGGTCAGAATGATGTCATTGAGCTGGCGATAACGCTCCAACTCCTTCTGATCGTAACGGGTAGCCAGTGTAGTAGGATTGTGGCGGTTTTTGAGGTAACGGTTGATCTGCAACCGGTTGAACCCCGCCACCTGATAGACCTGGCCAAGCAGGGTATTGAGCTCATCGTGCTCCAGACCGGCTCTGGCCAGATAGTCCCCATCGGCGGGACTCTCGGTCTGATGGCTCCACTTGCCAATGCGACCACTCTCCTGCAGATAGCTGAGCCACTGTTCGATATAGAGAGGTTTACACCCCGCCAACAGGTTGAAAAAGCCCACCGCGTCGCAACGACAACCGCTCAGAAGCACGACCGCCAGCTGATCATCATCGCATTGGAAGGTCACAGGTCCGGCTTGCGCCCAATCCAGCGCCTGCACCCGAATGCTGGCCTTCTCACCCGCAGCTCCCGTTACGTCGAATACAAACATGGCGCTCCTCCCTTGGCAAAAGGTTGATGATGGACCATCCCCCTGACAGGTGCAAAGGCAAATCGGCTTTTAACTCATCAATCGGGCCATTCGACCATAAAAAAGACCGGCACCCTCACGGATGCCGGTCTTTGTCCCGATAGCCTGTGCGTTCAGGCCATCAATGGAGGCGCTTTCAGGCGTCCAGTTCAACCAGTGCCTTGGCCAGCTCGATGGGTTCGAGCTCCTGACCTTCCAGATCGGCGTTCCAGTTCGGGCCGACCAGTACATCGTCTTCATCCAGATCGTTGATCCAGATATCGAGAAACTCTTCCAGATCGATCACTTCCGGCTCGTAATCGGCCCACTCGTCGACGCAGTGCAGACGGGCGTCCTCTTCGGCAGACCAGAGCGGCATCACGTCGGCATCTTCAAATTCGGCGGAGCGACAGACGACCCAGTCTTCCCCATAGCGCAGACCCCACACCTGACCCGACTCGCGGACTTGTTCGATAAACAGTTGGAAATTGGCGTCAAGGTTGTCGTTAAGCATGCTCATGGGGTTCTCTCTTTCTTTCGGGTGCTGCGGCATTGTCGGGCGACAATACGATGGCCAAATGGTGTCGTAAAAGTGACATGGACTCAAGCATATTGGGGTTATTCCGGGAAAAAAGCCGGGATAACTCATATTTGCCTGCAAAAACGCCTCCCGATGGAGGCGTCTTGCAGATTCAGGAGATCAACGCTCCCAGTAAACCTCTTCCAGGCTGTCCTCTTTCTCCGGCAAACCGCGGGAGAGACGGGGGCTGCTCTGGGCCAACACCTCGTAGCTGACGCGGTTGGCGTATTTGCACACCTGGGCCAGTGAGGAGTAGGTCAGGAACTCGGAGATGTGCTTGGCGGAGTTAGGCACATTCATCCGGTGATAGGAGTTGGCCACCATGTCGTGCAGCACGGCGGAAAGCGCGCCATCCCCTGCCCCGTTGGTGTTCTTGATCTTCTCCGGGCCACCCATGTACGGGGAGATGTGGGAGTAGATACGGGCCGGTTTGCGGCACTTGGCCCGGGCCATCGGGCGGCTGAACTCATACATGTTGAACTCGGGGATAACGCCGGGCAACAGGGTATGGGTGGTCTCGCGCTTGTAGTCCTCATCGGTATAACTCGCCATGTAAAGGCCGATGGGGCCAGCAGTACAGAGCACCATGTCGGCCCAGTCGAGCGCCTTGTCGGCCGCACCGAGCGGATCTGCGATGCCGGTCAGGGCTTCCCCTTCGTCTTCGTTCATCGCCAGCACGGTCACGTTCTCGGCAATGAAGTCGCGCCACCACTGGGGGTTTTCGTCGATGACGAAACGGGTGCCCAGGGTCAGCACCACGGGAATACCGGCCTCGCGGGCATAACGCACCGCGGTCATGGCCGCCTCTTTCATCGGATCACCATCGTCACCACGCACCAGATAGGCGGTGATCACCAGTGCTGACGCCCCCTTGATCACATCTTCCGGAATGTGCTGCACATCCAGCTGGTTCATCTTGCCGGCGTTGATGCCGAAGCTGCGCTCGCCGCACTCGGTGATGAAGGTGAAGCAACGGCCGATGGGGCCATCAACCGGCTGCAGATAGTCCAGATTGACGCGGGAAGAGGTGTTGCACAGATAACGGTAGGCGTAGCAGCCGATGCGAATATCCTGACTCATCACACCCAGCAGAATGGAGTGGGAATCGGCCAGCACCGAGTAGTTGTGTACAGTGTTGCCAATGGTGCCACCGGCAAACTCGCTCACTACCATGTTGTTGGCCTTGAGCTCGTCATAAATCCGTTCGGCTACATCGTCATTGATAACGACGGAGTGCCCCTTGCTCAGACCATAACGGGTCAGAAAGTCTTCATCCACATGGGCTTCAATATCAACCAGGGTCTGATCAATCCCGACCACGTAGGCTTTGCCCAGTTCGGTTAACAGGGGATTTTGCGGAACCAGGGGATCGCGTCTGTCGACAGGGAAGTAGTGTTTGGACTTGCGCTGACCGGGAAATTTCATGGCAATGTTCTGTGCTCTGGGGGAAAGAGGGGCGGGATTTTAACACAATCCGCCGCCCCGAAAAGTCGCCCTGTTTAAATAATGGAGTCAGTATAGACAAGGCTTGCAAGGAAAAACGTTTGCCTTTTCACCATAAAAAAACCACCCTGCCCGGGGTGGTTCCATAGCATACAAAAGCACCTGTTTTCAGGCGGCCGCCATGCCCTGCAACAGAGCCAGCACAGTGAAGAGGCCGAGGGCGAGCCAGAACAGCAAGGTGCCCAGAAAACGGGGCACATTGGGGGCTTTGGGGATCTGGATGCCGATGGCATGCAGGATGCGGCCGACCAACAGCATGGCGCCACCGGCATGCAGCCAGAGCGCACCGGCGCCGGAGAGCTCGCACAGCGCCATCAGCAGCAGGGTCAGCGGCACATACTCGGCAAAATTGCCGTGGGCCCGGATCGCCGCCAGCAGCTCGGGGGCCTCCCCCTGCCCTATCATCACCCCGAACTGGGCGCGGCGTTTGACCACCCAGAAAGATAGCCCCAGAAACAGCAGCCCCAGCAGGCCTGCGTAGATCAGCGTGATATGTACCATGACTCGACTCCTTGTTTGACTGACTGCCGGTCACTCATGCCAATTCGCGGCAGATGAGCGAGACCATCATCCTGATGTGGGCCTGATCGCTGTTGAGGGCAGGAATATATTCAAACCGCTCGCCACCGGCCTCCATGAAGATCTCCCGGTTCTGTACCTGAATTTCCTCGAGGGTTTCGAGGCAGTCGGCGGCAAAGGCGGGGCAAATCACATCGAGCCGCTTGATGCCCGCAGCTGGCATACCGGCGATGGTCACGTCTGTGTAGGGCTTGAGCCACTCCTCCTTGCCAAAGCGGGACTGGAAACTGGCCGTCCACTGTCCGGCCTCCAGCCCGAGCGCCTCGGCCAGCAAGCTGGCGGTATGGCGACACTGGTGACCATAGGGGTCCCCTTCGTTCTCGTAGCGCTCGGGAATACCGTGGAACGACATCAGCAGGTGATCACCCTGACCGTGCAGCTCCCAGTGACGGCGCACGCTCATGGCCAGCGCCTGAATGTATTCGGGGTGGGCGTGATAATCACGAATGAGCCGTACCACCGGCAGATTGCGCTCTTTCTTCATTGCCTTGCCCCAGGCATCGAAGACCGAGGCGGTGGTACTGACCGAATATTGCGGATAGAGCGGCAACAGGATCACCCGGTTGACCCCTTTGGCCTTGAGCGCCTGCCAGCCATCATTCACTGACGGGGAACCATAGGTCATCGCCAGCTCTACCGGCACCTCAACCCCCTCCCGCTTGAGCTCCTGCTCCAGCGCGGCGCGCTGCTGCTTGCTTATCACCATCAGCGGCGAGCCCTGCTCGGTCCACACCTGCTGATAGAGCTTGGCCACTTTGGGCGAGCGCGTCGGCAAGATGATGAAGTGGAGCAGCGGGCACCAGAGGTAACGGGGCAGGTCCACCACACGGGGATCGTGCAGGAACTGGCTGAGGAACGCTTTGACGGCAGCGGTGGTCGGTGCGGCTGGGGTACCCAGATTGACCAGCAATATTCCGGTTTTCGTGGTCACGTTGGCTTCCTGTCTATCTGTCATTATGCAAAAAGGGCCCGACAGGGCCCTTCTCTTTATTTATCTGATGGCACGGGAAACAGTGCCGGCAGCAAAGATCAGCCCAGAATGGTGGCAAGCTGCTTGCTGACCAGATCAACCGGCTGAGTGCCGTCGATCTTGACGTAACGGGTGTGGCCCGCTTCCGCCTCTTTGCCGTAGAAACCGATCAGCGGCGCGGTCTGCTGATGATATACATCCAGACGCTTGCGAACTGTGGTCTCTTCGTCGTCGGCGCGGATCACCAGATCTTCACCGGTCACGTCATCCTTGCCTTCCACTTTCGGCGGGTTGAACACCACGTGGTAGGTACGGCCGGAGCCGGAGTGAACGCGACGGCCGCTCATGCGCTTGACGATCTCTTCGTCCGGCACATCGAACTCCAGCACGAAATCAACGACGACACCGGCGTCCTTCATGGCTTGCGCCTGGGGAATGGTGCGCGGGAAACCGTCCAACAGGAAGCCTTTGGCGCAGTCCGGCTGAGCGATGCGCTCCTTGACCAGAGCGATGATGATGTCGTCAGAGACCAGCTGACCTGCGTCCATCACAGCTTTGGCTTTCAGACCGAGCTCGGTGCCCGCCTTGATCGCCGCACGCAGCATGTCGCCGGTGGAGATCTGGGGAATACCGTGTTTTTCCATGATGAACTGAGCCTGGGTACCTTTGCCGGCGCCCGGAGCCCCCAACAGAACAATGCGCATACACGCTCCTATTGATTGGTTATTCAAATCTTGCGAAGGCAAAAAAGTACACGGTTTCGCCCGTTTCTACAAGGGTGAGCCACCTGAATGAGCACTTTATCACCACAATAACCGGCTGTTCGAACAGGATTTCATCGCAAGGGGAAGACGCAAAAATAGCCAGGGATTCAGCATAGAGCGCCAAAAGCAGGAAGGAGGTACGACAGAAAAAAAGATCCCGGCTCAGGGCCGGGAATTGCGCTCAAAAGTAACTACTTGTCGCTCGTAGTAGGAACAGGGCAATAGTAGTTTGCCCCCTGTGCGTCAACAACTGTCAGATGTGACAGGCAGGCCGCTATGAAACCGGAACTGCGGATCCGGCGACGAGATAAGCTCGGCTTCCAGCTTGCCAAAGAAGGCCACCCGCTCGCTGATATCCTCCCCTGCGTACTGTTCGGCCAGGCTCAGGTAATCCTGATAGTGACGCGCTTCGGAGCGCAGCAAAGAGACATAGAAGCGGCTCAGCTCTTCGTCCAGATGGGGTGCCAGCTTGGCAAACCGCTCGCAGGAGCGGGCCTCGATATAGGCGCCGATGATCATCTTGTCGACTATGGTGGCCGGCTCATGGGTGCGCACATGCTGCATCAACTGGCGGGCATAGCGGGAGGCCGTCACCGGCCCGTATTCGATGCCGCGGGCCTGCATGATCTCCAGCACCTGCTCGAAGTGATGCAGCTCCTCCTGAATGAGCCGCACCATGGGAAACAGCAGTGGATTGCGCTCCAGCTCGGCAAAGACGGTGCGATCAGACTCCCCCATGCTGCGTTTGCCCAGGATCTCGGCCTTCTCCGGGATGGCATCCAGCTCGCGATAAAACTCCAGCTTGGGCAGCAGATGGCGCTTGCCCTTGGGCAGGCAGTAGCGGCGCACCAGACTGTGGGCAGTGAGTGCGGCCTTGGTCTCGCAGTTGGCGTGATCGATGAGCAGGGTCGGTAAACGGGCCGGATCCCGCGCCATCTCCACCCACTCATCCGGGGTCTCGCACTGCAAAAACTGGCGCACTGGGGCTAGCAGATCATCCATCTGAACTCTCGTCTCTTAAAAGCGTATCGGTCATATATGTTGCCGCCTATGCTAGCGGATCCCGCTGGCCATGCCCATATCCGGCAAGATAAACGGATGTTTTTCAAACAGATATCTCCTCCCCCTTCTGCCCGTGTAAGGTAGAAACGACAATGGGGGCCACAGGCCCCCATCTCGCTATCCCATCCGGCAAAACCGCAAACGTTTAACTGCCTTCGTTAAAAATTTCCAGATTGCTGGTGCCTTCCTGCCATTCACGCACCGCTTTGGTGTCATCGTTGCGCAGGGCGTTGAGGTGATCCAGATAGGACTGGTCCACGTCGGAGGTGACGTAGTGGCCATTGAAGACCGAGGTCTCGAAGTGACGCAGATCCGGGTTGATCTCCCGTACGGCGGCTTCCAGATCTTCCAAATCCTGGAAAATCAGACCGTCAGCGCCAATCAGCTTGCACACCTCTTCCACTTCACGGCCGTGGGCGATCAGCTCGTTGGCTGTGGGCATATCGATGCCGTAGACGTTGGGGAAGCGAATTTCCGGCGCCGCCGAGGCGAAGTAGACCTTGGCTGCCCCCGCTTCACGGGCCATCTGGATGATCTGCTCGGACGTGGTACCACGCACGATGGAATCATCCACCAGCAACACCTTCTTGCCCTTGAATTCGGAGCTGATGGCGTTGAGCTTGCGGCGCACGGACTTCTTGCGCTGGGTCTGGCCCGGCATGATGAAGGTACGGCCGATGTAGCGGTTCTTCACGAAGCCCTGACGGTATGGCAGATCCAGGGTGTGGGCGATCTCCAGCGCTACGTCACAGGAGGTCTCGGGGATGGGGATAACCACATCGACGTCGAGATCTTCCCACTCGCGGGCTATCTTCTGACCCAGCTTGCGACCCATGTTGAGGCGGGCGGCGTAGACCGAGACCTTGTCGATGCACGAATCGGGACGAGCGAAGTAGACGTATTCGAAGATGCAGGAGCTCATCTGCGGGTTTTCCGCACACTGCTCGGAGAAGAGCTGACCCTGCTCGGTGATGTAGATGGCTTCACCCGGCGCAATATCCCGCACCGTCTCGAAACCGATGGCGTCGAGTGCCACGCTCTCGGAGGCAAGCATATACTCCACCTGGCCCTGCTCGTCCTGACGACGACCGAGGATCAGCGGGCGAATGCCGTTGGGATCGCGAAAACCGATGAGACCATGACCAATCACCAGCGAGACCACCGCATAAGCGCCGCGGATCTGCTGATGGGTTCTGCGCACCGCGGCGAAGATATCTTCGGGACGCAGGGCCATCTTGTCACAGCGATCCAGCTCGTGGGCCAACACGTTCAGCAACACTTCCGAGTCGGAGGTGGTGTTGATGTGACGGCGGGCGACCTTGAACTGCTGCTCCTTGAGCTCCTTGGCGTTGGTGAGGTTGCCGTTATGGGCCAGCACCATGCCGTAGGGCGAGTTCACATAAAAAGGTTGGGCTTCAGCGGCACTTGAGCTGCCTGCGGTGGGGTATCTGACATGACCTATGCCGATGTTCCCTTGCAGACGCTGCATGTGGCGCACTTCAAACACGTCCTTCACCAGGCCATTGGCCTTGCGTTGCCGGAAGTTTCCACTATCAATGGTCACGATCCCGGCGGCATCCTGTCCCCTGTGCTGCAACACCGTCAAGGCGTCGTAGAGGGCCTGATTGACGGGGGTGGTGCCAACTATACCGACAATACCACACATGTCTTTGCTACCTCGAAGTCACTATACCTGTTTAAGAAAACTGGATGAGTTCAACATGAACCCGAAAAACCACTGGATCACCGGCTTGAACTCCGGCACCAGCTTGGACGCCACCCACCAGTCGCTCTGGGAGAGGCTGGTGAAGGTATCCATGAAAAAAAGCAGGGCACTGACGATCAGCACCCCGCGAATTGCACCGAAGCAGACCCCCAACACCCGATCGGTACCGGAGAGACCCGTCTTGTCCACCAACAGGCCCACCACATAGTTGACCACGCTGCCGAGGATCAGGGTCGCCACAAACAGCGCCGCGATGGCCAGACCGTTGCGAACCAGCGCGTCGGAGAAGGAGGTGAAATAGACGGCGAGATCGGGATAGAAATGGCTGGCAATAAAGAAGGCGACGAACCAGGTGACAAGAGACATGGCCTCCTTGACGAAGCCGCGCACCAGGCTGATGAGAGCAGAGAAACCGACGATGCCGATGATGGCGTAATCAATCCAGACCATAGAAAAAGATGTCCTGCGAAATTGCGGCGCAGTCTAACAAAAACGATTGCGCATTGCTTGATAAAAATGTGTTAACTGTTCAAAGCGACGCCGAAAAGCCGCATTTTTTCAGCACTAAAACGGTTGATCGGCGCCAGAATGCACAACGCCATGGCAATGCCATGGCGTTGTGGTCAGCTGCGTGAGCTTACCCGATGTGGGTCAGGCCACCCATGTAGGATTGCAGCGCAGCCGGGATGGCGATGCGGCCATCTTCCTGCTGGTAGTTCTCCATCACGGCAACCAGGGTACGACCCACTGCCAGACCGGAGCCGTTCAGGGTGTGCAGCAGCTGCGGCTTGCCGTCGATACGCACGCGAGCTTGCATGCGGCGCGCCTGGAAGTCGGTGCAGTTGGAGACAGAGGAGATCTCGCGGTAAGTGTTCTGGGCCGGCAGCCACACTTCCAGATCGTAGGTCTTGGAAGCGCAGAAGCCCATGTCACCGGTAGAGAGCGCCATCACGCGATACGGTAGCTCCAGCAGTTGCAGCACCTTCTCGGCGTGACCGACCATCTCTTCCAGTGCATCCCAGGATTTCTCCGGGTGAACCAGCTGAACCATTTCAACCTTGTCGAACTGGTGCATACGGATGAGGCCACGGGTATCACGACCGTAGGAACCGGCTTCAGAGCGGAAGCAGGGGCTGTGAGCGGTCATCTTGATTGGCAGCTCTTGCGCGTCAAAGATCTCGTCACGGGCCATGTTGGTGAGCGGCACTTCGGAGGTCGGGATCAGGGAGAACTTGCGCACCTTGCCCTCTTCTTCCCCTTCACCTTCGATACCGGTATTGAACAGGTCCTGAGCAAATTTCGGCAACTGGCCGGTGCCATAGAGGCTGTCCGGGTTCACCAGATAGGGCACGTAGCACTCGGTGTAACCGTGTTGCTGGGTGTGCAAATCCAGCATGAACTGAGCCAGGGCACGGTGCAGACGGGCAATCTGACCCTTCATCACTACGAAACGGGTACCAGAGAGTTTGACGCCATTCTTGAAGTCAACGCCCTTGGCCGCTTCGCCCAGATCGATGTGATCGCGTACCGGGAAGCTGAACTCGCGCGGGGTCCCCCAGCGGCGCACTTCCACGTTGTCGTTCTCGTCACGGCCCACCGGAGTGGTCTCGCTCGGCAGGTTGGGGATGGCGTCGGCAATGGCTTTCAGCTGGGCCAGCAGGGCATCCAGCTCGACCTTGCTGGTTTCCAGCTCGTCGTTGATCTTGGTCACTTCGGCCTTGAGCGGGGCAACATCTTCACCACGACGGGCAGCTTCACCGATGGATTTGGAGCGGGCGTTGCGCTCGGCCTGCAGCTCCTGGGTACGGGACTGCAGATCCTTGCGTTTCTCTTCCAGAGCGTTGACAGCCGCTACGTCCAGAACGTAGCCACGTGTCGCCAGACGAGCGGCAGCCTCTTCGATATCGCTGCGCAGATATTTGGGATCCAGCATGGTTTACCTACTTTTTTAAAATGGGATCTGGGCCTGAGTCGTCATGACGGGCTGGGAAACAGATCCGGAAGTTAACATCGGTTGGCGCACCCCAATCGTCTTCAGAATCGGGCCTCAACTATCAGGCCTTCGAGATCAAGAAGATGGCGCAAGGCCAAGACAAGCGGGGTCAGACGGGCAGTGTAGCAGACCGCCCCCCCGCCCGAACAGGGACTATTTGTGTCGTTTTTACCGACTTTGGCACGCAAACCGTCCTGCATATTCAAACGCCTGACCAATTTTCAGCCACGCGGGGTAACAAAGGGGCTATTTGCCCCGTTGCTGCGGACTTTGCCTGTCCAGTTCATGGAGGTAATCGAGCTTCTGGCCAATCTGCTTTTCAAGGCCGCGATCGGTGGGCTGGTAGTACTGCTTGCCCGCCAGCTCGGGCGGGAAATACTGCTCGCCTGCGGCATAGGCGCCCGGCTCATCATGGGCGTAGCGATACTCGGCGCCATAGCCCAGATCGCTCATCAGTTTGGTCGGCGCATTGCGCAGATGTACCGGCACCTCGAAGTCAGGGAGGTTTTTTGCATCATGAAGCGCCGCCTTCCAGGCGGTATAGACCGCATTGCTTTTCGGGGCGCAGGCGAGATAGACGATCGCCTGGGCGATGGCCCGCTCCCCTTCCGCCGGCCCGATCCGATGGAAACAATCCCAGGCCGACAGGGCGACCTGCATGGCGCGCGGATCGGCATTGCCCACATCTTCCGAGGCAATCGCCAGCAAACGGCGGGCTATATAGAGCGGATCGCAACCGGCGCTCACCATGCGGGCGTACCAATAGAGCGCCGCATCCGGCGCCGAGCCGCGAATGGATTTGTGCACCGCCGAGATGAGGTCGTAGAAGTGATCCCCCCCCTTGTCGAAGCGGGCCACGTGCTCCCCCACCACGGCGGCGAGCAGAGCACTGTCGATCACCCGCGCCCCTGTGCTGTCGGTTTCGGCCATGTCGGCCAACAGCTCCAGATAGTTGAGGGATTTTCGCCCGTCCCCATCAACTGCCTTAGCCAACGCCTCTTTGACGCCGGGAGCAAAGGTGAGTGCCGGATCATTAAGACCACGGGGATCGGTCATCGCCTGATCGAGCATGGCGAGAATATCGCTCTCCTCCAGTCGCTTGAGCAGATAGACCCGGGCCCTGGAGAGCAGTGCGTTGTTGAGTTCGAACGAGGGGTTTTCAGTGGTGGCACCGATAAAGGTGATGGTGCCATCTTCGATATGAGGCAGGAACACATCCTGCTGGCTCTTGTTGAAGCGGTGCACTTCATCCACAAACAGAATGGTGCGCACCCCGCGCCAGCTGTTCTCCTTCGCCTTGTCGATGGCGGTGCGGATCTCCTTGATACCGGAGGTGACCGCCGAGAGTCGCTCCACTTCCGCCTGACAGTAGTGAGCCATCAGCTCCGCCAGCGTGGTCTTGCCGGTCCCGGGTGGCCCCCACAGGATCATCGAGTGGCAGTGACCCGCCAGAATGGCTTTGCGCAGGGGCTTGTCAGCCCCCAGGATATGTTGCTGACCGATATACTGGTCGAGGTTTTGCGGCCGCATCCGGGCCGCCAGCGGACGAAAGTCCGATGAAAAATCCAGCGACAAGTTACTCATCTGTATTGACCACCCAGCGTCACGCCACTCACCTTTGACTGGCGCAGTGGCGAGCAATCCAACGACCGCGTGCTCATTAGCGCTGGTCGTCCAGTTCGACCCCCTTCGGGATCTTGAAAACAAATTCGTTGCCCTTGAGCACCGGCTTGCGATTGAAGCTGCTCAGGGTGAATTCACTCCACTGCCCTTGCGCCTCTTTCACATCGAAACGACTGATGTTGTCTTGTCTGTCGAAGGTGACACGGAAGGAGGCAATCAGCTCATCCTTATTGCGGCTGGTGACGGTGTAGACATCCCCCTCCTGAGTCACGTCATAGTTCTTCCAGAACTTGTCGTCATTGCCGGCGATCAGAATAAAGGGGGTGTTGAGCACCGCATCTTTCAGCTTGAGGGCGGTCACCTGCTCGACGAAGGGATCATAGACCCAGACATCCTGACCATCTGCCACGATCAGGCTCTCGTCCGGCGAGGTAGTGTGCCAGTTGAAACGGTTTGGCCGCTGCACCAGCAGGTCACCGCTGGCCTTTTGCAGCTCCTTGCCCTCGCTGTCATAGACGGTCTGGGCAAATTTGGCGGAGAAGAGGCTCACCCCCGCCAGCTTCTGTTTGAGATCGCTGGCCGCATCGGCCCACACCTGGCTGCTGGCCATCAGCAGCACGGTACCCATCAACAGTTGTTTTTTCATCACGCTCTTCATAAAGACGCTCTCGATAAAAGGCCACGCCCGCGGAGGGCATGGCCAGGGATAGTATGAAACGGTGAGGCTTAGTCCCGCACCGGCGGCGGTGCCAGCACGTCGCGCTGACCATTGCCACCCGGTGAGCTGACGATGCCCTGATTCTCCATCTGCTCGATGAGACGGGCTGCCCGGTTGTAACCAATCTTGAACTTGCGCTGGACGCTGGAGGTTGAGCCACGGCGGGACTCCACCACAAAAGCGACCGCTTCGTCGAACAGGGGGTCGAGCTCTTCGTCGCCACCACCGCCATATTCGCCGCTGCCACCTTCGCCACCCGACTCACCGGAGAGGATCTCCTCGATGTAGTTCGGCTCGCCGCGCAGTTTCCAGTCTGCCACCACCTTGTGCACTTCGTGATCATCGACGAATGCACCGTGTACCCGGGTCGGGTTGGAGGTACCGGCCGGCATGTAGAGCATGTCGCCCATACCGAGCAGAGATTCGGCGCCGCCCTGATCGATGATGGTGCGCGAGTCGATCTTGCTCGATACCTGGAACGAGATACGGGTCGGAATGTTAGCCTTGATAAGACCGGTAATGACATCCACCGACGGACGCTGGGTCGCCAGAATAAGGTGAATACCGGCGGCCCGCGCCTTCTGGGCGATACGGGCGATCAGCTCTTCCACCTTCTTGCCGACGATCATCATCATGTCGGCAAATTCGTCCACCACCACCACGATGTGGGGCAGTTTCTCCAGCTCCGGCGGCATCTGATCCATGGAGTCACCCGGGCGCCACAACGGATCCAGCAGGGGTTCCCCCTCCTCGATGGCAGCCAGCACCTTGTCGTTGTAGCCCTTGAGGTTGCGCACCCCGACTGCCGACATCAGCTTGTAACGGCGTTCCATCTCGCCCACACACCAGCGCAGGGCGTTTGCGGCGTCCTTCATGTCGGTCACCACCTCGGTCAGCAGGTGCGGGATCCCTTCGTAGACCGAGAGTTCCAGCATCTTGGGGTCGATCATGATGAAGCGCAGGTCATCGGGGGATGACTTGTAGAGCATCGAGATGATCATGGTGTTGACCCCCACCGACTTACCGGAACCTGTGGTACCGGCCACCAGCAGGTGAGGCATCTTGGCCAGGTTCACCACCACCGGCTCCCCTGCGATGTCCTGACCCAGGCCCATGGTGAGCGGGTTGCGGCTATCGCGGAAAGCATCGCAGTCGAGGGTTTCGCGCAGGTAAACGGTCTGGCGCACCCGGTTGGGCAGCTCGATACCGACATAGGTTTTACCCGGGATCACTTCCACCACCCGCACGCTGCTGGCAGAGAGGGAGCGGGCCAGATCGCGCGACAGGTTGGTGATCTTGCTCGCTTTCATGCCCGGCGCCAGATCCAGCTCGAAACGGGTAATAACCGGACCCGGATAGACACCGACCACCTTGGCCTGCACGTTGTAGTCGGCAAGCTTGGCCTCCACCAGACGACCCATGCGATCCAGCTCATCCTTGCTCATCATCTGGGTCTTGGCGGGTGGACGGTCGAGCAGTTCGATACTCGGCAACGGTGGCATTGTTGACTGCGGACGACGCTTGGGCTTGGTTGGTGCGACGGCTACCGGCGCAGCGACCTCGTCGTCCCCTTCGGCCCAGGGCAGATCCAGATCGTCCTCATCATCGTTATCGGCCACAGCCAGTACCGGCTGGCGGCGACCATTGGCGGCCGCCACCGCACGTTTCGGCTTGGCAGCCGGAGTCGGCTCGTCCTCTTCATCATCAAACTGTGGGTCGAACTCGAAGGTATCGTCGTCGAGTTCCGGCAGCCACTCTTCGGCGGCAGCCTTCTGGTTCTTGGCCTTGGGCTTGCGCGTCCAGCTGGTGTGTGGCTCATCTTCTTCGTCATCAAACGCGATGGCCCCTACCCCGCCTTCCAGCAAGGGATCCGGCCCCTCGTTGCGGGGTTGACGCCAGCCACCGGTCAGCCAGCGGCCGAGGGTGGTCGGGAAGTGGTAAACAGCTCTGACCGAACCGGTACAGGCCGCGCCGATCTGCTCGACGATGGTGAGCCAGGACCAGCCGGTAAACAGGGTGATGCCGGTTGCCACGAAGCAGAGCAGCATCAGGTTGGCCCCGACGCCGCCAAACAGCGGTACCACTGCAGAAGCGATCACATCCCCCACCAGACCACCGGCGGAGAAGTTTTGCATATCGTTGAAGTTCATGCTGGCAATGGCCGACATGCCGAGCACAGTCAGGATAAAGCCAATGATCCGCACCCCCAGGGTGAGGTAATCCACATCGAGCAGACGGCTCGGGCGCCAGAAGAGACTCCAGCCCAGCAGCACCACCAGCGGCGGCACCAGATAGGAGAAAGCACCAAAGGTAAACATGGTGATGTCGGCGAGCCAGGCACCGGCACTACCGGCGAGGTTCTTCACCTCCCCTTGCCAGGAGGTCTGGGACCAGCCGGGATCAGCGGGATGATAGGACAACAGGGCAAGCAGAAGATAAGCAGCCATCAGGGTGATGGCGATCAAGACGGCTTCGAAGATCCGTTGTGTACCTGATAAAGGAGTAAACAGCTTTTTATCGGCCAAACTCCGGCTCCTTTCTGAAAACATGTAATGCAGGAAATAAGGGGGCCTAGTATCCCCGAAAAGCCCATCGATTGTCAGCCAGAGCCTGATGGGACGGGGCCATATTTGCAATTATCTTTACAAGAAGAAACGAGCGGACCGGCCGCTCGTTTCTGACTGTCATGGTGTCTCATATGGAAAAGATACCACGGCATAACCTGCTTTATCGGGTGCTGATCACCAGACGACTGCTCTGCTTGACCTCTTCCATCACCACATAGGTGCGGGTGTCATTGACACCGGGCAGACGCAGCAGGGTTTCCCCCAACAGACGGCGGTAAGCCGACATGTCGCTGACTCGGGTCTTGAGCAGATAGTCGAAGTCACCGGAAACCAGATGACACTCCTGGATCTCTTCGAGCACCTGAACAGCCTTGTTGAACTGTTCAAACACATCAGGCGCCCCGCGATTGAGGGTTATCTCTACAAACACCAGCAGAGATGCGTCCAGATAATGAGGGTTCAGAATAGCTGCATATCCTTCGATATAACCTTGTCGCTCGAGGCGACGAACCCGTTCCAGACACGGTGTAGGACTCAGGCCAACTCGCTTGGACAACTCAACATTCGAAATCCTGCCATCCTTTTGCAGTTCATTAAGAATGTTGCGGTCAATCCTGTCCAAATCCTTTAGCCGACTCTTAGCTTCCATCATTTTATTCCATCCTTTGGCTATTTTTTGGTAAGAATCACCAGTCATTTTATAATTATGGTCACAAATCCTGTCAATACCTGAATATACTAGGCGCAAATGTTGGTTAACATTTTGGCAACATGAAACACCAATCTATAGACGAGGGATAGCATGATTATCGGTGTACCTAAAGAGATAAAAAACCATGAATACCGCGTAGGCATGGTTCCGGCCAGTGTACGTGAACTGACAGCACGAAACCATACTGTTTTCGTCCAAAGCGGTGCCGGAAACGGCATTGGCTTCAGCGATGCAGATTATATCGCTGTTGGAGCCGAAATTTTGGCCTCTGCAGCAGAGGTTTTCGCCAAAGCCGAGATGATCGTCAAGGTCAAGGAACCTCAGCCTGTCGAATGTGCCATGCTGCGTCCGGGTCAGACCCTGTTCACCTATCTGCATCTGGCGCCAGACTTGCCCCAGACCGAAGCCCTGCTGAAAAGCGGCGCCATCTGTATCGCCTATGAAACCGTCACCGACGGCCGTGGCGGCCTGCCCCTGCTGGCCCCCATGTCGGAAGTTGCCGGACGCATGTCTATTCAGGCGGGTGCCCAGGCGCTGGAAAAATCGCGCGGTGGGAGCGGTGTGCTGCTTGGCGGCGTACCCGGTGTCGAACCGGCCAAGGTGGTGATCATCGGCGGCGGCGTGGTCGGCTCCAATGCAGCCCGCATGGCCATTGGCCTGCGCGCGGATGTCACCATCCTCGACAACAACGTCGATACCCTGCGTCGTCTTGATAACGAGTTCCAGGGAGCAGCCAAGGTGGTTTACTCCAACAGCGAGACGCTGGAGCGCCATCTGCTGGCGGCCGATCTGGTCATCGGCGGCGTGCTGGTACCGGGCGCCACTGCGCCAAAACTTGTCCGCCGTGACCACATTGCGCGCATGAAGCCGGGTTCTGCCATCGTCGATGTGGCCATCGATCAGGGCGGCTGTGTGGAAACCTCCCACGCCACCACCCACCAGGATCCGACCTATATTGTCGATGAGGTGGTGCACTACTGTGTCGCCAACATGCCGGGGGCGGTGGCCCGCACCTCGACCGTGGCGCTCAACAATGCCACTCTCCCCTTTATCATCAAGCTGGCCCAGCAAGGGTATAGTCAGGCACTGCTGAGCGACCCCAACCTGTTGCACGGGCTCAACGTGATGGAGGGCAAGCTCACCTGCAAGGAGGTTGCCGTGGCACATGGCCTTGCCTACACGGATCCCCTGACCCTGCTGAACTGATCTGCGCTGGCCTGCGCCAGTTGGAGATGAGTGAAAATCCGCCCGCGATGGGCGGTTTTTTTATTCCTTTATTTTGTATGTCACCCCTTGTGAACACGATTAGTGCAATCGACTCACCAGCCTTTGACCCCGGATCACGAATTACCTACAATCGCGCAAACTCATCACATCCCGGAAATGACATCATGAGCCAAGTCACTCACAGCAAATTGCTGATCTTAGGGTCAGGCCCGGCCGGTTACACCGCGGCCGTCTACGCCGCCCGCGCCAACCTCAATCCCCTGCTCATCACCGGCATGCAGCAAGGGGGTCAGCTGACCACCACCACCGAAGTGGAGAACTGGCCAGGTGATCCGGAAGGGCTGACCGGCCCGGCCCTGATGGAGCGCATGAAAGAGCATGCAGAGAAGTTCGATACCCGCATCCTGTTTGATCACATCAACAGTGTCGAACTGACTCAGCGCCCGTTCCGCCTCAAGGGGGACAACGGCGAATACACCTGCGATGCCCTGATCATTGCGACCGGCGCCTCCGCCAAGTATCTGGGCCTGCCCTCCGAAGAGGCCTTCAAGGGTCGCGGCGTCTCCGCCTGTGCCACCTGTGACGGTTTCTTCTACCGCAATCAGGAAGTGGCGGTGATCGGCGGCGGCAACACCGCAGTTGAAGAAGCCTTGTATCTGGCCAACATCGCCAAGAAGGTGCACCTGATCCACCGCCGCGACGAATTCCGTGCCGAGAAGATCCTGATCAAGCGTCTGCACGACAAGGTCGCGAGCGGTAACATTGTGCTGCACACCCACCAGACCCTGGATGAAGTGCTGGGTGATCAGATGGGAGTCACCGGTGTGCGCCTGCGCAACACTCAGGACAACAGCACCAGCGAGCTGGCGCTGATGGGCGTCTTCATCGCCATCGGCCACCAGCCCAATACCCAGATCTTCGATGGCCAGCTGGAGATGCAAAACGGCTATCTGAAGGTACGTGGCGGCCTCGACGGTTTTGCCACCCAGACCAGCATTGAAGGAGTCTTCGCTGCTGGCGATGTGGCCGACCACAACTACCGTCAGGCGATCACCTCTGCCGGTACCGGCTGCATGGCAGCCCTCGATGCCGAACGCTACCTCGACGCGCAATAAACAAGCGCAGTTGTGATATAAGGCATACCAGTCGGTATGCCTTTTTTATTTAAAGGAGTCTAATGAAACAGAAGATATTGATTGTCGAAGATAGCCTGACCATCCGCCGTATGCTGACTCAGGCCATTGCCCAGCAGACAGGCCTCGAGATTGACGCCTTCGATACCCTCGAAGGAGCCCGTCACTGTCGGGGCGAGGAGTATGTGGTCGCGCTGGTGGACCTGACCTTGCCGGATGCGCCCCGTGGCGAAGCGGTCAACGAGCTGCTGGCTCGAGGTTTGCCGGTGGTGATCCTCACTGCCGACATTAGCGAGGATAAACGTGCCGCCTGGCTGGAAACCGGCGTGCTGGACTATGTGATGAAGGATTCGCGCCACTCGCTGCAATATGCCGTTAGTCTGGTGCACCGCCTCTATCTCAACCAGTCGATCGAAGTGCTGGTGGTCGACGACTCACGCACCTCCCGTCACCGCACCATGGCCCAGTTGCGCAAGCAGTTGTTGCAGGTGCATGAGGCCAGTCATGCCCGTGAAGCGATGGCGATGCTGGAGCAACACCCGGACATCCGGCTGGCACTGGTCGACTACTATATGCCGGATATCGATGGCATCAGTCTGGTGCGGATGCTGAGAGAGCGATACAGCAAGCAGCAACTCGCGATTATCGGGATCTCGGTCTCGGACAAGCGCGGTCTCTCTGCTCGCTACCTCAAGCAAGGCGCCAACGACTTTCTCAACCAGCCGTTCGAGCCGGAAGAGCTGCAGTGTCGGGTCAGCCACAATCTGGAGGCCCTCGAGCAGTTCAACAGCATTCAGGAGTCAGCCAATCGTGACTACCTGACCGGTCTCTACAACCGGCGCTACTGGTTCAACGAAGGGCAAAAATGGTTTGAAGAGCATCAGCGCCAGCAGACGCCTCTTGCACTCTGTGTGCTCGATGTGGATCACTTCAAGCAGGTCAACGATCACTGGGGCCATGCCATCGGCGATCAACTGCTCTGCCATCTGACCCGGCTACTGACCCAGTTCTTCCCCGATGCCATGATCGCCCGGTTTGGCGGAGAGGAGTTTGCCATGATGGTGCCTCACTGTACCGTCCCCGTGTTGATCAAGCGTCTTGAAGGGCTGCGTCAGCAGCTGCGCCAGCAACCCCTGTCACCGGAAACCCCGCTCTTTGTTCGCGCCAGTTACGGCGTGATCAGCGTCGGGCGGATATCCATGGACGAGGCGCTGAGCGTAGCGGATCGGCTGCTCTATCAGGCAAAGAACACCGGTCGCGACAAGATAGTATCTCAAGAGACAGCTATCTGAATCCTCAGGGCATCAGTCCCGTGTATTACCGCCCGACAGACTTTCCAGCAGGAGAGTCTGCGGGTTCCTTCCCTGCCACAGTCTCCCCATCACCATGACTATCGAAAGTCAGTAAGTCTTGTCGACCCGCACCCCATCATCGAAGTAGAGAATGCGCACCTTGTCTCCATTGGCAAAGACCATGGCGGGATCATAATCCTGGATCACGTTGATAAGGGCATTTTGCTCGTTGCGGATCAGCAGCTCCACCAACTTGTTTTCCACCACGGTTCCCCCGGACTGGTATTGCTGCGCAGCTGCAGCACCTGCGAGCGCGCCGACGGCGGTGGCGATTTCACGGCCATGACCGCCGCCAAACTGGTTGCCCAGCAGACCGCCCAACACGGCACCACCCAGCGTCTTCCAGCCAGAGTACTCGGACTCCAGGATCTGGCGCTGGGTAATATTGCGCACCGTTTCGACCTGACCAAACACCACCTGATTGACCGGCCGCGCGGTATTGCGCTGGTAGACCTCCGCCCCGGCGGGCGCCGTGACAAAGCAGAGCAAGCTGGATACTATCAGGATAATGGCCTTCATCTATGAACCTCGTTGCCTTATGTCTCGCTATCTTACCCAACTGGATGATGAGCTTTGCTGGTTTCCCGACCCCAGCCATGCGCTGGAAGAGCCCAACGGCTTGCTGGCGATCGGCGGGGATCTCTCCCCGGCCAGATTGCTGGCAGCTTATCACAAGGGGATCTTCCCGTGGAATGAACCCCACCAGCCGACCCTGTGGTGGTCACCGGATCCCCGCGGGGTGATCCGTCCCGACCAACTCCATGTGGGGCGGACACTGCAGAAGATTATCCGCCGTACCCCATTCGATATTTCCGTCAATCGCGCCTTTAATGAAGTCATTACCGCCTGCGCCGCCCCTCGTCGCACTGCCGATGGCACCTGGATCAGCCAACCCATGATCGAAGCCTACCAGCAGTTGCACCGGCTGGGTCATGCCCACTCTATCGAGATCTGGCAGGAGGGAGAGCTGCAAGCGGGACTGTATGGCCTCTCTATCGGCCGACTGTTTTGCGGTGAATCCATGTTCAGCCGGATTGATAACGGCGCCAAGCTGGCGATGGTGGCACTCTGTCGCCACTTCGCACGCCATCGCGGCGCCCTCATCGATTGCCAGATGCAAAACCCGTTTCTGGCAACCCTGGGTATCGAGGAGTGGCCACGGGCCCGTTTTCTGGCTGAGCTGGCGCGCCTTGGCCATCAACCACCATTGGCTTCCTGCTGGCAAGAGGGGGAGATCAGCCTATGACAGAAGAAGTGATCCTTAAAGTAGGGCTGACTCCCAAGCATCCCTGCAGTTATCTGGACCATGAACAGGAGCAGTTGCTGGTGCTGATGGATCACAATCTGCTCAACGCCAACGGTTACGAGCGATTGTTGACTGCCGGTTTTCGCCGCAGTGGCAACGACATCTATCGCCCCCACTGCCCGGCGTGCCATGCCTGCCAATCCCTTCGTATTCACAGTGAACACTTTCGTCCCAGCCGCGGCCAGAAGCGGATCCGCCAGCTCAACAGGGATATCGAGATCGTCCTGAGCTACGATGACAAACCCGAGTATTACCTGCTCTACGAACGCTATATCCGCGAACGCCATCACGATGGCAGCATGTATCCCCCCAACCGCAGCCAGTATCGCGGGTTTCTCCATTGTGACTGGATGCCGCCACTCTATCTGGAAATGCGCAAGGAGGGCCGTCTTATCGGCGTGGCCACCACAGACCTGCTACCCCACTCCTTGAGCGCTATGTACACCTTCTTCGATCCGGATTATGCCGATCGCTCCCTGGGCACCTTTGCCATCCTCTGCCAGCTCGATCTGGCCAAGCGAACAGGGCGAAGCTGGCTCTATCTTGGCTATCTGGTGGAGGCGTGCCGCAAGATGAATTACAAGCGCAATTATCTCCCTCACGAGCTGTTAATTCAGGGGGAATGGAAAAATATCGACACCAAGCCCGAGTAAACTTTACACATAGCCTTAAATCCGGCATGATCCAGCGGTTTTTTGTTGTGGCTTATCAAGAGGATTCAATGGCTAAAGAAGACAGTATTGAGATGCAGGGCACTATTCTCGAAACCCTGCCCAATACCATGTTCCGTGTGGAACTGGAGAATGGTCACGTGGTTATCGCTCATATTTCAGGCAAGATGCGCAAAAACTACATTCGTATCCTGACTGGAGACAAAGTAACGGTAGCACTGACTCCCTACGATCTCTCCAAGGGACGTATTGTTTTCCGCTCTCGCTAAGCCAGGAATTCAGCAAAAAACCCCAACCTTTCGGTTGGGGTTTTTTGTCGTTTTCTGATCACTGACGCTTAGTGGGAAACAGCTTCAACATTGACCTGAAAATCAAAGCTGAGGCTGTCATTTACCAACTCAACCTTCACAATTCCCCCGTCAACCAGTGAGCCAAACAGGATCTCGTTGGCCAAGGGTTTCTTGAGGTGCTCCTGGATTACCCGACCCATCGGTCTGGCGCCCATGGCTCTGTCATATCCCTTCTCTGCCAACCAGTGGCGGGCACGCTCGGACACCTCGAGAGAAACTCCCTTCGCATCCAGTTGAACCTGCAATTCGACAATGAACTTGTCGACCACCTGATGGATCACCGTCATATCGAGATGGTTGAACCAGATGGTGTGATCAAGCCGGTTACGAAACTCCGGACTGAAGGTCTTGTTGATCACCGCCATGGCATCGTGGCTCAAATCCTGTTGCTGGAAGCCAATCGATTTGCGCTGGGTCTCCTGCACACCGGCGTTGGTGGTCATTACCAGGATCACATTACGGAAATCTGCCTTGCGCCCGTTGTTATCGGTCAGGGTTCCGTTGTCCATCACCTGCAACAGCAGATTGAATACGTCCGGGTGAGCTTTCTCAATTTCGTCAAGCAACACAACGGAATGAGGATGCTTGATCACCGCATCAGTCAGCAGACCACCCTGCTCAAAACCAACATAGCCGGGAGGCGCACCAATCAGACGTGAGACGGTGTGACGTTCCATGTACTCGGACATATCAAAGCGCAACATCTCGACACCCAGCGCCTTGCCCAACTGCTGGGTAACCTCTGTTTTACCGACACCGGTAGGACCGGCAAACAGGAAGCAACCAACCGGGCGACGCTCGTTGCCAAGTCCGGAGCGTGACAGGCGAATCGCATCGGTCAGCACCTCGATGGCTTTATCCTGCCCAAAGACCACCATCTTCAGATTGCGCTCCAGGTTCTTCAGCACCTCTTTATCCGAGGAAGAAACTGATTTCTCCGGAATGCGGGCGATCTTGGCCACAATGGACTCAATGTCCTGCACATTGATCACTTTCTTGCGCTTGCTCGCAGGCAGCAACCGTTGACCGGCGCCCGCCTCGTCGATCACATCGATCGCCTTGTCGGGTAGGTGACGATCATTGATGTACTTGGCAGAGAGCTCGGCAGCTGCACGGATCGCCTTGGCGGTATAGCGTACGCCGTGGTGGGCTTCGTAGCGACTCTTAAGCCCCATCAGGATGCGCGTGGTGTCATCGATAGTCGGCTCGACAATATCGATCTTCTGGAAGCGACGGGCCAGCGCACGGTCTTTCTCGAAGATTTGGGCGTACTCCTGATAAGTGGTGGATCCCACACAGCGGAGCAAACCATTGGAAAGCAGCGGCTTGATCAGGTTGGCCGCATCCAGCTGACCACCGGATGCCGCACCGGCACCAATGATGGTATGGATCTCGTCGATAAAGAGGATGGCCCCTTCCTGACGCTCAATCTGCTTGAGCAGTACCTTGAGGCGCTTCTCGAAATCACCACGGTATTTGGTGCCCGCCAGCAGAGAACCCATATCCAGCGAATAGATGGTACTGCCCGCAATCACCTCGGGGACATCCCCCTTGACGATGCGATAGGCCAGACCTTCGGCAATGGCGGTTTTGCCCACGCCCGCTTCACCCACCAGCAGCGGATTGTTCTTGCGACGGCGGCAGAGCACCTGAATGGTACGATTGAGCTCCTGATCACGGCCAATCAGCGGATCGATGCGCCCTTCCAGCACCAGCTGGTTCAGGTTGGTGGCAAAGCTTTCGATCTGGGCGGCCGAAACATCATCATCAGACTCGGGATTGTTATTGCTGCCGAGATCCGGCTTGCTGTCCTTACGCACCCCGTGGGATAGGAAATTGACGACGTCGAGACGGCTGATCTCGGCTTTTTTCAGGAAATAGGCAGCTTGTGACTCCTGCTCACTGAAGATAGCGACTAGCACGTTGGCGCCGCTGACTTCGGTATTGCCGGAGGATTGCACATGGAAGACGGCACGCTGCAACACGCGCTGGAAGCCCAGTGTCGGCTGGGTTTCACGATCTTCATCATCGCGCGGTATGAGCGGAGTAGTTTGGGTGATGAATGCGCGGATCTCCTTGCGCATTTGCTCAACATCGGCACCACAAGAGCTCAGCGCCTCATGGGCTGAACTGTTATCCAGAAGGGCTAACAACAGGTGCTCGACGGTCATGAATTCGTGGCGCTCGTCACGAGCCAGTTTGAAAGCCTCGTTTAGCGTCTTTTCTAGATCTTTATTCAACATAGGCACCTCCCCTAGTACAGCTACAATGTGGTGTCACACTCGCCATCAAGTCATCAGATTCAAGCCTTTTCCATAGTACAGAGCAGTGGATGTTCGTTGTTACGTGCATAGGTGTTGACTTGGACTACCTTGGTTTCGGCGATCTCTGCGGTAAACATGCCGCAGACACCCTTACCACTATAATGCACACTCAGCATGACCTGAGTCGCCTTGTCCAAATCCATACCAAAGAACTTTTGCAGCACCTCCACCACAAACTCCATGGGCGTGTAGTCATCGTTGTTCAACACAACCTTATACATGGGTGGCGGCTGCAGCTTTGTTTTCTCTGCTTCTGCAATCTCTTCATTAGCAAAGAGTTCTTTCTGCTTGCTCATAATCGCGCTTTGGTACCTCTAGATTACTACCGTCTAACACAAGGTTGTCAATAGACTTGTTAACCAGATCACATCAGCTGTTAACAACTTCTTGACTCGCTCAAAAGTTAGACTAGATTGGTTACTTGCTAATCTGTGCCCGTCTGCTATGGGCCCATGTCCCTAGTTATAAAGGGCTGGCGCAGGTTACTCAACGACTTCTGGGTAATCAATAAAAGGATGTAGAAGTATGGCAACCGGCACAGTTAAGTGGTTTAACAACGCAAAAGGATTTGGGTTTATCTGTCCGGAAGGGGGCGGTGAGGATATCTTCGCTCACTACTCCACGATTCAAATGGAGGGCTACAAGACCCTGAAAGCGGGTCAGGCTGTCAATTTTGAACTGCAACAGGGGCCGAAAGGAAATCACGCCTCTGTGATTGTGCCAAACGAAGCACAAAATATGTAAATAACACCCGTTGGATAAATAAAAAACCGGTTCCTCTCTGAGCAACCGGTTTTTTATTGTCAGATTTCTGGCGAGTCCTGTCTCCTCAAGGGATCACAGTGTTATCACCAACCATGATCAGTCGTGATATTCACTGCAGGCGATCAGGGTATTTTCCATCAGGCTGGCGACCGTCATCGGGCCCACGCCACCGGGTACCGGGGTAATGAAAGAGGCATGGCTGCGCGCCGTCTCAAACTCCACATCCCCGACCAGTGAGCCATCAGCCAGACGGTTGATGCCCACATCGATCACCAGTGCCCCCGGCTTGATCCACTCCCCCGGAATGAAGTTTGGCTTGCCGACCGCGACAACCAGCAGATCGGCACGGCGTACCTGATCTTCCAGATCCCGGGTAAAGCGGTGACAAGTCGTGGTCGTGCAGCCCGCCAGCAGCAATTCGAGAGTCATGGGACGCCCCACTATGTTGGACGCTCCTACCACGACCGCATGCAGACCGTGCGTCTTCACGCCGGTAGTCTCGATCAGCGTCATGATCCCTTTCGGAGTGCAGGGGCGCAGCGCCGGAATACGTTGGGCCAGACGACCTACGTTATACGGGTGGAAACCGTCTACATCCTTGTCAGGCAGGATCCGCTCCAGCACCTGAGTGGTATCGAAGTGATCCGGCAACGGCAACTGAACCAGAATGCCATCCACGTGGCTGTCTTGATTCAACTGATCGATCAGCGCCAGCAGCTCTTCCTGACTGGCAGTTGCACTCAGGTCATAGGAGCGGGAGAGAAAACCCACCTCCTCACACGCCCGGCGTTTGCTGCCGACATAGACCTGAGAGGCGGGATCCGCCCCCACCAGAATGACTGCCAGCCCAGGAGCCCGTTTCCCTGCCGCCAACCGCTGTTGGACTTGCGCCGCGACCTGGCTGCGAATCGTTTGCGCAACCTGTTTTCCATCTATGATTTTGGCAGACATCGTTCTCCACTCACCATGTGTTCAACTGCCGCGCATTGTCGCATTTTTTTAGCCGGGATGTTAGCTGCAGACGCACGCCAGACCTGTAGCGGGCAATAAGTAGGCACTTGAATTTACTGGGGGAAAAAGTCGTTGACGCTGGCCCGTACGCTTGGCTATGATGCCCGCCCGTTGCCCAGTACGACTGTTGTCGATATGCTGGTCAGGGATTTTCGGTGATTAGCGCAGTCCGGTAGCGCATCTGGTTTGGGACCAGAGGGTCAAAGGTTCGAATCCTTTATCACCGACCACATTTAGAAAAACCTCGCTTCGGCGGGGTTTTTTGCTTTCCGGCCTCCGCTGGGCCAGCACTCTCTCCCTGTTACGTCTGTTTACACTCTATTTGGGCAGCGCGCCCCGCCTTTCGGTTATGCTTCAGCCTCGAGTCACTGACAACCGGATGTCATCGGCCCATTTCAGGCATTTTCCCATGAATAACAAAATTTCCTTTGCTTGCTCTCCCGCCCTGCTGGCTGCCTTGCTGCTGGGTGGCTGTACCATCAAGCCGCCATCCACCGATGTGATGATGGGCTCCATTGCTTCACAACCGCAGGAGGAGCGCTCTCTCTCCCCCTTGCTGACCAGCGGTGATTTTTGCGTTGCGGTGTCCCAACAGAAGGTGTTGGCACAACCTTGCAGCGGAAAAGACGATCAACTGTTCGAGTGGGATCTGGGTGAGTTGCGCCTGCAGGATCTCTGTTTGCAAGCCAAAAACGACAGCGAAGTGATGCTGGCACCCTGTGACGGTCAGGCGCAGTGGGAGTGGCAGAAAGACAAGCTGTTCAACAGCAAGGTTGCCCGCTGCCTCGATGTGGCCGGGCGACGCCATACCCCCGGCACGCCGCTGCGGCTGGCTGAATGCTACGGCGGGGCGAACCAGAGCTTCAGCTGGCAGCGGCCCAATCCCTGGCTGGAAACCCTGAAAAAACAAAGCCTCACATGGTGAGGCTTTGCTGAATCTGATGTCGGGCTGAAGAGGCTCAGGCTGCGCTGACGCTCTCCAGCTTGAACAGCTTCTCCAGATAGACGGCGACGCCATCTTCGTCAGAGGTGAGGGTCTGCTCATACTCCGGCAGTGCCATTTTCAGGCGGTCATGGGCGTTGCCCATAACGATGCCGCGTCCCACCATGGTCAACATCTCGAAGTCGTTCATGCCATCGCCGAAGGCGATCGCCTCCGACATATCGAAACCGTTCTGCTCCAGCACGGCACGCACCGCATTGCCCTTATGCACCCCGGCGTGCATCACTTCGAGGCAGTCCGGCAGGGAGAAGGTGACGTTGAGCTGGTCGCCGTAGCGCTGGTTGAGGTGCGCCTCGATCTTCAGCAGTTTCTCGTGGTCGCCGATGTAGAACACCTTGTTGATCTGCTCTTTCGGTTCCTGCTTCAGGTCATCGACCAGACGGTAGGTGAACCCTGACTCGTCGTGGAACTGCAGCAGCCAGGGCAGCTCCTCTTCCACCACCCAGTCATCACCCTGATAGACATTGAGGTGGATAGATGGGTCACGCTCCAGCGCAATCAGTTCGGCGGCGATCTCGGTCGGCAGCGGCTGGTTGAAAATCAGCTGATCCTGTTTGTCATGGACCACGGCGCCATTGGAAGTAATAAGGTAGATGTCCATCCCCAGCGCATCGCGGAAGCTGCGAACGTCAACGTGATGACGGCCGGTGGCGACCACGAATTTCACACCTTGTTCTACCAGGCGGTGCAGGGTATCCCGGGTACGGGGAGAGATCTGGTGCTGCTTGTTGAGCAGAGTGCCATCGAGATCGGATACAACTACCTTGAACATCATTACCTCGGCATCGATTGAAAACAGGGGCAGTTTACCTTAGCCCGCACTGTCACCCCATTTATTTAGGGTTACAAAAAATAGCCAGCTCAGAAGCGGGCGAAAAAGTCGACCATCGCGGTCAGGGCGGGCTGGCGCTTGTCATCGGATTCGATAAACAGCTCGTGCCAGGCATCCTCGATGCGCAGTGGTTTGCCCCCTTCGCACTTGGAAATGGTGCAGAAGCGATCCTGCGCGGCATTGTCCACCACGCTGTCGTTGCCAGCCTGCAGCACCAGCAGCGGCGTCTTGATGGCGCCCGCATCGGCGATGGCAGCATCGGCACCGGTGATCCCCTGATAAATCCAGTGGGCGGTCGCGCCACCCAGCTTGATCTGCGGGTGCTGTTCGTAGATTTGGCGGAACGCCTGATAACGGGACTGACTGTGAGTCAGCTCGTTGTCGGCAAAGCCGTGATCCTGATAGGTGCTCTGACCCGGCCCATAGGGTGGTTCGCCAAACCAACCGCCGACCGTGCCTATGGTGCTCGCCAATCCCTTGGCCAGCCACTTGGGCAGACCGCCGAGATTGATGCCCAGCATGGGGGAGGAGAGCACGGCCGCCTTGATATCATCGGGCCAGCGTTCCAGATAGCGGGCCGAGATGGCGCCGCCCATGGAGTGGGCCAGCAGGAACAGCTTGGCAGGTTGGTCCGCCATGATTATCTGGTCGTGAAACTGCTTGAGATCGACCACATAATCGTCGAACTGGTCGACATATCCCTTCTGCGGGTCATTCAGCATCCGGTCAGACATCCCCTGACCGCGATGGTCGATGAGATAGAGGCTGTAGCCCTGACGCCAGAGATCCCACGCCAGCTCCTGATACTTGAGGTAGCTCTCGACCCGGCCATTGACGATCAGGATGGCGCGATCGACCTTGGCTTGCCGCAGCGCGGCATAGCGGATGGTTACGCCATCCTTGCCCTTGAACTCTCCTTCCACCGCATGCTGGCGCCAGAAGTCGGGCAGGGTTTGCTGGTAGAGGCTAGGTACATCGGCTTCGCTGGTGAGCTGATAGGTATTGGTCACGGCAAGGGCTCCGGCAGAAAACAGGGTCAGGGCCAACAGGGAAAGAGAGAGGGGTTTCATCAGGCACACTCCTGTTGCCAATGGTGATAAAGGGCCGCGATATCCCCCGAGCAGAGCAGCGCCATGCAGGCTTGCAAGCGAGGCAGGGGCCAGTCCCACCACTGCATCTCTTGCAGCATGAGGATCTGCTCATCGCTGAAACGGCGGCGGATCGGCTGGGCCGGGTTGCCGCCGACTATGGTGTAAGGGGCCACATCCTTGGTCACCACGGCGCGGGTGGCGATGACCGCACCATCACCTATGGTGATGCCGGGCATGATCATCGCTTCCGAGCCGATCCAGACGTCATTGCCAATCCGGGTGTCCCCCTTGCGCTGAAAGCCGCTGCGGGCCCCTTCGCCAAAGGTGTCGGGGTTGAACGGGAAGGTGGAGACCCAATCCAGCCGGTGGCCCTGATTGCCCGCCAGCATGAAGGTGGCGCCCGAGCCGATGGAGCAGAATTTGCCGATGATCAGCCGATCCACCTCGCCCCAGAGGCCGCTCTCCCAGATGTCGCGGGTCGAGCCATCGCCGAGCAGGTAACGGACGCAGTGATCCTCGAACGGCTTACCGTGGTAGTAGCCGGAGTAGTAGCTGTAGTCGCCGGCCTCTATGTTCGGGTTGGTCAGGTGATCCCGGATGATTTGCGATTCCAGCCAGCTGCCAAAAGGGTTCTCCATCACTCCTCCTGCGGATCGTCCTGCTCGCTCTGCTGCGCCCACCCTTTGCGGGTCAGCTGCATCCGTTGCCACCACTCTTCGTCCGCCAGAATTTCACCGGCCGGGCCGAGCTGGGGGTAGGGCATCTCTTTCTCTTTGCAGAGCTGGGCATAGATAGGATAACCCCCCTCGAACAGGATGCTGTTCTGCTCCTCCAGTGTGAGCGGGCAGCCGCGTTGATAGCAACCGGCCAGCTCGCGCTGGCGCTGCGCCTCGTAGAGGATGGCGGCTGCCGCCACCGAGACGTTGAGAGACTGCACCATGCCCACCATGGGGATGACGATATGGTGGTCGGCCAGCGCCAGCGCCTCTTCACCGATGCCGTGCTTCTCCTGACCCACCAGAATGGCGGTCGGTTTGGTGTAATCGATGGCGCGAAAATCGACCGAGCTGTCGGAGAGGTGAGTCGCCAGGATCTGCATGCCGGAGGCTTTAAGCTCGGCAACGGCTGTGCCGATATCCGGGTGCAGTTTTACATCCACCCAGTTCTGGCTGCCGCGGGCGGTGCCTTTGCGCTTGTGGATCCAGGTTTTGGGCCAGACGGCGTGTACCCGGTGGATGCCGATGGCATCGGCGGTACGCACGATGGCGGCCAGATTGTGAGGTTTGTGTACCTCTTCCATACAGACAGTCAAATCGAGCTGACGCTGGGCCAGCATATCGGTGATGCGCTTGAAGCGTTCGGGGGTCATAGCTTGTCTCTATAAAAGCAGCAGGCGGCTTGCGCCGCCTGTGTTCAGTTCTTCTGTCGGCTCACCTTGAGCACGTTGGGCATGACGCGGATCTTGCGCATGATGTTGGCCAGGTGGATGCGGCTCTTGGTGGTGATGAGCAGGCTGACCTGATAGACCCGGCCATCCTTCTCTTCGGTGCTGATGGCGTGAATATTGGCACCGGTGGCGGCAATCACGTTGGCCAGCTCGGCCAGCGCACCCTGATGGTTGACGATCTCGATGCTGATGCCGGTGCGGAACTCCTGTTCCTGCTCCTTGTCCACTTCCCACTGCACCGGCAGGTACTTGTCCGGCTCCTTGCTGTAGCCCTTGATGTTGCGGCAGGCTTCCTGGTGGATCACCAGACCCTTGCCCGGACTGATATGGGCGATAATGGCATCTCCCGGGATCGGACGGCAGCAGTTGGCGAAGGTGACCAGCATGCCGTCGGCACCCTTGATCGGCATCTTCTTGCTGCTGGTTTTGGGCTGCTCTTCCGGCGGTAGTTCATCCCCCAGCATGCGGCGCGCCACCATGACGCTCATGGCGTTGCCAAGGCCCACATCGGCCAGCAGCCCCTGCAGGTTCTCATGCTTGGTATCGGCGAGCACCTGCTTGATGCGCGGCTCGGGGATGTCTTCGATATTCTTGGCGCCCAGCGCATGGTTGAGCAGGCGGCGACCCAGCACCACCGACTCTTCGGTGCGCAGGTTCTTGAGGAACTGGCGGATCTTGGATCGTGCCTTGGTGGTCACCACAAAGTTGAGCCAGGCCGCGTTGGGGCGAGCCCCCGGCGCCGTGATTATCTCCACCGTTTGGCCCGAGTGCAGTGGGCTGCTGAGCGGGTAGGGGTGGCGGTCGACCCGCGAACCGACGCAGGCGTGGCCGATGTCGGTGTGCACCGTATAGGCAAAGTCCACCGGCGTGGCGCCAGCGGGCAGCTCCATGATGCGTCCTTCCGGCGTGAACACGTAGATCTCGTCGGGGAAGAGGTCGGTTTTGACCCCTTCGATAAATTCAAAGGAGCTGCCAGCACTCTGCTGCAATTCCAGCAGGCTCTGCATCCAGCGCTGGGCGCGGATCTGGGCTGTGGTGCCCGAACTGTCGCCATCCTGCTTGTAGGCCCAGTGGGCGGCAACCCCTTTGTCGGCCATCTGATCCATGAACTCGGTGCGAATTTGCACCTCGACCGGTACCCCGTGCGGCCCCACCAGCGAGGTGTGCAGCGACTGGTAGCCGTTGGTCTTGGGGATGGCGATGTAATCCTTGAAGCGGCCGGGGCGCGGCTTGTAGAGGCTATGCATCTGCCCCAGCACCCGGTAACAGGTATCTATGTCCTTCACCTTGACACGAAAGGCGTAGATATCCATTACCTCATGAAATTGCAGCTCTTTTTTCTCCATCTTGTTGTAGATGGAGAAGAGATTCTTCTCGCGGCCACTGACCTGATGCTCGATCCCCGCCTCTTTCAGGCGACCGCTGATTTCGCTCTGGATGGAGTCGATGATCTCGCGACGATTGCCACGGGCGCGGCGCACCGATTCGCGTAACACGCGGGATCGCATCGGATAGAGCGCCTCGAAACCCAGCTCTTCCAGCTCGTTCTTCATGGTGTGAATACCGAGGCGGTTGGCGATGGGGGCGAAGATTTCGAGGGTTTCCCGGGCGATGCGGCGGCGTTTGTCAGGGCGCAGGGAACCCAAGGTGCGCATGTTGTGGGTGCGGTCGGCCAGCTTGATCAGAATGACCCGGATATCTTGGGTCATTGCCATCACCATCTTGCGGAAGTTCTCGGCCTGCGCCTCTTTGCGATCGCGAAACTTCAGCTTGTCGAGCTTGGAGACCCCGGCCACCAGTTCTGCAACCGCATTGCCGAATTGTTCGGCCAGATCGGCCTTGGTGACAGAGGTGTCTTCAATGACGTCGTGCAGCACGGCGGCCATCAGGGTTTCATGATCGAGGCGCATGTCACCCAGGATTCGGGCAACGGCAACGGGGTGGGTGATATAGGGTTCGCCACTGGAACGCATCTGGCCCTGGTGGGCATCACGGGCCACCACATAGGCTTGCTTGAGCTTCTCAACCTGCTCTGGCGGCAGGTAGGAACTGGCTATTTCTTTAAGGTTTTCAAATAAATACAAGACAGTCCCCGCAGCGGTGAAACGGCAATTCGTGGAATTGAGGGTATAGCCCTGAGTTTGCGAGGTTTTCGAGCGGTTGTAAATGGGGATGAACAGTCGGCACCCGGGCGGGTGCCAACCGGAGGAATAACTTAACCGCGGCCTTCGGCGATGGCAGCAACGGCAGCCAGCTCGGCGGCTTCCTGCTCTTGCTGTTCGTAGCGGTCCTGGGTGTCCATCACTTGATTGTTCACCAGACCCAGCTCGATCTCACGCAGGGCGATCACAGTCGGCTTGTCGTTCTCTTCGTCGACCAGGGGATCTTTGCCTTGTACCGCGATTTGACGAGCGCGGCGCGCGGCGACCAGCACCAGGTCAAAACGGTTACCTACCTGTTTTACAGCATCTTCTACAGTAACGCGTGCCATGCAGGACTCCAGTGTTTGGGCTTTCTGTATTTAGAAAAGCAGTGTTTAAAAATGACGCAAAAGTTTACTTGTTTTTGGCTTACTCTGCCAGTAGCTGTTGCAGCAAGTTTTTTTGAGCCTGTTGCTGGTGACGCATCTCCAGCCGTTGGCACTCAATAATGGACCTGAGCTGGAACAGCGCCTGCTCGAAGTCTTCGTTGATAATGACATAGTCATACTCGTCGTAGTGCACCATTTCGGCAATGGCTTTCGCCATCCGGCCGGCAATCACTTCGGCGCTGTCCTGACCGCGCCCAATCAGGCGGCGTTCCAGCTCTTCGCGGCTGGGGGGCAGGATGAAAATGGATTTGGTCGGCATCTGCTCGCGGATCTGGCGGGCACCTTGCCAGTCGATGTCGAGGAATACGTCGATCCCCTTGGCCAGACAGGCTTCGATGGCGGCGCGTGAGGTGCCGTAGTAGTTGCCGAACACTTCGGCCCACTCCAGAAAATCACCGCGTTCGATCAGTGCCTTGAACTCTTCCACCTGAACGAAGTGGTAGTGTACGCCGTGCTCTTCGCCAGGACGGGTGGCGCGAGTGGTGTGGGAAACCGACAGCTGCATCTTGCCCGCAGCGTTATGTTGGGTCAGCAAGGCATTGAGCAGACTGGATTTACCAGCGCCGCTCGGAGAAGAGATGATATAGAGAGTGCCTTGTTGCGCCATATTATTACCTTTAATCGAAACCGCTGTTTTGGTTGTAGCAGAGACCGCCGTCTTGTGCCCGAAAGGGAGACAGCCAAACGCAAAACGCGTAAAATTCTTGAGTCAGGAGGATGTAAAGGCGGCGAATTTTACCAGAATGCGGCGAATAAAAAAACGGCCGGAATCATATTCCAGCCGATCAAAGTATTCGTAGCTTGCTGCGGGAGCGTAACCCACATCAGCCTGCATTGTGCCTTTGGCTGAGGGCAGAGGCTATCAGGTTATCCCTGCCTGATGGCTCGGAATTCCCGAGGTGCTCTGTCACTACGGCAGTTGACGATCTGCACAGAGCCGATCGAACGCGGCGATGACCTGCTCGCTGGTGATTTTTCGCATGGCCTCCGGGTCTTTGAGACGGGTGCGCCAGCTCAATTCGGCCAGCGGCTTGCCGGTCTCCTGCTCGACCAGCTCCTGATAGACGCTGACCACGTAGTCGCGGCAGAGATATGGGCCGGTGCGTGCCGGATTGTGGTGGGCATAGAGGCCGATCACCGGCGTGCCGACAATGGTGGCCATATGGGTGGGGCCGGTATCGGGGGCCAGTACCAGGCTCGCCTCGCCAATCAGCGCCAGCAGCTGCTTGAGGTTGGTCTGCCCCACCAGATCGACCGGCTTGCTCTGGCTTAAACGCTGGATGTCGGCGGCCAGATCCCGCTCCAGCTTGGCCGGCCCGCCACAGAGATAGACCTGAAAGCCCTTGTTGGCGGCGTGATCTGCCAGCGCGGCATAGCCTGCGGCCGTCCAGTTTTTGAATGCCTTGCTGGCGGCTGCGCAGATAAGCAGAGTCGGTTTGCCGCCAATCTTCTCCCTTGCCCACGCCTGATGATCGGCGCTGATGGGCAGTTGCCAATCCGGGGTCAGATCCTTGATGCCGAGCTCTTTGGCAAAGGCGAGGAAACCGTCCAGCACGTGGGGAGAGGCAGGCGAAGGCACCTTGTGGTTGGTGAACAGCCACTGGCCGTCGTTGGCCCGTTCCCGATCAAACCCGAGTTTGACCTTGGCCTTGATGCCGAGGGTGGCGATGCTGGCTCGCATCGCTGCCTGCAGGTGGAGCAGGGCATCGAATTTGCGCCCCTTGAGGGTATGCCAGAGATCGCGATAGCCGCGCCACCCCTTGCTCTTGTCGAAGGGGATTACCTCGACGCCGGGTAGATCGGCAAACAGGGTTGCCTCGATTTTGCCGGTGATCCAGGTGATACGGGTCTGTGGCCACTCCCGCTGGATGACGCGCACCAGCGCCAGTGCGTGGCAGCAATCCCCGATGGCGGAGAGCCGCAGGATGCAGATGGAGGAGGGGGGCGTTTGAAATAGCGGCATGTTGTGGCGCACGGCTGGCAAAAAGGGTGGATGGCATTATGCAAACTCCCCTCTGGATTGTAAAATTGCGCACAATCGTCAGCCAGGATAGGCCGGGCCCAGTGCCATGACCTGTTTCTGCACGTCGTTGATTAAAGGCAACTATTGCGGGCATGCCAGAGCGGCAGCCTCATCGCCAATTGAAAAATTGCGATCCATGACCCACCGAGCGGGATCTCCACGATGCGAGTACAGACCGAACACAACCAGATCTGCTGGTATGCCGAAGGGGCCTTTCGCGACCCCTCTCCCCAGTTATTCGATCCTGCCTGGTGGCAGAACAACCGTCAGGTGGTGGGGACCTCCATCGGACGGGGAGTGACCTGGTTCGTCAAGGATGAGTCCCGCCATCTGGTGCTGCGCCACTACTATCGTGGCGGCATGGTGGGCAAGGTGGTGCGGGATCGCTTCTGGTTCGAAGGGGTCGAGTCGAGTCGTGCCATGGCCGAATACACCCTGCTGGCCAAGCTGTGCGAGTTGGGGCTGCCGGTGCCGCGTCCGTTTGGCGCCCGCATGGTCAAACAGGGCCCATTCTATCGTGCCGATATCCTGATCGAGCGAATTCGCGGTGCCAAGGATATGGTGGCGCTGCTCAAGCAGGGGCCGGTGGCGACCGAGGTGTGGCACAAGATAGGTCAGACGGTGCGCCAGTTGCACGATGCCGGGGTCTATCACGCCGATCTCAACAGCCACAACCTGCTGCTCGATAAAGAGGGCAAGGTGTGGGTGATCGATTTTGACAAGGGTGCGATCCGCTTCCCCGGCGAATGGCAGAAGGCCAATCTGGAACGCTTGCTCCGTTCATTCAATAAAGAGTCTCAACTGCACACCAGTTTCCACTTCGTACCGGAGAACTGGCAGACCTTGATGAACGGGTATCAAGGAAAAGCGCTCTGACCCTGTTGCTCGGCGTGAACGCCAATGTTACTTATTGAGCAGGTATTCAGATCCTGTTTCGAGGCGCCCCATGGAAATGCTCAAGACACCTTTGGTCGATGTGACTGCCCGGCTTGATCCGGGTCTGCTGTCTGATGCCATGGCGCTGCTGGAGGCGGGGATCTGGAGCTGGTCAGCCCAACATGGACTGCAGCGTGATCCCTCCTGCCTGCGCTTGTTGGGATTGGGAGAGTGCTGGCCGGATGATCTCGGCTGGCTGGATCGGGTTCATCCCGACGATGTTGCCCGGCTGGAGGATGCCCTGCTCGCCTGCCAGAGCGGCCGCAGCAGCGGTCTGCGCCTCGAATACCGCATTCTGCATCATCACGGTCACTACATCCGGCTGGAAGAGCGGATGCGTCGCGATGAGCGGGGTTATCTGCTGGGGGTTGTCCGTCACCTCGATCCTGCTGCCGTGCTGGTGGAGGAGCGACATGGCACCGATCCGCTGACCGGGCTGGAGAGCCGTGGCCGTTTCGAGCAACTGCTGGAGGAGTGGCTGGCGACCGAGAGCGGCACTTTCAGTCTGCTGCAGTTCTCGGTCGATCACATGGCCAAAATCCAGCAATTGTTTGGCGAAGCGGCTTGCGACGCCATGCTGGCCAAGCTGGCGCGTATCGTGCGTCACGAACTGCGGCGGGAAGATCCCTTCGCCCGCTGGGATGAGGACGGTTTTATCCTGATGCTCTCCCAGACCGAGCGGATGAGTGCGCTGGAGATCGCCGAGCGGCTGCGCCTCGAGATTGCCGATGCCAGCCTGCTGTCACAGCGACCGGTCACCGTCAGCATCGGTCTGGTGCAGAGCCAGACCGGCGAGCAGCTCGATCATCTGCTGGCCCGGCTGGCCAGCTGTCACAGTCAGGCCAGACGGGAGCACAACACCGTCGTCGGCTAGTGTGGTCAGGGTTGGCCGCGCTTGTCACGCTGGCAGACCCAGAGCGAGGCCAGCATCAGCAGGCCGCCGATGGTCAGCCGGGTCAGGTCGGTATCCTTGCCCCAGAGCAGCAGATTGACCAGCAAGCCGGCCGGAATGAGCGCATTGTTCATGATGGCCAGCACCCCGCTGGTGACCAGCGTCGCCCCCTTGTTCCAGAGGAAGTAGCCGAGGCCGGAGGCACCCACCCCCAGCCAGAGCAGAATGCCCCACTGCAACCCTGACGTTGGGTATTGCGGCTTGCCCAGCAGCCACCAGGCGGGCAATGCGATCACCAGCGCTCCCAGATAGAAGCAGCCGAACACCGCCAGTTGCGGCGGTTGCTCCGCCTCCCGTGCCAGCAGTACCTTGTAGCCCACTTGACCCAGGGCGAAACAGAGGTTGGCCCCCTGCACCACCATAAATCCCAGTACATAGCTTTCGGTCAGGCCGTCGAAGCGGATGACGGCAGCCCCGATCACCGCCAGCAGGGCGCCCCACAGATAGGTGGGCTTGAAGCGCCCTTCCAGCAGGTCGTGGAGCAGGGTGACGTAGATGGGGGTGAAGATGGTAAAGACCAGCACTTCCGGCACCGTCAGCAGCAGAAAGGAGTGGTAGTAGAAGAGATACATGATGCCGAGCTGGATGGCGCCCAGCGCCATCAGCTTGGCCGCCAGATCGGGGCGCAGCCAGCGGCGGCGCAGGAAGGGCAGAAACACCAGACTGGCGAGGGCGATGCGGGTCAGCACCGAGAAGTAGGCATCCACCTGACCGGCGAGGTAGACCCCGATCAGGCTGAAGGAGAATGACCAGAGCAGGGTGACCCCTATCAAGTAGTTCATGTGTTTGATTTATCGTCAGTTGTCAATTTTAAGGGGGCTATGATGGCCGAGATGGAAGCGGCAATCCAGCGTTTATGGGCGCGATTACCACAGGTCGGAGCATTTTCCTTTACCGCCAGCAATGGCGAGGGGTCGGCGACCGACTGGAATGGTCGGGGCGAGGGGCGTGTGCAGGTGACCGATCATCAGGGTGGCTGGCTGTTTAACGAGCAGGGCCGTTACATCACGCCTCATGGCAGGGAACTCGCCATGCACAACCGCTTCTGGTGGCAACGCAGCGAGCGGGGGATCCGCCTTTCTCACCTGCGTTATGAAGCGCCGGTTGAACTGTTCGAGCTGCTGCCGCAGGGGGATGGCCGCTGGCTGACCGCCGAGCCCCATCTGTGCGGGGCGGATCACTACAGCGCCGAGTTGACCGAGATCGACGGTGGTTTTCTGCTGAGCTGGCAGATCACCGGGCCGCGCAAGAACGAGCGACTCAGCTATCGCTATCTGATCTGACGCCGGCTGGCAGGCATAAAAAAACCGGCGCAGAGCGCCGGTAGCGGGGGACAAATCGGAGGTTTTTTAAAACAGTCCCAAAAACAGGAGAGATAGACTCTCGTCACACATTCAGAGATGGACTTCAGGCATTCAGGGCATAGCTCAGCATGGCTTGCAGCTTGCTATCGAAGAACCAGGGCAGCAGTACCATCAGCAGGCCCAGGATCCCGGCCAGCCGCTGGCGATACTGCCAGCCGGCAATCAGTACCAGACCACCGCACAGTGTGGTCAGGATGCCTGACATAGGGAGACCTCGCGCTGCATACGACGCTGTTGCGCCCACTGGTTCATGGCGACCGAGCCGAGGATCAGGGCCAGAGCAACACCTGTGGTGGGGTGGATCTGCTCGCCGAGGAACAGGGCACCCAGCATCACGCCGAACAGCGGCACCAGATAGTTGCTGAAGGAGGCGAACGTCGGGCCGGCCTTCTGGATCAGCGCCATGTAGAGGAAGTAGACCAGACCGGTACAGAGGGTACCCAGCACGGTAATCGCGCTCAGGGCCTGGGTGCTCGGCAGGGCCAGGCTGCTGAGGTCAACCATGAAGGGGGCGACCAGCAGCAACTGGATTGCCGAGGAGATCAGGATATTGCGGGCGACCACGACCGGATGGTCCTTGGCGAAGCGCTTGATCATCAGCAGGCCGATGGCGAAGCAGCTGGCACCCAGCAGGATGGCCATGGCACCGAGCAGACCGGCGTTCATGCCCTGGGAGAGTTTCGGCCAGAACAGGGTGAGCACACCGGCAAAGCCGATGATCACGGAAAGCAGACCGGCTTTGGTGATTCTTTCACCAGAAATAAACAGCGGTGCAGCCAGAATGGTCACAAACGGGATACAACCCATGACCACGGCGGCGATGGCGCTATCCACGTACTGTTGGCCCCAGGCGACCATGATGAAGGGGATGGTGGCATCCAGCAGGGCGATCAGCATATAGGTGCGCCACGGGGTGTGCTCACTCTTGAGCCGCATGAACAGGCAGAGCAGACCCAGGGTCAGGCTGCCGCACAGGGCACGACCGGCAGCCACCAGAATGGGGGGCAACTCGGCAACGGCCTGGTGCATGAAAATGAATTGGGAACCCCACAGCAGGCCAATGGCCAGCAATAACAGATAGCTACGCATTTGAATCTCCGATGTATTAAGCCAGCGCATTCTAGGCAATCTGTTACTATGGTAAAAATGAATTGTTGGCATTTAACTATGGCTAATATCGATGGATAGCTCGCTCGCCCGTCTCGACCTCAACCTGCTCGCCGTATTCGACATGCTGATGCAGGAGCGCAATGTCACCCGTGCCGCCGAACGGCTGCATCTCTCCCAATCCACCGTCAGTCACGCCTTGGGGCGGCTGCGAGTGGCGCTGGATGACCCGCTGTTCGTGATGAGTCGGCGCGAGATGATGCCGACCGAGCGAGCCAAGGCGCTGGCCGGGCCGGTTCGCCAGGCGCTGGCGATGCTGGAGCAGGGATTGCGGCAGGCCAAAGGGTTTGATCCCGCCACCGCGCGGCGGATTTTCCGTATCGCCACCCCGGGCTCGGTGGAGCACGGGCTGGTGCCGGTGCTGGTGGAGCGGCTCCATCGGCAGGCCCCTCACTGTCGGCTTGAGGTGTGCGAGCTGGCCGACAGCAACTACGAGCGGGAGTTGGAAAAGGGTGAGCTGGATCTGGTGATCGGTTTTGCCGGGGCGAATCACCTCTCACCGCGCTTGTGGCGGGAGGAGTGGTTCAACAACCCGCTGGTCTGCCTGTCGCCGCTCGGCAGCGAGTTGCCCGATGTGCTGACCCCGGTTGAGCTGGTGAGCCGTCCCCACATCCACACCTCCAGCTGGGGCCACAGTCAGGCGATGGTGGAGCTCTGGCTGGCCCGTTTCGGGGTGGAGCGGGAGTTGGGCGTGCGGTTGCCGAGCTTTATGGCGGTGCCGCCGTTGATGGCGACCGGCCGCTATCTGGTGGTGGTGCCCGAGATGATCGGGCGCCACTTCTGCCGCTACTACCCGCTGCGGATGCACCAGCTCGACCCCGCCATCCCCATCATCTACCTGATGGCGGGGCACCCGCTCACCGCCCACGACGAGGCGATCGGCTGGTTCAAGAGCCTGCTGCACCAGCTGGTGTTCGACCTCTACGGTGACGATGCGCTCGGGGCTCCCGCTCAGCGGATGCTGGCGAAGTAGTCGAGCCCCATGGCGCTTTTCACCTCCGCCAAGACCTCATCGGTGATGATGCGAGCCTGCTCGGTGCCCTGATAGAGCAGTTCCAGCAGCATCTTCTTGTCGGCGATGGCCGCGGCCCGGCGCTCCCGCATCGGGGCGAGCAGGGTTTGCAGGCAGTCGTTGAGCACCTGCTTGCAGCGCATGTCCCCCAGTCCGCCGCGCCGGTAGTGCGCCTTCATCTCGGCGACCAGCGCCTTGTCGGGATGGAAGGCATCGAGATAGGCGAACACCGTATTTCCCTCAACCTGACCCGGATCGCTCACCTTGAGGTGGTTGGGGTCGGTATACATGGCGAACACCGCCTGTTTGACCTCTTCCGCCGACATGCCGAGCTCGATGGTGTTGCCGAGGGATTTGGACATCTTGGCCTTGCCGTCGATGCCGGGCAGGCGGCCGGTGTCACTCAGGATCGGCTGACATTCGGTCAGCACCTCTTTGCCTACCAGTGAGTTGAAGCGGCGGACGATTTCGTTGGTCTGCTCCAGCATCGGCAGCTGATCTTCCCCGACCGGCACATGGCTGGCGCGAAAGGCGGTGATGTCGGCGGCCTGACTCACCGGATAAACCAGAAATCCGGCCGGCAGCGTTCGTTCAAACCCTTTTTGCTGGATCTCCGCCTTGACGGTGGGATTGCGCTCCAGCCGGGCGACGCTGACCAGATTGAGGTAGTAGCAGGTGAGCTCGGCGAGGGCGGGCAGGGCGCTCTGCAGGCAGAAGGTAGTCTTGGCCGGGTCGAGGCCGACCGCCAGATAGTCGGCCATTACCTCCAGCACATTGTCGGTCACCTTGGCGGGGTTGTGGCCGTTGTCGGTCAGGGCCTGCAGATCGGCGATCATCACGAATTGACGATAGTGGTGCTGGGCTTCGACGCGCTGGCGAAGGGAGCCGACATAGTGGCCGATGTGCAGTTTGCCGGTGGGACGATCGCCAGTCAGGATTACGGGGTTGTGCATGTCACTCTCTCCAGTTGGGTGAGCCGGGAGGCGACAAAGGGATAAAAACAGTTGACCGCCTCTCGGCGGTCACGGTGTTTTCTTTGGGAAATTTACAATAGAAACGCGGTGCCGCCTGTTTAGGAGCAGCACCACCAGTAGTTGTGATTGAATGCGGTCATGTTCATAGCAAATCAAACTACGCCGGTTTCATTACTTCTGCAAGGGGACGACCAGCAGATCGCAGGGCACCGTATTCATCAGCTGACGGGCGCTGGAGGTGAGCAGACTCCAGAAGCTCTGGCGATGGCCGCACACCAGCAGGTCGATCTCGTACTCCTTGACCGCCTGATTGACCCGCTCGCTCAGATCCCCGCAGATCACCAGCTTCTTCTCGATGGGATAGTCCACCGAGGCCAGAAATGCCTCCAGCTTCTCTTTCGCTTCGGCGATCACCTGATCCTGCACGTTGTCGATATCGATATCGATCATCTCGGTGTAGAGATCCTTGAGGTCCACATCGACATGGATAACCGACAGCTTGGCGCCGTTGGAGCGGGCTCTGTCCACCGCCTTGTCGATCACCTTGCGGTTATCTTCAGAGAGGTCGATCGCGGCCAGAATATGCTTGTAATAGGTTGTTCCACTCATGGGGGTTCTCCTTACCGATCCTTCAGCCCACTATACCAATCTCTGCTGAAACTAAAATGGTGCCTCAGGCACAGTTTTGGGATTTAAATGAGTTTAATGACGTGTGACACAGGGTCCGCCACTCAGTTATTAACCACTATTTGCCTATAAATTAAACAATAGTTTGACGCCGGTCACACCCCTCGGCTTGCCGATCAGGGGGGAGAGGCATAGGATGGGCCCGTGCTTCGCAATGAACACAAAACAACAAAAAGCATCTGAATACCGCTTTGGGGAGCCACGTGCTCCCTTTTGTTTTTCTGCCTCAATTCCCGCGGCTTTTCTGACTGATAGCGATCCGGCATCAAGTTAATCTCTTTCGATTTGGTTATGCTGTAGCCAGTTTCTTTGGAGGCCTTCCCATGATCATTCATCCCCAGATTCAAGGTTGTGTTGCCCGCAACTGTCACCCTATCGGCTGTCGCGCCGCCGTGCAGCAGCAGATCGAGCGGATCAAGGCCGCTGGCCCGTTCAACGGCCCCAAGCGGGTGCTGGTGCTGGGGGCCTCCTCCGGTTTCGGGCTGGCGTCGCGCATTGCGCTCGCCTTCGGCGCGGGGGCCGACACCATCGGCATCTCCTTCGAGCGGGGCCCCTCTGACAAGGGGCTGGGCAGTGCCGGTTGGTACAACAACATCTGGTTTCGCAAGGAGGCGGAGCAGGAGGGGCGTATCGCCATCAACCTGATCGGTGATGCCTTCTCCGATGCCATGCGCCAGCAGGCCATCGATACCATCCGCCAGCAGCTTGGGCAGGTGGATCTGGTGATCTATTCGCTCGCGAGCGGCATCCGGGTGCTGCCAGATGGCACGCAGGTGCGCTCCGTGCTCAAGACCACCGGCCAGCCGTTCAGCGGTTGGGGGCTGGATCTGGAGCGCGATACCTTGGTGCAGCAGTCGCTGGCACCTGCCACGCCGGAGGAGATCCGCGACACCGTCACCGTGATGGGGGGCGAGGATTGGCAGCGCTGGATGCAGGCGTTGCAGCAGGCTGATTGTCTGGCCCCCGGTGCCCAAACCGTCGCTTACTCCTATATCGGCCCGGAATCCACCTATCCCCTCTATCGGGATGGCACCATCGGTTATGCCAAGGAGCATCTGCACGCCACCGCCGAGACCATCAACCTGCAGCTGGCCGAGATTGGTGGTCACGCCTGGGTGTCGGTCTGCAAGGCGCTGGTGACCAAGGCGAGCGCCTACATTCCGGTGTTGCCGGTTTATCTGGGCCTGCTGATGGGGGTAATGAAGGAGCGCGGTGTGCACGAAGGCTGCATCGAGCAGATGCAGCGACTGTTCGCCGCCAAGATGTACGGGCCCAATGGGGGGGTGGCCGATGGTAACCGGCTGATCCGGATGGATGACCACGAGCTCGACCCGGCCATTCAGGCCGCCGTTTCGGCGCTCTGGCCCAAGGTGACGCCGGATAATTTCCACGGGCTGGGGGACTTTGCCGGGCTGCGGCAGGACTTCATGCAGCTCAACGGCTTCGAGCTGCCGGGTGTCGATTATGCTGCGCCGGTGGATGTCGCCTCCCTTAGGGAGCTGACCCCCTGAGCTGAAAGAAACGGGATCTCCCTCTCGTTGGCGGGTTGATTCGCGGCGGGAGTGTGGCGACAATCGATACCAAATCACTGAGGAGAAACAAGATGCTGGCCCAAGCCATGATCGAGAAGTTGAACGAGCAGATTAACCTGGAGTTCTACTCCTCCAATCTCTATCTGCAGATGAGCGCCTGGTGCGAAGACAAGGGCTTTGAAGGGGCGGCGACCTTCCTGCGTCAGCACGCGGTCGAGGAGCGCCAGCATATGGAGCGTCTGTTCACCTATGTGAGCGAGACAGGCGCCATGCCCAAGCTGGGTGCCATCGATGCCCCTCCCCACGAGTTCAAGTCGCTGGGCGATGTGTTCCGTACCACTCTGGAGCACGAGTATCACATCACCAAGTGCATCAATGGTCTGGCCCACGTAGCCTTCACTACCCAGGACTACTCCACCTTCAATTTCCTGCAGTGGTATGTGGCCGAGCAGCATGAAGAAGAGAAGCTGTTCAAGAGCATCGTCGACCGTCTGGGTCTGGTGGGTGAAGATGGCAAAGGCCTCTACTTCATCGATAAGGAGCTGGCCGAACTGGCCAAGGGCGCCCCTGCCAGCATCATGGACAGCAACGCCTGATAGTCGTGGACACTTAGTGTTCAGCCAGTACAATAACGGCCCTTTTAAGGGCCGTTGTTTATTCTGGTGGGCTGCCACTATGGTTGTGTTCCGCCAGAGGTAATCACGGTTCTGGCCAGGTGCCGTTTCTATTTTGATAAGTGAGTGATGATGAAGCAGGTCGATGTGGTGGTGATCGGGGCCGGTGCGGCCGGATTGATGTGTGCGGCGCAGGCGGGCTACCGTGGCCGCTCCGTGCTGGTGCTCGACAATGCCAAGAAGCCGGGCCGCAAGATCCTCATCAGTGGCGGCGGTCGCTGCAACTTCACCAACCATCAGGCGGGCGCTCACGCCTACCTGTCGGAGAATCCCCACTTCAGCAAGTCGGCGCTGGCCCGCTACACCCAGCAGGATTTCATCGATCTGGTGGATCGCCACGGGGTCAACTATCACGAGCGCACTTTAGGGCAGCTGTTCTGTCTCGAGAGTGCCAAGGAGATCGTCGATGTGCTGCTCACCGAGTGCGACTGGGCCGGGGTGACCCTGCAGTTCCAGACCGAGATCCTCACTGTCAGCAAACAGGACGAGGGCTTCGTGCTGACCACCAGCAAGGGTGAGATCGGCTGCCACTCGCTGGTGGTGGCGACCGGCGGTCTCTCCATGCCCAAGCTGGGGGCGACCCCTTACGGCTTAAAACTGGCGGAGCAGTTCGGCCTCAAGGTGCTGCCGACCCGCGCAGGTCTGGTGCCATTCACCCTCCATCAGGCGGAGAAAGAGGCGTTCGCCGATCTGGCGGGCATCAGCCTGCCGGTGGCGGTGACCGCCGAGGATGGCACCCGCTTCAAGGAGGCGATGCTGTTCACCCACCGCGGCCTCTCCGGCCCCGTCATCCTGCAGATCTCCTCCTACTGGCACGCCGGCGAGAAGATCCACATCAACCTGCTGCCGGAGCTGGATATTCCAGCCGCCCTGCGCGAATGGGCGCAGGCGCATCCGGCGCAGGAGCTGAAAACCGTGCTGGGGCGCGAGCTGCCCAAGCGCTTCGTCGACAAGCTGGTGGAGTTGGGTCAGCTGGTCAGCAAGCCGATGCGCCAGTACAACGAGCGGGAACTTGAGGCGATCGCCAACCTGCTGGGTGACTGGCAGATCCTGCCCAACGGCACCGAGGGGTATCGCACCGCCGAAGTGACCCTGGGCGGCGTCGATACCAACGAGCTCTCCTCCAAGACCATGGAAGCGCGCAAGGTGCCCGGCCTCTACTTCATCGGCGAAGTGGTGGATGTGACCGGCTGGCTCGGCGGCTACAACTTCCAGTGGGCCTGGTCCTCCGGCTGGGTGGCCGGTCAGTACTGTTGATGTCACAGGGGCTGGTTTATCCGGCCCCGATTTATTGGTCAGGGTTATGGTGATCGGTCGGGTTGCCGCAAGGGGGCGCAGATGCTTGAGAATCAGATGATGTTGTTGGCGGTGTTCGAGCGGGCGGCGCTGATGCTGATGACCCTCTTCTTCCTGACCCGCACCCGGCCGTTCCAGCGGCTGTTCCAGAAGCGGGATCACACCCCGGCGGAGCGGGTGCTAGTAGCCTCCATCTTCTGTCTGTTTGCGGTGTTCAGTACCTACACCGGCATTCCGGTAGAGGGGGCGCTGATCAACGTGCGGATCATTGCCATTATCTCCGGTGGCATCCTGTTCGGCCCCTGGGTCGGCATTCCGGCCGGGGTCATCTCCGGCCTGCACCGCTATCTCATCGACATGGATGGTCACACCTCCATCCCTTGCCTTATCGCCAGTATTATCGCAGGTCTGCTCGCCACCTGGCTGCACCTGCGCTGCCGCAAGTCGCGGCTCTGGCTCTACGGCATTCTGGCGGGGATGCTCTGCGAAGGGCTGACCATGCTGCTCATCTGGCTGCTGACCGAGCCCCACGAAGTCGGGGTGGAGATCGTCAACCATATCGCCTATCCGATGATTGCCGGGGCGCTCTGCATCGGCCTTATCATCAAGCTGGTGCAGGATCTGGATGACGAGAAGGAGCTGATTGCTGCCAAGCAGGCCAAGCTGGCGCTCGATATCGCCAACAAGACGCTGCCCTTCTTCCAGAACATCGATCGCCACTCCCTCAGTCAGGTCTGCGCCATCATTCGCAGCGAGATCAGTGCCGACGCGGTGGCCATTACCGACACCCGTGACGTGCTGGCTTATGTCGGGGTGGGCAAGGATTACTACGAGCTGGATGAGCACCACGCCATCAGCGGCATGACCCAGCAGGCGGTGCTGCTCGACCAGATCATCATCAACAACGATCTGCGCCAGTATCACCTCTCCGATTTCCACTCGGTCATCATTATTCCGCTGCGGGAAAACGGCTCGGTGAGCGGCACCCTCAAGATCTACTACCGCCGCACCCACAGCATCACCAGCTCCCTGCGGGAGATGGCGGTGGGCCTCTCCCAGCTCATCTCCACCCAGATGGAGGTGTCGCGCATCGAGCAGCTCAAGGAGATGACCCGCAAGGCGGAGTTCACCGCCCTGCAGAGCAAAATCAACCCGCACTTCCTGTTCAATGCCCTCAACGCCATCTCATCCTTGATCCGCATCCGGCCCCAGCAGGCGCGCCAGCTGATCGCCAATCTGGCAGATTACCTGCGCTACAACCTCAACAAGGGAGATGAGCTGATCGACATTCAAGAGGAGCTGCAGCAGGTGCGTGACTACGTGGCCATCGAGCAGGCCCGCTTCGGCGACAAGCTGGAGGTGGTATTCGAGGTGGACGATGTGCACATTCAGGTACCGAGCCTGCTGTTGCAGCCGCTGGTGGAAAACGCCATCCTGCATGGCATCCAGCCCCGCAGCGCGCCGGGTCGGGTCACTATCGAGGTGAAGCAGCTGGCGGGGGGCATCCGGGTATCGGTGCGGGACACCGGCTACGGCATCAGTCAGGCGGTGATCGACGGGGTGGCCGCCGGTCGGGTGGAGAGCCGCAGCATCGGCCTGATGAACGTGCATCAGCGGGTCAAGCTGCTCTATGGCGACGGCCTGCATCTCAAGCGGCTGGAACCGGGTACCGAGGTGAGTTTCTATCTGCCGGATCAGGAGTCGATGCCATGCTGAGAGCCATCATGGTTGAGGATAAGTGTGTGCCGCGAGAGGTGTTGTCATGCTGAAAGCGATCATTGTGGAAGACGAGTATCTGGCCCGCGAGGAGCTCATCTATCTGGTGAATCAGCACAGCTCCATCGAGATAGTGGCGAGCTTCGAGGATGGGCTGGAGGCGTTCAAATACCTGCAGGATCACGAGGTGGATGTGGTGTTTCTGGATATCCAGATCCCCTCCATCGACGGCCTGCTGCTGGCCAAGAACCTGCACAAGTCGAGCCATCCGCCCCACATCGTCTTCGTCACCGCCTACAAGGAGTTTGCGGTGGAAGCGTTCGAGCTGGAGGCGTTCGACTACATCCTCAAGCCCTACAACGAGCCCCGCATCATCAATCTGCTGCAAAAGCTCGAGCATGCGGGCAAGTCGCAGCCAGCCACCACGGTGGAGGCGAGCGGTGAGGGGAATAGCCCCCACAATCGCACCGTCAATCTGGTGAAGGGGGAGCGCATCATCGTCACCCCCTGCGAGCAGATCTACTACGCGGAAGCCGACGAGAAGCTCACCTATGTCTATACCCGCGATGATCGCTACGTGATGACCATGACCATCAGCGAGTTTGTCAGCCGGCTGCCTGCCGAGGGGTTCTTTCGCTGCCACCGCTCCTACTGCGTCAACATCAACAAGATCCGCGAAATAGTCCCCTGGTTTAACAGCACCTATCTCATCCGGCTTCATGATCTGCCGTTCGAGGTGCCGGTCAGTCGCAGCAACATCAAGGCGTTCCGTCAGCTGATGCGGCTCTGATTGTCATTCATTCCCGCCGATCTGCATTTCATGCCTTAATCGATCGGCGCGAGCTGCGTCTTGCCTATAGTGGCCTCAATTTCCTTAAGGCCATCGACCGAGACGCATCATGACCATCGATCTGAATCGCACCCGGTACCTGACACTGATCGGTACCATTATCACCCAGTTCGCACTGGGTTCCGTCTACACCTGGAGCCTGTTCAACGCCCAGCTCTCCGACAAGCTGGACGAGCCGGTGAGTCAGGTCGCTTTCGCTTTCGGTCTGCTCAGCCTGTCGCTGGCGGTCGCCTCCTCCATGGCGGGCAAGCTGCAGGAGCGATTCGGGGTGCGCAACGTAACCCTGGGCGCCGGCGTGCTGCTCGGTATCGGCTTCTTCCTCACCGCTCATGCCAGCAATCTGGCGATGCTCTACCTCTGCGCGGGCATTCTGGTCGGTTTTGCCGACGGTACCGGTTACCTGATGACCCTCTCCAACTGTGTGAAGTGGTTCCCGGAGCGCAAGGGGCTCATCTCCGCCTGCTCCATCGGTGCCTATGGCCTCGGCAGCCTCGGTTTCAAATACATCAACTTGCTGCTGCTCTCCAGCTCCGGCCTTGAGACCACCTTCCAGCTGTGGGGGCTGATTGCCATGTCCATGGTGCTGGTGGGCGGCATGCTGATGAAGGATGCGCCCAAGCAGGCCGCCTCCGTGCAGCAGAGCGAGAGCCGTGACTTCACCCTGGCCGAGGCGATGCGCAAGCCGCAGTACTGGATGCTGGCGCTGATGTTCCTCACCGCCTGCATGAGCGGCCTCTACGTCATCGGTGTGGCCAAGGATATCGGCGAGAAGATGGTGGGTCTGCCTGCTGTCGTCGCTGCCAATGCCGTCGCCATCATTGCCATGGCCAACCTGGGTGGCCGTCTGGTGCTGGGTATCCTCTCCGACAAGATGTCCCGCATCCGGGTCATCACCATCGCCCAGTTGATTACCCTGGCGGGCATGGCGCTGCTGCTGTTTGTACCGCTCAATGCCAACCTGTTCTTTGTGGCGGTTGCCTGTGTGGCGTTCAGCTTCGGCGGCACCATCACTGTTTACCCCTCGCTGGTGAGCGACTTCTTCGGTCTCAACAACCTGACCAAGAACTACGGCGTCATCTATCTGGGCTTTGGTCTGGGCAGCATCATCGGCTCCATCGTGGCTTCCCTGTTTGGTGGCTTTATGGCGACCTTCCACCTGATCCTGGTGTTGCTGGTGGTGGCGCTGGTGCTCTCCCTCACCATCCGCCTGCCGGCACCGGTAGCGGTGGAGCGGGCCTGATAAGCCTCCCTGCCACAGCAAGCAAAAACAGAGACCCGGGCCATGCCCGGGTCTTTGCATTTCCGATGCTCGATCAGCGCGGCGCTAGCCCCAGCAGCTGGCGGGCCTGACGGCAGCTCTCTTCCACCGTTGACCACTCATCACCGGTTACCGTGATATGGCCCATCTTGCGGCCGGGGCGGGGTTCGCTCTTGCCGTAGAGGTGCAGATGCAGGCAGGGCAGCGCCAGCAGGGAAGCCCAGTCGGGCGTGCCGTTTTGCCAGAGATCCCCCAGCAGGTTGATTAACAGGGCGGGGCGCACGGCGATCTGCTCCGGCAGCGGCAGATCGCACAGAGCCCGCACCTGTAACTCGAACTGGCTGCACTCGGCGTTGTCGAGGCTGGGGTGGCCCGAGTTGTGGGGGCGGGGCGCCAGCTCGTTGACAAGCAGTCGCCCCTCCACCAGAAAGAACTCCACCGTCAGCACCCCGACGAAATCGAGGGCTGCGATGATGTGTTCGGCGATCCCTTTGGCCTCGCGCTCCAGCGCCGGCGCATTGGCCGGGGAGCGAGTCTGATCGAGGATGCCGCCGCTGTGCCAGTTCTGTACCAGCGGCAGGGCGCTGATGGCACCGCTCGGACTGCGCGCCAGGGTCAGGGCAAATTCCCCCTCCAGTGCCAGCCGTTTCTCCAGCACGCAGGGCACGCCACTGGCTGCCAGCGCCGTCGCCAGCTCATCTAGGTCGCTCACTTGCCACTGTCCCTTGCCGTCGTACCCCTCGCGGGCAGTCTTGAGAATGGCGGGGAAGATTTCGCTGGCCTGTGCGGGGATGGGCTCTTCCGGCAGCAGTGCCAGATAGGGGGCGATCGGGATGTTGGCCCCGCGCAGAAAGGCTTTCTCTTCACGGCGATCCTGACAGGCCCGCACCGCGCTGGCGGCCGGGCGTACCGGCTTGTGTTTTTCGAGCAGGGCGAGGGTGGCGGCGGGCACGTTCTCGAACTCGCAGCTGATTGCCTCGCAGCGGCTGGCCAGCTCGAGCAGGGCGGTCTGGTCGTCATAGGGGGCGACAATATGGTGATCGGCAGCGGCACCGGCGATGCTGGCCGGATCGGGGTCCAGTACCACCACCTTGTAGCCGAGCCGGTGGGCGGCCATCACAAAGTAGCGACCGAGCTGGCCGCCCCCCAGCATGCCGAGGGTGGCGGGTGGCAGGATCATGTCGGCTCCTCCAGTTGCAGTGCCAGCACCCGATCTCGCTCGCGGGTGCGGAAGTCGTCGAGCTGCTGCCGGTAGCGGGGGGCGTCGCCGTCTTGTGCAACGGAGAGCAGAGAGACAGCGAACAGGGCGGCGTTGGCGGCCCCCGCCTCGCCGATGGCGAAGGTGGCGACCGGCACCCCTTTGGGCATCTGCACAATGGAGAGTAGCGAGTCCATCCCCTTGAGATGTCGCGAGGGGATGGGTACCCCCAGCACCGGCAATGTGGTCTTGGCGGCGACCATACCCGGCAGGTGGGCGGCACCACCGGCTCCGGCGATGATGGCGCGCAGACCGCGCTCGCGGGCAGTGGCGGCATACTCGAACAGCAGATCCGGGGTGCGATGGGCCGATACCACCTGCGCCTCGTAGGGCACGCCGTGCTCCTTGAGGATGCGGGCGGCAGCCTGCAGCACGGGCCAGTCGGAGTCGGAGCCCATTACCAGGCCGATCAGGGGAGGGGTGTTCATTTTCTCTGAATCCTTGTTGTTAAACGTTTGCTTTCGGTAAACAAAAAGAGCCGGCAAGCCGGCTCAGAATTTCTCGGGGCGCACGATTTCGACCGGTTGCAGAAAGGCGATCATGGCGTAGTCGGGGTAGTAGCGACTCTGCAGGTGGGCCAGCAGCCGCTCCGCCTGCTCCCGACTGCAGATCGCCTCCAGCCGGATGTTGCCGCTCTCGCTCCAGCTGGCGTTGCGCTCGCCATGATCCCCCCGGCCGCGGGCATCTGTGATGGTGTAGCCGCGCAGCCCCTCGCGGGTGAGGGTGCGCAGCAGGGTAGGCTCCAGATTGGCTTCGGTGATGATGGTCAGCAGGGTGCGGGTCTCGGTCTGCATGTGGCTACTCCGTGAAGTGGCGGGCCCAGCTGTGGTAGAGCGGGATCCCCAGCATGATGTTGAACGGGAAGGTGACCCCCAGCACGGCGCTGAGGGACAGCCCCGGGTTGGCCTGAGGCACGGCGATGCGCATGGTAGCCGGCACGGCAATATAGGAGGCGCTGGCCGCTAGGGTAGCCAGCAAGGTCAGGCCGCCGAGAGAGAGGCCCATCAGCTGGCCAGCCGCCAGCCCCAGTCCCGCCGAGGCGAGCGGCATCAACAGGGCGAAGCCGAGCAGGAACAGGCCGTGGCGGCGCAGATCCTGACACTGACGGGCGACGATCAGGCCCATCTCCAGCAGGAACAGCGCCAGCGCACCCTTGAACAGGTCGACAAACAGCGGTTTGAGTGGGGCAATTCCGTCCGGCCCGGCCAGATAGCCGATGGCCATACCGCCGAGAAGCAGGGTTACCCCTTTGCCGAGGAAGGTCTCGTGGGCCAGCATGCGCCAGCGGGTCTCGCGGCTGATGCCGCGGGCCAGCACTATGCCCACCAGAATGGCGGGGATCTCCATCACCGCGAGGAAGATGGAGAGCTGTGATTCAAAGCTGATGCCCCGCTCGGTGAGCCAGTTCACCCCGACCGCAAAGGTGGCGACGCTGACCGAACCATAGTGGGCGGCGGTGGCGGCGGCATCGACCCGGTTCATCTTGAGGCGTAGCACGGCAAAGCCGAGCAGGGTCTGCACCACGCCGAGCAGGATCACTAGCGCCAGTTGTGGCAGCAGAGGTTGCAGGGATTGCTGGGCCAGACCGACGCCGCCCTTGAGGCCGATGGCCAGCAGCAGAAAGAGGGAGAGGGTGTCGTAGAGGGCAGGAGGCAGTTTGAGCTCGGAGCGCACCAGACCGGCCAGCAGACCAAACAGAAAGAAGAGTACAACAACGTCCAGCATGATGGTTCGCAGGGCAGTTCAGATAATGGTTGCATGCTAGAGCCCGCAATGTTTCGATAAAATCAGATTCTCGCTGATGGTTGTTCGGTAAAAACTGATAGGGAACGGCATGCTCAACTACAAACAGCTCTACTACTTCTGGCATGTGGCACGCAGCGGCAGCGTGACGCAGGCCGCCGAACAGCTGCATCTCACGCCGCAGACCATCAGCGGTCAGGTGGCCGAGCTGGAGCAGTCCCTCGGTGTGGCGCTGTTCAACCGGGTGGGACGGCGTCTGGTGCTGACCGCCGCCGGACGGCAAGCGCAGGAGCAGGCGGGGGCGATTTTCTCGCTCGGCGCCGAGCTGGAGCACACCCTGCGCCACGCCAGTCAGGAACTGACCATGCAGGTGGGGATCGCCGATTCGGTACCCCGTACCCTGGCGTTCGAACTGCTGGCACCCGCCATGGCGCTGGCGACCCCGTTGCGGCTGGTGTGTCACGAGGAGCGGGCCGAGCAGCTGTTCAGCGAACTGGCCCGCCACAAGCTCGACATGGTGCTGATCGATCGCCCGCTCCCTCCCGACAGCGGCGTGCGTGGCTACAACCACGAGCTGGGGCGCAGCCCGCTGGCGCTGTTTGCCAGCCCGGAGCTGGCGGCGCGGGCGCGGGATGACTTTCCCGCCTCGCTGGAGGGGTTGCCGCTGCTGATCCCCGGAGAGAAATCGGCTACCCACGATCGGCTGCTGGCCTGGTATCGCCAGCAGGGCATTCATCCCCATCTGGTGGGGCAGTTTGATGACTCCACTCTGATGAAGTCGTTCGGCAAGGCGGGGATGGGGATCTTCCCGGCGCCGCTGGCGATGGCTGACGAAATTGGTCGTCTCTACGGAGTGGAGCGGATTGCGACCCTCACCGACGTCACACTCTCTTACTATCTGGTCTCGGCAGGGCGCCATCTATCCCACCCCGGGGTGCAGGCGGTGATGGAGGGTGCCCAGCCGCGGTTGGCGGCGCTGGTGGGCAATAAATAGAAATCTGGATGGCTATACATCCAGCTTGGCTCTGCCTATAATCCTCCCGCTTTGGCGCATCATGCTTAATAGGGAATCCGGTGAAAATCCGGAGCTGGCGCGCAGCGGTAAGGGGGAACGAAGCGACATCAGGGCACTGCCGTCAGGCGGGAAGCCGTCGCCGTAGGCTATCAGCCCCCGAGCCCGAAGACCTGCCAGAGTTCGTATTTCGGGCCGAGAGAAACCGGCCACGAAGTAGATACTTACGCGAACTTAAGGATCTCTCATGTCGAAGAAATTTCTGGCGGCTGCCCTGTTGCCGACGGCGGCGTTTGCCCAGCAGCTGACCATTCCCGTCAATCCCACCATGGTGGTAACCGCTACCCGCGTCGCCCAACCTGCTTCCAGCGTGCTTGCTCCGGTCAATGTGGTGACCCGGGACGAGATCGATCGCCTGCAAGCCCAGACCGTGACCGATGTGGTCAAGACCCTGCCCGGTGTGGAAGTGGTCAGCAATGGTGGCCGAGGCCAGCTTAGCTCGCTGCGGGTGCGTGGTGGCACCTCTTCCCAGACGCTGGTGCTGGTGGATGGGGTACGCAGTGCCTCCCTGACCGCCGGGATGACCGAACTGAACAACCTGCCACTCAATCAGGTCGAGCGGATCGAGTATATCCGCGGCCCGCGCGCCACCATCTACGGCTCCGACGCCATCGGTGGGGTGATCAACATCATTACCCGTCCCGACAAGGGGACAAATCAGCACAAGTTCAATATCGGTGCTGGTTCCCATCAACAGCGTCAGGCTGCTTTCAGTAGTGCCAGCCAGGTAGGTGAGGCGGGTCAGCTCAAGGTGGCTGGCGGTTTTGATGATGAAGAGGGTTACAACGTACACCCCTTGCCCGGCATCAACGATGGTGACCGTCACGGGCATCAGGGCTACAACGCCATGCTCGATTACCAGCAGGCGCTCGGCAGCAATTGGGATCTGTTCGGTACAACCCGCTGGTTCCGCAATGTCGCCCAGTACGACCGCTCTTCTGCGGCTTCCGCCTGGGGGCCTGCCACCCATCAGCGCAACGAGACCTGGACTGAAAACCAGAGTTATCAGCTGGGGTCGCGCTATCACGATGATCGCTATCTGAGTGAGTTGCGTGGCGCCTTCTCCAAACAGGATGCGTACGACTATCAGGACAACAGTGGCCGCGATCAGGCCAATACCCGGACCTACACCCGCCAGTACAGCCTGAACTGGGTCAACAGCTTGAAATTGAACGAGAGCTGGACGCTGGGAGGCGGGGCCGATTGGCAGAGTGATCGACTGGATGATCGCTCCCGCTCCTCCGGCTCCACGTATCCGGTCGACGCCAAAGAGCGCGACAACACCGGCCTCTATGCCCTGGCCCTGTTTGACAACCAGATATGGCAGGGTGAGCTGAGCGGCCGTAGTGATGACAACGAACAGTATGGCCGCCACAATACCTGGCAGACCGGTGCTGGCTGGCGCTTTGCGGAGGATTACCGCCTGAGTGCCCGTTACGGTACCGGTTTCCGCGCCCCGACCTTTAACGATCTCTACTATCCGGGGTCTGGCAATCCCAACCTGAAGCCGGAAGAGTCGAAGAGCAGCGAGCTGATGCTTGACGGTCAAACTGCGGGTGTCGAGTGGCGTATGACCGGTTATCGCAATGATTTCGAGCAGATGATCCAGTGGGCCCCTAATGGTAATGGTGGGTCATCACCACAAAACGTTGGCAAGGCTCGCATTGAAGGGGTCGAGCTGGAAGGGGAGTTTGATACCGGCTGGTTGAGTCATCGGGTCTCTGCCGAGTACAAGGATCCCAAAGACAAGGTGACCGATAAACAGTTGCAGTTGATCTCCCGCAAAGGGGCCAAGTGGATTACGCAGGCGCAGTGGCAGCAGTTTGACGGCTCGTTGAGCTGGATCTATCAGGGGGAGCGCTATGGCAATGTGGCCAATACCACCGAACTGGGTGGTTACAGCCTCTGGAATCTGGCCGTTGGCTACAAGGTGACGCCGGCACTCAAGGTATCGGGCAAGATCAACAACCTGCTGGATAAGGAGTATCAGACTGCGGTGGGTTATCCTGCCGATGAGCGTGCTTACTACGTGACGATGGATTACTCACTCTAAGCCGGACCCGGCCAAGCGGAAAAATCAGGGGCCCTGCCATTGGCAGGGCCTTTTCTATTGGCGGCAGGCGGGAGTATGATCGCCGCCTTGCACCAAAGGGGAGCTCAAGTGGCCAATATTCTCGTGTTTGATTCCGGTATGGGTGGCCTGACCATCTACCGCGAGATCCGCCGCGTTCTGCCGGCACACAACTATTTCTACTGCTTCGACAACGCCAACTTCCCCTATGGTGAATTGAGCGAGCCCGCCCTCATTGCTGCTTGCTCCCGATTGGTGACCACCATGGTGGCCCGTCATCAGATCGATCTGGTGGTGATTGCCTGCAACACGGCCAGCACCATAGCGCTGCCGGCTCTGCGTGAGGCACTTGATATTCCCGTGGTGGGGGTGGTGCCTGCCATCAAGCCCGCCGCTGCACAGACTCGCAACGGTTGTATCGGTCTGCTGGCCACTCCAGGCACCGTCAGCCGCGACTATACCCACGAACTGATCGCCCAGTTTGCTCCCGGCAAGCGGGTGCTGCTCAAGGGCACCACCGAGCTGGTCATAGAAGCCGAACACAAGCTGGCGGGCCTGCCGGTCAATATGGCGCTACTGCGCGAGGTATTGGCCGATTGGCTGGAGGGGGAAGAAAAGCCGGATACGCTGGTGCTTGGTTGCACTCACTTCCCGCTACTCAATGAAGAGATTGGGCAACTGATGCCGCAATGTCAGCTTATTGACTCGGGCAGTGCCGTTGCCAAACGGGTGGCCTGGTTGCTGAACAATGGCGGGCATGCCATCGTGCAGCCTGTACATATAGAAGAGGTAATTGCCAGGGCTTACTGTACCCGGCTGGATGGGGAGGCTCAAAAACTGACAGCCCCCTTGCAAGCATGGGGGCTGTCATCACTGGAAGAGGTGAAGTACTGACGGCGGTTAGGCGTCAGTTTCGCTACCTTCTCTTTCCTCTTTATCACGTTTGTCATTCGCTTCACGCACCTTGAGGGTGCGCTGCTGATACTCTTTGTCATTCAAAGCGACAATCGCCTTGGCGGCATCGGCGGCGGGCATCTCCACGAAACCGAAACCTCTGCGCTTGCCGGTTGCCTTGTCTTTCATCAACCGTACGGAAATGACCTGGCCCTGTTCGGCAAACAATTCGCGCACTGCGATCTCATTGGCGCGATAGGGCAGGTTGCCTACATATAAGGTGCAAGTCTCCTGATTGGCGATCGACTCGGCAACATTAGCCGGGGTTCGCTTCAGGAACAGCGGTACCACGAAACCGCCGATGGCCAGACCTGCTGCAAAAATCACTTCCGCTTTCAAAGAGAACTGCAGGGCCTGGGCAACCAGGTAGCCAACCACTGCCAATACCAGAGCAAGGATTGCGGCCTGCATATATACGGGAAACTTGGATAAATTCATCTTAAAAGACCTTTTGTAAATGAAAGCAAAAAAGGTGCAACACTATATTCACCTCCATGGTAACCAGCTTTCCTGATTGGCGCTACCATGGACCACTCGGGAGAGGTTATCGGCTCCAGTATGGCATTCCCAAGGTCACTGAAGGCGACATAAATGACGCTAAAATGGGAGTGAAATAACCGGATTGTGGATAACATTGTATATATACACTGAATAAGCTGTTTCTAATTGAATAATTTGAAATTTTCGTGATTTTCTTCAAAAAAAGTCTTGTCATCGCAGCGCGGCTCCCTATAATGCGCCCCTACCAGCACGGCGGAACACGCCAACCTGATGAGCCAGCTTCCTTGTGAAGCAGGCGCCGAAAGAAAAGCGAAAATAATCGCTTGACTTTCGAAGTGAGAAGCGTAATATGCGCCTCCTCAACGCGACAAGCGTGACGCTCTTTAACAATTTGAATCAAGCAATCTGTGTGGGCACTCACAGCATCGAACA